>Ga0268298_10001330_pt1 | contig 29469 bp, 23 predicted proteins | sample WWTPWeurt_MetaG_FD_194462 | JGI IMG/M metagenome (GOLD analysis project Ga0268298, IMG submission 194462) | Activated sludge microbial communities from WWTP in Nijmegen, Gelderland, Netherland - WWTP Weurt | ecosystem: Engineered > WWTP > Aerobic digester > Activated sludge | place... | reverse complement strand
CCCACGCCCACGCGCGAGCCCACGCCCACGTGCGAGCCCACGCCCACGCGCGAGCCCACGCCCACGCGCGAGCCCACGCCCACGCGCGAGCCCACGCCCACGCCCACGCGCTCGGAGTGGTCGGACGGAGCACTGGAAAACTCTCGGTCGCTCGAGGTACGTTGGCGGGATGACCAAGCTCCCGCACGCGCTCCTCGGTCTCGCTCCCTTGGCGTTCGGCTGTTCGAGCGGCGGCGGCGGAGCGGGCGGTGGCGGAGCGGGCGGCGACGCATCGGCCCACCACTGGGAGACGCTGCGCTGGGGGGGGTCCGCGGAGGCCGATCCGCTGCCGACGCACGACGTGAAACACTGCGGAGCGCCCGACGCCGGTGCGAGCATCGTGCCGTTCGGCTCCTTCTTCAACGGCAACGGCAACACGCTCGGCGTGTGTTTGGGCGAGCCCGGCACGATGAACAGCGTGAACCCTTACACGTTCTTCTCCACGCTCGGCGTCGGCTCAGCGAGCGAGCTCCATGCGGCAAACGACTTCGAGGCTGCGCTGATCTATGCCGGCCCTTGGATCCAGGTCGTGCACTACGCTTCCACCCAGGGCGACCAGCTCTTCTGCGACGGTGGCTTCGATTACCACGACCGAGCGGCGGACCTCGGCAAGACGAGCTGTTCGGTCCACGGCGTCGTCTTCGAGTGGGAGGCCCCGGCGAAGGTCAAGGTCTCGGTCCCCGATGGGCAAACCGCGGACGTCTCGCTCGCCCCCATGCACCTACATTGACGAGCTCCACCGCGCGGCCGCGAGGGAAACGTCCTGGTCAAGCTCGTACGCGCGACACTAGGATGCTGCGTTCGGAGCGGAGGTCGGGATGCAGCAACAGTACGGGTTCGTTCAACAGCCTTGTTCGCGGTGTGGCACGACGGTGTGGATTTCGCCGCAGGCCGGCATGGGGATCTGCCCGAGCTGCCACACGCAGAACTCGCTGTCGGGAGCCGCCGCCGCGGCGGCCGGCGCCGCGGGAGTGTCCCCGGTCGGCGGCTTTGCAGCGTTCAGTCCCATGAAGATCGCCGGTGCCTTCGGCGCGATGCTCCTCTTCGCCATCGTGTCGGTGGGTGGCTGGTACGTGAAGAGCTACGTGCTCGGTGGCGGCGGCAAGGGCAAGGCCAGCTACTCCTCCATCGGAGTCGACGCCAAGGCACCGGACGCCGATCTATTGATGAGCAACGTCACTTCCCTCGCCCAGAAGTGGAAGAAGGATGCGGTGTTCTGGTCCGTGAACTACCAAGCAGTGCGCGCGGACGGCACCGTGCTCGTGGACAAGGGCGCCGTGGTCGAGTTCATCTCGCCGAGCAAGGTGAGCAGCGCCAGCAAGAAGGTCCGTGAGGACAGCATCAAGCGCTTCACGTTCGGCTCTTCGGGCGTCGACTATTCGAAGCAGTGGGATGCGACGAACCAGTGGAAGAACGTCAGCGCCCCGGCGCTGCCAGGCTGTTCCATCAAGAAGCTCCTCGCATCGCTCGCCTCGAAAGGGCTCTCCGGGTCGAAGACGGTGCGTGTGACCTACGACCCCCAATTCCAGCGTGGCGAGCAGGCCTGGCGGGTCATCGGCGAAGATCCCAAGATGGATGCCTGGTTCTCCATGGCTACCTGCGCCGAAGTCACGCCCTGAGCGCGGTCCCGCGCAGCACGTGAGCGTTGGCTGTCGCATCCTGAGCCATGCATCGCACCAGACTGGTCATCGACCTCGAAAGCTGAGCGAGGTGATCGCCTACGAGGCGCGGCGCAAGGCCGTCGAGCAGTCGATTGGCGCTGACGTGCATGGCGGACAAGAGCGCCCTCGCACGGCTGGCACGGCCCACGCTGGCCGCTCGCCTCGGGCCGCTTCTGGTCGGAGGGGACGTCGCGACGTGTACCGTGATCGAGGTCGAGACTCTGTTCAGCGCCAAGTCCCCCCTGAGTCGCCGCTTCACTCGGTCCGAAACCCCGGGAGGCGCCGACACGGTCAGCACGCTTGCGCCTGCTCCGATGACGGGCGAACGTGGCGAGGTAGGAGCAGCAGATGAAGCCGGCGAGTCTGCTAGCGGTAGCCCTGGCGCTCGGGGCACTCTCGAGCTGCGGGGCAAAGAGCGGCCTCGGATCTCCGACGCCTGTCTGGGCCGACGCGGGCGACGCGGGCGACGCGAGCGACGCGGCGGACGACGGGGACGCGGGGAATGAGGAAGCGGGCGACGATGCCGCGGACGGCCCCGGTGACGCGCCGGCGGACGTCGTGTTCGACGCGCCGGCGGACGCACCGAGTCCGGCGTGTGTCTCGGGCAGCCCGAGCTCGCCCTGGGCTTGGACCGCAGGGGGCCCCGAATCGGAGTCCGTGAGCGGGATCGCGCTCGCTGCCGACGGCGCCGTGTACGCCGTCGGCACCTTCTCGGGCACCGCTGACTTCGACCCGGGCCCGGCGCTCGAATCGCACGCCGCGGTGGATCGCTTGGATGTGTTCCTGACCAAGGTCGCGTGCGACGGGACACATCTCTGGACCCGTCGCTGGGGCGGGACCGACCTGAAGGGCGCGACGTCGGGCTGGGGAGATGAAGGTCAGGCCGTGGCGGTGACGCCCAGCGGATCGGTGCTGGTCGGTGGGCAGTTCTGCTCGAGCGTCGACTTCGACCCGGGACCGGGCGAGGATGTCCGGAAGTCCGCGAGCTGCTTCGACGGCTTCGTGGTTTCGGTCGACGCATCAGGAAACTACGAATGGGCCGCGACCTTCGGAGGCAGCGGTCGCGACCGGGTGGGAGGCCTGGTCGTGGCGCCTGACGGTTCGATCTACGCAGCGGGACAGTTCGAAGGGATCGTCGACTTCGACCCTGGGTCGGGCCAAGAGCTGCGCACGAGCGTCGGCGAAATCGATGAGTTCGTGGTCAAGTTGACCGCACAGGGCAACCTCGTCTGGGTGCGTACTTGGGGCAGCCCCGCCACGGAGCAGGGCATCGGCCACGTCGCGCTGACGAGCAACGGCGCCGTCGTGGTCGCGGGGCAGTTTTCCGGTCAGGCTGACTTCGACCCTGGTCCCGAGGTCGACCTGCGCACCTCGGCGGGTAGCGACGATGTCTTCGTGATGGCGTTCGCAGCCAGCGGCGAACGACTTTGGGCGCGTACCTTCGGCGGCGCGAGCTACGACGACGTCCGGACGGTGGCGAGTGGGCCAGGCGCTACGGTCCAAGTCGCGGGGGCGTTCTACGGACCAGCCGACTTCGACCCCGGCACGGCACAAGACGTGCGCGACACGCACGGACTCTACGACGCTTATGTCGTGCGCCTGAGCGACACCGGCGACTACCTTGGAGCGAGCACCTGGGGCGCGCCCGACACCGTCCCGCCATCCAAGAGCATGGTCTCCGGCTTGGCGACGACCGTGGCGCCAGATGGACGCGTGTTCGTCGCAGGCATGTTCCAGGGCCAGATCGACTTCGACCCAGGGTCCGGAGAAGACGTACGAAGCTCGGCGACGCTCGACAGCTACGATGCGTTCGTGATCGAGTTCGCCGCGAACGGCCAGGCCAGCGCCTGGTGGACGTTCGGCAGCGACGGGCTCGATGGTGCCTACGCCATCGCAGTCCACGGCTCGCGCGTGGTCGTCGCCGGTGGTTTCGGCGGCTCCATCGAGCTCCTGCCCAAGCCACTACCGGGCGGCCTCTCGACGACGCCTGCGGGTAAGCAGGACGCGTTCGTGGTGCACTGGTAGGGGATCCACCTCACGCGCGTGCTTGGCGGATCAGAAGAACGTGCCCTTGCGCACGAGGAGGGACATGTCCGCCACGCGGGTCACGTCGTCACGAGGACTCCCTTGCACCTTCAAGAGCACGGGGCCGGGGGCGAGCGGCGGCAAGTCTTCGAGGTATACCTCGCAGCGCGGCGCAATCGAACAGATCAGCTTCTGGCTCGGTCGCTTCGCCTGGGTGTCGATGGCGAGATGGTGCACTGGTTTGCCGTTCTGGATCACGTCGACCTCGTAGTGCACGGGGAGGATCTTGTTCAGCGCCTTGCTGCCGGCGTTGCGCGTGAAGCTCCCGTCCAGCGACGCCCAGAGCGCCACGGGTTTGCCCGTCGCGACGAAGCGAGCTTCGGCACTGCCCGCGCCTTCGAGCGGGGCCGTTACGATGAGCTCGCCGGTGCCGCCGACGGTGAAGGCCAAGACCACCCCCAAGGGGAGGGCGCCCAGCAGTCCGAAGAACAGCAGCATCTGCCAAGTAGGGCGCCGGAGCCTCCGCTGCTCTTCGACGAGAGTCGGATCGGTCGCCGGCAGGCGCTCGACCGGGACGACCCGGAGCATCCGATACGAAAGCGCTCCGGGGAAGTAGACGTTCACCACCTCGGCGACCTCGCGCTCGGCGGTGTGGCTACCAGAAGCGAGGCGATAGCCGACCCAATACGAGGCCGAGCGGGGAACGCCGCGCGCGACGATCTCGACGTGCTCGACGCCGATGGCCTGGAGCCGGGGTGTGAGGGTCGCCTCGAGGAGCCTCGCGCACTCGGCCAGCTCCGCGGGTGCGTGAAAGGGCATGCCCCAGCCTAACACTCGACGACCGGGCGACGCGAAGTGCCAGGTGGTCCAGCGTCAACGCCGCGAGGAGCTGCGAGCCGGCAGCTCGAGCGCAGCGCAAAGCTCGGATTCGAGCTCTTCGAGTGCGCTCGCTGCCAGGCCCGGTGCCGCGAACAACTGGAGGTGCAGCTCCCCGCGGTAGCCGAACGCCACCACCGCGGGCACCCGCACGCCGGTGATGTTGGGGCCGATGACGCGCACGCGTTCGATGTCGGCGCCGAACGCCGAGAGGCCCGCGTCGATGCGGCCGACGTTGGTGAACATGAGACCTCGGGCGAGCGGCGCGTCGATCAAGACCGGGTGGAGCCAACGCGTGAGCTGCCTCGCCCAAGCGTGAGGCGTGCCGATGGCGAGCGCGATGGGCGCAAGCAAGAACGCGGGGCCTGCCAGGCCACGGTGCTGGCGCGACGTGACGCGCGCGACGGCTTCGGCGGTGCTCGCGTGGTCGGCGACTTCGTGCCTAGGAACGATCACCGACAAGATGGCGGAGGTGTTCGCCGCCGTGAGACGTGGCGAGCCGGAGAACCGTCGCAAGTCCATGGTGTACATGACGGCGATGGGGCCTCGACTGGACCGTGCAGCGGCAACGCGGGCCAGAGCGGCGATGAGCGCGTCGTTGACGCTGGCGCCACGTGGCCGGCAGCGGGCCTTGAGCTCGTCGACCTCGGAAGCCGAAAACGTGGTGTGGCGCCAATGGGCCTCGGTCGACCCTCCCGCGGCGAAGTCGCGCGCGCGTTTCGCCACGCGGTAGGTGCGCACCGGCAGCGCCAACATGCCCGCGACGTCGCGTGCGAGCACCGGCAGGTGATACCAAGACAATCCCTCGAGGGCGCTCCCGACGTTGCGTCGAGCATCGATGGGCGCTGCCGGCTCGCAGCCATAGAGATGTGAGCCGAGCACGTGCCCGACGGCCGCGGCGCCCGCGCCGTCCACGGCGAGGTGCGTGATGCTGAAGATCAGCCGCGAGTCTCCGTCACGCGCTAGACTCACCAAACGGATCGGGCGCTCGCGGGCGCTGTCGATGGGGCGCCGCACCCACGCCTCGGTGACCTTCTCCAGATCGGGTAGTGTTTCTTCCAGCACGTGCACCGCCGCCGACAACGGCGCGTCGACTCGCTGCCAGCGGTCCCGCCAAAACCCCGGGACGTAGCGGCGTCCGAGCACGGGGAAGGCCCGGATGGTCGCCACGAGCGCCGCCTCGAGCTCCGCCTGCGTGAAGCGACGCCGGAGATCGATCACGGCGTGGATGCCGAGATCTCCGTAGCGTTCCATCGACCCGAAGAGGCCGACGTCGGCGAGCTCTGCGCGGACCATCGCGAGTAGATTCGCTCGAATGCGCGCGCCCGGCTAGGCGGCGCGAGCCGCCGTGAATTGTGCGCCCATGTGCGTTCATGCAGGATCCTGTCGCATGAGACCTCTTGGAGCTGGTCTCGCCGGGCCCTGGAGCGAGCCATGTCCGTCGTGACGCCCCGCACGCTTCGCCGCTTCGCGCTGGCGCGGAGTCTGACTCCTTCGTCGTCGCTGTCACGTGCCATCGAGCGATTCGGGTTCGTGCAGGCGGATCCGATCCGCGCGCCGGCTCGTGCGCAAGACCTCACCCTGCGTCAGCGCGTGTCCGGCTATCGCGCCGGCGACCTCGAGCGACGCTACCGCCGCCTCGCGCTGGAAGAGGATCACTTCATCAACTACGGATTTCTGCCCAGCCGTCACCTCGATCTGATGCATCCACGCGAGCCTCGACGTGAGTGGGATCGCGCCACTCGACTCTTGGCGGCCCGGGTCCTTGCGTTCATCGAAGAGCGCGGCACGGCCCACCCGCGCGAGGTGGACGAGCGCTTCTCGCTCGGCAGGGTGACGAACTACTGGGGAGGCTCGTCGAGCGCGACGACGCACCTCCTCGACGCCATGCACTTCCGTGGACTCCTTCGCGTGGCGCGGCGGGAGGCCGGCATTCGCGTCTACGCGCCCCGCACCCAGACGCCTCGGACCGAGGGACGCGCGAGCAAGCAGGCGCGCGCCGACTCGCTCCTCGCACTCGCCGTCGCGCTCTACGCCCCGCTTCCGAGCTCCACGCTCGGCCAGCTCGCGAGCCGCCTCCGCTACGCGGCGCCTCAGCTCACGGGCGAGCTCCAGAGAGCGCTTCAGCATGCTCGGTCCACGCTCGGGCACGCGGCGATCGGCGGCGTCGACTGGTATTGGCCCGCGCACGAAGACCCGCACGGCCTGGCCGAGGCGTTCGACTTCGAGGCCGTGCGCTTGCTCGCGCCGTTCGACCCCGTGGTCTGGGATCGCCGGCGCTTCGAGGCGTTTTGGGGTTGGGCCTATCGCTTCGAGGCCTATACGCCGAGAGAGCGCCGCAAGCTCGGCTACTACGCGCTGCCGCTCTTGTGGCGCGACCAGGTGGTGGGTTGGGGAAATCTCAGTGCGAACGCCGGCTCGCTGGCCAGCGAAGTCGGGTTCGTCCGCGGCCGTTCGCCGGCTGGCCGCGCCTTCGCGCGCGAGCTCGACGCCGAGCTCGAGCGCATGCGAATCTTCCTCCTGGGAAGCGACGCGTAGTCCACTAGGCTCCGATGCCGCCGCCTGGACCTCACATCGTTCGACGTAGTAGGGCGTGCAGCGATGAACTTCGGCGACCGCGTCCGCCTCTGCGCCGCGCTGACACTTGGGGCCGCGTCGACCGCCTGCGGCAACGACGACTCCTCTTCCGGCAATGGCGGGTGGGGCGGCACTGGGGCTTGCGCTGACCTCGCCTGCGGCCTGGTACACGCCTACCGCTTCGACCAGCCGAACCAGCTCGCCGACCAACGCGGCAGTGCCGATGCGGTCAGTGTGAAGGCGAGCAGCTACGCCGCTACAGGTCAAACGGACGCGGCTTGGACCTTCGACACCACGGCGAACGATCTGGTCCGCCACGAACTCTACATTTGGAATCGTCCGCTCGAGGCGGCGGACGTCGCCTCCGTGTACAGCCACGCCGGCGCGAGCTTCTGGTGACGGCCAGGCGCGACCGCGACGTCGTGGGAGCTCGGGCTTCAACCTTCGTGATAGCCTCGGGGCCGCATGACTCAATTCAGTGAGCTTTCGAACACCGAGTGGAGTGGGAACGCCGAGCTCTGGCTCGACCCGCTGGGCAACGAGGCAGAGTGGAGCGAGTGCACTGCGCGAATCGGCCCGACTGCTCTCGAGTACACTTGGCAGCACGACGGCAAGCCGCAATCGGGCAAGCTGGTGCTCGTCGATGACGGCGCCGACTTCACCGACACTTTCCACTCGTCGAGCGTGATGCACTTCACGCGAGTCCCCCATGGCCGCGCCCCGCTCGACCTGCGAGGAAGTTACGGACCGGAGGGCGACTGGGGCTGGCGCATCACGCTGTCGGTGCGCGCGCCCTCGGGCGAGCTCGTGGTCCAGATGACCAACATCACGCCCTGGGGCGAGGAAGTGCGAGCCGTGCGCATGGTGATGAGCCGCAAGTGATGCGGCGGCCACGGCGGACGCCGTAGGAAGCGCCGATCGGCGTTCCGGACTTCGAAGACGAGCGCGAAGCGAGGTATCCTCGGCGGATGCGAATGCGAATTGTGGGGCTCGCGGTGATCTCCGTGCTGGGATGGGCTCACGCCTGCGGCGGCGAGTCCGACTCGGGGTCGACGAACAAGGACGCCGGCACCGGGGGCAGCGACGCGAGTGCGGGTGGCACGGGCAGCACGGGCGGTATCGGAGGTGGCGCAGGCACTCCGAGCGGCGGCGCGAGCGGCAGCGGCGCGACCGGTGCCAGCGGCGGCGCGGGCGGCAGCGGCGGCACGACCCCGGTGACGTGTGCGCCCCCCACGGATCCGACGAAGGCGGCGCTCTGCGTCCAGCTCCAGCCCGAAGCGATGACCTTCTCCGCGACGGATTCCAAGCTCGACGGCAAGGGCGTCCTCGTCGTTCAGGTCTTCGACACCGCAAAGGTCGATGCGCCCGATGGTGGCGAGGTGCCCGCGGTCGCAACCGTCGTGCTCCCCACGCCCAGCCCCGACGGCGGGCAGTCCGAAGGCACACTCGCCAGCGTGACCGCGCAACCCATCCGTTTCGACGACCTTCCGGTGTCGGCCACGCTCTTCGCGCGTGCGTTGTTCTTCGACGACGCATCGCTATTGTCGAGCCCGGTCGACTTCCCCGTTCCCGGCGTCTGGATCGCGGGCATCGATCTCGCGGGCGGCATCATCGAAGACCCACCGCTCCTCGCCGTGTCGATCACGGCTGGCCAGGGCACGGGCGTCACGCGAAAGCTCTGGGCGCTCCGTAAGCTGAGCGTCCAGGTGTCGCGCGCACCCGGCGTCACGCCGAAGGGCAACGGCCAGGGGCCGCTCACCGTGCTGGCCACCGACACGGCGCAGATCGGCTCGAATGCGAAGCTCTTCGGCGTGGGCAGCCTGCCGTGCGTGGACCTCTCGGGCACGGACAAGGCGAGCGTCGTGGGTATCCTCATCGGAACCGGCCCGTATTGGTTGACGGCGGTGCTCGACGACTACGGCGTCGGGAACAACGACCTCGCGGGTTCCCTGGCCGCGCTCGAAGTCACCGCCGGCGGCCCGCAGATCCCCGCGAAGAACCAGCTCACCTACCCCGCCGACGCGTATTCGCTGAGTGCCAGCATCGAGCTCGGCATGGCCTTCGACCCACCCGAGGGCGGCGGCGACGCCATCAGTTGCGGAACCAGCGACGCGGGCGGCGGGTGAGCGGGGAGCGCCGGTTTCACGTCAAGCGGGCCGTCAGCGCCCGAGCCCCGCAGTCGCGTGCAGTGACGTGGGCTTCTGGCAGCGGAAGCTCCGAGACGATCCGCCGTCACGGAGCGAACGCTCGCACGCACGGTGCCCGGTCGGCCCCTGAAGTCGACCGGGCACGAGACTTCGCCTGCGCGAACTGCGCGCGTCAGCCCGCCGCGACCTGGGGCAGCTTGCCGAGAGCCGCGTCGAGCTCCTTCTCGTCGTAGTCACGATCTTCGAGCTTGCCGCTCAGGAAGTCGGTGTACGCGCCCATGTCGAAATGGCCGTGACCGGAGAGGTTGAGCAGAATCACGCGTGACACGCCCTCTTCGCGGCAGCGGATGGCCTCGTCGAGCGCGGCGCGTACGGCGTGACTCGACTCGGGCGCGGGGATCACACCCTCGGCCCGCGCGAACTGGAGCGCGGCTTCGAAGCACTGCTTCTGGTGGAAGGCTCGAGACTCGATCAATCCGAGCTCTTGCACGTGGCTGACCAGCGGCGCCATGCCGTGATAGCGGAGGCCACCGGCGTGGAACGCGGGTGGGATGAAGCTCGAGCCGAGCGTGTGCATCTTCACGAGCGGCGTGAGCTGTCCGGTGTCGCCGAAGTCGTAGGCGTATTTTCCTCGCGTCAGCGTCGGGCACGCGGCTGGCTCGCAGGCGACGATGCGCACTTTCTTCCCGCCGCGCAGGTGGTCGCCCAAGAACGGGAACGCGATACCGGCGAAGTTCGAGCCACCGCCCGTACAGCCGATGACGAAATCAGGGAAATCTCCGGCGATCTCCATCTGCTTCTGCGCCTCGAGGCCGATGACGGTCTGGTGCGTGAGCACGTGGTTCAAGACGCTGCCGAGGGCGTACTTCGTGTCGTCGTTCTTGGCGGCGACCTCGACCGCCTCGCTGATGGCAATGCCCAAGCTGCCCGGGCTGTGGGGATCGCGAGCAAGAACCGCCCGCCCCGACTCCGTCTCGTTGCTCGGGCTCGCCACGCACTCGGCGCCGTACGCCTGCATGAGCGCCTTGCGATACGGCTTCTGGTCGAAGCTGACACGCACCATGTACACCTTCACGTGGATGCCGAAGAGCGCACCAGCGAAGGCCAGCGACGACCCCCACTGGCCGGCGCCGGTTTCGGTGCTGATGCGCCGGATCCCGGCTTCTCGGTTGTAGAAGGCCTGAGGCACCGCAGTGTTCGGCTTGTGGCTGCCGCTCGGGCTCGTACCTTCGTACTTGTAGTAGATCTTCGCGGGCGTCCCGAGGGCCTTTTCGAGTCGGCGTGCGCGATAGAGCGGCGTCACGCGCCACTGGCGGTACACGTCGCGCACGGGATCGGGGATCTCGATCCAACGTTCGGCGCTGACCTCCTGCTGGATCAGCGACATCGGGAAGAGCGGCGCGAGGTCGTCGGGGCCGATGGGCTTGCCGGTGCCCGGGTGGAGCGGTGGTGCGAGCGGCACCGGCAGATCCGCTGCGATGTTGTACCAAGCCTTCGGGATCAGCGATTCGTCGAGCGTGTACTTCACGGGTTCGTCCACTTTGCCTCCTATCGGGGGCATGGGACCGCCCCCCCAACTCCTCGGATATCCGACCACCAGGTGTCCGCCAATGACGTTCGTCTATTGGCTACGCCGCCTCGCGACCGCTCAGCCGACCTTCACCACCAGCGCCATCGCGGTGTCGCCGGCAGCGCAACCGCTGAAGAGACCGTAGCCGCCGCCTGCTGCGACCAGCTCTTCGACGAGCTCGATCGAGAGGCGCATGCCGGTCGGTCCCTGGGGGTGGCCGTAGACCAGCGGCGAGCCGAAATTGTTGATGGCCCGGAGATCGAGGCCCATCTCCTTGCAGAAGAACAGATCGTTCACCGCGAACGGGTTGTGGGTCTTGATCGCCTTCACGTCGCCGAGCGCGATGCCGGCCTTGCCGAGCGCGGCGCGGGCCGCTGGCACGACGGCCTTGGGCATGAACCCTTTCTCTACGCGGGCCTCGGCGGCCGAGACGACGCGGATGCGGAGCTCGGGCTTCGCGGAGAGCTCGCGGGCGCGGCCCTCGGTCGTGAGCACGAGGCCGGCGTTGCCGTCGGCGGGGTGCGTCTGCGAGCCGAAGCTCACCGTGCCGCCCTCCTTCACGGGCGGGAGCTTGGCGAGGCCCTCTTTGGTCGTCGGGTGGATGCCTTCGTCGGCCTCGACCTTGCCGATCTCCTTCTTGCCGCGGCGCAGGACGACGGGGGCCATGTAGCGCTTCTGGAACGCGCGGTCGTCGGCAAGGGCGGCCTGGTACTGCTCGTAGCGGAGCAGCGCGACCTCGTCTTGCTGTTCCTTGCTGAAGCCCGCCTCCTTGGCCACGTTCTCCGCCGTCTCGATCATGGCGTTCTTGGCCCAGGGGTCGCGGTTGAAGGCGTCGAGCACCGCGTTCTCGCTCGCCCCCGTGCCACCGGGGGCGGTCGGGTCGGGGTAGTAGAGGTGCGGGCCGTTGCTGGTGCGATCACACGTCACCGCGAGGACCGAAGCGCCGTTGCCGAGCTCCACCTCGGCGGCGGCGGAAGCGATCACGCGCGCGCTGGTGGCGCAGGCCTGGCCGAAGGTCGGCCCCGTCGCGCCCGTGGCGCCGATCAGCGCGGCGAGCCAGGGCGCGCCGTAGAAGCTCGAGCGCTGGATCACGGTCATGCCCAGCATCACCGAGTCGAACCCCTTGGGATCGACCTTCTTCGCTGCGAGCACCTCGCTCGCGACTTGCGCGGCGAGCTCGAGCGAGTGGGCATTCGCCAGAGTGCCCTGCCAGCGGCAGAACGGCGAGGACCAGTAGAGGCCATAGGGAATGAAGACCTTCTCGAACATGACTCAACCCTTCTTCTTCGCTTTGAGCGCCATCACGATCTTCTCGGGCGTGATGGGCAGATCTCGGATCCGAATTCCCACGGCGTCGTAGATGGCGTTGGCGAGAGCCGGGGCCGTCGGCACGAGGCCCGGCTCCCCCACGCCCTTGGCGCCGAAGGGGCCGGCGGGATCGTCCGTCTCGGCGAAGAAGATGTCCACCGGGAACGCCATCTCGTGCACCGTGGGGATCTTGTAGTCGGTGAAGCTCGGGTTCAGCACGCGACCCTCGTGGGTCTTCACCTCTTCGTAGAGCGCGTAGCCGATGCCCTGCGCCAGGCCGCCCTGCACCTGCCCGCGCAACGTTTGCTGGTTCAGGACGCGCCCGACGTCGTGCGCGGAGACGGCCTTCAGGATCTTCACGTCGCCAGTCTCGGTGTCCACCTCGACTTCGAAGGCTTGCACGCCGTAGGCGTAGCTCGCGCTCATGTTGCCGACGCCCTTGGACCAGTCGGGCAGTGTGCTCGGCGGCTCGTAGAACGCCTCCTCCACGATCATCTGGCCTTGCCTGCCACGGAAGTGCAGGGCGCGCAGGAGCTTGCCGATCTCGACGCGCAGCCAGGGCTCGTTCGGCGCGTCCTTGGGGAAGAGCTGGCCGTCACGGAGCTCGAGGTTGTCCGCGCGAGCCGCGGCGGTGAAGTCGTAGTCGGGCGGCTCGTACCCGGGGTTCTTCTTCTTGTGAGCGGCGAGGCTCTTCTCCGTCTCGCTCGCGTAGATCTCCGAGGCGAGCGCGAAGATCTTCTTCCGCGCCTTGTCGGCAGCGCGAATGGCCGCGTTCAGCGCGATGAAGGCGCCGCGGCTGGCGTGGGTTCCGACGTCCCAGGGGCAGGTCGCGGTGTCGGTCTGGTTGATGCAGACCTTCTCCGGTAGGACACCGAGGGCTTCTGCCACGCCGAGCGTGAGCGCGGCGTGCAGGCCCTGACCCATCTCCACGCCGCCGTAGGAGACGTTGACGTTGCCGAAATCGTCGAGCTTCAGGATCACCCCGCCGCCATCGGAGCGGTAGATGCGCCCGGAGCCGCCGACGTGGACCAGCGAGGCGACGCCGACGCCGCGTGCCTTGCCGCGCTGCTTGCCGCGCTTCTGCTCCCAGTCGAGGCTCTTCTTGGCGAACTCCAGGCACTCGCCCAGGCCGCAGGTCGTGATGTCGAGCCCCATCGGCGTCTTCTCGCCGGGCGTGTTCTTGTTGAGGACGCGCATTTCCAGCGGGTCGATGCCGACCTTCTCCGCCAGCTCGTCGAGCAGGCACTCGATGGGCCAGGTCACCTCCGGGTTGCCGTAGCCGCGCATGGCCTGGGCGTAGGTGTTGTTGGTGTAGACCAGCTTCGCGTCGAACCAGACGTTCGGCACCTTGTAGAGCGAGGTGGCCGGGATCAGCATCACCGTCGGGTAGGTCGCGCCCCAGGACGTGTAGGCGCCGTTGTCTTGCAGCACTTCGACCTTGCGGAAGGTGAGCCGTCCGCTCGCGTCGCAGCCCTGCACGACGCGCGTGCGCGCGCTCTGCCGTGGCGAGAGGTTCGCGAACTCCTCGCGGCGGTCGTAGACGATCTTCACCGGCCTGCCGGTCCTGTGCGCGAGCAGGATGGCGATGTACTCGTAGGCATGCGTGTCGAGGCCGGTGCCGAAGGCGCCGCCCAGGGCCGGCACGATCACGCGGGCGTTGCAGCCGCCGAGGCCCATGGCCTCCAGCGCGCGCACGAAGTCCTTCTGCGCCAGAAAGGGGATCTGGGTCTTGGCCCACATCGTCAGGTTTCCGCGCGTGTCCATCTCGGCGATGCAGCCGGCGGTCCCCATGCAGGCCTGCTGGATGAGCGGCGTGGAGAACTCGCCTTCGACGACGTACTTCGAGGCGCGCTCGCCGGCGGCGAGGTCCCCGGACTCGTGGTGGACCTGCACCGGCAGGAGGTTCGAGGTCACCGGGCGGCCGTCGGCGTCGCGGTCGTGCACCAGCGGCGCGCCGTCGGCCAGAGCCTCTTCGGGCGTGAACACCGCTGGCAGCGGCTCGTACTCGACGCGGATCAGCTCCACGGCTTCGGCGGCGATGTCCGGATCGATGGCCGCCACGGCGGCGACCTCGTCGCGGAACTGGCGCACGCGGTCCTTCTTGAGCGCGAAGTTGTCGCGCAGAAACCCGATGCGGAGCTCCGGCGTGTCGTACGCCGTGATCACGGCGCGCACACCCGGCAAGCGCTCCGCCCGCGAGGTGTCGATGTGCTTGATGCGGGCGCTCGCGTGCTCGGCGAACTTGACCTTGCCCCAGAGCATGCCCGGGCGGCTCAGGTCGTGGATGTAGTAGGCGCGGCCGGCGGCCTTGTCGGCGGCGTCGGGGCGAACGGCGTCGGTGCCCACGTAGCGGAGCTCACGCATTGGGCGCTCCCTTCTTCGCGCGGCGCGCGGTAGCCGCGAGCTGCACCGACTCGACGATCTGCGCGTAGCCGGTGCAGCGGCAGAGGTTTCCGGTCAGTGCGTCGCGCACCTCGGCGTCGCTCGGGCTCGGGTTGTGCTCGAGCAGGGCGTGCGCGCTCAGGAGCATGCCCGGGGAGCAGAAGCCGCACTGGATGCCGCCCTTGTCCACGAACGCCTGCTGCACGTGGGAGAGCTGTCCACCGGGGCCAGCCAGGCCCTCGATCGTGGTGACCTTCTTGCCCTCGACCTCGAGGGCCGGCATCAGGCACGAGCACACTGGGCGCCCGTCGACCAGCACCGTGCAGGCCCCGCACTCGCCGTTGCTGCAGCCCTCCTTGGTGCCGACCAGCCCGAGCGGGCCGCGCAGCACGTCGACGAGCCGCGCCTGGGGCTCGACCGAGAGGCGCGCGGGCTCGCCGTTGACCTCGAACGTGAGAGTGACGCTCATGACCTTGCTCCGTTCATCAGCGAGCGAATGCCACGCTCGAGCAGTGCCCCCGCCAGGTGACGCCGGTAGTCGGCGCCGGCGCGCACGTCCGTGATGGGGCGAACCTCCTCCTCCGCCGCTTTGCGAGCGAGCGCGAGGGTGCGGTCGTCGAGCGGGTTCGAAGTCAGGACGCCCTCCGTCTGCGTCAGGCGCATCGGGCACGGGCCGAGGGAGCCAGCGGCGATGCGGGCCTTCACGCAGCGCTGACCGTCCGTCTCCAGCAGGACTGCGATGCTGGCCAGCGCGATGTCCATGCGCACGCGGCCCTTCTTCAGGAACACGGCGCGCGCGTTCGGCGCCGGTGCGTCCACGACGACGGCGGCGAGGATCTCGCCGGGCCCGAGCACGCTGGCGCGCGGACCCACGAAGAAGCTCGCGAGCGGCACCTCGCGGGTACCCATCGCCGAGGCGATGCGCAGGCGCGCTTCGTGGACCAGGAGCGGCGGCGCCAGATCGGCGCAGGGCGAGGCGTTGCACAAGTTGCCGCCGAGCGTCGCGACGTTGCGGATCTGCACGCTGCCGAGCAGCGCCGCGGCCTGGCCCAGGACCGGCAGTACGCGGCCGAGGCCCGCGTGGCTCTGCAGGTCGGCGACGCGCAGGCCGGCGCCGAGGATCAGGGGCGGCCCGAGCTCGACGCGCACGAGCTCGGAGATGCCCGCGAGCGAGATCAGCGCATCAGGCGCGATCTTGCCCTCGCGGATGCGCACCATCACGTCGGTGCCGCCGGCGACGAAGCGGGCTTCCGCGTCGGAGTCGGCGAGGCGCCAGGCTTCTTCCAGGGTTTTGGGGCGGTGGTAGTCGAAGGGCATCACAACCTCTGCTCGTACGAAGTCATGCGATCACGCCTCGCTCTCTGAGCGACCTGAGCTCACCGCCCCCGACCCCCACCTCCGCGAGCACGCTCTCCGTGTGCTCCCCGTAAGCCGGCGCGAAGCCCAGCGAGCGGTTCTGCTGCTCCAGGAACTCCGTGCTGACCGCCGGCGGCGGCAGCCGGATGCTGCGCCCGTCGGGCGCCGTCGTGTGGAGCAGCGCGTCCTTCAAGAACTCCTGGTCCATCACGCGCTCGACGGGCGTGATGGGAGCGTGGGGAATTTGCGCGGCGCGCAGGCTCTTGGCCACGTCGGCGGCGCTGAGCTTCGAGGTGAGCGTGCCGATGGCGGCGTGGAGCGCGACTTTGTCGCGACGCCGGCCTTCGTTGGTCGCGAGGTCGGGCCGGTCGAGGGAGCGGAACGGCGCCTCGGCCACCAGGCGCTGCCACTGCACGTCGCTGCCGACCGCCATGTAGATGAAGCCGTCGGCGGTGGGGTAGGCGTTGGTCGGGATGAACTGGCGGTGCTCGTTGCCGGAGCGCTTGAGCTCCTCCGGGGGGCTGCCCATGTCGAGCATGGGCAGAAAGGTGAGCAGCCAGCTCGTCGCGACCTGCGCCATCGAGACGTCGATGGCCCGCCCAGCCCCGGTCTGATGGCGCTCGAGCAAGGCGTGGAGCACCTGCGCGAACGCTTCGTCGCCGGCCTTGAGGTCGATGAGCGGGGGACCGTTCTGCATCGGCGGTCCGTCGGGGTAGCCGGTGACGTCCATGTAGCCGCACTGCGCCTGGAGCACCGGGTCGTAGCCCGGCACGTTGGGGTGGGCGAGGCCCATGGCTGAGATGCAGCACCAGACCAGCTCGGGCCGGAGCTTTGCCAGCGAGGCGTAGTCGATGCCGAGCGAAGCGTGGCGCGCCGGCATGGTGTTGGTGCAGAACACGTCGGCGGAGAGCTCGCGGATCAGGCGCGTCAGGAGCGCCTGGCCCTCCGGGTCCTTCAGGTTCAGCGCGATGGCTTCCTTCCCGCAGTTCGGCCCGACGAAGTAGCTGTGGCGATCCCCCTCGGCGACCTTGCGCCCGATGTGGCGGTTGGGGTCGCCGCGCGTCTTGAGTGCTGGTGAAGGCGTCGGCTCGATGCGGATCACCCGCCACCCGAGGTGCACGAAGCGCAAGGTCGCGTACGACATGCTGAGCGCCTGCTCGACGCTCAGGACGACGGGGCGCCGATCGGTCATCGGCGCCTCTCCAGTACTGCTGCACCGCCGCGAGTCGCGACAGTACGCGAGCAAAGCGAGCGCCGCGATGAGCGAAGCGAGTCGCGTCGGGGGTCCGGGGGTTTACCCCCGGGGAGGACTACGGTGGGGGTGGGTGGGTGGGACTGCATCAAAACCTGACCGGCTCCTGGTAGGTCCCGAACACCTGCTTCAAGGCCCCGCAGATCTCGCCCACCGTGGCGTAGGCCTTCACCGCCGCGATCACCGGCGGCATGACGTTCTTGCCGTCGCGGGCGGCAGCGCGCACGCCTTCGAGCAGCTTCTCGACCTCGGCGCCGTTGCGCTCGGCGCGCACCTTGTTCAGGCGCGCGACCTGCTTCTCCGCCTCTTCGCGCCGGTAGGGGTGGAACTCGACGCCGGGCCCCGGCTCCTCGTCCGCGAAGCAGTTGACGCCGACCTTCTTCACCTCGCCGCGCTCGAGGCGCTTCCGCTGCTCGTACGCCTGGCGGTTCACGTCGGCCTGCACGCGGCCTTCGGCGATGGCCTTCACCACGCCGCCCTCGGCGTCGAGGTGCTCCATGATCTGGACGATGCGCTTCTCCATCTCGTCGGTGGTGGCCTCGACGAAGTAGGAACCCGCGAGCGGATCGACGGTGTCGCAACCGCCGATCTCGTGCATCAGGATCTGCATGGTGCGGAGCGAGAGCTTCGCGGCTTGCTCGCTCGGGATGGTGTAGGCCTCGTCGTAGGAGCAGAGCGCCATGGTCTGCGTGCCACCGAGAGCACTGGCCAGGGCGTAGTACGCGCTCCGCACCAGGTTGTTGAGCGGTTGCTCCACGGTGAGCCCGGCGCCGCCGCCGCCCGCGATCATGCGCAGTTGCATGGCGCGCGGGTTGGTGGCGCCGTAGCGCTCCTTCATGATCTTCGCCCAGAGTCGGCGCCCGGCGCGGAACTTCGCGATCTGCTCCCAGAGGTTGCCGTAGATGTCGAAGTTGTAGCTGATGCCCTGGGCGAACTCGTCCACGTCCAGGCCGCGCGCGCGGACGTGATCCACGTAGGCGCGAGCGATGCTCAGGCCGTAGGCCATCTCCTGGGCGGGCGTCGCCCCGCTCTCGCGTATGTGATAGCCGCACACGCTGACCGGGCTGTAGTGCGGCACCTCGCGCGCGCAGAACTCGATGGTGTCGCCGACCAGGCGCACGCTGGGCTCCACTGGGAAGATCCAGGTGCCGCGCCCGACGAACTCCTTCAGGATGTCGTTCTGCGCCGTGCCGCGCAGCTCGGAGAGCGAGAAGCCGCGCTTCTCCGCCATCGCGAAGTACATGCCCATGATGGCGACGGCGGAGCCGTTGATGGTGAGCGACACGCTGATCTGGTTCAGATCGATGTCGGCGAAGGCCTCCTCCATGTCCGCGAGCGTGTCCACGGCCATGCCGACGCGCCCCACCTCGCCTTCGGCCATGGGGTCGTCGGAGTCGAGCCCGCACTGAGTGGGCAGGTCGAAGGCGACGTTCAGTCCGGTGTTGCCGTTCTTGATCAGGAACAGGAAGCGTTCGTGGGTCTCGGCGGCGGTGCCGAAGCCCGAGTACTGGCGCATGGTCCAGGGCCGCTGGCGGTACATGAGCGGGTGGATGCCGCGCGTGTACGGATACTCGCCCGGCTTCTCGGCGCCCTCCGGCGCGTAGACTGGGGCGATCTCGATGCCGCTCTCCCAGGTCACGGGGGCCGGGCCGCGCTCCTTCTTGTCGTTCATGGCTGCCTCCGCGCGTGCTCCCGCACCCAGCTCACGATCTGGTCGAGGCCTGCGTCCACGCCGAACACGGCCGCGACGCCGAGCTTCTCGAGCTCGGCACGATCGCGGTTCGGGATCACGCCGCCGACCACCAGCTTCGCTCGCCCGAGGCCGGCGTCTCTCAGGCGTGCCGCCACCTTCTCCGTCAGCGGCAGGTGCGCGCCCGACATGATCGAGAGCCCGACCACGTCGGCGTCGAGCTCTCTCGCCGCCGCGGCGATGGACTCCGGCGACTGCCGGAGCCCGGTGTACACGACCTGCATCCCGGCCTCCATCAAGGCGCGGCACACGACTTTCGCTCCCACGTCGTGTCCGTCGACGCCGGGCTTGGCCACCAAAACGCGGATGGGCGTGTCCGTCATGACTCCCTCGCGATGTTCACTCTGAGGATCTCGGAAGTCCCCCCACCGATGAGCACGAAACGCGCGTCGCGGAGGTAGCGCTGGATGGGGCTCTCCGCCGCGAAGCCGTAGCTCGCGGTGATGCGCGCCGCGCGATCGCAGATGCGGTTGGCCGCTTCGGAGGCGAAAAGCTTCGCCATGCTGGCCTCGCGGGCGTTGGGCAGCTTCTGATCGCTGCGCCACGCCGCCCAGAGCGTGAGCCGCCGCGCGGCTTCGAGGTCCGTGGCCATTTCGGCCAGGTGCTCCTGCACCAGCTCGAAGCGGTCGATGGGCTTGCCGAACTGCTGCCGCTCGGAGGCGTAGCGCTTGGCTTCTTCGTAGGCCGCGCGCCCGATGCCCAGGGCGAGGGCGGCGGTCACCACGCGGATCTCGGCCAGGATCTCGCGCAGGTACTTGGTGCCGCTCTCCGGATCGCCCAGCACCGTGCTCGCGGGCACTTCCGAGAAGTGGACCTCGGAGGTGAGGGAGGAACGCACGCCGAGCTTCTCGATGGGCCGCCCGAGCTCGAGCCCCGGGGCGCCGCGCTCGATCAGGAACACGCCGAGGGACTCCTTGCCGGTGCGCGCGAAGACCGTGAAGAAGTCTGCGACCGGCGCCGAGGTGACCCAGGTCTTGCTGCCGGAGACCAGCCAGCGCCCGCTGCTCTCCGTGGCTCGGGTGGTCATGGAGAACAGGTCGCTGCCCGCGTTGGGCTCGGTCATGCAGATGGCGCCGATCTTCTTGCCGGCGAGGGCGGGGCGGAGCAGCCGCTCGTGGTGATCCGCGGAGCCGAAGCGGTACACGAACCAGGTGCCCATCAGCGACTGCATGGTGCAGGCGGCGGCCACGGAGAGGCTGCCCCAAGCCAGCTCCTCCAGCGCGAGCACGCAGGAGACCACGTCGGCGCCGCTGCCGTGGGGCTCGGGGTAGCGCATGCCGAAGAAGCCGAGCTCACCGATCTTCTCGAAGAGCTGGCGCGGGAACTCGGGCCGCTCGTCGAGGGCCGCGGCCACGGGGCGGAGCTCGCGCTCCGCGAAGTCGTGGAAGGTCTTCTGGATCGCGGCTTGCTCGCTCGAGAGGGAGAAATCCATCAGCTCCTCCCGCGCAAGCGCGCCGTCTCGGCCGGGTCGACTTGCCAGGTCTTCGGGTCCACCGCGACGCCGTAGCGCTCGCGGGCCGCGGCGAGGCTCACGACGCCGTCTCGCACTTCGCGGGCGACGAGCTCGGCGGGCCGTTCGTGGGGCGAGCCGTGCCCGCCGCCGCCACCGGCCTGCTGCACGTAGAGCGTGCCGGCCGGCACTCCGCGCACGTGGTCCTTCGTGGTCGCGCGGTAGCGCTTGCCGTCCGGGTACTCGAGGTCGATGAAGTTCAGCGTGCCGTCGCCACCGCCGCCGAGGCCGAACGCCGGCTCGATGTCGCCGTCGCCGAAGGTGACGATCTGCGTGTCGGCCCCGCCCACCAGGTAGCGCGTCTCGACGCCGAGCCCGCCGCGGTGCCGGCCCGGCCCCGCCGAGTCGCACAGGTACTCGTGGGAGAGCAGCCGGTGCGGCGTGATCTGCTCGAACATCTCGTAGTCTTGATCGAGCACGCCGCCCGAGGCGTCGATCATGCCGATGTGGTCGTAGCCGTCGGCGTCGGGAAGCGCTCCGGAGCCGCCCTTCAGCCCCATGAACAGGATGTCGACGTAGGTCTCCTTGGTGTCCTGCCCTTTCCGCGTGTCGCGCCCGGTCGAGAGCGAGCACAAGAGCTGGTTCCACCCCGCCGTGACGCGCTCCGGGATGACGGGCGCGAGCGCGCGCATGATGGCGTCGGCGTTGTTCGGGCAGAGGTGGTTGCCGAAGGTGGTCGCGGCCGGGTAGGCGGCGTTCAGCAGCGTGCCTTCCGGGATGACGATCTCGATGGGCTCGATCATCCCTTGGTTGTGCGGGATGCGCGGGTCCACCATCTGCAGGAAGGTGAGTACGGTGGCCGAGGCGCTGGAGGTGAAGGTGCCGTTCACGAAGCCCGTGGTCTGCGGATCTGTCTCCGAGTAGTCGAAGCGGATGTGGCCGTCGTTCACCGTGATGGTGACCCGGACCTGGTGCTTCGAGCCGGGGTGGTGGCCGTCGAAGTGCGACGTGGCCTCGCCCTTGTAGACGCCGTTCGGGATCTTGCGGATCTCCGCCTCCATCAGCTTGCGGGTGGACTCGAACAGCGCCTGCTTGTGGGCCTCGAAGCTCTCGAGCCCGTATTTCTCCACCAGCGCCTTGAGCCTGCGCTCGCCCACGGTGCAGCTGCCGATCTCGGCGCGCATGTCCTCCTGCACGATGGCCAGGCGGATGTTGGCGAAGATCAGATCCCAGACGTCGCGCCGGAGCTTGCCGCGCTCGTAGACCTTCACCGCCGGGATGCGCAGCGCCTCCTGCCAGACCTCGGTGGCCGCGGGGTTGTAGCCGCCGCGCACCGCGCCGCCGATGTCCGCCTGGTGCCCCTTGCACGCGGACCAACCGATGAGCCGCTCGCCCAGGAAGATGGGCTTGAAGGCGGCGACGTCGTTGTTCTGGTTGCCGAAGCTGAATACGTCGTTGTGGAAGAAGACGTCGCCCGGGTAGATGTCGCCCGCGAACTTCTTGGCGATGTGCCGGCAGACCGGAGAGAGCGAGAAGCTCAAGATGGGCAGGTTTTCGGTCTGCTCCAGCATGTTGCCCTCGGCGTCGTAGAGCCCGGTCACGAAGTCGCGGGCCTCGCACAAGATGGGCGAGCGGCTGCTGCGCTCCATGCTGATGCTCATCTCGTCGGTGATGGCCCGGAGCGCGCGCCCCAGGATGCTCACCAGGACCTTGTCGACGGCGACGCTGCTCATGATGCCCTCCGCTCCACGATGGCGGTGCCGTAGTCGTCGATGCGCGCGTCGTAGGCCGCGCTGACGAAGATCGTCGTGTCCGTGCGCTCGATGAGCGCGGGGCCGGAGATGCGGTTCCCGGCCTGGAGCGCGTGGCCGTCGAACACCTGGAGCTCCTCGAACCGGTCGCGCTCCGGGACGTACGCGCGTCGTGGTTTCTTCGCGGCGCGGCTCGGGTCGGCCGTCCCGGCCGGCAGGCGTGGCAGCGAGGGCTTCTCGACGCGACCGACGCTCTTCACGCGCACGTTGATCAGCTCCACGGGGGTCCCCTCCGCGCTGAGCTCGTAGCCGTAGAGGCGGTCGTGCTCGCGGTGGAAGGCGGCGATCAACGACGCCCAGTCGCCGCGCTCGATGGCCTCGAGGGCCACCGGCACCGTGACCTCGTGGTACTGCTTCAGGTAGCGCAGATCCAAGGCCACGCGCTGCTCGATGCGCTCGGGCGGCACGTCGGCGCGGCGGAGCTGAGCTTCGCCCTGCCGGGTGAGCTCGCCGACGAGCGACTGCAGGCGCTCCTTCGGGAGCTTGCCGAGCTCCGAGATGCAGGAGCGCACGAAGTCGTGCTGCTGATCGGTGAGCAGCATGCCGGCGGCGCAGAGCACCGAAGCCACCGGCGGAACCAACACCACGGGGATGTCGAGCTCGCTGGCGATGGCCGTGCCGTGGAGAGAGCCGGCGCCGCCGGCCACCACCATCGGGAACTCGCGCGGGTCGAGGCCGCGCTTGACCGTGATCTCGCGCACGCCGTGGGCCATGTTGGAGTTGATCACCCGGTACATGCCGACGGCCGCGCGCTCGACGTCGAGCCCCAAGGGCTCGGCCACGTGCTGGGCGACGGCGGCGCGCGAGGCGTCCGCGTCGAGCCGAAGGTCGCCGCCCGCGAAGTAGCTCGGGTCCAGGTAGCCGAGCACGACGTTGGCGTCGGTGCAGGTCGGCAGCGTGCCGCCGCGGCCGTAGCAGGCCGGCCCGGGGTCGGCGCCGGCCGACTCGGGACCCATGCGCAGGAGGCCGCCTGCGTCGACACGACCGATGCTGCCTCCGCCGGCGCCGATGGTGACGATGTCGAGCATCGGCAGCGCGATGCGCAGGCGCGCGATCTCGCCCTCGGCCTTGAGCTCCACCGCGCCACCTCGCACCAGCGAGGCGTCGAAGCTGGTGCCGCCCATGTCCACGACCAGGCAGTCGTCGAAGCCCGAGGGACCCGCCCAGGCCGCCGCGGCGCGGGGCGCGGCCGCCGGACCCGAGAGCAGCGTGGCCGCGGGCTTCTTCGCCGTGGCGTCCGGCAGCGCGACGCCGCCGCTCGACTGCATGATCAGGAGCGCGCCGCGGAAGCCCGCCTCCGCCAAGCGGCCCGTGAGCGCACGCAGGTAGTCGCGGAGCACCGGACCCACGAAGGCGTCGAGGGCCGTGGTCGAGACGCGGTTGTAGAAGCGGACCGCCGGCAACACGTCGCTCGACACGCTGACGAAGGCCTCCGGCAGCTCGCGACGCAGGACCTCTGCCGCCGCCTGCTCGTGCGCCGGGCTGACGAAGGCGTTCATGAAGCACACCGCGATGCTGGACACGCCCTCCTGGCGGAAGAGCGCGGCGGCCTCTTTCACGTCGTCGAGGCCGAGCGGCTCGAGCTCACGGCCCGCGTAGTCCAGGCGGCCTCGTACCGACCGACGCAGGTAGCGCGGCACCAGCGGAGGCACGTTGGCCATGCGGTTGTCGTATTGGTCCTCGCGGATGCCGCGACGCATCTCCAGCGCGTCGCGCACGCCCACGGTGGTCACGAGGCCGGTCTTGGCACCGCGGCGCGTCAGGGTGGCGTTCGTGGTCACGGTGGTTCCGTGGACGATGGTCGTCAGGCGGGAGGTGAGCTCGGCCGGAGTCAGCCCGAGCGCCTTCGCCACCGCTCCGATGCCGTCCAAGACGCCGATGCTCGGGTCCTTCGGCGTCGACAGCACCTTGAAGCTCCGCGTCTCGCCCGCGCTCGTCCACAGGAACAGATCCGTGAACGTGCCGCCGACGTCGATGCCCAACTTGTAGCTCTGCTCCATCAGCCCGTGGCCTCTCCGCTTCGGCTCGCAACGGCATCGCGTCCGAGCAAGAACGCTTTCTGGTTGTGCTCCGCGAACCTTCGCCCGCAGCGCTCGACGATGGCGTCGAGCAGGGCTGCCTCGCCGACGGGCAGAAGCCCGAGCCCGGATGCCGCCCCCAACATCAACACGTTGAGCGTCCGAGTTTCGCCCACGGCGCCGACCAGGGCGGGCGCGTCCACCACCTGCACCTCGCGGGCGACGTCACGGATGGACTGAAGTACGCCCTCCGGCTCTGGCGGCTTCGTACCGTCGAGCACGATCTGGAAGGGCAACATCAGGTGGCGGTTCGTCACCACTCGCGTGCGCGGCCCCATGTCGGGCAGAGCGCGCAGCGTCTCCAGGGGCTCGAAACCGACCACGACGTCCAACTCTTCGCCCAGTGTGTGCGAGCTCTCGGCTTCGCCGAAGATCGCGGTGCAGCGCACGCTACCGCCACGCTGGCTCATGCCATGGAGTTGACCCACGACCACGGGCTTGCCCTCCGCGTGGGCGGCCATCCCGAGGATCTGCGCGGCCGCGAGCACCCCCTGGCCGCCGACACCGACCAGCAGCACCTGGAAGCGCTTCACTCGCATGGCGCCTCTTTGGGCGCGAGCGCGCGGTTCGAGCAGATCTCGGCGCACACGCCGCAGCCGATGCACCACACGGGATCGACCGTCACTTGGGCCCGAGCGGTGTCCATGGCGATGGCAGGGCAGCCCAGAGCTTCGATGCACGCCCGGCAGTTGCCGCAGAGTCCACATTGGAGACAACGCTTCGCTTCGGCGCGGGCGTCGGCAGCCGTGAACCCTGCCACGACCTCGCTCATGTGCTGCGTACGCGTCCCCCGGTCGAGCTCGCGGGGCTGGAGACGCGGGGCCCTCGGGGCGGTCGCGACGACGGCGGCGCGCTTCTGGGGCAACGCCGGTGGCGGGCGCGCATCCGCGAGCGCGGCCCCGGAGAGCTCGCGATCGATGGCCCACGCGGCGCGGAGACCCCAGGCGATGGCCGCGGTCACCGTACGCTCGCCTGCCACCACGTCGCCTCCGGCGTACACGCCCGGAAGCGACGTTCGACCCGTGAGCCCATCCACTCGGACGAGCCCTTGCTCGTCGCGCTCGAGCCCAGACGCCTCCATCGCCAACGGATCCGGGTCCTGGCCGACGGCGAGGATGACGAGCCCCGCATCCAGACGCTCCTCGGTGCCGTTCTCCATCGGCGCGACCACGAGCGCGCCCTTTTCGAGTCGCACGGGTCGGACGCGAGTGAAGAGCTGGATGCCCTCGTGCTCCGCTGCGCCGATCTCCTCGACCAGCGCCGGCATCTCGTTCGCCGCCTCGACGCACGCGATGCGAACGCGCGAGGCACCGCGGCGGAGCGCGGTCCGAGCCGCGTCCACGGCTGCATTCCCGCCGCCGATCACCACGACGTGCTCGGCCACCGGCGCCTCCACGCCGAGACGTACGGCCTTGAGGTAGTCGAGCGCGACAGCGAGGGTCGGCGCGCCTGGCTCACCCCGCCCGGGGAGCTCGATGGTCTTGCCGCGATGTGCGCCGATGGCGACGAAGACGGCGCGGTGCCGCTCCCGGAGCTGGGCGAGCTCTAGGCCCGCGCCGAGGCGCGCGCCCCCGACGAAGCGCACGCCCGCTTCGAGCACGCGCGCGATGTCCCGCTCGGACTTGTCGGCCGGCAGGCGGTATTCGGGGATGCCGTGGGTCAAGAGCCCGCCCGGTTTCTCGGCGGCGTCGTACAGCGTCACCGAGTAGCCGCGGTGCGCGAGGTCGTGGGCCGCCGAGAGGCCGGCCACGCCCGCGCCGACCACGGCCACTTCGAGCGAGTTCTTCGCGCGCTTCGCGCGCACGAAGAGCTCCGGACGCTCCGCTTCCGCCCAATCCACCACGAAGCGCTTGAGGTCGTTGATGGCGACCGCGTCGTCGAGCCCGCGCCGCACACAACCCTGCTCGCAGGGGCGATCACACACGCGACACACCGAGTGGGGCAACGGCGTGCGGGCGAGGATGTGCTGCAACGCCTCGGCGTTCTCACCCGCGGCAACGTGTCCCGCGTAGCCCTGGATGCAGAGCGAGAGCGGACAGCGCTCCGCGCAGGGCGCGACGTTCGACTCGAGCGCGAGCGGGCCACGCTGGGCCGCGACCCGCGCCAGGTTCCGCTCGAAGCCCTCGGTGGTGGGCACGTCGCAGCGCAACGAAAGCTCGCTGCGTCCGCAGCTCCGGCAGCGCTCGGTGTCGGCGACGTAGGCCGGCGGCCGCGCTGCGAGGCGATCCGCGCGGGCCCCGTTCACGGGGCAAGGCCGGCGCACGACGATGACGCTGGTGCCGCTCGCCGCACGCGCGCGGCGAAACGCGGCGCTGGACGCTTCGAGCTCGTAGGGGTCGATGGTCTCGACGTGTCGAGCCCCGAGCGCCCGCGCAACGTCCTCGACGCGTTGGTCGCGGGTCGGACTCTCCTGAAAGCCCGTCATCGCCGTGACTTCGTTGTCGAGCACCACCGCGACCACGTTGGCGTTCTCCTTCACGGAGTCGAGCAGCGCCGGCATGCCCGCATGGAAGAAGGTCGAGTCCCCCATGAAGCCCACCGTGCGCTTGCCCGTCACGCGCGCGACACCGGCCGCAAGCGAGAAGCCGGCTCCCATGCACAAGAGCGCGTCGGCGGTGCTCAGCGGCGGGGCGTAGCCCAGCGTGTAGCAACCGATGTCGTTCATGTAGATCTGGTCCTCGTCGAACGCGGCGCGAGCCGCGACGAACGCGGCACGGTGCGGACAACCCGGACACAGGGTCGGAGCGCGCGGGGGCACTACGGGCAACGACGGCTTGGGTCGCGGAGGCGAGCCGACCCCGAACGCCGCGTGGAGGGCGCTCTGGACGACCTCGGGGCCATACTCGAACTCTTCGGGCAGGTGACCGGAGTGCTTGCCCAACACTTCGAGCCGGAGCCCGTGGCGCTGCGCGAGAGCGAGCAAGGAATTCTCGAGGAACGGCGACAGCTCTTCGACGACGAGCAAGCGCTCCACGCCGGCGAGCGCTCGGACGATCTCGGCCTCGGGCAACGGGTGGACGGTGCCGAGGCGCCAGAGCGCCACGTCTTCGGCGCCGGCCAGCGACAGGAGGTCAGCGGCGGTCGCGGCGGGGGCACCCGACGCCAAGACGACCCGCTTTTTCCGCTCTTCGGCCCGAAAAAATCCCGAACGCGCCATCCAAGCCCGAGCGAGCTCGACGCGTTGCTTGAGCTCGAGCCTCATGCGACGCGCATTGGCCGGAACGGGCACATGTCGCGCCGGGTCCTTGACGAACCCAGCTACCCGCTGCGGCCGAAGCTCACCCAACGTCACCGCGCCGCGCGAGTGAGCGACGCGAGTGGTGGTGCGGATCAGTACAGGCAACCGGCACTCTTCGCTGAGCTCGAAGGCCGCTCGCGTCATCGCGTGTGCCTCGGCGGGCGTGCTCGGATCGAGGATCGGCAGGTGGAGCATCGGCCCGAGATGGCGTTGATCGGCTTCGTTCGGGCTGGTGTGGCACGACGGATCACCTGCGCTGACGATGACCATGCCCGCTTCCACGCCCACGTAGGGAATGGTCGAAATCGGGTCGCCAGCCACCATCAAGCCCAAGTGCTTCATGGCGGTGAGCGAGCGAGCACCCGCGAGCGCCGCAGCGAAGGCGAGCTCGAGCGCTATCTTCTCGTTGACCGAATACTCGAACTCGATCTTGCGAGTGCGCGCGATGCGCGCGAAGCCATCGGTGATCTCAGATGACGGAGTGCCGGGATAGCCCGCAACGAACACCACCCCCGCTTCGAGCGCGCCCCGAACGATCGCTTCGTTGCCGAGCAAGTGCTCGCACTCCCCTGCACGACGCTCGAGAAGCGGTTCCCCCGGCACGGAGCGGGGGCTATCCACCCGTGTGCTGCCCACGTCCCTGTCGTCCCACGCATCCTTCGCCGCCTACATGATCGAGATCATGTTCCAAATGCCGCATCGCGTTGCAGCGCGCGCGCTGCACGGAAGCTGCGCGTAAGGAGATGTCCGAGCGTCCAGCAGAGGTTCAGCTCGGCCGCGACGAGACGCGACCCAGACCGCGGGCGTCGGCTCGCACGAAACGCTGGTCACGGTCAGGCTGCGCGCGGGCTTCGGCGCCGAGGCGCTGGTTCCGGCCTTCGGCTTGGCCAACCGCATCAACCTCATCCAGCGCGAGAAGGACCGCACGGCCGACCCAGCAGATTCCGACTCGTTGGTTTCTTCGGCATCCGTTCTAGTCGCGCGGCATCTCTACCCCGAGCTCGCTATCCGCCCACGCGACGGCCATCCGAATAGGGGAACGTCGCCGTCGCCTCGGTGGAAACCACGTCGTGGAACTTCGTCATGTCCAAGAGCAACGCGCCATCCGGTAGTTCGCTCAGCACGTCGGCGTGCCGGACACCCCAAACGATGTCGGCGGCATCGTAGCTGTGCTGCGCATGGATGGATTGGAGCGACGTGTCATCGATACCCACCAGAGACACGTTCAGCTCGAGCTCCCACTCCTGCAACATTTCGGGGTCGGCACCGTGGAGCGGACTCGCCTCGGTGATCGGGTGCATGGCCATCCAGGAGCGCGAGACGGCGGGGGCCCGCTCGCGCGAGAGCGGAAGATCGATCATGCGATAGAACACCACACCCTCGGCGGTGTGCTCGGTGCGCACGATGGCAGCGCGTAGCTGGGCTTCGACGATCGAGTTGCCGCGTTCGTTGCTGATGCGAAACATCAACGTGGGAACGCCATCCATTGGACTGATGGCCACGGAGCGCGAGAAGACCACACGCGCCGTGGCCGTCGTGAACTTCGCCACGAGCAGTCCCGTCGCCAGGGCCGTCGTGAGCAGTCCCACGATCGCCTCGGCGGCGACCAAGAGCTCCGCGCCGTCCGAGGTTGGGTACATCGAACCGTAGCCGATGGTCGCGAAGGTGTGGACGCTGAAGTAGAAGGCATCCCGGAACGAATCGGGTCGCATGTTCTCGACGCCGCCCACATACCAGTAGCCCGCGGCGAACAGGCCGTTGAGTGCCACGACGACGAGCACGAGCACACCCAACGCGGCAGACCAGCGCAGCCGGAGGAAGCGGTGGTAGAGATCGCGAAACGGTGTGGGGCGCACGCCGCGCACCACGACTCTCGTCGGGCCCGTCGCAGCGGCAGCTCTGGGTCGTTCCTCGGCCAAGGGCGCTCAGCATAGTCGCTGGGACGGCGC
>Ga0268298_10001329_pt1 | contig 29482 bp, 28 predicted proteins | sample WWTPWeurt_MetaG_FD_194462 | JGI IMG/M metagenome (GOLD analysis project Ga0268298, IMG submission 194462) | Activated sludge microbial communities from WWTP in Nijmegen, Gelderland, Netherland - WWTP Weurt | ecosystem: Engineered > WWTP > Aerobic digester > Activated sludge | place... | reverse complement strand
CCGGCTCGGTCAACGCATGATAGACGGTCATGTTTCCGAGCATGCTGCCCATCAGGCGATGGTCGGCATAATTGCAGCGAAAAGCGGTCTTGAGCAATTCCACACATAAAGACTCGACCTCGTCGATATGTTGTGTGCCCGCGAACCAGCGGTTGACGCGTCCGATGTGTCCTTCCGCTGCGCGGGTGCCGATCTCGGAAGCGAGCAGGGCGCGCACGGCCGGGCTGGTTGGCGCTTCGGGTGCGAGCAAATTGAGGCAGCGTTCGCCGCGCCATTCCTCGTTGCGTTTAACCGCTTCGATCACTTCCTGCGCCCAGGCCCGTGGGGACTCGGTGGCATTCATGATGGATCTGGCATTCGCCAGCGCTTCTTTATCGTGGACCTCGAATTGGTTGGGTTCGTTCATGCTTTATCTCCTTCTTTGGCTTTTGGTGGGTGGATTGAGAAATTGGATCAAATGGATGGCGGCGGAACGTAAATGTTCTTCAAGGATGGACTGCGCTTTCTCCACATCTCCAGCGCGGCAGGCTTGCAACAAGGTGCGGTGTTCGCGTTGTGACTTTTTCTGGTAATCCATGCCTGCAAGATATAAGACCAGATACCTGGCAATGTTGGTATGCAGAGTGCGAATGTTCTCCATCACGCGCGGCAGGCTGGCAGGTGAATATAAAGTGGCGTGGAATTCCCAGTTCAATTCACCCCATTTGGTGATGTTCTCCTCGCGGTCAATGGCAGCCAGCAGATCGCTCGCACGCTTGAGATCGGATATCGTCAGGCGCGGGATGGCGCGGGCCAGGATCTCTTTTTCCAGCGCGATGCGCATGATGTAGATCTCGTCTGCTTCGGCGGCAGATAACTCTGCGACGAACGCCCCGCGATTGGGATAGAACACAACCAGCCCTTCGGCTTTCAACTGCATCAATGCTTCACGTATGGGAATCTTACTGACCCCGAAGCGGGATGCGATCTCATCCTGTTTGAGAGCCTGACCGCCCTGCAAGGCGCCGCGCAAGATGTCGGCGCGCAGCCGATCTGCGATGGATTGATTCGAGTGAGTAGGGGAGGGTTTTGGATTTTTGGATGACATTTGAAATCGTATACGATTATTTTGGGATAATAATATCGTATACGATTTAAGTCAAGAAAAAATGCCGCATCTATGACGGCACTTTTAAGAAAATAGGAGAAGGATCATTCAACAGCGATCTTGACAACCACCTTCTTGACCAGAGCCGGAGCGTTGAGCGCCATGCCGGGCATGTGGGCGTCTTCCGGCAGGAGCAGCACAAAGCAACCGCTTTTTACAATGACCTGGTCGCCCTCCCCGAACAAGGGTAGAAAATCTTTGGCGGGATCATACTCTCCCTGTTGCAGGTGATGGATATTGGCATACCCGATCCCTTCTGCGCCTCGGACAACATATTGTAGGTCGATGTAGCGGCGATGGGCTTCCCATTTTCCCTCTTCTTTGACCTTGGTATCGTATTCCTGTACAATAGCGTACATGGCATCCCCTTCGATCTCATAACGCCCGGCTGCGATGGTATGTACATCGATCTGGCGGACGTAATTAAAGGCCTGCTCGAATTTGGGGTGGACGGCGTAATACAAGCGGGCGTTCTCAATTCGGTCTATGATCATGAACGCCTTAACTCTCCAACGTAATATACTTTTTGCGTGTGTTGATGCCCATCATCCCCTGGAACGCTCCCAGAATGGACTTCATATCTTCCTCAATGTTTTCGGTCAGGTGAAAGACCTGCCCAATGTGTAGTGTTTTCTGCTTCCCATCCACCTTTGCCATCACGACCGGAACGCCTGCACCCTTGGCGATGTGATAAAAACCGCGCTTCCATTCCTTCACACCATGACGCGTTCCCTCGGGGGCGATGGTGAGGGTAAATCTCTCAGAGGCATGGAACGCTTCGACCATCTGCTCCACCAAGCCAGTGGATTTGGACCGGTCTACGGGGATGCCGCCGCACCAGTAGAAGAACCAGCCGAACGGGTTGCGGAATAACTCCGCCTTGCCCATGTAGCGTACATCCGCTTTCAGTTGAAAGATCGCCCCGAGGAACAGGACAAAATCCCAGTTCGAGGTATGAGGCGCACCAATGATGATGTACTTGGGCAGGTCTGGCAGGCTTCCATCCACGCGCCAGCCAGTGAGGCGCATGATCGCTCCGCTCAGGAGGCGCAGGATCGGGCTGATAAGGGGGGTGTTGAAGATGGTCAGTTTCATGTTTCCTTAAACCCTTAACCAGCGCGGATGCGTCGCGTTTTATAAACCATTTTGTGGTTAAATACCCGCATGTCTTTGCGCTCCTTTCTTCGTTCCTCTGTCTATCAGACTGAAAAGACCATGCAGCGCCTGCGCTTTGCGTCTCAACCGGCGGATCTGCCGGTTCTGCTTGGCATTTCATTCCCAAAAAGCGGCACGCACCTGCTCGATCAGATTTTGCTCGGCTTCTCGAACGTTGCGCCATATGCCAGGCGCGTGCATTCGTTCTATGCTGAATATGAGGGCGAAAGCGGTATAAAACGCGAACCACAGCAGGCGTTGGCCTGGTTGGACTCATTACGACCGCGAGACGTTGCCTCTGCCCACCTCTTTGCGCGACCCGCCGCCATTGACCGGGTGTGTTCCCCTAAATTTGCGCCTTACTTCATCTTCCGCGACCCACGTGATGTGGTTGTCTCGCACGTCTTTTACGTTACCGATATGGAAGCGCGTCACGTTCACCACGGCTATTATCAGTCCCTGCCCGATTTCAACGCAAGGCTCACGGCCAGCATTCTCGGCAGACCCGATGCAGGCATTGAATTCCCGAATATTGCTGCCCGCTTCGAACCCTACCTTGGCTGGCTGGAGAGAAAAGAAGTTTTGATCATTCACTTTGAGGATTTGATCCATGACCGGGCGGCCGCTTTGAACCGTATCATGGAACACCTCCTCAGCCGCATTCCGCTTCAGACTCCCCGGCAGTTGATCCTTGATTCTCTCGAAGCCTCCATCAACCCGACCAAGTCCCCGACCTTTCGCTCGGGTAAGACGGGCGAGTGGAGGAAGCATTTCACCGAAAAACATAAAAGGATCTTCAAAGAAGCGGCGGGAGATCTGTTAATTAAGTTGGGGTATGAGAAAGATGATAATTGGTAAGTAAGTGTCCATCACCAAATTATGAACTGCTCCATTGTCATCCGTGCCTATAACGAAGAGAAATATATCAGTCGCCTGTTGGAAGGGATTCGGCAACAGACCATTAAAGATGCCGAAGTCATTCTCGTCGACTCGGGTTCCACAGACGCCACGATATCCATCGCTGAATCTTATGGCGCGAAGGTGGTGAGAATCCCATCGGCGGAGTTTACCTTTGGGCGTTCGCTCAACTTCGGGGTCCGGGCTGCGACGTGCGATCTTATCATCATTGCCAGCGCGCATGTTTACCCGGTCTACCCAGACTGGTTGGCGACCCTGCTCGATCCGTTCCAAGAAGAACGGATTGCTCTCACCTATGGCAAGCAGCGCGGCTATGAAGGCTCAAAGTATTCCGAGCACCAGATCTTTCATCAGTGGTATCCCGATGCGGGCAATCTCGATCAAGTCACCGCATTCTGTAATAATGCCAATGCTGCCATCCGCAAGAGTTTATGGAATGAGCATCCTTACGACGAGACTCTGACCGGCCTCGAAGACCTGGAATGGGGCAAGTGGGCAAAAGGGGAGGGATATAAGATTGCCTATGTCGCCGATGCGGAGATCGTCCACATTCATGATGAGACCCCGCGTGGCGTTTACAACCGCTATCGCCGTGAAGCGATGGCGTTGCGGCGCATCTACCCTGAGTCGAATTTCAATTTGTACGATTTCCTGCGCCTGGCTGTTACGAACATCCTCAGCGACCTCTGGCATGCTATACGCGAACGTGTTCTATTCAAAAGCATTGTCTCCATCTTTTGGTTTCGCCTGGCGCAATTTCACGGCACACGCATGGGGCACCGGGAGACCAGCCTGGTCACACCGCAATTGCGGGAGACTTTCTATTACGCGAGGGAAAGAAAAAAGAAGGAAGAAAAAAGACGGGATGTGGAACCCATAAAGTACAATAAATAAAACGTCATCGGTTTAACTTTAGAGGCAAAGGAGATTTCAATGAATTCCAAGACCATTGTACTGATCCATGGCATGTTCATGACCCCGCTGTGTTGGGAGAAGTGGATCCCATATTACGAAAGTAAGGGGTATCGCGTTTTTGCTCCGGCCTGGCCCGGGCGGGATAAACCCGTGGACGACCTGCGCAAGGCACATCCTGACTCCAATCTTGCGAAATTAAAATTAGACCACATCGTGACACATATGGAATCTTTCATCAAGGGGTTGGATGAAAAACCTGCGCTGATCGGCCATTCCATGGGTGGGTTGGTCGTGCAGATCCTGCTGCAGCGGAATATTGTGGTGGGCGGCATCGCCATTGATCCCGCCCCGCCCGCGGGTGTTTTCACCACGGAGTGGTCCTTCGTAAAATCGAACTTCCCGGCCATCAACCCGTTCCTCGTGAATCAGCCGGTACAGATGACCTTTGAGCATTTCCAATACGCCTTTGCAAACACTCTTTCTTTCGAAGAACAACGCGCCGCCTATGACCGCTACATGGTTCCGGAATCGCGCGGTGTACCGACCTCGTCTTTGGGTTCGGCTGGGCGGGTGGACTTTAGCCTCCCGCGCCGTCCGTTGCTGATCACTGCTGGAGAGAAGGACCATATCATCCCGGCGTCGTTGAACCGGTCTAATCATAAAAAATACAAGGCACCCTCCGTGACCGATCTCAAGGTGTTTGCAGGCCGCGACCATTTTCTGATCGGTTCGCAGGGCTGGCAGGAGGTTGCCGATTATTGCCTCGAATGGCTTGGCACGATCGAGTAGCAATGATGGCGGCGGTTCCATGAAGGGCTGCCGCCTTTTTGATTCGGTATAATTTCTCCATATGGTTGCTGCAAGGAAAAAGTTTTTATTTGCCCTTTCATTCACCCTGGTCGCATCTCTGGGGATGTTCTTCTCCGTTCTGCTTTTTAGCGAGCGGTCAGAGCCGGGGAATCAGGTCCTGTTCGGCCTTTCAGTGCTTCGCCTTTTGATCGGTTCGGTCTTCCTTTTGTTGGTGGCAGGGAGCATGGTCTTGGGGATATCCCTATGGAGGAAGAAAGGCGCTCTTTGGGAGTGGTTCGAAGCGCTTCTCGCTTCCAATTCGCGATCGTTTGCTGTATCCACCTTGTTGTACGGAGTCATGCTTCTTTCAGGTGGGCTCCTTCTGTTGAACCATGTCCGGGTGGTGGAGGGTTTTGAAACCCTGATCGGCATCTCCTCGCGCCTTGAATATTTGCTTGCCTGGGCAGGTTCTTCCGCCCTGGTTTTATTGACGCTTCTCTTCATCATCCATGATTCCTCAAGCCCGATATTTTTACCGCTTCGGCGTGTGCTGTGGCTTTGGATGGCCCTGCTGGTTTATATTCCGCTGGTGATGTACTACCGCGAAGCGGCCTATCTTTTCTACTTGAAACGCTTCGAGGTCCCTTTGCTTTGGTGGGGCGGCTTTCTGACTGTTTGGGCGTTGGCATCCACGTACCTTCCGAAAGATATTTATAAGCCAGGGTTGGAGCGTCTTTTTCTCCTGTTGGGCATCTTTTTGACCGTGTGGGTCGCGTACGTGCATTTGGCCACCTGGTTGAATTGGATTCACAAGGGCCCTTATGAATACTGGAATATTCTCGCCGGGCAATTCCTGCAGGGGAAGTTGTATATGCCTGACCCCGTCGGTCTCCGGCTCCCGCACGACCAGACCTTTTATCAGGGAAAATGGTACATTCCCAACCCGCCTTTTCCAGCCATACTTGTCATGCCTTTAGCCGCGTTCATGCCCGCGAGCGAAATTCACATGGGCGATATCTCCATGATATTTAGCGCGCTCAATGCCTTGCTCGTCTTTTTGATCCTGGAACAGATGCGTCAGCGCGGCTGGGTGCGGATTTCGCAAGCCGCATCTCTCTGGCTTGTGGCCCTGTTCAGTTTCGGGACAAACCATCTATGGGTGGGGATCAACGGCGGTGTCTGGTTCATCAGCCAGGTTTTGACAGTGACCTGGCTGGCGCTTGCGGTCTATGCTGCATCGCGCGACTGGCATCCCTGGCTGGCCGGGTTGGGTATTGCGCTGGCGATCGGCTCCCGACCGAATAGTTTGATGACCTGGCCTTTTGTGTTTGCCATTGCCATGCAGATCGCGAGAGAGAAACGCGATCTGGATTGGAAACACCTGTTTCGCTGGTCGTTTCAATCGGCTCTGCCGATCGGATTGTCGGTGGCGGGTTTGCTGCTTTACAACCATGCCCGCTTTGATGATTTTCTGGATTTTGGGTACACCACCATCAACGGCGCGGACGAGATCGTAAAAAATGCCCAGACCTACGGGTTATTTTCCAGCCATTATCTGGCATATAACTTCAAGATCATGTTCCTGAACATGCCGGTCTTCAAGACCGAAGGTCCATGGTTTATTTGGCCAGACCGGATGGGGATCAGCATCTTTGTATCGACCCCGTTATTTTTCTACCTGTTCCGAAGATACGAAAATCAATGGTGGGTTTGGGGGGCATGGGCTGCGATTGTGCTTAACCTTGGCATGTTGTTGCTGTATCACAACACGGGTTCGGCCCAATTTGGATATCGTTATATTCTGGATGCCATCATTCCGTTGCTGGCCTTGCTGGCTCTGGCATTTCAGAAAAAGTTGCCCTGGCATTTCTATATCCTTTTGTTCTATAGTGTTGCCATCAATATTTATGGAGCGGCCTGGTTCATCTTTGCAGAGTAGGGCCATAGGGTTCGATATAATTGTTTTATGACTCCCTTATCTTTCAAGCCCGCCTGCGAATTCACCATCCCCTTTCTTGCGGATCTGATGACCCGCAGCTTTGAAGCGTATTTCGTTCCGATCAGCATCAACGATACTGCTCTTTTAACCATGATGCGCCGCGATGGTATTGACCTGACCTCCAGTCGAGTCCTGGTGAAAGACGGGGAACCTGTTGGTATTGCCCTGATCGCCCGCCGTGGTTGGACGAGTCGGCTGGCGGCGATGGGCATCACGATCAACGCCCGAAACGGCGGTGTGGGGACATGGGCCATGCAGTCGCTCATTGAAGAAGCGCGGGTGCGTGGTGACAGGGAAATGTTGTTGGAGGTCATTGAACAGAACACTGCCGGGGTGAAGTTATATGAAAAAGTGGGCTTCACCAAGATCCGCAGGCTGGTGGGGTACAAACTCGAAGACCCGCAGGTCGAGTCAAATGGCGAACTCGAAGAAATAGACATTCGCGAACTGGCTCGTCTGGTCGGGCATCATGGCCTGGCCGATCTGCCCTGGCAACTCTCCGGCGCTACCCTCATGCAGCACACGCCGCCGTCGCGCGCTTTTCGTATCAACGATGCTTACTGCCTCATTACCAATCCTGCTGTGAAGGATGTGGCGATCTCCTCGGTGTTGGTCAAGACCCGTTCGCGGGGGGCAGGCCTGAGCGGAGTCTTGTTGCGCGCGCTCTTTGCGAAATTCTCCGGCAAGACCTGGCATGTCTCCGCCATTTATCCCGAAGAGATGGGCATCATCTTTGAACACGTAGGCATGACTCGTGAGGCGATCTCACAGTGGCAGATGTCACGCGCGTTGTAAGGCATCTGCCCATTAAGGGTATAAAATAAAGGCATGAAATTAGCCGCCCTTGTTCCCATGCGACATCACAGCCAGCGCGTGCCTGGTAAAAATTACCGCCCCCTCGCGGGCAAACCCCTTTACCAGCATATTTTAGAAACGCTGGGCGCTGTCCCGCAGATCGAGACGATCATCGTGGATACGGATTCTGAGCCGGTGATGGACGGTGTGCGTCGCTTCTTTCCTAATGTGAAGTTGGTCGAACGCCCCGAACATCTCCGCGCCGATGACATTCCCATGAACGACATTCTGCTCTACGATACGGCCCAGGTTCAAGCCGACTTTTACCTGCAAACGCATTCCACGAATCCACTGCTCCGGGCTGAAACCATCTCGCATGGGATCAAAACCTTCCTGGCCGAACATCCCAAATATGATTCGCTTTTCTCGGTAACCCGCCTGCAGACCCGCCTGTACTGGCAGGATGGCCGCGCCATCAACCATAACCCGTTGGAGTTGTTGCAAACGCAAGACCTGCCGCCGGTATACGAAGAAAACTCGTGTATGTATCTTTTTACGCGCGAGAATTTGGAACGCAAGAAGCATCGCATTGGCGACATCCCATTGATGTTCGAGATCGAAGCGGATGAGGCCTGGGATATTGATGAAGAATTGGATTTTGAGATCGCCGACTTTTTGATGAGGAAGAATCTGTAGTGTCATTGCGAGGGTGAAGCCCAAAGCAGATTCCGTACAATGAATTAATTCCCTATGCAAAACCTGAAAAATAAAACCGGTTCTTTCTGGTGGGGCGTTCTGTTCCTGACGCTTTTAGGCGCGCTGACCTACCTGCCGTTCGCATCCCGGATGGGCTACATCAACGATGACTGGTATCTGATGTTCGATGGCTATGTTGGCGGGGCATCGTTCTTTCACACCGTATTCAGCGTGGACCGTCCATTGCGCGGATATCTGATGGAGGCGGCCTTCACCCTGTTTGGCATGAATCCGCGGGCCTATCATTTGAGCGCATTCTTTTTCCGGGTAATCAGCGCAGCCGTGTTGTTTTGGATCGGAAATCAATTGTGGCCGAGCCGTCAGACCTACAATTGGGTTGCGGCGTTATTATTCCTGGTGTACCCGGGGTTTCTTTCGCAGGTCAATCCCATCGACTATCAATCACAGATCTTCAGTCTGGCATGCGGGATGACTTCCGTCGCGTTGACGTTGAAAGCCATGGATGCAAGATCATCTTTGGCGCGTTGGGTGTACATTATCGTCTCTGTGCTTCTCGCCTGGGTCTATTTGGGGTTGGTCGAATATTTTCTGGGGTTCGAGGCTTTACGTCTTGGGTTGATCGTTCTCCTTATTCTGCGAAAGAACGGATTATCGCTGGCGGGCCGCGCAGTCTCTGTAGTGCGCGAGTTTGCTCCTTTCCTCGTTGGCGCGGGCGGATTTTTAGTCTGGCGGCTTTTCTTCTTTGAAGCGGAGCGAAAGGCGACCGATATTAGTCTGCAATTATCTTCCGTGGCCGCTTCGCCGCTGACGGCACTTTGGTGGTTGAATTATTTAATTCAGGATGTGTTCAAGGTTGTGATGGTGGCCTGGACCCTGCCCTTGAACACCCTCGGCTTTTCGCTGCGGTTGCGGGACGCTTTTTCGGGGCTGGCGCTGGCAGGGTTGACGCTGGCTTTGCTACTGGTCTTTTTGCGTCAGCGTGAGGAATCGCACGGGGACGATGGATCAGGCGACGGGTCCGGAGAGATGCGCGAACAGGTCTGGCTGGCCTTTGTCGTCATTGTGGCATGCCTGATTCCGGTAGTCCTTGTTAATCGTCATGTGGTCCTGCCCGATTATTCCCGTTATGCGCTGGCTTCTTCCGCCGGGGTGGGGATCTTGTTCTCGGTCATTCTTGAACGTTTGCGGCCCGCTTCGTTGCGTTCGGGTGTGCTGGGTTTTCTTCTGGTCATCTCGGTTTTGACACATCATGGGAATGCTGTGCGTGTGGCAGATGAGACTGCCGCCACGCGTAACTTTTGGTGGCAGGTAGCCTGGCGTGCGCCGAAGATCCGGGAAGGCGTGACGTTGATGGCGTTGTATCCGGGCAGCCCGCTAGCAGAGGATTATTTCATTTGGGGACCGGCAAATTTTATTTATTACCCTGAGAAACAGAACACCGACCCGATGGTGGTGAAACTCCCGGCTGCGGTATTGAGCGGGGATGCCGTGACGCAGATCACCACAACCGGCGGGATCGAAACTCCGTTGCGGCGCGGCAATTATCTGGAACGCGATTTCAGCAATGTGCTGGTGATGGTACAGTCGAACGAGAACAGCTGTGTGCGCTTCCTGAATGGGAACGCGCCCGAACTCAATGCCTCGGATGATGGCCGGGTGGTGATGATCGCCCCGTATTCCAAATTGGATGCCGTGCTGACGAATGGCAATTCGCCGATTCCGCCTGCATCTGTCTTTGGCGCGGAGCCAGAGCACGGCTGGTGCTACTATTATCAAAAAGCTGACCTTGCACGCCAACGCGGCGAGTGGGATGCGATTCCCGACTTGCTTGATGAGGCCCTGGAAAAAGGCACCTATCCCAACAACGGCCTGGAGTGGATGCCTTTCCTGCAAGCCTACGCCGTGCAGGGCAACCTCGACGAAATGCGCGAGATGACCAAGGTCCTGGTCCTCGACAAATACCTGCGTTTGCAGGTTTGCAACAATATGAGCCGTTTTTCTGAAAAAGAAAAACTTTCTGCTGAAGTGAACGACTATATTCAAAAGAAGATTTGTGAGTGAGAACCATGCCGACTGTTTTGATGACCGCTCCCTACATGATCCCCTTTCTGGACCGTTTCCGCCCGGCGCTTGCGGAGTATGGTATTGACCTGATCGTCCCCAAGGTGGAGGAGCGCATGGAAGAAGCCGACATCCTTCAATACGCCGGTCAGTTCGATGGCACCATTTGCGGTGATGACCGTTATACCGCGCGCGTGATCGAAGCCTGCGCACCGCGCTTGAAAGTTATTTCGAAGTGGGGGACGGGCGTCGATTCGATCGATGCCGAAGCCTGCTCCCAATTCGGGGTGAAACTTGGGCGAACGCCGAATGCGTTCACCACCCCGGTGGCGGATACGGTGCTGGGATATATCCTTGCTTTTGCCCGCCGCGGTCCGTGGATGGATAAAGCCATGAAACAAGGCGAGTGGCAGAAAATCCCCGGCCGGACCTTGAGCGAATGCACGCTGGGAGTCATTGGCGTGGGCAATATCGGCAAGGCCGTTACCCGCCGCGCAAAAGCCTTTGGGATGAAAGTCCTTGGCACAGACATCATTGATGTGGACCATGTCTTTGTCGGTGAGACCGGCATCGAAATGATCGATCTTCCCTTCTTGCTTTCCAACTCTGATTTTGTCTCGGTCAACTGTGACCTCAACCCGACTTCGTATCACCTTATCAATGCGGAGACGCTCTCAAAAATGAGATCCACGGCCATCCTGATCAACACGGCACGCGGGCCTATCGTGGAGGAGAAGGCCCTGGTCGCGGCGCTGGCTTCAGGTCAGGTGGGAGGCGCAGCATTGGATGTCTTCGAGTTCGAGCCGCTCCCGGCGGATAGTCCGCTCCTGAAGATGGATAACGTCCTGCTTGCGCCGCATAATTCTAACTCCAGCCCGGCGGCGTGGGAACGTGTGCATTGGAGTACCATCAAGAATCTGTTGGACGGGCTGGGGATCCCGATGAAAAAATGATGAACAGATTTCGCACCGCACTGCCCTATGTTTTTTTGTTCCTGCTGACGGCACTTGCGCTTGCGCTCGCCAACCCGCATTTGGATAAGCCCGCCAGAGATGGCGGTTTTTTCCTGTATGCGGGCGGCCAAATCCTCGATGGAAAAATTCCGTACCAGGATTTTTGGGACTCAAAAGGGCCGGGCATTTTCTATATCAATGCATTGGGGTTGCTGTTGGGAGGTGGTTCGCGCTGGGGAGTCTGGTTCGTGGAATTACTTTGCCTCTTCGGGACGTTGCTGCTTTTGTATCAGGCCATATCGAAACGTTGGGGTATTGGCGCGGCCCTGTTTGGAACGACGCTGGCGGGATTGGGTTTGCGTACCGTGCTGGGGTATGGCAACTATACAGAAGAGTATGCCCTGCTCTTCAATGCCGCAGGGCTGATACTCTTTCTCTCGATGGCAAATGAAAAACAAAATATCTGGAAATACCTATGGCTTGGCGTATGGTTTGGGCTGAGTTTCACTTTTCGCGCAAATAACATTGGCGGATTCTTTGCGATCCTTGGCGCGGTCTTTTTGTTTTACGTGTTCAAACGAAATTACTTGGAGGCGCTGCGCATCCTCCTGGCTGTGCTGGCCGGATTTGCTCTCCCACTGCTGTTGTGGACGATCTACTTTGCCATGCTTGGGAATGTGGGTGAGATGTTCTACGCCTCCATCCTGTTTAACTTTTCATATTCTGCTGCCAAAACCCGCGAATGGCTGGACCTCTTTGGAGGCTTCGGCCGTTATGGGATGGGCGGGTACGGCTGGTTCACACTTCTCGCCTGGTTGATCCTTGGCTTGCGCTTCCTGTGGAGTCTTGTACAACGCAGGGTCTCTGTCTTTGACATCTTTCTATTGCTTTGGTTCCCGCTTGAGATTCTTTTGAGTAATCTGTCGGGACGGAATTTCGCCCATTACTACATCAGCTGGACTTTGGCAGTGGCGGTCTATTCCGCTTCTCTCTTCGCCGAGGCCTGGCAGCTGACCTTCATGATCCCCGCCCTCGAAGCGTGGAGCGATGGTTTTGGCGCAGTCGCGGCATTGACCCTCATCGTGATGTTATTCGCCATATCGCCTTCATCCTGGACCGGGTATTTTCAAGCCTTGAGATCGCCCAATGCTTTTGTGGATCCCGTCTCTGCCTATATTCGCGATAACACCGAACCCGAAGACCTTGTGTTGACCTGGTACCCGGAAATGGGCATTAACTTCACCGCTGAGCGAACGTCGCCGGTGAAGTATTTGTACTACCCGCTCTTCCTCGAAGGTTCATTGACCAAAGAAATAGAAGATCGTTACTTCGAAGACCTGACCTCCCGACGCCCCGAACTGATCCTCGACTGTTCCCGCTCCGTGGATGCCATCCCGTCACTGGATGAGGCCGCGCGCGCCGAACAATATTCCACGCCCGGGCTCAAGAAGAAGATGTACATCCAGCCGGGCATGGGGGATATCTTTACCTTCGTTGCCGAAAATTATCAGAACGAAAATACCATCGATGCTTGTATAATATTCAGGCTGAATCAAAAGTAATTTGAATTTTTGGCGGCTTCGATTTTGGGCAGCCATCGCTATTCCTGAACACCGAAAGAATCCTATGACCAGAACAATTCTCATCACCGGCGCAGCGGGCGGCATTGGCCGCGCTTCCGTTGACCTCTTCGCCCAACAAGGCTGGCGCGTGATCGGCGTGGACCGGAACGAGTTCGGCCAATTCCCCCAAAACGGACTCTTCATCCGCTCCGACATTTCCCGCCCCGAAGCCATGGAATCCATTTTTGAACAGGCCAGAGCCTTCACCGATTCGCTCGACGCGCTGGTCAATAACGCCGCGCTGCAGGTGGCCAAACCGCTCATTCAGACCACCGTCGAAGAGTGGGACGCCGTCATGGCTGCCAACTTACGCTCGGTTTTTCTGGGCGTCAAACTGGCACACCCGCTGCTCAAAGCGGGTGGTGGCGCGATCGTGAACGTCTCCTCTGTGCATGCCGTGCAGACTTCCGCCAACATCGCCGCTTATGCCGCCTCCAAAGGCGGCTTGCTGGCCCTGACCCGCGCCATGGCCATCGAATTTGCGCCGGAGAACATCCGCGTAAACGCCATTCTGCCGGGTGCGGTGGATACACCCATGCTGCGCGCCGGACTTGGCCGCGGGCATGTCGGCTCCGGAGACATGCAGGAGCGGTTGGATAACCTCGCCCGCAAGACGGTCAATGGGCGTGTGGGGAAACCGGAAGAAATCGCCCATGCCATTCACTTCCTCGCAGACAATGACCAGTCCTCCTTCATGACCGGCCAGGCTATCATTGTGGATGGCGGCGCGACAGCGAGATTAAGCACCGAATGAAGTATCCGCGTAAACGCTCACAGGAATTGGTCGAGCGGCGAAAAAGGACTGCGCGTGTCCTGTTGTATTTGAATTCCGCAATGTGGCTGCTTAACGGCGGTAACATTATTTATAAGATGATCGCGGATTCCAATACGGTCACGGCTGCGTTGGTGGCTTTTTTCTTTCTCATCAATATCCTGGCCCTGATCCTTGTTGCCCGTATTCTGGAAGATCGCGAGAAGTGGGTCTATGTGACTGCGCTGGTCATCCTGGGGATCAGTACGTTGTTGATCTTCATCGGCTTTCCCGATATTTTGGATGCCATCTTGCTGCTCATCAATGCGGCCATCTTCGTCAATCTCATCCCTCTCAAAGCATATTACTATAAGGAAGCATGAAACAGACCTTCAAACGGATCATCCCACCCGCCTTATGGAATGCGGCGCGTTATGTGACGGATTCCATAAGGCGCCTGCCGGAATTGCCGAATGCCTATCTGCATCCCTGGAGGCGTGAAAGCATGGAGCGCCTGGCTGCGTTCAAGGGCATTCACAAAGGCAAACGCGCCTTCATCATTGGCAACGGACCTTCGCTCAAGCAGACCGACCTCTCAAGACTCAAGGATGAATTCACCTTCGGGATGAATCGCTTCTATGTGGCCTTCCCTGAGATCGGCTTCCAAACGACATATTTCGCTTCGATCAACGACCTGGTCATTGAACAGTTCGTCAACGACATCTCCGCGCTGACCATGCCCAAATTCCTGTCGTGGCGTTCGCATCGCTTCTTCAACGATCAGACCTACACCAACACGACCAATTTCATCTACACTTCTTATACCGGCCCAAAATTTTCAGGCGATGTCCGCGGGCGGGTATGGGAAGGCGCCACCGTCACAACTTTTGCCTTGCAGATCGCCTTTCACATGGGCTTCGAGAAGGTCATCCTCATCGGCGTGGACCATAACTTCACATCCAAAGGCGATGCGAACAAAACTGTCACCTCCGAAGGCGATGACCCCAACCACTTCATGCCGAACTATTTTGGCAAGGGTGTTAAATGGCAACTGCCCGATCTCGACACCTCTGAAGTCGGGTACATCATGGCGCGTGAGGCGTATCGCCGGGCGGGGCGCGAAGTGATCGATGCCACTGTGGGCGGCAAACTGACCATCTTCCCCAAAGTGGACTACAATTCCCTCTTCTGATCTGACGTTTAACGGTGACGTTAAACCTCCAAACCTCAATGACCCTCTCGCCTCTTTCCCGTACCAAACCCTGGTCGCTCGTCTTCATTCTGCTCCTCGCCCTGGGCGGATTGCTGCGCCTGCTTGACCTGACCGATCCTCCGCTGGATTTCCATTCCTCGCGCCAATTGCGGAACTCGCTCGTGGCGCGCGAGATCTATTACAACGCCCTGCCCTCTGCCACGGCAGAGCAACGCCAACTGGCGGCCACTTTCGCCGCTGCGGTGGGGAAGTATGAACCGCCGGTCATTGAGACCATTGTCGGAACCAGTTATTTACTTACGGGAGGGGAGAGCATCGCCGTGGCCCGCGTCTGGGAGACGTTGTTCTGGCTGGCGGCCTCGGTGGCCCTTTTCGATCTGATGCGCCGAGTCTCCTCACCCTGGGCGGCGTTGATCGCGCTGGCATACTACTTTGTGCTGCCCTTTTCAGTGCAGGTCAGCCGAAGTTTCCAACCTGACCCATTGATGACCTCCGCTTTTGTGATCGGGGTGTATTTCCTCTATCGTTGGAGCGAGGACCATTCACCGTTGATCTCCGGCGAAGCCCTGGGTGACAAGTTGACCTGGAAATGGGCCATCCTTGCTGCTGTGTTCCTCGGCTTTGCCACCTTCGTCAAGATCGTGATCGTCTTTTTGGTGGGTGCAGCGGCGGTGGCGATGGTGCTCTACACCCTCGGTTGGGATTTTTGGAAGTCCAAACAAGTGTGGGCAATGGCTGTCATCATGGTGCTGCCTTCATTGTTGTTTTATGTGCTGCTGAATCACGGCCGCTCCACTGAGTATTTCTTCTCGTGGTCGCTGGCGTTGATGAAACTCATCACCAGCACAGATTTCTATACCAAGTGGCTGGCCTTTCTCGGTACGCTGTTCGGTTTGATGACCCTCTTCCTCGGCATTGCCGGGGCGTTGATCGCTCCCTCGCGGATGCGCTGGCTGCTGGTCAGCTTGTGGATTGGCTATGTGTTGTATGGGCTTACCCTGCCGTTCCAGATGTACACACATAGTTATTATCACATTCAATTGATCCCACTCATTACGTTGGGGCTGGCCGTGGCGTTGAATCCGCTGGTGGAACATGTATCCGCTGTCGGCGGAGTCGGACGCGCAGGCTTTGTTGCGCTGGTCGTAATTGTGATCGGGTATCAGGCTTACGCATCGCGCTCCGTTCTGGTTGCCGAAGATTTCCATCATGAACCGGCCTTTTGGAACGATGTAGGCGCAGCCATCCCTGCCGATGCGAAGGTCATTGCGTTGACTCAGGATTATGGCTTTCGCCTGATGTTGTACGGCTGGCGCAAAGTGGATCTGTGGCCGCTTGAGACGGGTCTGAGCCAGACGCGTAACCCCGATAAGAACAATGCGGCTGAGTTCGATGCGCTGACCGTTGGCAAGGATTATTTTTTGGTGACCGCCTTCGGCCAACTTGATAAGCAACCCGCACTCAAGACTATCCTGGAATCTTATCCTGTCGCCGTTGAGGGCGAGGGATATATTCTGTACGATCTGCGATCGAAGTAGATCATGCTTGTATCATGACCCTCGTTTCCATCATCACCCCTTCTTATAACCAGGCCAGGTACCTCGAACAGACCCTGCGCTCCGTGCTGGAGCAGGACCATCCGCGCATCGAGTACATCGTGATCGACGGCGCATCCACCGATGGCAGCGTGGAGATCATCAAAAAATATGCGGGCAGGTTGGCGTATTGGGAATCGGAGAAGGATAAGGGGCAGGCGGATGCCATCAACAAGGGTTTTGCGCGCGCTTCGGGCGAGATCGTGGCCTGGCTCAACTCTGACGATTATTACCTGCCGGGGACCATCAGTAAAGCAGTGAAAGCCTTCGAAGAAAACCCGGCTGCAGTTTTGGTCTATGCAGACATGCTGGCTGTGGATGAGAACGGGCAAACGTTTAACACGTTGACCTACAAGCAACTCACGTTTGACGACCTGTTGTGTTTCCAGATCATCGGCCAACCTGCTGTGTTCATGCGCCGTTCTGCCCTGGAAAAAACAGGCGGCCTCGACCCTGCTTTCCACTTTCTGCTTGACCATTTGCTATGGATCCGGATCGCCAAACAAGGCAGGCTTCTTCATGTGGGCCAGGTCTGGTCGGCGGCGCGTTACCATGCCGAAGCAAAGAATGTGGCCAAAGCCGCCGAGTTCGGGCGCGAAGCCTTTCGCATTTTGGAAAACATAGCACAGGATAAAGACCTGGCGCCCACCTTATTAAGGATAGATCGCCGCGCCCATGCCTCCGCTTTTCGCGTGGATGCGCGTTATCTGCTCGATGGCGGGCTGCCTGCTGACGCGCTACGGGCATGGTTCCGGGCCTTGTTCATTTATCCGCCGGTGGCGTTGAAACGCATGAACATTTTTGTTTCGGCTGTTTTGAACCTGCTTGGATTGGGGAAATTGCGTGAACTGGTTTTGCAGCGAAGAAAGAAACAACAGACCAGGTGATCGTCACTTTGGGATCGTCAACCGGGTGCGTGACGGGGTTTGCCCGCTGGCATAAAAACTGCGGTTGGCGTTGACGTAGTGCGGGAAATCTTCCGTCCATGCCTGGCGGGTGTCGTAGCCGAACAACTCGACGTACGCCATGAACAGGTCGGTGTTTTGGGCGGCGAAGTAGTGCGGGTTGCGGAAGAACATTTCCAGGTAGCCTGCCAGGAACTCACCATCATTTTGAAATACATAGGGATGCCCGATCGGGATCGGCTGGGAGAGATCTCCAGACTGGCGCGCCAGGTACCGGTCCAGTTCGATGCGTTTGCCCTTGAGGAAAAGTTCCCTTGCGCGTGGATGAAACCAATCACCGTCGCTGAGTCGCAGTCCGGGATACAGACCTTCGCATCGTCCCATCGCCCCGAGGCCTGCGTCGAAGTGATCGAGCATATGACCCAACTCATGCAGGAACGGGCAGACGCCGGGCGCCGCGCCGTTGAAACCCTCGAACAAACGCGAGAGCACCAGTTGGATGCATTCGCGCGCGGGGTTGTAACATCCGCCCGCCACGCCGCCGTCCTGATGAAAGGCTTCGGGTGTGGTGTAAAGTTGAAAATGGCGCGGGCTGGCAAGCAGGCGCGTGAGGATGTTCTGCCGAAAGAAGTAGATCTCGACGAGATGCCCCGCGACCAGATGACGGACGGAGGCGGGCATGTGATCGCTCAGGTCTTTGCGTTTCTCTCCGATGAGTTGCAGGTCAAAGTTGGGGTGACGCGCGATGTGCCCAATGAGGGAATGGAACGGATCGGTATCAGTGAGGATGTGTGTGATGGGGAAGTAAGGATTCAACGCACGGATATCGCCGGTGGAGTCGAACGTCAACGCCGCAGTTTGCGGACGGCATTGTCCGTGGGTGAGCGAGTCAAATGTAAGGGCAGGGGATTTGGTCATGAGCGTTATTTATACAAAGCCGACTGAAGTCGGCTGTACCGTTTTGAGCGCGCCTCGCTTTAGCGGGGTTTGTATGAATAGCCCGGATATTTGTCCAGGCGTTATTAAAATTATACCCTCCGCCTCCCAATTTTCCCCTCATAAATCTACGTTACAATTAACTCCGCCTCATGAACCAATTTTTCCCCACCAAAGCCGCGCGGACAATTACCCTTGTCTTCATCTTTGCTCTTGGCATTGCCATCCGCCTCTACGATCTGACCGACCTGCCGCTGGATTTCCACTCCACCCGGCAATTGCTCTCGGCCATCAAAGCGCGGGGCATGTACTACGAAACCCGCACCGACGTCACACCGGAAGACCGGACCTTTGCCGTGCAGCAATGGAAGTTCCGCGCCTCGGTGGAGCCGGAGTTCTTCGAGCGTATTGTCGCTTTCACCTATCGCTTCACCGGGGAGCAGGTCTGGGTGGCACGCATTTACTCATCCTTGTTTTGGGTCATTGGCGGCCTCTTCCTATATCTGTTGGCTCGCCGACTCACAGGCGAGGATGGCGCCCTCACCGCGGCCGCTGTGTATCTCCTGCTTCCGTACGCGGTCATCGCCAGCCGCAGCTTCCAACCCGATCCGCTCATGACGATGCTGATCGTCCTCTTTTTGTGGGCTGTGTGGGCCTGGGCGGACTTCCCCGCTTCAAGGTCACATTCATGGCGTTTTGCCACTCTTGCCGGTCTGTTTGGCGGCTTGGCCATCTTCGTCAAATTTCCGGCGGCCTTCTTCATCCTGGGTGGAGGCTTGGGAGCGGTGTTCAGCCGCGGGTCCATGAAAGAAGCGCTCAAGGATCCGCAGGTATATCTGATGGCGCTGCTGGGCATCTTGCCGGGCGCGGGGTATCTCGTCTATGGCATCTTCATCGCTGGCTACCTCGGCCAGCAGTTCAGCGGGCGCTTCATCCCCGCGTTGTTTCTCAGCCCTTCATATTATCTCGGCTGGGTGAACATGCTCAACCTCGTGGCGGGCGGTATGGTCCTGATGCTGGCGCTGACCGGGCTCTTTTTCTTCGAGGATAAAAAGCGGCGCTTCCTGCTCGGACTTTGGGCCGGGTACCTCGCCTTTGGCCTTTACTTTAACTATCATATCTCCACCCACGACTACTACTCCCTGCCGCTCATCCCTGTCGTTGCATTGTCCATCGCCCCGTTGACTGATGCCCTGCTCTCCAAACTGGCAGACCTCACGCCGACAAAATCTCTGCGCCTCGCCTCTTTCCTTTTTCTTCTCTTTGGCCTGTTCGCCTCCCTTTGGAACACCCGCAACCAGCTCAACGCTGTGGATTATCGTCCGCAGGCTGCAATGTGGCAGGAGATCCGCACCAAGACCGACGGATACAACCTCGCCGGTCTGACTCAAGATTACGGCGCGCGCGTTGCCTATTGGAGCTGGCGTAACATCACCTCCTGGCCAGCCTATGGTGACTTGCTCTACAGCACCGAACGCGGCGGTGAACGCAAACTTGATGAACTATTTGCCGAGGTTGCCGCGAAGAAGGATCTCTTCCTCGTCACCGACTTCAACGATCTTGCGCGTCAACCCTTCCTCAAGGAAAAACTTTCCGCCTACCCCGTCTTTACAGAAGGGGATGGGTATGTGATCTACGACTTGAGACCATAAACAACAAGGACTCTATGGGATTTAGCAAAGAAAAATTTCAAACGGTATTTCACCGGATCATTCTCACAGCGGGGGTCGCTGCATTGTTTTTTGCGATCGGGATGTTCGCCTACCTGGGGAGTTTCTCCCGTTATCTGGCGGATGACTACTGCGAAGCCGAACGGGTGAACAGCGCCTCTTCTCCAATTGCAGCCGTGGTCGAACGCTATTCCATCGGCGCGTGGAGGGCGGCCAACCGTTACTCGAACATCACCTTCGTCGGTTTTAGCGAGATGATCGGCGCGAACAGCATGCCGGTCACAGTGGCAGGCATGGCTCTCCTTTGGGTGGCGGGCTTATGCTGGTCCGTGTACGAAGCGCGTAAATTTTTCGCTGTGAATTGGCCCGTGGCCATGGATATTTTCCTGGGGACTCTGCTGGGCTTCTTTAGTTTTCAGCAAGCGCCGAACCTTTTCCAAACCATTTACTGGCGCTCCTCGATGATGACCCATTTTGCGCCGCTGGTCTTTTTGTCCTTTCTGATCGCTTTTGCGTTGAATCGCGCCCGCAAACAGAGTCTGTCATTGCTGGTCAATCTCTTCATCCTGTTCGCAGCCTTTGTCATTGCGGGTTTTTCCGAGCCGCCGACTGCGACCATGGTGACGGCGTTGTCTTTGCTGCTTGGTGCGGCATGGTTTTGGGATGCATCCCCCGCCCGCAAGAATCACCTGACCGTGCTGGCATGGATGCTGGCCGGATTCCTGATCGGTCTGATCACCCTCATCCTGTCACCCGCCATTGAGCAGGTCTCACAGGAGCGGACCCTGAGCGTGACCGGTATTCTCTTCAACTCGTTTTATTACGCCTACCTGTTCAGTGCGGATACCATCAAGACCCTGCCTTTGCCGAATGCGATCGCATTATTCCTGCCGCTCCTGCTCTTGTGGCTGCATGGACAGGCCGATCCGTTCAACTTGAAAGACGGGCATAAGCGTGCGGTGGGTATTGCCATGCTCGTCCTCCCGCTTCTGGCCTGGTTGTTGATCGCGGCTGGTTTTTCCCCCAGTGTATATGGGCAGGGCTTTCCCGTCGAGCGGATGCGTTTTCTTGCGCGCACGCTTATCATTGCTGTGTTCATGACGGAAGGTATGTTGCTGGGTGTGCGGATAAGCCCTTTGCAGTTCAAACCAAATCCCGCTTTTGGACAGTCAGTGGTTCTGGTTGCCTTTGCCATTGTCGCGGTTGCTTATCCGCTGCGTTCGGCCTTGAATTTGTATAAGGCCAATGTCCCCGAATACAGCCAGCGCGCCGCGAAATGGGACTTGCGCAATGCCTATATCCTCCGTCATGCGGCGCAGGGCGAAAAAGACCTGGTGGTGCCGGGTTTTTCCGGCGTGTATCAGATCAAAGAACTGGATAGCAATTCCCAGCATTGGGTGAATGTCTGCGCTGCATGGTATTATGATGTTAACTCGATCCGTTCCGTCACCGTACCGGATGAAGAATTGATGGACTATCTCAATGAATGACCTGACCCCCATCCTCGTTACAGGCTCGCATCGCAGCGGTACCACCTGGGTCGGCAAAATGCTCGCCGCCGATAACGATACCGCCTACATCAGCGAGCCGCTCAACGTGCTGCACCGTCCCGGTGTGTTCCGTGCGCCGGTGAAGCATTGGTACACCTATATCACGACGGAGAACGAGGCGGAATTCCTGCCTGCTTTTCACGAACTGCTTGACTTTCAATATCACACCTGGCTGGAGATCAGATCCCTGCGTTCCTTCCGTGATTTCATGCGCATGGGACGTGACTTTCACACCTTCTTCACCGGCAGCCTGCATGGCCAGCGCGCACTGATCAAGGATCCATTCGCGGTCTTTTCCACGCCGTGGTTTGAGCAGGCTTTGAAATGCAAGGTGGTCATCACAGCCCGTCACCCCGGCGGATTTGTCGGCAGCCTCAAACGCCTCGGTTGGCATTTCGACTTCAAAAATTTCCTCGACCAGCCGCTCTTCATGCGCGACCATTTGGAAGGGGATCGTGCTTCAATGGAGTCCTTGCCCGCGGATGACATCGTTGGGCAGGCAGCTTTGCTATGGAAGATCATTTACCGCTTCGTCCACGGGACCCGGAGCGGATTCCCCCAATTTCACATTGTGCGTCACGAAGACCTTTCTCTCGACCCTATCGAGGGGTATCGATCTTTATATACATCGTTGGGCCTTGATTTCACCGAGCGTGTTAAAGAGATCATCCAGAACTCCAGCAGTTCCGAGAACCCGGTTAAACTGGCAAAGAACAAGACCCATTCAGTTAAACTCGACAGCCGTGCCAACCTTGATAACTGGAAGAAGATCCTCACGCCTGAAGAGATCACCCGCATCCGCAAGATGACGGAGGGAGTCTCCGAGTTCTTTTATTCAGATGAAGAATGGAAGTAGGTCTTTCGTAGCCCATGCCGCCGCTGGTTTCCATCATCACCCCGTCATTTAATCAGGCGCACTTTCTCGAAGCGACGATCAGATCCGTTCTCGAGCAGGACTATCCCAATATTGAGTATATTGTCATCGACGGCGGCTCGACCGACGGCAGCGTGGACATCATCAAAAAATACGAAGGGCGAATCGCTGCATGGGTCAGCGAACCGGATAAGGGTCAGACCGATGCGATCAATAAGGGATTCGCGAAGGCCAAAGGCGAGATCCTCGCCTGGATCAACTCCGATGATACCTACCATCCCGGCGCGGTCAGCGCAGCAGTGAGATTCCTTTCTGAAGATCCCGAGGCGGGGATGGTCTACGCGGATTGTGATTTCATCGATGAAACGGGGCGTGTCATTGGCAGGTTCGCTTCTCGCCAGACGGATTACACAAAACTGCGCCGCGGCTATGTTCACATCCCGCAGCAGACGATGTTCTTCCGAGCAAAATATTGGCAGCAACTTGGCCCGCTTGACCCGTCTTTTTATTTTGCGATGGATTATGACCTGTGGGTGCGCATTGCCAGGCATGCGCCGCTTAAATACCTGCCCGGGTTTACGTGGGCGAACTTTCGCATCCATACCTCCAGCAAGACCAATGTCAACGATGAGCGCGGCTGGAATGAAATGCTGCGAGTCCATTACCGCGATGGCGGCTCGTTCCTTGCGCCGATCGTGGCCAAATATTACCTGCGAAAATTGATCGGTCCGCTGTGGAAGTGGCGCATAAAGAAGTAATATGAATCTTATTTTCTCCTCTCCCTCCCTTGATGATCTTATCCGCCTGCTCAAAGCCTGGCGTTTTTGGGTGCTGGGTGCATTGATCGGCTCTGCTCTTGGCGCTGCTTTATACTACATTGCCCCGCCGCCGTATCGCGCCAAAGCCACCGTCAACGTGGATTTCAATTTCGAAGAATCGTTTCCCGCCAACACAGATCGGCAGGACTTCTACTATCTTGAGCGCGAATCTCGCAAGATGGTGGAACTGGCCTGGTCGGACGATGTGCTTGGACAGTTGGGCGTGCCGGTGGCAGAACTCCGTAGTGGAAAGCTAACCCTTTCGCAGCCTGCCGAAGCAGGTTGGCATTTCTATGCCGATGACAGTGATCCGCAGGCCGCGGAATCCCTTGCGTCTGGCTGGGCGAATGCGTTTGCCGAGAAAATAAGATCAGAGGTCGAAACGGGTAGCCTGAATAAATTCATCAAAGTGGAAGCGACCCAGTCTGCGAACCTGCCCAAGGTGCGCAGTATTTCGTTCAGCAATTACCTGCTGACGGGCGCAAGTGGTTTTCTTTTATTGGCTGTGCTGGCCGTTTTGTTCGTCCGTAAAAAGGGGTCCGGCGTTTCTTGATGCTGGATGTTCTGATGAATCGAACCGCTCCTCAACAACTGCAAAAGGCTGCTACTATCCTTTGGGCGCTGGCCATGCTGACCCTGCCCGTGACCAGTTTCCGCTGGTTCCCCGGGTTGGGTGAGAGCACGCTGGTGCGTCCGTTGGCGTTGTATCCGTTGGGGGTATTGCTCCCGCTGTTGTTTTTGCTGGCATGGCGCAAACAGATCAGCCTTACATGGGCGGGGGCTTTCGTTGCTCTTGGTGTTTTTGTCTTGTTCACATTTTTTTCCGCGGGCGTGGGTTCACTGATCAACCCCATCCCTTTGCGCGGGCAGACCTACGATGGGCGCGTCATCCGTGCGCTGGTCACTCTTTTTATCGGTATCGTGTTCTTCATCGCCGCGGTTTGGATGAACAAAGATGAAGCCGATCTGCGCTTCACCGTCAAATGGATCCTTGCAGGGCTGTGTCTCGATATCGCCTGGAGCGGTTTGCAAGCTTTCACCTTCTACACCAAACTGCTGGACAAGGAAATGGTCACGCACTGGCAATTGGCCTTTTCAATGCGTGAACTCGTACGCACCAATCGCATCTCCGGCCTGGCCTATGAACCGGCCTGGCTGGCGGGTCAACTGGCGACGGTCTTTATTCCATTTTTGTTTGCCGCTGTGTTGACGAATTACCGCGTCACGCGGCTGCGCTGGCTGGAGCCGACGCTGCTGGCCTTGTCTTCGCTCGTGCTGCTGGCCACCTATTCCCGCGGCGGACTGCTTATCGTCTTTGGCGTCTCGGCGCTGACCTTTCTGATCTTCGGCCGCGAAGTTCTCCATTCGATGTGGACATGGTTCGTCCATGGGTTTCGCAGCCGCCTGTTGGACCTGTTCCTGCGTTTGGCTCTGATAGCCGCCCTGGTTGGAGTGATAGCGGGCGCCATCCTTTTCCTTGGGCAGAAGAATTACTTTCGCCGTTTATGGGAGATCAACGCCGGGAGTTTGAGCGAATATATTGTGGATATCAATGCCGGTGCGCGCGGAGCGTACTCGGTTGGGGCGTTGGCTGCATTCGAAGAATATCCGCTGACAGGCGTCGGCCTGGGAGGAAGCGGGTTCTATATCTACCAGAACCTGCCGGATTGGTCCCTGACCACTGTGCCGGAGATCGCCAAGCAACTGAATCCTGAAAATAAACTTTATCCCAACCCGAAAAATATCTATGCCCGCCTGCTGGCGGAGACGGGGCTGATCGGGTTCGTTCTTTTTATGGTGTTTCAATTCGGCGTGCTGGGCGATATGCTGTCACTTCTAAAGCGGCGCGAGGCTTGGGGACGGTTTGCGGCGGTTGCAGGAGTATTTGCATGGGGGGCTATAGCCTTGTATAATTTCACTCAGGACTCGCTGACGACCCCGAACATCTGGCTGGTTTCGGGAATTTTGGTGGGGCTTGCGGCAAAGTCTTCCGATTTTGCACTTCAGGAACATAAGGATTTTTGATGATCGTTCTCTCTGTTGGGATGCCGCGCGCCGGGTCGGGCTGGCACTATAATCTCATCCATGACCTGATGAAGACCACGGGTTGTGCTGACGCGCGTGATATTCGTGAAAAATATAAACTGCAAAAAATTCTCACCGAGGTGAATTGCAATATCGGCGTGCTCTCTCCACGGCGGTTGGGGATGGTGACGATTCCGGCGTTGATGGGGAATACCTTTGTCATCAAGGCACATGCCGGGCCGTCCTCCGCTTCCCGTATGCTGGCAAACCTGGGGCTGCTGCGGATCACCTACATTTACCGCGACCCGCGTGACGCCATGCTCTCTGCTTTTGACTTCGGTCAACGGGCGCTGACCAAGGGAAGGCCCAATGCCTTCTCGCATCTCTCGAACTTTGAGAAGAGTCTCGAGTTCATTGTGGAATATACCCGTATCTGGGAAAAGTGGATGCAGGAAAAGAATGTACTGGTGGCCCGCTACGAGGACCTGCTCATGAACTATGATGTCGAATCGACCAAATTGGTTGCGCACCTCAAGTTGGATGAAAACGAGCCCGAGGTCCGCGCGGTGATCGAACAGTATCGCCCCGGTGCGAACGACAGCCAGCAGGGCCTGCATTTTTATAAAGGTAAGATAGGAAGGTTCCGCGAAGCCTATACATCAGAGCAGCAAAAGGTGCTCTCGGATACGTTGGGTAGATTTTTAGTGCCAATGGGCTATTCCATATAAATTGATGTAAACCGTTTGTAACCTCCAATAAGTTGCCGAACTCTATGTTTTTCATTATGATAGGCACACCATGATACGAAAATTCGACACCCCCTACATGGCCGATTGGTTCGCCATTTCGTTGCGCTGGGTCATGCTGGTGGGTTTGATCGTGTCTTTGGGGCTGGGGGGAAAACTAGAACTGGCATTCGCCTGGCCGGTAGGGTTAATGGTGGCATGGAATTTGACCATGAGCGCATTTGCCGGGTTGAATGTGCGTGTGCGCTTTCATCGGCGTATCAATATTTTTGCAGACATGTTGTTCGCCGGTGCGTTTTTCTGGATCCAGGGCGGTGTGAGCGGACCGGCGTTTTGGGTTGGGCTGATGCCCATCCTTACAGGCTCGATCTATTTTGAATTATGGGGAGCGCTGGTCACCGGGATAGTGTTTGGCGGGCTGGTCATTTATTCGGGTATCCAGTCGCAAAACCTGATTCTGGCGATCGGCATCACGGTCGTCCTGCTTGCCCTTAGCATCCTTTTTGGCTTTCTTGGTCGTAGTTTAATGGCGCACATGCGCAAGAACCGCGCTCTGTGGATCGATAGCGAAGAGCGTAAGCGCGCGATACAGAACGAGCGCATGCGCGCTATCTACGAATTGACATCAACCCTTTCTTCCACGCTCAGTTATAAACGGGTGCTCGAATCTGCGTTGGATATGAGCGCCGCGGCGCTCAGCCCGGATTTGGAACGATCAGTGAGTGACCCTTTGGTGGGGGCGGTGATGCTCTTTCACGGCGGTAAGTTGCGTGTTGGGTCGGCGCGGCGCTTTACCAGTGCAGATTTGCGAGTCACCTTCGATGGAGCCGAGGGTATTCTCAAACATGCTCTGGATGAAGGGGAGCCGGTCTTTCTCAAGGATATCGGGTATGACCCCGAACTGGGACGCATCATTGCGCTGCGTACCTGTACCAGTGGATATTGCTTTCCGTTGAGAAGCGGATTCAATGTCTACGGGGTGCTGCTGTTCGCCCACCCCGATTCGGAGTATTTCACCTCTGAACGTACCAAGCTTTTGGATATCATCGGCAGACAATCGGTCATTGCGATTCAGAATGCGCGCCTCTACCAGGATCTGGTCGAAGAGAAGGAACGCATGTCCGAGGTGTTCGAAGAAGCGCGTAAAAAACTGGCTCGCGATTTGCACGATGGCCCCACCCAGTCTGTGGCGGCGATGGCGATGCGCTTGAGCATTGCCCGCAGGATGATGACGAAAGACGTTAATGCCGCAGGGGATGAACTGGTCAAACTGGAGGAACTGGCGCACCGCACCACCAAGGAGATCCGCCACATGCTCTTCACCTTGCGCCCACTCATCCTTGAGTCGCAGGGCCTGACCGCAGCCATCCAATCCATGGCGGATAAAATGATGGAGACCTTCTCGCAGAAGGTTTTAGTCGAGATCGAGGAGCGTGCCGTCCAGCAACTGGAAATGGGCAAGCAGGGTGTCATCTTTTACATTGTTGATGAGGCGGTGAATAATGCCCGCAAACATGCCTCTGCCGAAGCCATTACTGTGCGGCTGACCCAGATCGAGCCGGGGCTGCTATTATTGGAGATCAACGACAACGGTGTCGGCTTTGATGTTCAGGAGATCGCTCAATCCTACGATAAACGCGCGAACAGCAGCCTGGGCATGGTCAACCTTCGCGAACGGACGGAACTTGTCAACGGGCATTTGCAGATCGACTCAAAGCCTGGCAAAGGGGCCAGGGTGCAGGTCTTTATCCCGCTGACCGAAGAAGCAGCCGACCGCCTGCATCACGCCCGCAGGAAATAATCATGCCGTTCGCTTCAGGCATCCATTACACGTCTCACACTGACGATACAAAACACCGCCCGCCCCTCCTGTTAATTCATGGCGCGGGCGGTAATCATTTAACATGGCATCCTTACATCCGGCGGATGAGCGGTCTGACGGTATATGCGCTCGACCTGCCCGGGCATGGACAGTCGGAAGGAGTGGGCAGGTCTTCCATTGAAGAATATACGCGGGATGTGCTGAACTTTATGGATGTGCTGGAGATCGGCAAAGCGATTGTTGCCGGGCTTTCGATGGGCAGTGCCATTACTCTGACCCTGGCGCTGAATCATCCCGAGCGCTTGCAAGGCATGATCCTGATGGGAGGCGGGGCGAAGATGCGCGTTGCAAAGTCCATCCTTGAAACCGCAGGTCATGCCGAAACCTTTCCCTCTGCTGTGGAGAACATCAACACCAACTGCTTCAGCGACCAGGCCTCACCGGACCTCGTTCAACTCTCCAGGCAGGCTATGTTGAAAATGAACCCGCCTGCATTGCTGGGCGATTTTCAAGCCTGTAACCAATTCGATGTTACTGCTCAGTTGAGCGGCATCCAACTCCCAACCCTTATCGTCTGCGGCGCGGAAGATGTAATGACGCCTCCCAGGTTCTCACAATCGCTCAGTGATCAGATTCCCAACTCGCGTCTGCATATTTTGGAAAAGACGGGGCATATGGTTACGCTCGAGCAGCCTGAACTGGTTGTGGAATTATTGAAGCAGTTTATGGATGACCTTCCGCTTCAACCCTGACAGCGGCCTGATCCTCCCATCTAAATTTTCACTCCCCGAAAAGTTTTTTCAAGATTGGCATGGCATTTGTCACACCGCGGGCGCGGTGACTGAGGCGATTCTTTTCTTCCATGCCCAGTTCTGCCATGGTCTGCCCAAACTCCGGCAAGAAGAAGATCGGGTCATAGCCAAAGCCGCCGGTGCCGCGTTCTTCAGGGATGATCTCGCCATGGCAATTGCCTTCCACAACCTCCACATCACCCGCAGGCGTAGCCACCGCGATCGTGGCATGGAAGTGAGCTGTCCACGGGCGGGGCTTGTCTCTTAGGTTTTGCAGCAAAAAGGCGCGACGGTCGCCATCCTTGGCGCCGGGTTTGGGAGAGTATCTTGCCGAGTACAGTCCCGGCGCACCATCCAGAGCATCCACTTCAAGGCCGGAGTCGTCAGCGAGGGAGATCAGCCCGCTGGCCTGGGCAAAGGCGATGGCTTTCTTGCTGGCGTTCTCGGTATAGGTATTGCCATCTTCGACCACATCCAATTCAAGTTGGATCTTCGCGGGCGTGACCAGTTCGATGCCGGTATCCAGTAATAGTTCCTGTAATTCAATGACTTTCTCCTGGTTGTTGGTGGCAATGAGTAGTTTTTTCATTTTTTAATTTTCATCGTGCGGATGTTTTTTGTCCGCAGCATTCTCCTTGTTGATCTTTGATATTGCCCATTGAACATGTTCACGCACAAGGGGTTCTTCATCTTGTGCCGCTTTTTCAAGGATGGC
>Ga0268298_10001328_pt1 | contig 29497 bp, 29 predicted proteins | sample WWTPWeurt_MetaG_FD_194462 | JGI IMG/M metagenome (GOLD analysis project Ga0268298, IMG submission 194462) | Activated sludge microbial communities from WWTP in Nijmegen, Gelderland, Netherland - WWTP Weurt | ecosystem: Engineered > WWTP > Aerobic digester > Activated sludge | place... | reverse complement strand
ATTCCGGCGGCATAATGGGGCTTTCCCGCAATTTAGATATCTCGGCTGATGGAAAATATTGGGCAACCGATGAACGCACGGGAAAAACCTACACAGGCCTTCTCAGCCCTGAAGAGTTTTCAAAAATAAAAGAACTGATTGCATCCGCAGAATACGAAGAGAACACTCAACCTGAAAAGATATGCGCGGATTGTTTTATCTACGAGCTGCAAATCCTATCGAACGGCGAAAGATTTTATGTGCAGCTAAACGATTTGGAACTGGCACACTCAGGTCTTGAATCATTGGTTTCAACTTTACGCAATCTCATGAGTAGAACCCTAAAATAGGGAAGGCGTAAAAAACTCAATGGTATTTACTTTCAAATCTAATAGGTGTTTTTAATGTAAAGCCTTCAATTTCGTTGTATGCTTACTACAGATAAAAGAAAGGAGGTTGCGATAGATACACCGCCTGAAACATACAAAAATGGAAAGGTCGAAACGCACTGACCTGGGTCAAGCCACAACTTGAACTCCAGACGTTCCCCCAAACGAAATGATGGTTGCTATATCGTTCCTTTCCTACACATAGTGAACGTTTGACGGACGGGTCAACTCCCGTCCGTCTTTTTTTATTTCCTCAATGATCTTCTCATTCTTTCAAGCCCCTGTTCCAATAATTTACGAGAAGTACCAAAATTCAAGCGGATATGCCCTTCTCCGGCTTTACCGAAGATCCTTCCGTCGCTCACTGCCACCTTGGCATTCTTCAAGAAGTATTCGTAGGGCGATCCATCCAAACCCAGTTGAGAAAAATCCAGCCAGCCAAGATAGGTGGCATCGGGAATCGTAACGCGGACCTCCGGCATGTATTGAGTGACATACTCCGAAATAAAGTCACGATTGCCGGTCAGGTAACGCAGCAAATCCCTGAGCCAGCCATCACATTGACCGGAAAAAGCTGCCTCAGCAGCGTATAACCCCGAACTGCTGACATGCAGGCGCAGTTTCCCAACCTCCTGCTCATATCGCTTACGCAGGTCCTCGTTGGGGATGACCGCAAATCCGCAGAATAACCCGGGGACATTGAATGTCTTGGAAGGCGAAACAAGGGTGATCGTATGTTTCGCGATCTCGGCTGAAAGTTTCGCCATCGGCGTGAACTTATTCCCATCCAAAATCAACTCTGAATGGATCTCATCTGAAACGATAAGTACATCATTCTTTATGCACAGTTCCGCCATTTTCAACAGGTCTTTGCGTGAGTAGATGATCCCAAGCGGGTTGTGCGGGTTACACAACAGAAACATGCCTGCCTTCTTGACCTGTTTTTCAAAAATATCCCAATCGATCTCATAGCTCAAGACATTGCCATTGACACGCCTAACCAGCGGAGCATCCAATTGCGGGACACCAAGATTGGTCTTCACTTCGTGGAACTCGTTATAGACCGGCGTCTGCACCAGTAACCCGCGCTTTGGCGTGCAAGACATGCGTGCGGCAACGCTGAAGCCACTGACAATGCCCGTCACCGCGACCACCGCTTCGGGCTTCACTTTCCAACCGTACAGCCTGTCCATGCGTGCGGCAACAGTCTCAAGCAAAGCAGGGGTTGGCATCTCGTATCCCATTACGCCATGATCGATCGCCTTGTGTAGTTTCGAAAGGATCGGCTTAGGCGCAGGGAAATCCATATCTGCCACCCACATGGGCAATACATCCTTTGGGTACATCAGCCACTTGATAGAGTTTGAATTACGGCGGTTGGGAACATTATTGAAGTCTGTCATATTTTCCTTCTGATTTTTATAGGCTACGATCATTACCTTCCGCATGGATGCAAGCGAAACGACCCATCTTTGTCGGCCATGACGAGGCAGATGAACCCCGCAAGCCATCGGTGGTATTGACCGTTAATTTTTCCAGCGCCAATTTTACTGCCTTCTACATATTTCACTTGCTCAAGACCGGGCAATTTTTGCATCCGTGCGGAACAGATATTAACATAATTTCTTCAAGCATCAGAACGACCAAAACCGCAATTTACAGCATTTTATTTGAACGAACAAAACCGTTTCCCTGCCCATCCAAAACCATTATTTGCTGTTAGAATAACCGAGAAAGTCCAAAAGGGCTTTTTTGTTGCAAGTACAAAACGCAAGGATACATATTCGTACATGAAATATAACTTCAACTTATTCTGGCGCACCTTCTACCGTTCATTCTTCGCCTCAAAAAATACAACCGCCCGCCTTACCCGCAAACGCTTGACCTTTCTTACGCTCTTCTACCTGGTCTGGCCGGCTGGCATGCTCATTCACTGGTTCTTCTTCTGGTTGGATGACATTCTCTTCCCTGCATACAAAACTCATCCCGTCGAAAAGCCATTATTCATTCTTGGCAACTTACGCAGCGGATCGACCTTCCTGCACCGCCTGCTTTCGCGCGATTCTCAAACCTTCACCAGCCTCACCACTTGGGACATCTACCTGACGCCATCGGTCACCCAAAAGAAGATCACCCAATTCATCGCCCGGCTCGATACCCAATATTTCAACCGCGTACTTCATCGCCTGCTGCACAAATTTGACGATGCCACACTCGGCAAGATCAAAATTCATCCCATTTCATTTTTCCAGCCGGAAGAAGATGAGAATATTCACCTGCTGATCTGGGACGGCTACTTCGTCACATTCCTCTTCCCCTTCATGGACGAAATGCCAAACTACCAGCAATTCGATGAGGCGCTCTCCCCGGCTCACAAGCGCCGCATCATGACCTTTTACAGGTCCATGATCCAGCGGCACATGTATGCCACGGGTAAGAAATATTTTGTGGCGAAGAATCCAGCCTTCAGTGCAAAGATCGAAACGCTGGTTGAATTTTTCCCCGATGTCCGCATCATTTATCTGGCTCGCAATCCGCTTGACATGCTTCCATCCACCATTTCGTGGATCAACTATGCCCGCCGTCAATTCACCGACCCGAAACCCGGCTATCATTACATCAACGAGATCGTGGAATTGAGCAAATACTGGTATAGTCACCCGCTCAGCTATCTGGACGCTCATCCCTCGCCCCGCCACCTGATCCTGAAATACGACGACCTGATCCAACGCCCCGAAGCGGTCATTCGCGGATTCTATGAGCAGTTTGGCTACCCCGACAAGCCCGGTCTGCCCATCATCATCGACCAGGCAGTCAAAGAGACCATGACCTTCAACAGCGACCACACCTACTCCTACGAAGAAATGGGCTTTACCCGCAGGCAGATCGTGGAAATGTACCCCGAGATCTTCAAACGCTTCAACTTCGAGACCCGTGAAGAGGAAGTCGCCACCAGTGTGCGGGTGGAGTACAAGTAGATCACAATCAACCATCAAGAGACCTGCCAACAGGTCTCTTTTTATTTACAGTTTCTCTGATTTTCACAAGCCAGAAGTGGAGTTTGAATGGTATAATTGCACTAACCAAATAAACTTCTTTCATCTAATGCAGACACGAAGTTTTCCCTCATCTTCGTGTCTTTTTATGCCATTTTTCGCAATTTTGACCAACTTTAAGGATATTTTATGGCTGAAGAGAATATCGTCCCAAATAACTTGGGCAACATCGAGAGCATAGACATCGACCAGCAGATGCGCACTGCCTATCTCGATTACGCCATGAGCGTGATCGTAGCCCGCGCCCTGCCAGACGCCCGAGACGGCTTGAAGCCCGTCCACCGCCGCATCCTATACGCAATGCACGAATTAGGTATGCGCTCGAACTCCGCTTACAAAAAATCCGCCCGTATCGTGGGCGAAGTGCTCGGTAAATATCACCCGCACGGCGACTCAGCGGTCTATGAATCCATGGCCCGCATGGCACAGGACTTCTCCATGCGCTACCTGTTGGTAGATGGTCAGGGCAACTTCGGCTCTGTGGATGGCGACTCCCCGGCTGCCATGCGTTACACCGAAGCCCGCCTGCAAAAGATGGCCGAAGAGATGCTGGCAGACCTCGAAAAAGACACCGTAGATTTTGGCCCGAACTTCGATGACTCTCTACAAGAGCCGCTTGTGCTTCCGGCGCGCCTGCCGAACCTGCTGTTGAACGGCTCATCGGGCATCGCTGTGGGAATGGCAACTAACATCCCGCCGCAAAATCTGCGCGAATTGGTCGCCGCCATCAATTACCTGATCGACAACCATGACACCATTGATGACATCACGGTCGATGACCTGATGAAGTTCGTGCAGGGACCGGACTTCCCCACCGGCGGCATGATCGTCGGCAAAGAGGGAATCCATTCTGCCTACAGCACCGGTCGTGGAAGAATTGTGATGCGCGGCATCGCCCACATTGAAGAGACCAAAGGTGGACGATACCAGATCAATATCACCGAGATCCCCTATCAAGTCAACAAATCCTCGCTGATCGAGCGCATTGCCGAACTCGTACGTGAAGATAAGATCGATCAGATCTCGGACCTGCGTGACGAATCAGACCAACGCGGAATGAGCATCATCATCGAGTTGAAGCGCGGAGCGCAGCCCAAGAAAGTCCTTAACCAGCTTTACAAGTACACAGCCCTTCAATCCACGTTTGGCGTGCAAATGCTCGCGCTCGTCGATGGCGAGCCCCGCACGTTGACCCTCAAGCGCATGCTGCAGATCTTCATCGAGCATCGCCAGACGGTCATCACCCGCCGCTCCAAATTTGAGCTTGCCAAGGCTCAGGCACGCCTGCACATCCTTGACGGTTACCTGATCGCGCTCAACAGCATCGACGCCATCATCAAAGTGATCCGCGAAGCCGAAGATGCAGATGTCGCCAAATCCAACTTAATGAAGAAATTCAAACTCAGCGAATTACAGGCACAAGCCATTCTTGACCTGCAGCTTCGTAGACTTGCCGCCCTCGAGCGGTGGAAGATCGAAGAGGAGCACAAGCAAGTCCGCTCTTTGATCGATCACCTTGAAGACCTGCTGGCACACCCAAAGAAGATCCTTGCGCTGATCCAAACTGACCTGAACGAGCTGACTGAAAAGTTCGGCGATGACCGGCGCACACAGATCTCTGCTGAAGCGAAGGAAGACATCCACGATGAAGATCTCGTGGCAGATGAAGCGGTGTTGATCAGCCTGACCGAACGTGGATACATCAAACGGGTTGCTGCGACCGCCTTCAAAGCTCAAAGCCGCGGCGGACGCGGCGTGATGGGTCACACCACCAAGGACGAAGACGAAGTGGTGATGCTCATTCCCGCCCGCAGTTTGAATACCATGTTGTTCTTCTCTGATAAGGGCAAGGTCTATTCCGAGAAGGTGTATCAGATCCCTGATTCAGACCGCGCAACAAAGGGCATCCCATTGGTGAACGTGCTATCGCTCGAACCGAACGAAAAAGTGACAGCCGCCATGTCGGTGGGAGATTTTTCCTCTCACAGCTACTGCATGTTGATGACCTCACGCGGCAAGATCAAACGCGTGACGATGGAAGAATTTGCCTCTGTGCGTCCCTCGGGCTTGATCGCAATGTCATTGGAAGAAGGCGACCAATTAGGCTGGGCGCGCCTGACCTCTGGCAAGGATGAGATCATCATCGTCACTGAAAATGGACAAGCCCTGCGCTTTAGCGAGACAAAGGTCCGTGCCATGGGACGCCAGGCTGCCGGAGTGCAAGGCATTCGTCTTTCAGAAGGAGATGCGGTCACCAGCATGGATGTGGTCGAGAAAGACGGCAACCTGCTGATCGTTACGACCAAGGGATTTGGCAAGCAGACCCCGCTCAAAGATTACGCCGCAAAAGGACGCGCAACCGGCGGTATTTCCACGATCGATCAGAAAGCCATTGCAGAGATCGGCAAGATCACGGCAGCGCGTGTGGTACAAAACGCAGACGATCTGACCATCATGACCTCCAACGGCGTGACCTTGCGCCTGAAAGTAAAGGAAGTCAAGCAGTCGGGTAGAGCAACGCGCGGCGTACACCTCATCAAGCCTCAGGAAGGCGACAGCGTAGCCTCTGTAGCGCGCATCTCTGCTGAAGACCTCAAGAAGGTTGGAGCGCAGCTAGACAGCCCTGAAAAAGAAGAAACACAACCCAAGTTGGTGTAGAAAAAAGCCCCGGAAATTCCGGGGCTTTTTTCTACCTGCTCACATCATCGTGATCTGATTCTTGCCAAGATGCTTGGCTTTGTACAAGGCCTGGTCTGCGAACGAGATCAACCTTTCAAGTTTTTGCCCGGTCACACCGTTGGCAACCCCAATACTGATCGTAAATTTGATAGCGCCTTTACTAGTCGGCACCTTCAACTGCCCCACTTTGATATTGAGCCGCTGTGCAATTTCCATCGCCTGTTCGATGCTAGTCTCAGATAAAAGGCAGATAAACTCATCTCCGCCATAACGCACAAAAACATCGGTGGACCTGAACACCGAACGGCAGGTCTCTGCCAAAAGTTTCAGAACATCATCGCCGGCACTGTGCCCATACCTGTCATTGATCTTTTTGAAATCATCCAGATCGATCAACAGGATGGAAGTATCTCCAGGCAGTACGGCGTCCTTATCATTTACGGACCGTATTTTATCCAGTAAATAATATCGATTAAATGCCTTTGTTAATTCGTCGTGAATGGACTTGTCATGCATTTCTTCGCGCATGGAATCCATCTCACCCAGCAGGCTGACCATTTGAAAAAGATGATAAGGCAAAAGTGTGGAGCAAAGAATTAAATTGATCGTCAGCCCGGTCAACACCTTCCCGCCCATGATCATATTCACGGGAACAATGACCAGCGTCCCCACAAAGAACGCTATCACGCAAGCGATCATAACGGTCCTTGCCAGTCCAACTTTTTTATAGAGGGCGAACAGGTATCTTTGTTCTAAAAAATGAGGCGTGTAGGTCTGAGGATCAACTGTTTTCATAGCATCTCCCTTTCTGAAGAAAACACTGTCCATCGGTTTTGGTTGCAGCTGAGTAGCTGATCACGAATGATCGGGCTTGCACCTTTTTCTAAGACCTTTTTAAATAAAAAAGTGACGGCACTTGCCGTCACTTTTTTATAAATCTGTTATTTTAGATCCCGATCTTACCAAGCACAAATAACGCCATTGTTCCAATAACACAGACAGCGATCATCAACATGAACGCGATCACGAATCGCTGGAGGGATGTCATTCCCAGAAAGCGCCCGGAACTTCTTCGGGCAGGCTCGGGAGAAATCGTGCCGGCGGCCGATTGGAACTTCGCTTCGTCTTCATAGAACGGGGAAGATGCTGCATCATCACGGAGATTATCAAACATATTGACCTCTACTTTTCACGGAGTATATCACGCACCAGGCCTCAGGCTGACATCCCCAAAGCGTACTATTACGGATTTGTCATGCGCATCACTCAGGCGCAAACTGCCGTCAGATTCGAGCCCCATTAATGTGCCGGTTATGGGAGATTCGCCCCCGGCTTGAACCTGAACCTGCTCCCCACGAAAGGCAAGCTGTTCCTCCCAGGCATGGATCAACTCATCTGAGCCAATGCGTTCGCGCCAACGAAGGAGGGTGGTCAGGATCTGTGCAAGAAGTTCTTCGCTTGCCGGGGGCAGCGATCCCAATTCATCCTCCAGGCTGGTGGCAGGGAATTGCAAATGTTCGGCAGGAGGCACAGATTCTCTATGAACGTTCACGCCCATGCCAATAACCAGCGAATCCACATCCGTGCCAGACCAGACCGTCTCGACCAGAATGCCAGCCATTTTTTTGCCGCCCAATAAAATATCGTTCGGCCACTTGATGCGCGGATCGAGTCCCAGCTGCGCACAAGATTCTGCAATTGAAAGCGCGGCCAACCCAACGGTCCGCGAAAGATGCGGGCGCAGGGCGGCAGAGTGACGCAGGATCAGGCTGAAGGCAAGTCCGCTGCCTTTGGGCGTGAACCACTTTCGGTTAAGCCTGCCCCGTCCCTGCGTTTGTTCATCTGCAACCACGAGGGAGAGATCGGGAGCACCTTCCGCCGCCCAGGCAAGCGCCGCATCGTTCGTAGAGCCGATCGAATCATAGAAGCGCAATTCGCCGACATTTAATTTTGAGATGGCTTTTTTCAGGGATTGTTTGTTCATGGTGAAAAAAACCTGACAGACTGTGAGCCTGCCAGGTTTTATTTATTGGACAATGCTGTAAGGGTTGACGTTCGAGCCGCCGATACGAACCTCAAAATGCAAGTGCGCACCGAAGGAATTACCAGTGTTGCCCGCCGCGCCAATGACGGCGCCCTGCCCCACCGGGGTACACAAGCCAACATTGATCACGCTCAAGTGGGCATAGACCGTGACATAGCCGTTGCCGTGATCGATCTGCACTACGTTGCCGTAGCCGTAATTCCATCCGCCCTGCGCCATGGTGACCACGCCTGAGCCGGCTGCAAAGACCGGCTCGCCTTCATTGGCCTGAATGTCAATGCCGAGGTGACCAGGGCCATAGCCGTTCCCAGAAATGTTATGTGAAGATGCGGGCCAACCGAAACCGCCAGCAACCGGGCCGCCGCCGCAGGCATTTCCACTGATCTCGCCGGTGCCGGTATCCGCTCCACGCCCGTTGGTGGCAAGGTCTTGCTGCCACTGGCGCAGTTCGCGAGAACCGCCGGGGATCATCACGCTCATTCCAGGCTTGATCTCGGGGTCGGTCAAGTCTACATTATTGCCGGGGAAATTGATGATGTCTTCCGGCACTGCATCGAACTTTTCCGCGACCGATTCAAAAGTATCGCCATCCTGCCACTCGTAATACAGACCATCCACCGGCGGAATGGTCAACTCCATGCCGGGTTTCAGGTTATGCGGATTATCTTCCAATTGCGTGTTGACGTAGAGAATGGTTTCAGATTTCAGGTTGTAATCTTCAGCGATCGAAAGCATGGCATCACCGCGCGAAACACGATAGACCACCGAATCATACCGGGGTCTTTCGGGGATATTGGTGATCAATTGGAGTTTGCGAGGAATCGCAGATACGGCGCCTCCATCCGCGCTGATAGCGGGTACGCCGGGGTCAGGCTGACCAACACCGGCAGCACTTGTTGGCTGCACTGAAGGAGCGATCGTGGCCGGCCGCGAGTTCTTGTAGTAAATCGTCGAGCCGATCAGACTCACCACGAGCACGACCGTAACGATCCAACTAACGATCGAAAAGCGATCCAGTCTGCCCTTGGTCTGCGGATCAGATTCCGGGTTACGTTCTGTTTTCTTCCCGAAGGCAGAAAAGAAGGCTCTTATGTTATCTAAAAGTTTTTTCATTCGTTATCCGTCTGTTGCCCGCACATTACCCGTGTGGACATTCAAGGGCGGGTTTTGTGCCTAAGCATCCTTTGTCAGGTTTTCCAAAAATTCAATATTGTTCTTCGCGCGTTCCATGCGGGTGATGATGGCTTCGGTGGCAACAGAGTTATCCATACCAGCGCCCTGCGGCGGAGGTGAGGTCATCTGAATGAACATACGGCGCATCAGCCAAACGCGTTGGAGAAGGTCGGGTCCGAGCAGCAGGTCCTCGCGGCGGGTGGACGAACGTTCGATATCCACAGCGGGGAAGGTGCGGCGTTCCTGCAGTTTACGCGAGAGGTGCAACTCCATATTGCCGGTACCCTTGAATTCTTCGTACACCACATCATCAAGGCGTGAGCCGGTATCAACCAGACAGGTGGCGATGATGGTCAACGAGCCGCCTTCTTCCACGTTACGAGCCGCGCCAAAGAAACGCTTGGGCGGGTACAACGCGGAGGGATCCATACCGCCGGAGAGTGTGCGCCCAGAAGGGTTGACTGTCAGATTGTAGGCTCGGGCGAGGCGGGTGATCGAGTCCATTAAGATTACCACGTGACGACCGATCTCCACCAATCTCTTAGCACGGTCTAAGGCAAGCTCGGCTGTGCGAACATGCGAGGTGACTGGCTCATCAAATGTGGAAGCAACCACTTCAGCATCTACGGAGCGGTCCATATCGGTCACTTCTTCGGGGCGTTCGCCGATGAGGGCAATAATTAAATGTACGTCGGGATATTTGGTTGAGATCGAATTTGCGATCTGCTTCAAAATCGTGGTTTTGCCCGCCTTGGGAGGAGAAACGATCAATCCGCGCTGCCCTCTGCCGATCGGTGCGATCAGGTTGATCAAACGGGGTGCTAGAGTGTCGTGATCTAATTCGAGGTCAAATCTTGTGTCTGGGAAGATCGGGGTGAGGTTTTCAAAAACGATCCTGCGTGAGCCGGTCTCTGGTTCGAGCCCATTGATCGATTCAACTTTTAGAAGACCAAAGTGCCTTTCACTTTCACGCGGCGGGCGGACCTGCCCAATGACGAGATCTCCGGCTCGAAGGTCATACTTTCTCAACTGCGCCTGCGAAACGTACACATCCTGGTCGCTGATCCGGTAATTGGTTGCCCGCAAGAACCCGATCCCTTCGCTTAAGATCTCAAGGATACCGCCGCGCAGCTCAATGCCTTCCTTTTGAGCTTCCGCCTCGCGGATCATCATGGCGAGAGACTCTTTTTTCATGCGGTTGAAATTCGGGATGTTCAGGCTCTTCGCCATGCTGCGCAGTTTCGCCAGCGGTTGGTTCTCTAGTTCTAGTATTTTCATGTTTTTGTTTTCTCTTGGTGGGATTGAATTATGAATGCAAAAAGACCAGCATCCCCCTGCAGGGCTGGCAAATTTCCTAGGATGTTGTTAATAAATCAGGGATTTGAGTCAAGGTTATCGTTACAGTTCGAGACGCAACACAATTGTGTCGGATGTTTGACAAGGATCGATTGTCAAAGTCTGGGGAGATGGCGAGATTATAGCACTTCCATGCATGCCATGCAAGTTGATTATTATTTGATTTCATCGTGGAGTATACGATTTTGTAAATTCAACATTTGATTTCGGCGGCTTAAAAAACAGAGCCGGAAACCCCGGCTCTGTTTTTTGGGTCGACATTATCTAAGACCGTTTGCTTTGATACACAGCGATCAATATCTTGACGTTCAAGACGATGAAGCGCCAGAGTTGATAAAGTTTAAAGTTCATCCAGAACTTTTCGGCTTTTGAGAATTCTTGTGAGGTATTCATTTCGGTTCTCCTATTCGGGGATGATGGTCCAGCCGGGGCGGGCTTTGAACTTCCAGATGAAGGTGTGGTGAAGCATGAACTTCATCCATGCGCCGCTGACGCCCATTTCGAGATGAGAGGTGAACAGATCGCGCCCAAACTCATTGGGGAATTTCTTGCGATCTGGAACCACGGGATGCATAACGATCACGACCGCATTTCCATCCCAGAGAGAATCTCCCATGGAAGCGATGCAGGCGGCGACCATGTCGGTCATGGGTTCGCGATGGGTCATCTCCCCCTTTTCGATCAAGTCCACGATGTTGAGAGCAACGACCCGCCCGATCACGCCGCTGACCATGCCTGTGCGTGGAGGCGCTGGGGCAATAGCCAGGTTGTTCTTGTTCGTGAACGGCTTGGAGATCGGCCCGGGAGGAGCGAAGGCAATGCCCGCGGCGAACATGTTCTTGTAGGTAGGATTCTGATATTGCGCCGGCCATGCTTCGGGGGTCTGGGCAAGCTCGGGGTAAGGCAGACCGTATTTTCCATCGACTAGGAGAAATCCCGCTGGGTTGGTCAATTTGGAGGTGATGTCTTCGCCGTTCTTGTCGATATATTTGAAGGGCTGTCCTTTGAATTGCGGGATGAGCATGGAGAAGTCGAAATCGGTAGTGCCTTCTTCGCCTTCGTAGTTCTGCCAGTGGATCTTGCCTTCTTCGATCTTTGTAACGCCGGTCTGCACTTGATAGCGAATGCCATGATCGTTGAAGACGGAGGTGAGGAATTCCTTGCTCTTTATCACATGCCCATTGCGTTTGATCTGCACGCCGTTAACGCCGAAGTCTCCCATGGCGGGCTCGTTCGAAAGCCAGAGAATATCGGCTTTATCGCGCAGCCCTTTTTTGACGAGGTCTTTGTGGACATTGACAATGTATTCAAATGCCGCGCCCTGACAGGTTGCGCCGGGGTGACCTGTGCCAATGACGATCTTGACCTTTTCGCCTTTGCCCATGCGGTCACACAAGGCTAGGTAGGCATCACGGGTTTTGATGGCATGCGGAAGCGAGCAGATGGAGTGTGTGAAGCCGTTCTCGGGTCCGAGACCAGGGGTGCCGGCAAAGTTGAGGAGCGGCCCGGGCGCAACGACAAGGTAATCGTAATCAAGGCGCACTTCCTTGTCGGTGCCGACTTCATTCCCAAGCACATATTGGTCGCCTGCATCCGGGTGGATCTCTTTGGCGGCGGCGTGAACGAATTTGACGTTCATCTTGTCGTACACAGGCTTGAGCTTGAAGACGGTCTTTTCAGGTTTCATGTGACCGACCCCCACCCACACCCACGAGGGGACGTACCCGAACACATCGCGATTGCTGATGACGGTGACCTCGTGTTTCCTGCCGATCTTGCTGCCGAGATACAGAGCCGCAGTATGCCCTGCGAAGCCCGCCCCAATTACAACAACTTTAGCCATGGTTTCTTCCTCCTTCGGGAATTAAAAAAGATCAGGACAGGCAGGGGCACACGCCGCTGTCTGTCCTGTTGACGACAACCCATTGCACACACGAAAAGTCACATCCCTGCAAGCGAGGGAGCGTTCCACTTTTCTGAAAGGTGAGCACACGAGGCATGGTGAATAACTCCATTCATCTGAAATGATGTGGAATTCACGACGTCATCGATCAATAAAATAATGACGTCCCGCGTATTTGGCTATCAGATCATATTAAATTTGAGGTCGGTCCGAAACTCTGTAGCTTTCCTGCTTCGACACATTCCGCCATTAATAGCGGAATGAAATTGGAGAACTTATTTGGGGTTTGGGTAAGCTGTCTCTTCGCCGGGGACATCCATGCCTTCGATCAGGCGCGTCCCATACAGTTGTCCATCCACTGTGACCGTGTATTCGCCCGTGCCAGAGATGGCTTGATCCGCACCGGCAATACTGACCCAGGTAAATATCAGTTTGTTGCCTTCCAAAGTTCCCGCACCTTCTTGAATGCCGCCAGAGACCAGCCACTGGAATTTGAATTCATTGGGCTGCCCGCCAGCAGAAATGGTGAGCGTGCCGCCATATTCCTCGCCATGAGGGTCTGTGGCATTAAGCGCGTAAGAGCCGAGAATATCAGGGATGTTATCGGCTGGCGCGTCCGCGCCGAGCGGACCGGGTTTGTTCCGTCCGCAAGCCGAAAGGAAAAAAGTCAGTAACAAAAACAGGATTGCAATTCTTTTCATGTTTCCTCTAGTAACGGCACAGACGGGTAAACCTCCCGTCCATTGCCCTGTATTTAATCATCTTCTTCCATGGTCATCAGGAATGCGATCAGATCGTTGATCTGCTCTTCGGTCAGGATCTGCCCAAAGTTTTGGATCATCTGTCCCGCAGGATAGCCCGGAACAACAAATGCGTTCGGCTCAACAATGGACTGCCTCAAGTAATCCTCAGCAGACATCCCGGGCACACGCTCTTCGGCTCGGTCTGCAATGCCATAAAATGACGGTCCGATGATCGTCTCACCTTTTTCCAGCGAATGGCAGATGCGGCATCCCGCATTGACCGCTGAAGTGGTCTCGTAGTAAATGCTTTCGCCCGCCTTCGGGTCTGCAATGTGGACATCCCTGAAGTTAATGGTCAGGTATTGTCTTTCAGCAAGTGAAATCGTGTTGTTAAACAGCACCTGTTCGACATCTTCATCAGGGCGGTCATACATTTTGATGACCACATGATGAGTTCCCACCGGCAAGTGTACCTGCTCAAAGATACGCACACCTTGATTGATATGGTTATCCGTGGCGGTATAAGTTTTATCGAACTTCAGTTTTCCGTTCACTTCCAAAGTAATTCGGGTCGGGTGTTCAAGTTCTGGATCCACTTCTGCAAGGCTGGCAGCATCATGGACGGCATACCCGCTATGGTGAGTCATTTGTATCGCAAGAGCGGCAGTATCTGCGGCATAGAACTTTGTCTGCCAATCACCAAGCCAGATGTAAAACGCGCTGATGACAGCAAGCACTCCCAAAGCCGGCAGGATAAATCGGATATGAGATCGATCGGGCGTGAATTTGAACGTGTTCGGATCTGACTTAATCTGTGACTTGATCGCCTTACCAAAGTCGGTCGGCGCCGCCCAGGCAGTATGCACCAGCGGAATGAAGTCGGGTTTCAGCTTGGGAAGCCGCTCGCCATTTGCACGATCGTTCATCCAGACATTGCCTTCACGATTGGCACAGTCTTCGGGCGGGCAGCCAATGAACTGCACATCACTGGCACCGGCTTCAAGCGCCTGCGCCGCAAGGTTGGGATTCGCCATTGCAATACAAGTCAACGGGACAATGTGAACATTCGGGTCGTTGAAGTGTGCGCCAACTCCATGCAAAGCATGACGCTCACAAGTGAAAACAACCTTTACATTTTTCTTTTCTGCAACCTGGCCGAGGGTGGTCTTCCAAAGCGGGTTGAGCGGAATATCGCCAAAGGTCAGGGCGTTATCGGGGCAACTGCCGATACACACGCCGCAAGAGACACAAAGTTTGGGGTCGATCTCTGCCTGGAATTTAGGGCGTGCCCCATCGGTGCGCGGGACCATCTTGATGGCAAGATAAGGACAATCGCGTTCGCAAAGCGTGCAGCCATCGCAATTGGACAAGTCCACTTTGACGGGTTCGAGTTTTTTTGCGCGGGGCATGATCCACGGCAACGCAAGGAAAAAGCCGAGACCAAAAAGCAGAACGCTCCAAAAAAGAGCCTGAGGTCCGCGCAGGAAAGTGGGCAGATAAAATAAATAAAATAAGTCAATGGGGGCTTCCGCAGGGAATTGAGTGGCGCTGAGAGGCGGCAGCATTCCAAGCGGAAAAAGAGCCGATGCAAGCAGCAGCACCAGCGTTGAGATGACCATCCAATATTTGGGCGGCAGCCACTTGGCACGGCTCATGCGTTTCAAGTGCAGCCAAAGGAAATATCCCGTCAATGCGGAAAGCCCCAAATGCAGGACGATCACAAGCATCATAAAGACCCAGCCTGTGCCGGCCGCGTCACCGACAATGAAGTCGACGATAAAGGCCTGTCCGCTTTGGAAATTTCCAAGAACCTGGTAAAGGCTTTGGTTTAAGATCTGCGCGCGGTTATCCCAGATCAACCAGTAGCCTGTGATGCCGATCACCCAGACCACCACGGCCATCCCCACACCAGTCACCCACGCCAGCCAGCGCGGACCACGGAAGCGATCCTGGAAGAAGGTGCGCCATCCATGCAGCAGCCCGAAAATGACCGCCGCATCAGATGCGTAGCGGTGCATGGCACGGATCACGCGCCCGATGAAGTTCGATTCGATGCTGGAGACCGCCCGATAGGAAAAAGTGAATCCGAACGGGTAGAACATGGTGAGGTAGATCCCGGTCAACAGAATGACGACCAGTAGGAAGATGGTGATCGTCCCCGTGTGATACAGGGGATTAAAGCGCGGGTCGTTGACCAGCCAGTTGATGGGGGCTTCGAGGCGCAGGGAGATGCTCTCGAAAAAATTGATCAAGCGTCGGCTGGGGGAATTGAGCCGCGCATTCCAATCCACGCTGGGGTTGCGCTCAGAGAGGGAATCCGTCAGTTGTTTTTTTTCAGGGGAAGAGGTCATTGTTTATTCACGATGCAGGTAACTTCGCGTAAATGATAATAATAAAAGTAAGCGCAATTAATAAAGGTCGCGAAATGAAAAAAAGAAAGGGGTGGCAGCCGCCTGCAATGCAAACGACTGCCACCCAGTGATAAAACTACCAGACTTTGAAGCCGGGTGAAGTGAGCGAGATGTTCTTGATCATGTCGAAGAGCTGGGGCCCATAGACGATGACGATCAAGGCGAGGGTACCGTACACCCAGGGAGCCCAGCGGTCGAGCCAATCGGGGGTGAGGGCGGGATCCTGCATGGCTTCAGCCACGGGGACTTCCACTTCTTCCTTGACAGTTTCCTTGTTCAGGGCAGTCATCAACATGACGGCGAGATAGAGGAAACCGCTGACGAAGAGGATCGCGCCACCGAGACCGACCTGGAAGAGGCGGCTGTTCCATTCCGCAGGAACGTAGGGAGCGAGGTTGAGCGGTACGCGGCGGGGAGCGCCGAGCAAGCCGAGGACATGCATGGAGTTGGAGAAGATGATCATACCAACGAACCAGGTCCAGGCTTGAGCCACAGCCCACTTGGGCTTCCAGAGTTTCTTACCGGTGAGGTAAGGCAGGAGCCAGTAGGAAATACCCATGAAGCTCAGGGTCACGCCAGTAGCCACAGTGAGGTGGAAGTGACCGGGGACAAAGGCGGTATTGTGCAAAACAAGGTTGACGTTGTAGGAAGCATTCGCCAAACCACCGATACCACCAAAGAAGAACAGGATGCCGGCGAGAAGCTGGGCGGCCACAGAGGGATCACTCCAGTTCAACTTGCCGATCCAGGCGAGAGCGCCCTTGCCACCGTTTTTGCGTCCAGCGTGCTCGAGGGAGGCGACCACGGTAAAGGCGGTCATCATGGAGGGGAAGAACACACCAAAGGTGAGCATGGCATGCAGGAACTTCCAGGCGGGGGGAACGCCGGGATCCACGTATTGGTGGTGGAAACCAAGCGGGGTGGAGAGAACGAGGAAGATCCAGAAGGAAAGGCGAGCGAGTGTATCGCTGAACATCTTGCCATTGCCAGCCTGCTTGGGAAGCATGGCATACCAGGAGATGTATGCAGGCAGAAGCCAGAAGTACACGAGCGGGTGACCGGTGAACCAGAAGTAGGTACGAGCCAATTGCGGGTCTACGCCTTCGAGCAGTCCGAGCGACCAGGGCAGGAGCATGGTGAGGATCTCAACAGCAACGCCGATGGTGCAGATCTGCCAGAGTAAAGCGGTAAGGATACTGGCGAACGCAATGAACGGGGAGCGTTCATTGGGATTTTCCTTGCGCCAGGCCACGTAGGTCATGAAGAGACCCCAGCCTTCAACCCAACTGCCGACGACCACCAAAGTCAAACCGAGATAAAAAGCCCAGTTCGCTTTGAGAGGCGGATAGAAGGTGAAGAGCACGGTCGCCTGATTGGCAAGGATCGGGATCGCAGCAGCAACCACGCCAACGACCATGATCCAGAAACCAACAACATTCAAGGTCATGTTCTTCAGGGGGCGCTTCAAACCGAAAATGACATTGAAGGTCAGGAAGCCCATGATGAAGAAGGTCGTCCAGACCAGGGCGTTCAACACACCGTGAACGGTCAAACCCTGATAGTAAGACTTAATGAACGGCTTGAGATAAACATAAACATCCCAACCCGCATGTTCAAAAGCCTGCAACGGTCCAAAAAGACTGCCGACAGCAAGCGCGAGGATGGCAGTCAAAAGGTGCCAACCGATGAATTTCTTTTCGCCAGTGGATAATTGATATTGTTTCATGATGTCTCTCTTTCAGCCTATGGCGTAACAATGATTGCGCCGTACATGACGCCATGTCCGCTGCCGCAGTATTCGGTACAAATGAAGTTGTAGGTACCGGGCTTGTCAAACTTGACAGTCAACTTGGAGACCTGTCCGGGGATGACCATGAAGTTCGCATTTGTATCCTGGATCTTGAAGCCATGCTGAACATCAGATGAAGTCACATAGAAGGAAATGCTCGAGCCAGCAGGCACGGTGATCTCCTTGGGCAGATATTCCCAATTGGGAATCGCACGCGCCAGGATATAGGCATCATACTTCTTGCCGGCTTCGATCTCACGCAGTCCAGGGTTGGACCAGGGGCTATTGGGATCGGTGGCAACGGTGCGGGGATCAACACGTTGTTCTGGGGCGGGAACTTGAATTCCCATACCAAAGGCCGCAACACTGACAGCCGTCGCAAATAACACAAGCAGGATGGCGCTGAAGATCATCCAGTTGCGCTCGTAGGGATCGATGTGCATTTGCTTGGTGCTCATAGTGTGCCTCCTCTGCCGACAAGGATCATATAGATCGTTGCCCAGATTGCGATGAGTGTGACCACAAATATCGCCAAAACCGCGATCGTACCGGTCGGGCGAAACTCATCATCTTCTTTATCTTTTTTCGCCATGTTACATTCTCCTCATAAAAGTGATGGATTTGGAATCTGCCGCTTCATACGGCCCGCAAACTGCGGAGGGGGAAATGGAGATTCTTCAGCGCTTTACCAGTTCCACCTCCTTATTGCCTTAGCATGTATTCCAGATCATCGGCGATCTCGTCAACCGTTACGCCGAATGGAAATACCAACTTTAAGTAACCCTCACGGTCAATGACCAGCAAAGTGGCCGTGTGGTCGATCAGATAGCCCGTGGCATCTGATCCGGGCTGCACTTGATAAAAAATTCCATAAAGGGATGTCACCTGCGCAATATCCTGCTCAGTGCCGGTGATGCCAATAAAGGAAGGGTGAAAGTGGGTCACATACTCTGCAAGTTTCTGCGGCGTGTCCCGTTCAGGATCAAGTGAGATCATGATGGTCTGAACTTCGCTGGCTTTATCTTCACCCAGATTTCGCAATGCCTGCCCAACATTCGCCAGTGTAGCCGGGCAAATGTCTGGGCAAAAGGTATAACCAAAATAAATAAGTACAAGCTTGCCGCGATAGTCATTTAATGAAACGTCGCCATCTTTCCCTGTCAACTTAAAATCAAAGGAAGGCTCGGGCGATTGAATGACCGTGCCGTGGAAAGTATGCGGACGGAAGAAGTACACCCCGACGGCTAATCCGAGCATTACAACAACAATGGGAAGAACGACCTTGAGTTTCATTGATAAATCTTTTTCCTTATTGAATGGTCATGGCGCATAACATAGAAATAAATGGGCAGCTTCGTAAGCCAATTTTGAAGTGCCGTCGCTATTTTGAACCTCTTCCGCTAACACTCCCAAGTGACGAAGGATGCGGTCAGCGCTGGAAACCTCGGTCTGGTATCGATATTCAGCGCGGACAATTCCCCAGCCATCTACCAGCACATAAGCGGGGTCAAAAGCAAAATCACCGTTGCCTTTATCTTCGTAATATGTTTCAAAGCCCGAACTAATAATGGTTTTAAGCAACGTCTTGTTGGTGGTGCTCGCGAACTGCCAACGGCTCACATCCGCGCCCAACGACTTGGCATAAGCGTTCAAAACTTCCGGGGTATCTCGATCGGGGTCAATGGAGATGGTGACGAAAGAAACATCAACACCGCCCAAGTCCACTTCGTTCAACCGAGCCTGCACTTCCTGCATTGTCTCGTCGATGTTATAGCAAGGCTCGGGACAATTTGTGTATGTAAAGGTATAGAGTATGAACTTTCCACGAAGTTCTTCGCTGGTAAGCTGCTCATTATCCTGATCGGTAAGGTTGAAAGCCGGAGATAACTGCATGCGCGGCAATACCTGGATCGGCTGAAAAACCTTGAAGGCGACTGCCGAAATCACGATCAGACCTAAAATGCCGTAAATGCCATTCAACAGGTATTTGTTCATGCGAGTACTTTACCTGTCAAAACTGGAACCGGCGCAGAGACAAATGAAATGTTCGCATTCAGGCTGGCGTCCAATAATTCGCCCTCTTCCACCAATTGCTGAAAGGAGATTAGCGCCATTTCCTTGCGAAGCATGTTCTTGAGCCTCACCCACTGACAATGGACCGGGCACTTTAACTCAAAGGGACATTCGCCCGGTTTCAGGATGCAGTCTGAAAGATAGATTTCGCCTTCAAAATGCTCAACCACCTGAAGCAGGGATATCTCTTTGGGCGCGCGAGCAAGGGAGATTCCCCCGTCACGACCGGCTTGAGTGTGAATAAACCCGCCGCTGGATAATTCCGCCACGATCCGTTGAAGTAACGAAGGCGGAATCAACATTTCACGCCCAATTTCCGAGGTAGGCACGCGGGCACCCCGGTCCCTTTTGGAAAGGGCCAGTATCACTCGAACGGCGTAATCGGTTTGGCGGTTGATTTTTAGCATAAATTTTCCATTCAATGTTGAGCATTATTGTCAACGTTGACTGTTATTGTATGGATTTTGATAGTTTTTTTGATGTGGCTTTCGTCACGTTGTCATATGACAAATGTCTATTCTTTTAGGTCATGATGTGCGATATTTATTACATTAGTTGTCTGATTTTTTTATTCCGATCTCCACCTCCCTGTTGAAATTTGCCCGGGAGGATGGATGATATAATCTTCAAAAATTAATCCCCTCAGAGGTAATAAATGATCGACCCAATTATTTTTCAATTCAAACTTTTCAACATTCAGGTTGTCCTGCGCTGGTATGGCGTGTTAGTGATGCTTGGCGCTGTGGCGGGAGCCTGGCTTGCCGAGCGTGAGATTCGACGCAGGGGCGAAAACGGCGAGTCCATTTGGGATGCGATGGTCTGGGTTTTGCCTGTTGGCATTATCGGCGCGCGTCTATGGTATGTTGCGAACAACATTCTTGGTGGAAGTACCTACTACACAGAAGACCCTGCCAGAATATTGAACATCCCGGAAGGTGGTTTGCATTTCTTTGGCGGACTTTTGTTCGGAGCAATTGCCTTGTTCGCTTTTTTGAAAAGCAATAAGATGGATATTTGGCTCTTTCTGGATGCCATTGCCCCAGCCGTTTTCATTGGTCAGGCACTTGCGCGCCCTGCGAATTTCATAAATCAAGAACTATACGGCCAGCCGACCAAACTTCCGTGGGGAATTCCGATCGATGCTGCGCACCGCCTCGCTCAATTTGCCGACCTGAGTCAATATCCCGTGGAAACGACCCGCTTCCACCCGACCTTTGCCTATGAGATGATCCTGAACATCCTGCTCGCCTTGTTACTTCTTTGGGTCTCGCGCCAATACGCCGAGCAGATGAAGCCCGGCGCGACCTTCTCGCTTTGGCTGGTCTTTGCCGGGCTGGCTAGAATCTTTATTGAATTCTTCCGCCCAGATCAGCCCCGCATCGGCGACTCATTCATCAGCTACACCATGCTGGTTTCTTTCTTGATGGCGGTCGTTGGAGCGGTCATGCTCCTGGTCCGTTTTGGTAAACTGCAATTGGCTTTTGCAGAAGGCTGGGAAGAAAGCTACCAGATCAAACCTGCCGAAACCGAAAAAAGATCCTCCCGCACAAGATCTTCCATCTCTGATGAAACCAGCGCTCTTGAAGATGAATCAGATAATGAGGATGTTGTTGAAGAGATGACCCCCGAACCTGTAAAGAAGAAAGCGGTCACCCGCACGAAGACAAAGCCCCCCGTAAAAAAGGAAGCGGCGAAAAAGAAGCCAGCGACCAAACGCAAGAAAGCCGAATAAAAAAAAGAGACCTGCTAAATAGCAGGTCTCTTTTTTGGTGCCCCCACGGGGATTCGAACCCCGGTCGTGGCCTTGAAAGGGCCGCGTCCTAGGCCTCTAGACGATGGGGGCCTTTTTTAGAGCGGGCGAATTCTATCACCCACTTTTGAGGCAGTCAAGCAATTTTGAAGTTAATTTTCAGGCTGAACTCGCTGGTTAAGCAGCGCGATCAAATCGACCAGATTGCGGTTAACGAGGATCCCTGCACTTTCCACCCGCAGAGTTGGGATGAGGATGGCAGTAACCGTTGCATTAAATACCGGGATAAAGTTCCGTGTGCCATCCGTCATGATCCCGGTGAAATCAAAACGCCCGGGCAATTCGATCACACCTTCCACTTCAAAGGTGCTGGTTGTAATGCGCACCGGGTATTCGGTTACAGAAGCAAAACCTCCGCGCACAATGGCCTGAGGACCCAGATCTTCACGGCGGGGCAGGCACACCGCATGGACACTTTTCTTCATCATCCGCACAAGTTCAAAGTGATCGACCAGTTTGGTCGGCATATACAAGCGCGCCATCTTTGAATCATTAACTTCCATGGCAGAATGAGTGGTGTCGTTCATCATTCCCATCACACCATTATGTGTGACCATGATCTTGCCAACCACGCGATACCCCGATGTCAACACATCACAATTTAGATAACGATAGGTTCGCGGAGATGAATCAAGGGTCATGGGAGCTGCCTCTTTGGGTTAGGAATCCAGAATCGGGCGGGTGGGACCGGTACGAGGTCGCGGGGGCGGCGGAGTACGGCGGTGATTGCTCGTGGGGTGACCCGCATTCGGATCCAGGATCATATTGAGCCACGAGATCGCCTTCTCATCATATTCTCGCTTGCCGCACACATCGCAAACCCACGCAGGAAAATGCGGTACCGTGACCAACTCGTTACCAAGCCAGGTAAAGTAGGTAACAAACCTCGGTTGAAGAATGCCGGTGTGGCATTCATTGCACGGAAAAGAATTCACAGGGTTATTATTTTGTTCGATCATCACAATACCTCATTGCACCAGTAATTCCTTATGTTGGATCACTTCCCACATGGGCGGAGGCCAATAGATCACCACAGCCTTGCCCACCACATTTTCAGCGGGCAACAGCCCCCAGGAATGTGAATCGGACGAATCATTGCGGTTATCTCCCAACACGAACAATTGACCATCAGGCACGAACCATTGTCCCGCATAAAGCGGAGCCGATGCGATGTAGGGCTCATCCAGCACTTGACCGTTCACGGTCACCTTGCCCTCACCAATGATCACCCGATCGCCAGGCAAACCGATCACCCGTTTGATCAACTCCTGGGTGGGATCCATAGGGAAGTGAAACACAATAATATCGCCGCGTTGAATATCGCCAAACCGGTAATTCAACTTGCTGACCAAAACAAACTCGCCGTCTTCCAAGGTCGGGCGCATGCTAAACCCATCCACCCGCACACGAGCCGAAACCGCATTGATCCCCAAAAAAAGAACGACCGCCAAGACAAGAGTCTCAATAATATCCAGCGCAAAACGCCCCCAATTCATACTATCTTCCATAGGCGCAGAGACCGGAGTCACAGCCTGCTGTTCTTCGGTTTGCCCTTCTGGTTGTAAAGTCTCCAAACGTGCCTCCATACCTTTCTTTATTTCGATGGGATTATACATCGCTTTTTTTCGAAGTCCACTGGGTCTTAGGTCTTACCCCAGGCAAAATAGGTCGGCACATGCAGGGCGCGCCTCCCGGCCTTGAAGGCATCTTCATCCAAAACCTTCATTTTTTGGATCTCACCTTCTGGAGCAATCCCTGCCAGATCAGATTCGATCACCGCCCATTCATTCTCCCGCTCTTCGGCAGAGCGCATCACCAACCCGCCCTGAATGGGTCCTGTTTCCATCAGTTTAATCCCCGCCTGAAAAAAAGTCTCTGCCAGCATGGACCCAAATGATGGATCAGCTCCCTGCCTGCGGAGAGACTCGGTCTGCCACTCGCCCAGCGGCTTGAGCGCGGATGGCTCATCTACACGCAAGGTGTAATCAGGCTCCGCAAGTGCCAGCACGCAACGCCCCACCCGCGCCATTTCTCGCACCACCTGCAAGGGGTCGCGCACCCACAGCAAAAGAAAATGGCAATAGACAATGTCGAAAGATTGGTCGGGATATGGCAGATGATGCGCATCACCGCATAGGAGCGAAGCACCCGGAGCGTGGATTCTGCACTCGGCGAGTGAAGCAGGCTCAAGGTCCAGACCGTGAACGGCGCAACGAATTTCGCGCAAGATCGCACCTGTACCGCATCCCACTTCAAGCACGCGGCGCGCAGAGTTCATTCCCGCCTGCTCAAAAACATAAGCCCGCAGGTCTCGGGTCCACGCCGCCTGTTGAAGATAACGGGTGTGCCAGTTCATCCTTCGCAAAAAATTTTGTTGTTTTTGGGTTCGTCCCACCAGTTGAGGACGAACTGCATTTGTTCTTCGGTTTCAGGGGAAGTTGAAAGATAAGGGTTGTTCGGTCTTGTTTTGTAAAGTTGATCGACCTTTTTCAACGCCTGTTCATTCGGCATGCCGCGCCGCACAAGGTGGCAGCCGACGACCATGCCTGTGCGCCCCACCCCGCCCCAACAGTGAACGTACACACAGCCGCCATTCCTGATGGCATCATCCATTGTGTCGAGGATGGAGGTCATCAGGTCAGAGGAAGGGACGCCGTGGTCACGGATCGCAAAGCGATGATGAGAGGCGATCACTCCATAGAGTTTTGCCTGTTCTTTGAGAATTTTTTCATACGGAGGGAGTTCATGCTCGCGCGTCAGGTTGATGAAGGTAGTGACGCCCGCTTCGAGAAAAGCGTCAATGCGGCGGCGCGTGGTTTCGGCATCGTAACTGCCGGGGTACTCACCCGCAAGAAAACGATTCTCCTCCACCCAGTAGGATTCGACGATGGGAAGTTTTTTCATATTTTCAAGGATACCATAATCGAAAAAAGTCACTCCGCTGTGTACGAGCACACGTTCTGAATGATCTGTTGGCGCAGAGCGACCATTTCAGGGAAGTCATAAAAGAAGCGGATCTTCTGGTCAATGACGCTATCGCCTTCGGGTTTTGGCTCCAGCACAAAGTAAGTGAAGGACTCAGCCATATCCTCATGGATGTTCGAGGCGGCGTAGTCACGCACAAATTCATTTTCGTGCCGGCTGTAAAATTCATCCACGAGAGCGAAATATTCATCATCCGTATCGGCACGTACTTTCTCAACGGTATCGCGCCATTCCTCGAAGATGTTGACCCAGAAGGCTTGGTAAAAATGATTGATGTACGAATCAGGTGTCGAGCATCCGTTGGGGTCCAAATACTGTTTACAAAAAGAAGAGTTTTGCCCCCAGCCAAAATAAAAGTCGGAGGGAGGGATCTGGTCTGTGTTCAGGGTAAGCAAATGTCCAAATTCATGGACGAGAGTGTAGGTCAGGTAAACAGGTTCCTGCGCATCGATGATATCCACCGCCAACTGCCAGCTTGAGCGGTCTGCCTCGCCGCGCGGACTGACCCACGCCAGAACATTATCGGCGTTGTCGGTGAAGATGTAATACTCGCCGATCCATTTCAGTTCATCGGGCGGAAGAAGCGCGGAGGCGTAATCCCAAACCATTTGCTGGGTTTCTAGATCCTCTTGAAAAGATTTGAATTCCTGCGGCGCGTAAAGCATCAAAGGTTCGCCCAGTTCGCCGTCCTTCACTTTGTAGGTCACCAGATTCAAGTCTGCCTCGGTGCCGGCATAATCGCCGCCAAGGGATTCGATCTGCCCGATCGAGATCGCATCCTGGATCCTGACGAGGCAGGCGTTCAGGCAGGAATCATCCACGCAAGTGATGGGATGCGGCGTTGGGCGCGGCGTGGATGTGACCTGCGTCTCTGTTTCAACGACGAGAGTTGCCTCGCTTACAAGCGGCATTTCTGTGGCTGAAGGAGGCTCGGTCGGCATCAAAGTCTGGCAGGAGATGGAGGCAAGAATCAAAACAAAAATAGCGGCGAGGATTCGTTTCATGTGATTACCCGTCCTTGTCTTTAATCCAAACAGGTCGGAAGGTCTCCGACCTGTTCATGGATGAATAAACTTTTATTTGCGGATCGTTTCCCAATCGTCGCGCAGGAAGTTACCGAGAACTTTATCTGCTTCACCCTGGGCAGGGAGCACATCTCCGTCAGGCTCCACGTACATCCACGCCTTACCGGCACCCGAGGGGATTTCATCGTCAATGGTTTCAAAAGCAACGGGATTTGCAGAAGAGTACGGCACGGGCAAATCCCAGCGGATGGTGAGTTGGAGAGTGCTGGCGGTATCCTGCAGTTCGATCAGTTCATCGGTCAGGTTATGGTCGGCGGCGCTGAGAGAAATATTTTTCACGCCCACTTCTGCCAGCTTTTGCAAAATCTCCTTTGCCTGCGCGGCGTTCTCGTTGTTGAGCGTCAGATGCACGGTGAGGAAAATATCCTGCGGGACGATGGTGGCAATGGCATTCCATGCCTGCGGGTTGGCAGGCTCAAGGATGAGCATGACATGGTCCAACCCGGTTTGCAGGAGCATCTCAAGATAATCCTTGTCGGCGAATTTCAAACCGTCGGTGATCAAGCCGCAGACCTGCCCGTTCTTTTCAGCGTGGTCGATCAACATGACCAGGTCTTCACGCATGGTCGGCTCGCCGCCCGTGAAGATGATATGCGGGATCCCCGCAGACCATGCCTTGTCCATGATGATGCACCACTCGTCGGTGGAGAGTTCACGGTCCACACGTTTGACGGGAGCATGGTCAGCGTTGGAGTTTTTGGGCAGGCGGTAGGTGATGGCACAGTCGAGCCGCAGAGTGGAATCTGCCGAGTGGGGCTGAGCCCGCTCAAAGTCCAGAAAGGATGCGGGGTCCAGGTCTGGAGTGGAGATCAGCGTGTGAATCTGGTCGGTGAAGTTGGCAAAATCCGCCAGCGCGGTCTTCCGATCCACGCGATAGCGTTTGGAGATCTGTTTGGCGGCTTCTTCGGGGTCGGTGCCTTTGATGAAGTGATAGGCGTATTCGGCGGCGGTGGGATTCAATTGCATGACGGTGGACGCGTTGAGAATGAGCAAGCCGGACCCGTCAGCGTTCAGACGCAGGTGCAGGCGATAGGGCTTATCATCTTCAGTGGATTGCATGTGATGCGTGCCCACAGGAAGCGGCGCGGATTTGGTGAACATTTGAGTCAGGAAGTTCATAGGGTCTCCTATTTGCTGAGTATCGCAAGGTCTTGAACAAAGAATAGGATGATATATCCGATGAGAAGCACCACCCAGCCGATCAGTTCGGCTCTTTCCATGATGCCCTCCCACGAAAGGGAGAAATTATCTTTGACGGTCTGGACGATGCTCTCCAGATTATCTAGTTTGGCTTTTACATTTTCCTTCCAGTCCTTGAGGTAGAACTCGCTCTGGATGGCTTCGTAAAGTTTCGCGGTGTACCAATCGCCGATGAGCAGCAGGTTCTGTTCGGCGCGTTCAAAGTCCAGCATGACCTCAAGCTTGTGTTCGGCGATCTGGCGGATGACGCCGCGTGTGGCGCGTGGTCTGCGTTTGTTCTTGAAAAAAGTTTCGCTGATCTTATCCAGCATGGTGTCGATGGATTGATCGAGCATGCGGTAGCGCAACAACTGGTAATTGCCGATCTTAAGCAGGGCAATGTCGGATTGATAATCGTCGTTGGGCGCGATGATGACCGCGCCTTCCCAATCGACAAGTGTGAGTTCCTCGGCGGAGTAGCGGGTGCGCGAGATGAGAATGTCGTCGATCTCGCTTTTGTCGAACACTTCACGCTGCGAACGGATGAACTTGGTGAGGGCAAGCGCGTTCTTCTCGATCCATTTATCGGGCGTGGGTTTCGCCTCCTGCACCAGCAGAACGGTGTACTGTTCGAACAGTCCGTTCTGGCGGTATTGGGTCGGGATGAATTTGCTCTCCAGCGCAGCCTGGATCTTTGCCCGCTCCTGCAGAACCGATGCGGCGAATGGATTCTTTAACTCGAAGTGACATTCCACCAACTGCACGCGACCATCATAACGCTGACGCATGACCAGCACCGCATGCCCTTCAATGAGGACGGTCTCTTCGCCAAGCGGGACAATGTCGATATCAATAGGCTGGAAGTATGGTGCATCCTTTAGTCCCTTAAATGGGTCAGGGACGGGGGCTGTGCCGTCGTCAGTGTCGGGGAAGGCGATAAGGTAGCAGATTTCCATAGGAGTGGGGTAAGAAGTAAAGTTAAGCAAGAAGTGATCAGGCACGGATAAAGTGCGGAAGTTCAAGCGGGATCTCCAATGAGAGTTCCACAAAGCCCGCGTAGCTGCCGTCTTTGTACCACGGCGATTGATAAATGAGCTTTTTGACTCCGTTCTTTTCAATAGTGTACACGTTCTTCTGGTGCGCGGCGAGCAATCTTTCGACCTTGTTACGGGCAGGGTCAGGGTGACAGTCTAACATGTTCGAGCCAACCAGTTTATAGCCACCGTCCTTTTCAAAGGTCCTGGCGGCTTTGTCGTTCATTTCAAGGATGATGCCTTCCTCGTCACAGACGGTGATGGCGGCGGGAAATTCTTTGATCCATTCGTGGTCAGACATGAGATCTCCAGATCAGGTTACAAGCGGGCAGGCTGACAGTTAAAGGTTAACCAGCGACCTGTAAAACTTCCAAGTGCAACTGATGTCCTTCAAACTTAAGCGGGCATCCCCCGCCGCACTCGGCAACAAGGGAACAGGTCTCGCATTTGAAGGGCAGGTTCTGGCGTTCGCGCAACTGAACAGAGAGCTTGTGATTCCAGATCGAGTCCCATGAGTCGGTAAGGAAGTTGCCTAGCGGCTGGTAATACGATTGGCAGGGAAGCACATTGCCATTGGATTCAATGCACATGCTGTAAAGCGCGGCAGTGCAGCCTTTCACTCCCAGGTTGCTCGCTGTGGGGTCGAACTCACAGTATTGGGTCGGCGTGTACCAGATGAGCCTTTGTCCACGGGCGGCGGTCTTTTGGGTGGCGACATCCAACAGGGGCTGCAACTCGCTCTCGCGCAGCCCCGTGCCAACGGTCAGACCTTGACCGGAAAGAATAAGGGCGTTGAGCCCAATGGTGGGGACTCCGTTATCGGCGAGAAAATCCAGCGTGGCGGGAATCGTATGCGCGTTCGTTCTCAGCATGGTGGTATTGGTCATCACGTAGAGTTTGGTCGCGAGGGCATTATTCAGCCCCGTTATCGTCTGCTTGAACGCACCCTTTGCGCGCATCATTTCGTCGTGGATCTCAGGCACGCAAGATTCGACCGTGATCTGAACATGGTCAAGCCCGGCATCAACAAGTTGTTGGACGTAATCCATATCCATCAGACGGCGGGCGTTCGTGTTCAGACCTGTGATCTGCCCGTTGCGTTCTGCATGCCGGATCAACTCTGGAAGATCGTTTCGCAAGGTCGCTTCGCCGCCCGTGAAAACAATGTGCGGAACGCCCAAATCCCACAGCTTATCGAGAGTGGACTTCCATTGGTCGGTGCTGAGTTCGGGAAAGTTCCGCTCGCGGGCGTTATAGCAATGAGCACAGTCGTTGTTACAGCGATATGTGATGGCAAGGTCCATGCGGTAAGGCGCGGATGGTCTCGCGCTGAAAGGCATCACCGTATCAAGATCAAGTTCGTGGACGGGACATGCGCCATCGGCGCGCAGCAATTCAGAAAGTTGAACCTGAAAATCGGACAAGTCCGTGAACGCCTGGGTTTTGCTCACACGATAATTTCTGCGGATGGCGCTCAGCGCCTGATCTTCGCTTACTTTTTCCAATGTGAGATATGCCATAAACGCCGCGGTCGGATTCAGGTGCATTACACTGCTGGCATTGACGATGAGCGTGCCCGTGCCATCGGGGTCAATGCGGAGATGAATACGTGATTTCTCGGACCCATCTTCGCGCTGGTAATGATACAAGCCCGAGCCGGGGTTTTCGATCGAGGATTTACGATTAAATAGATTACTAAATAAACTCATGCTGACCTTTTCTCTGATCAATAAAGATTGAACCTGTCAAATTTATCTTCCGCCGCCGGCACAGGCGCAGGCGCAGCCCGCACAGGCACAAGCGCAGGCA
>Ga0268298_10001327_pt1 | contig 29523 bp, 21 predicted proteins | sample WWTPWeurt_MetaG_FD_194462 | JGI IMG/M metagenome (GOLD analysis project Ga0268298, IMG submission 194462) | Activated sludge microbial communities from WWTP in Nijmegen, Gelderland, Netherland - WWTP Weurt | ecosystem: Engineered > WWTP > Aerobic digester > Activated sludge | place... | reverse complement strand
CGACCTCATCGTCGGTGGAGGAAACACACAAACCGTCGAAGTCTGGCAGAAAACCGCCCCAAAAACCTTCACCCGCCTCTCCCAAACCCCCACAGCAACCCCAACCAACTTCCTGGCAGTTGGGGACGCCTGAGCCCATTGCGAAACGACTCCTAAAACTCACAGGGGGGAATGGAGGAATGGGTCATACCCTTTCAGATGATCACAACCCAAATATCGCACGGCGCGGGTCCCTCCCCCCATACCGACTCAGCGCACCTATTGACGGGGGACAAGACCTTCCCGGCGACACTTTTTCTGTCGTGCCGCATTTGCCCTTCTTGGAACACTTTGGGGCATGGCCCGTCAAAAAAAGGTCTTTGGTCGGCCCACGCCTATTGTTCGTCGGTGAGAGCCATTTGTGACCATCTGAAAGGTCATACCTTCCTCTTTTCGGTTCCCTTTTTGGGGAATCCATGGGTGCTTGGCCATTTTCGGACGTTGCCCGTGTCAACAGAACCGGCTAGCCTGCGAAAAACTTGCTTTTGTCTCCTTCCTCGACTGGCCCGGCCTCGGCCCATTTGTGTTCACAAACGAGGCCAGGGAAGTCCAAGACATCGCAACCACAACTGGAGAGATGCAGACATGTCCGAACCGATTCTGCCCACGTCAAGACTCGCCCCTGCTCAACGTATTGATGCGCCTGTGCCACCCGTGTGGATCGTGAACGCAGCGTTCAAATTGCGTCGGTTGTTGCTGCGTGCTGCCGACGCTGTTGTTCCCCCCTACATGGCGATCTACGATCGACTCATGGGGACGGCGCACACGATGTTGATCCACTCTGCTGCGCGCCTCTGCATTCCTGATTTGCTCGCAAACGGCCCCTTAAGCGGAGCAGAGATCGCCGCACGCACAGGTACAAATTCCGACGTGATGGAGCGCGTCATGCTCGCCCTTGTGTCCATCGGTGTGTTTTGTCACAAGGAGGATGGTCGCTATGCAAACAACCGCACGTCCAAATGCATGATCACGGGCGCACCAGGCGGAATCCGAGGCTTTGCGGAGTTCTTCGGCCACGAAAAGATCTTGATGGCATGGAACCGCCTCTCAGAGACCCTCCAGGATGGCAAGCGGGCTTTCAACGAGGTCCACGGTCAAATCGTATGGGACTTTTTGGCCGACGACAGTCATGTCAAAGCGGCGTTCGCCGAGGGAATGAGTTCCATGACCGAGTTGGTCTCTCCGGCCATTGCAGCGGCGTATCCGTTCGAGTCCGTCCACACGGTCTGCGATGTTGGGGGTGGTGTCGGAATTCTGCTGTCCGCCGTGCTTCGCAAACACACACATCTGCGCGGCATCCTGTTCGATCTGGAGCCGATGATCCACGAAGCCAAGGCGTATGTTGATGCTGCCGGTCTCTCGGACCGGGTCGAACTTCACGCCGGGAATTTTTTTGAAGCGGTTCCGCGCGGCGCAGACTGCTACATCATGAAAACCGTGCTCCACAATTGGGATGATGAGGAGGCACTGAAGATCTTGCGGAGCTGCCGCGCTGCGATGGACCCGAACCAGCGCCTTCTTGTGTGCGATTTCCTTGTACACAAGGATGCGTTTTCCACGATGGTTCCTTTCATGGACTTGGCAGGCCTTATGATTTTCTGTGGTCGCGAACGCTCAACAGAGAAACTCCGCGCCATGTTCAGCGAAACGGGGTTCACCCTCGGTCGCGTCGTGCCGCTCCCAGGCGTCCAAGCCGTCTACGAAGCCATCGCCAGGTAGTTCAAATCCAGCACCAAGCGCACAACAACAAGAAACATGTTCCGAGAACAGACAGAAACATGTTCCGAGAACAGAAATAAGCCCCGCAACCTCGAGAAAATTGCGGTTGGTGCTCTAGGGGGGGAAGAAGCCCCGATTGACCCAGGAGTAAATCATGGGAGCCTTTTTGGACGACAAGAAGAAAGCCGGCGCGCCCTCGCCGGTCAATCCGTACCAAGCGACTGTGCCACCACGACCCACTGCGCAGAACGCCGTTCAGTCTGCACCTTTGGCGCTTCCCGGCGCGCTTGCTGGTCAGGGTGCCACGGCGGCCATGCTGGGCTTGTTCGGCAAAATGTTCGGCGCGGGTCCGGCCAAATCAGGCGAGGAGCTGATGTCCAAGGCACCGGTGATGGCCGGCCGATCCCAGCGACTTCGATGCGGCACATCAAAAAGGCACCGATACCCACAACGCCTACCGTACCGAGCGCGGCCAATCTGAGGAGAAGTCAGCCACGGGCTACAAGAAGAACGGCAAGGAATATGTCGTCTTCAAGTACAAGGACGGGACTCAGCACGAGATGGAGCTTGACAACAAGGGCGACATTTCAAAGATGATCCCGCCGTAATCTCGAAGGCTACGATGTCTCAGCGATTTGTTGTAGTTGGTCCCTTGTCTGTGACCCTCTGGCTCTTGCTCGGAGCTTTGGCACCGTGCAGCAATGGCAAGTCGCCGGAACAGCACAACCACCCAAAAGGAACAGTGATGAAAACGGCGCTTGACGACCGGACGATCCCACTCCTGGCCAAGGCTGATTTGGTTTTGATCGGCCAGATCGAAAAAGTCGAGGATTCCCCCAGGCTGTGGAGCGGCCGAATCCTCGCATTCCAGACCGTGCATTATCGGGTGGAGCGGATTCTCAAAGGCGAGCTTTTGGCAAAGACGCCCGGTCAGTCCGCAAAGATCAGCGTCCGCCACCTCTTGGTCCGGGGTGCCCGCACGGTCGATGCGGAGGAACCACGCCTTGTGGCGAATCTGTTTCAGCCGGGGCAGCGTCTGCTTCTGCTGCTCAAATCCGACGGCGACGGTCTGCGAACGCTCGATGCCGACCTGGCGGTGCTTTTGGCCGACGCAGAGACTGTGAACGCCGTTGAGCGCGCGCTCCGCAACAAGTAGCCCTGGCGCACTGCCTGCACTGACTGAAACAGATAGGCCAGGCGCTGCTCGACTCTCCCCTCACCCTTTCTTGTGAGCGGACAGGCCCTACGCACCTGTCCTCGGAAGAGAAGGAAGGGACCTTCCCTCAAAAGGCCGGTCTGAACATTCTGGAATACGCCGGATACCCTTCGCCAGGGAGGTTTGGGGTCGGCATATTCTGGAATACGCAACCTACCCTTCGAGAGGGGGGTCGGCATATTCTGGAATACGCCGGATACCCTTCGAGAGGGGGGTCGGCATATTCTGGAATACGCCGGATACCCTTCGAGAGGGGGGTCGGCATATTCTGGAGCATGCGAGATACCCTTCGCCAGGGAGGTTTGGGGTGGGCATGGAAAGGGTGGGGCGAACATTTCGTTCACGAGATGCGGCTCGGTCGTGGTACCATCGGTCGGCCTTTTTCGTCGGCACCGCTTCTGCGCAGGGCCTGGGGGGCAAGATGAAAGACTGGTCGAAGTATCGAAAAATCGGCGAAACCACGGCAGCAACTCACTATGTCGCCGAAGAGGAACCGGACGTGGTGATCAGTGTGCCGGTAAGCGGGTGTACCGAAACGGTCGTCGATGCGCGTGCGAACACCGCCATCTACTATCGGTACAGCAGCGAGCTGGGAAAGCCGCTGGGCGTCGTGGTGACGCTGGCGAACATCCGTTCACAAACGGCAGAATCGCGTCACGAGTACGCAGGAATCGATCCCAAGTCGGTCTATGCAGCGGGGTTGGTGGTGACAAGTGGGCTTGCTCGGGCTTTGGGAAACTTCTTCATGGGATTGTCTCGCCCGAAGGCACCGACCCGGTTGTTCGATACGATGGAAAGCGCGGTGGACTGGCTGCGCACGATGCGTCCCAGGGCACCAGAAAGAGACGACCCGGAGCGCCAGAAAGACACGACCCAGAGACAATAAGGAGTGGTCATGCGGGAAAATTGGAAGAAGGTCGGCACAGCCCCCCATCACGAACTGTTTGTCGGCGAGGCAGAAGATATCCTGATTGTGATTCCAGAGGTGGGTTTCCGGGACACGCCTGACATCTCACGACAAACGGTCCAGGCGATGCGAGGTTATGCGGAAAAAGTCGGCAAACGGATCGCGATCATCGTCGCGATCGGAAACCTGACGGCGCAAGACGCGGAATCGCGAAGGGTGTATGCCGAGGGCGTCACGCCGGACCTCTTTTATGGGATTGCGTTGGTGGTGACGAGCATGGTGGCGCGGATCATCGGCAATCTGGCGTTGCACTTGAAGTCGCTGCGGGTTCCCATTTCGATGGTCGAGAGCATCGACGCCGGGATCGCCAAGTTGGGGGGAATGCGCAAGGCCGCATAAGACCGCACAAGGCCGCATACGATCTTTGTGGCGAGCAAAAAGGGGGAAGGAGAAGGAGAAGGGGAAGGGGAAGGGGAAGGGAAAAGGAACCGAGAACAGGAACGGGAACGCGGAAGAAGACGGGGGGACAGCCACAGGGGGGCTATGGTGACTCACGATTCGCTTCGACAAGAACTGTTGACGGGTTTTCAACGGCTGGTGGCCGGCGACTATGCGTTTCGACTGGTGGCCCGGGAAGACCCCGCCGAGGAAAACGCGATGGTCGCGGCGTTCAATGCGGTGGCGGCGGACCTGGAAAAGAGCATCGGCACGATGCAGGCCAGCGAGCAGCGCCTGACCCGAACGATCGATGCGATCACGGCGGCGCTTCTGGAGGTGGGGAGCGGAAACCTGGATGTTCGGGTGGAACGCGATTTTCTGGGCGACCCCATCGATGTCTTGGCCTTTTTGGTGGACAGCACGATCGGCGAAATGCGGGTGATGGTCGCGGAAAACGACCGGCGCAGCGCGGAAATCCAGACCCAGCTCGAAGTGCAGGTGAAAGAGCGGACGGTGCAGCTCACCGAAAGCGAAAAGAACTTCCGCTTGCTGTTCGAGGCGTCGCCGATTCCGATGGTGCTGCTCGATCCGGGTACTGCGAAAGTGCTGGTCGCGAATCAGGCGGCGGCGAACCTGTTGTGTACGACGGCTGGACATCTTTTGGACAAACCGTTGCCGGATTTCTTCGCGAGCCCGGACACCAGCGACTTGCTGCGCGACAGCATGCGGCAGCACAGAAACCTCAACGACCTGGCGTTCTCGATTTGTCTTTACAACGGAATCGTGCGGTGGGTGGTGATGAACACGCGGCACATTCAGTATTCGAGCCAAGCCGCGACGATGATCACCTTCATTGACCTTTCGGCGCAAAAGAAGGCCGAAACAGAGATGCAGGAACTGCTTTCGGTGACGCAGGAGCAAAAGCGCGAAATCGAGCAAGCCAACCGGGCGAAAAGCACATTCCTGGCCAACATGAGCCACGAAATCCGCACCCCCATGAATGCGGTGCTGGGGATGACGGGTCTTTTGCTCAACACGCCGTTGACGGAGAAACAGCTCGATTTTGTCGAGACGATTCGGGTGGCGGGGGACTCCCTGCTGACCATCATCAATGACATCCTCGACTTTTCCAAAATCGAAGCGGGGAAGCTCAACCTGGAACACCAGCCGCTCGATCTAAGGACCTGCATCGAATCGGTGCTGGACCTGCTTGCGCAGACGGCGGCGAGCAAACATTTGGAACTCGTGTACACGATGGCACCGGGAGTTCCGGCGGCGATGTATGGGGACCTGACTCGGGTCCGTCAGATCCTGGTGAACTTGGTGAGCAATGCCTTGAAGTTTACGGAACGCGGCGAGGTGGTCGTGACGATTCGCACCGAACCTTGTACCGATTCACCAGATCGAGAACCGGAATTGCATGTTGTGGTTGCAGACACCGGCATTGGGATTCCTCCTGAACGCTTGGGACAACTGTTTCAGTCGTTCAATCAAGTCGATGCTTCGACGACGCGCAAATACGGGGGAACGGGGCTGGGACTGGCCATCAGCAACCGCCTGGCCGAGATGATGGGCGGCAGAATTTGGGCAGAAAGTGCAGGTCTTGGAAAGGGGGCCACGTTCCATTTGGTTCTTCCTTTCCAAGAAGCGCCGGCCCCTGTCCGCGCCCATTTGTATCAAAGGCAGCCCCAATTGACGGGCAAGCGCGTGCTGATCGTGGACGACAACCCGACGAACCGAACCATCTTGCTCCAACAGACACAGACTTGGGGCATGATTGGGCAGGAGGCGGCGTCGGGGGCGGAAGCGGTGGCTCTGTTGCAGGAGCCCGCTCGTTTTGACGTGGGAATTTTGGACATGCACATGCCGGAAATGGACGGTCTGGAGCTTGGGAAACAACTGAAGGAGAAAGTCAAGGTTCCGTTTCCTTTGATCATGCTGTCTTCCCTGGGAAACGATGCAACAGAGAACCCGGACGACCACACTGTGTTTGCGGCCTTTTTGTCCAAACCGACCAAGCCCTCCCAACTGTTTGATGTGTTGATCAGCGTGCTGTCCGAACACCAAACAACCGTCCGCATTCTACCGGAACTGCATCGGGCGGATTGGAAACGGTTGGCAGAGCGCCTGCCGTTGCGGATTCTGCTTGCAGAGGATGTGGTCGTAAACCAGAAATTCGCGGTGCTGGCGCTAGGGGAATTGGGATACAGCGTCGATGTGGCGGCCAATGGTCTGGAGGTGCTCATCGCCCTGCGCCGACAGCACTATGACGTGGTGCTAATGGATGTGCAGATGCCGGAAATGGATGGCCTAGACACGACGCGGCACATTCGCAAGGATTTCCCACCGGAACGACAGCCGCGGATCATCGCGATGACCGCGAATGCCTTGCAAGGAGATCGCGAAATGTGCCTGCAAGCAGGCATGGACGACTATGTGAGCAAGCCAATCTATATGTCCGAACTACAAGCGGCGCTGCGTCGCTGTGGCCCGATGCTGCCAGAGACCAGCTCGGATGCACTTGTGCCGATTGTTTTGCCGAAAGCCACTCCCCCTCAACCAAACGAGGCGGACTTGCTCGACCTCGCGATGTTCTCCACGTTGACCAAAACGGCGCAGGGCAGGGAACTTGTGGAGCTCTACTGCGAAGAAGGGGGCGAGATTCTGTCCCAATTGCAACGTGCGGTGGTCCAAGGGGATGCCACACAAGCGGGCAAGCTGGGACATGGTTTGAAAGGGAGCAGTAGTTACGTCGGTGCCAAAGCGGTTCAACAGTTGTCCCAAGACATCGAAAAACTCGGCAAGGCGGGCGAACGGGTGGCCTTGCCCGCAAAGATGGTGCAGCTCGAAAAGGTGTTCGCCAAAACCGTTTCTGTCATGGAGCAGGCCTTGAATCACGCCTTGAACAAGTCTTGAAGAACCCAAGCGGATAAAGGAAGCCCCTCATGAGTATCCTTGTGGTGGATGATTCACGTCTGCAACGAGCCAGTTTGGCGATGATGCTGGGCGCGGCAGGACATACGGACGTTCTGCTCGCTGCCTCAGGGGAAGAAGCCATCCAGGTGCTGAGCGACCCCAAGCATTCCGTGGAGCTTCTTTTGACCGATTTGAACATGCCGGGTTTGAGCGGAATCGGGGTCTGTCAGCGCGTAAAAGCCATGCCGGAACTGACCGACCTCCCGATCATCGTCATCACGAGCAGCGACGAGGTGCAGGACTTGCACGAAGCGTTCTTGGCGGGTGCCGTGGACTACATCACGAAGCCGGCGAAGGAATTGGAACTGTTGGCGCGGGTCCGGTCTGCGCTCAAACTTCGACACGAGATGGCGGCCCGAAAAGCACGCGAACAGGACCTGAGCAGGCTCAATCAGCGCCTGGAACACCTGTATGCGGAACTCGCGGACAAACACCGGGACTTGCAGGCGGAAAAGGAGAAATCTGAACGCCTTCTGTTGAACGTCCTGCCCGCTCCCATTGCACACCGTTTGCGCTCCCAAACCGAGCTGCACATGATCGCGGACCACTTCACTGAAGTGACCGTCTTGTTCGCCGACATCGTGGGTTTTACCGCGCTTTCTCGGCATATGGAAGTCGGGGAGCTTGTGGCTCTGCTGAATGCGTTTTTTTCGCTGTGCGACCGCCTGGCCGAAAAGCACGGTCTTGAAAAAATCAAGACCATCGGCGATGCGTACATGGCTGTGGCCGGACTCCCAGAACCGCGCGCCGATCATGTGGAAGCCGCAGCGAACATGGCGCTGGAACTGCGAGAGGAAATCGGTCAGCTCGCCGACGGGAAAATCAACCTTCGCATGGGTTTGCATTCTGGCCCAGTGGTCGCCGGAGTGATCGGTGTGCGCAAGTTCGCGTACGACCTTTGGGGGGCCACTGTGAATGTCGCGAGCCGCATGGAATCCCACAGCATCCAGGGCGGAATCCAAACCACGGTCGCCGTCTTTGAACGTCTGAAGCAGGACTATCTGTTCAGCGACCCGTCCGAGGTGTCCATCAAAGGCATGGGAAACATGAAAACCTACCTGCTTGCAAAAAGAGGCGCGAGCAGAGGCCTCCCCTGAACCTCCCCTGAAACAACGGAAGCACAGAAACGTTCCATCTATCTTCCGCATGTACGTCCAAAACAAACGAAATAACCACTGGGGTCAGACGCCTGAGCCCAATATGGAGCGGTGAGGAAGGCGTACAAGGGGGATGTAGGAAGGGGGCGCATTCCACAGCCCCGTGATGTCACTCAGTCCCTGGAGGTCGGCGATCGCGTGCGACTACCCCCAAGCGGAGGTCATGGTTTGCGTGGTGCCGATGACTGGCTGGTTCATATGCCAGGACCTCAAGCAAAGAGACTGAAGCTTTCGGGTGCGCAGCCAGAAGCCTTGCAGCCCGCCAAACCCCACCCGCGTCATGGCCAATCGGGTCGGCGTGATGATCCAATCGGGTCGGCGTGATGATCCATTTTCGGTAGGCTGGCACTTTCTCAGTGTGTTGAACTAGGGCTGATCCCCCGACGCCGCTCATGTTACCGTGCCTATCATTGCAACGAATCCAAGACATCACCGAGAATTAGTCGTAGGGCTTCTTGCTACGACTCGACAGGATGGCCTCCTGAAGCAACTTTGCCCACGAGGAGATGGCCATGAAGCAGGTGCATCGAAACACAGGTATGGAAGCCTCAGAGCGTCCCTTCGATGTACGGAAGGCTCGGACTCAACCTGATCAAACGAGTTCCGGGAAAAGCAACCTGGCAGTCGGGCCATCGGGACAGGGTTCGACCTTGCCATCGAATATGAAGCCTCAGATAGATCAGTGTGCTTCGCTCATCGGGCATTGGGTCGATTCCTCGTCAGAGCCCACCGCAAACGTGGATACCAAGCCACAAGTAGCTGCCAATGCTCCCCAAAATCTATCCGCATTGCCTTCGGAACCGTCGACTGAGCATGCAGCGGCCCGGGACGGCATTGCAGGTCCCGGTCGCCCGCTTCCATTTTTGGACACCATTCAGCGTTCCTTTGGGCGTCACGACTTGAGCGCGGTCGAGGCACATGTGGACGCTCGGGCTATGGCTGGAGCGCGGGCACTTGGGACGAGCGCCTTTGCCGCAGGGAATCACGTTGCATTTGCCGACTCCCCGTCTCTGCACATGGTCGCGCACGAAGCAGCTCACGTTGTTCAGCAGCGCAGAGGCGTTGAATTGAACAGTGGAGTCGGTCAGACCGGTGACGAGTACGAGCAACATGCCAATCAAGTCGCTGACTTGGTTGTGAAAAGCGAATCGTGCGAGAACCTACTCGGCGAGCCAAGCCAAACAGCTCACGTCGCCCACGGTGGAGCCGTCCAGCGGTACGAAGCTGGTGAGCACGCCAAGATGGGTGACACCCAGGAACACTTGAAGAAGGCCAACGCACCTCTCCAATACACGGTCATCAAGGATGACACGCTCAGCTCAATCGCCGAGAAGTTCAAGATCTCTGTCTCCGAGTTGAAGGACGCCAATCCCAACAAGCTCAAGAAATGGCCAGCCAGCAACGGTAGCAAGAAACTGATAGAGGGGTTCAATACCGGTGGTCAGATCGCGATTCCGCAGAAGCTCAACGAGATGGCCAGAGAGTCCGTCAAGGATCCTTCTATCAAGATCACCGTCAACGGTGTGGTGCTCGAATATGGCGCGGTGATTGCCATGGGCGGTGACTTGTTTGGCTCACCAGAGGAACTGGCTGCTACACCGGCGTCAGAGCTTCAGGCGATTGCAGAACTCATCAACGAGGAAAAGAAGACGGGCAAGCCAGTCAGCACAGAGCGTTGGCAGCTGGCAACCAAGGGCCGCTTTCTCGCATTGGCGGCGAAGAATGAGGTTCACTTCGCGCCCTCGAACCCGGACTTTGTGGCGGTCTCGGGGTACTCGACAGGTGATCACAGAAAATCCTGGGAGGACCATCATCGGCGCGCTCTCGCAGCTGCAAAAGCCGGGGACAAGGACAAAGCGCTGCTGGTCAACGCCTTTGGTGATCACTTCCTGACCGATGCGTTTTCTGCTGGCCACCTGTTTAACAAGCACGATGTGATGGAAAGGTTCAACAACCAGCTCCCCACGACCGGGAAAGGGAAAGATCGTGAGTTCACCGGGGGCTCGAAGAAGTTCTTCGATGGCGTCGCGACAACGGCCTTTGTCGGCAACGTGGCGAGCGAGTTCGCGGCGTACGAAACAGTGGACTGGAAGGGGGGATTGTTTCGTCCCAACATCAACTCTGCGGATCGGTTCTCGGCCTTGCTTCAGGCCATTCACCTTGAAGAGCCCGAGCTGCTGGAGAGCGCCGTCGCCAAAGGTGTTCATGACAAGCTAGACTCTCGCCCCGGTGGGCTACCGGTTGAAAATACTCTCGGTGACAAATGGTCACTCTCGGGCGACAACACGTTGAACCCCGAGACCCTTGCTGTTGCACGTCGAGCTGTCGCACAGTCGCAGCAGAACGTCATTGCTGCGTTTCGTGCCACGGGTGAACCAGACTACCCTACTCTGTTCAAAACCGTTTGGGATTTCACACCTCGGCCAACGAAGGAGAGTCGCTCCGAAATCACTGCGACCGTGGCCAACGGCACCGACGTGCAAAACAATGAACTCCGCACAGCGATCATCCAGATCCTCAAGGCCAACTATTTGACCATCATCAACGAGCTGGTAAAACGCAACAAGCTGAAGCGTGCCTGATGTCCCGGATGTTGCCTCTCGTTCTGGTCTGTCTGTCCCTCGTTGGAGGTTGCCCGATGCGAAGCGAAGAGCGGTTGTTGGCGCACGGAGGGATCCATGCCCTCGACGGGGCCAAGCCCTGCCGCCTTTCGACCATGGAGCCGAAGTCGGCATTAGAAGACTTGGCGTGGAAGAACGCGCTTGTAGTGCGCGCTCGAGAGGAGGGAACGGCAGAACTCATGTGCGGCAACGCAAAAATCCGACTCGTGATCGTAAAAGCGGCGCGTCTTGATCTTGTGCTCGTCGAGGACGGCGTGAGGGTTGGACAACGATTCACGGTCCGCGCAGTTCCGCATGATCGTGACGGACGAGCGCTTGAGGTGGGCAAGTGGACCGAACTCAACTGGCACAGCGATGGCGCGGTAGCACTTGACTCCGACAGATCGGCGGGGGAGTTTGGCATCTGCGACACCTGTTTCGGGGTTCACAGCTTTCGGGCCTCTGCCGCAGGACAAGCCACCATCTCGGCGGACTTCAGCGGTGCAACCGGCTCCTTGCGGGTCACGGTGCAGCCCTAATTGAAGCACGATCCCGGTGACAACAGTTGCTAGGAGCGCTCCCCCGAAATTCCTAATCATGTGAGCAAATTGGTTTGCGTGGTGCCGATGACTGGCTGGTTCATATGCCAGGACCTCAAGCAAAGAGACTGAAGCTTTCGGGTGCGCAGCCAGAAGCCTTGCAGCCCGCCAAACCCCACCCGCGTCATGGCCAATCGGGTCGGCGCGATGATCCGATCGGGTCGGCGTGATGATCCGATCGGGTCGCGCAGAACTCCACCAAAACTTCCCCTGGCTCCTGGCCCCCATCCATCTCCCACCCCAATCAACTGCTTGGGTATTTCGGATCGGGGTATCTAGCGTCACTGAGCATGGTTCTGTGACTGCTTCCGTAAGCATCTTGGATGCTTATCTACATGGAGAACGGCTTACAGACAGTCCTGCGAGTGCAGCGCGTCCCAGGGTGCGCAGCGGATGGCTCATGGCGGCTCGCCAAAAAACGCAGCGAACGGAGTCGCAACGGTGGGAATCACCAGCGCACGGTCGAGCAGCTCGTTGCGTCGCTCCCGCCTTAGATCCTCTTTGTTTTCGCAGCACTGAAGGAAGTCTTCCCAGACGAGATCGATCGCCCTGCGCAGGGCTTGGTCATTGTCGGGAAGAGAGATCACGCTGACTGTCTGCGAAAAGTACGCATTCGATGCAGACCGCGTGAGCAAGCGGTTGGGCTTGTCACACGTTCCTTGCTCACGAGGCCCAAGCCACGGACTGCGTCCACGACACCATCCCAAGACCGAGCCATCGCGGCTCGACAGCGCAATCAGCCGCTCTGTTTCGCGTGCCATGCCGGTCAGATACCACTTCGACGGAGCAATCGGCAACACTTCGGCGGCATAGCGCGCGTGTGCCGGTATAAAGACGCGTTAGGGTTGGGTAGTGGGGTCTTGTGCGGGGGTTTCGGGGGGGGAGAGAGGGTTTGGATCGCCTGGCGCGGGCTCAGCAGACTTGGGTCCTCGGTTCGGTGCCAGCTTTGCGCGATACTCATCGACCGGACGAAGGGCTGCTTGTGCTGCCAGCCGGTCCGTTTCATCTGCGGACACCCGCAACGCCACAAGCTGGAGCTGATGCGCCAAGATCGATAGCTGAAGCTGCTTTCGCAACACCGTTAGATCGAACTTTTTGGCTGGCTTCTGCCTTTGCTTGGGGTCCGCCCCCACCATTTGACCGTAGGCGGTGTGCGTTTGCAGCAGCTCGGTCACAAACGCCTTGCCGCACAGCTTCTCCAGATCCGCCAATTGTCCCGCCTGCTTTAGCCAGCAGATGCGAGCATCGGCTTCGATCCACTGCGCGCCATACTCCAGTTGAATGAAGCGCAGACCGGTCGGAAACAGCTTGTCAAACAGAGCTTGGGCTTGCGCGACCTCTGGATGTCCCGATGGTGGTAGTTCCAGCCAGCCGAGCAAGCGGTGGTGAATCGCGGACCAGCTGTGGTCGGCGAGCTGGTCAATGGGCCGCTTGTCGGCAGGAGCGTCTTGCCCGAGCGAATCGACCAGCGCATCGGCCAACCGCTGGCTCGCCTTTGCCAGGTCTTGATGGCTGCGCTTGAGATGTGGCGCAGTCAAGGCCGCCGACGCCGCCAAAATCTGTCGCGCCAACGCCAAGGTGGTCGCGTTGTCCAAATAGGGCGGCAGCCGGGTGTACTGAGACGGATCAAAATCAAGTTCACTGTCCATGAGGTGCTCCTTTGTCCGAATAGGTCGGACATACAGACAATTCATCTAGTCATTCTCTCCCCCTGTGGTCAAGGGTATCGCCCCAAAAAAGAGGTTTTAGACCCTCTTTCACCCATGCAGCGCAGGGCCTTGGAAGGGCAAAGACCCTTTGTCACCCATGCGGGATAGGGCATCGGAAGGGTCTAGACCCTCTTTCACCCATGCAGCGCAGGGCCTTGGAAGGGCAAAGACCCTTTGTCACCCATGCGGGATAGGGCATCGGAAGGGTCTAGACCCTCTTTCACCCATGCAGCACAGGGCCTTGGAAGGGTAAAGACCCTCTTTCACCCATGCAGCACAGGGCCTTGGAAGGGTAAAGACCCTCTTTCACCCATGCAGCACAGGGCCTTGGAAGGGTAAAGACCCTCTTTCACCCATGCAGCGCAGGGTATTGGAAGGGTAAAGACCCTCCTTTTTTTCCCGCATTCCTCTCCAGCACAACCTGCGCTTTGCTGAGCGCCGGGGGCGACACCACCAAACCGACCGGCTGAACCAAACCCAGCCAGGACTTGTGCGCGTGCAGCTCGGAATCCATGTTCGACAACGCCATGGGTTTCTAACTCGACAGCGGCCAAAGGTAGACGATGCCCACCGGCTCAACCCGAGTGGCGCGCACGACATAGCTTTTGCGAATCCGGTCCGGCTCGGCTTCCAGCTCTTTGGCTATCTGGGCCAGTCGATCGACCCAGTAGCGTCGGTCGGCGGCAAGCTGCCTCTCTTCATCGGGATTGAACGCCAGTTGTCCCTGGCGCGAGGCGTCTTCGATTTCCTCCTGCCGCTTCTGGATGCGCGCGCGCTGCGCTTCCAAAATGGCGGCCATGTCGCGTGCTTCGGTGTCGCCTCGCCTTGTCAAATCACGACGGGCTCTCTCGACCAGTAGGGCGGCACGCCGCGAAAGGTGTGGGGTTAGCTCGGCGACATCGCGCCCGGCGCAGGCACGCAGCCGCGCTTGCAGGTTCGGCTCGGATTCACGCAGGTGAGGATGAGCCAGCGCTTCTTCGACCATGCGGAGCACATCGTCTTTGTCCCCTTCCCCCATCGGTCGCAGCCCACCGTTCCGTTGCTCGATCGGCAGCCACTCTGTCGCGGCAGCCAGCACTTCATCGTGCAGCCGCGCACCGCCATCGCCAAACAGGGACAAGCGACCCAGCAGCACCGCGTGGGGCTTCGCTTCCACCGTACGCAGCACGCAGGCGCGACGCAGATCATCATCCCGAAAGCCCTGCGACAAGAATCGACCGAGCAGCCGCTGAACCACCCGGTGTTCCAGGTGAAGGTGAACCACTTCCCCATCGAGGTTGCCGGGATCGCAAAACACCACCGGACGAATCGGCGCTTCTCGCCGCCACTCTGCCGGGGTCTGTCCTTTTTTGCGCGGAACCCGCAAGGTATCGAGCGTCGTGGCCCAGGTTGGATCGGCACCCATCCGCTCGTGCAGCTGCGGAAGCAGCCAGCGGGCACGGTCGGGATCTGCGGCTGCCTCAGCGGTACTGGCCGGAGCGAGTCCCGAAGCGCCCACCGTTTCCAGCGACGCAGAGAGCGCATCGCGAAAGTGCCGGTCGTCCAGCCCAATCCACTCGCGTGACCGATCGAGCAGCGCCCGCAGCTCGGTGAGCTGTTTGTCCAGGCGCATCCGTCGCTGTTCCGCATCTTCGGCACCCATCTCGACCAGCATCGTGCGAACCCGACCTGCGGAAGATGCTTCGTCTCCGTCGGCACTGTCGATGGCCCTGGTCAGGTCATCGATGCGCTCGTGCTCGATGCCACGCGCCAGCGCCTGATCAATCTGACGCTCAATCACCGGAGAGAGGCTGCCCAGCTCTTCATGGATTCGGCGCGTCTTTTTCACCAACACGTCGAGCACACGGTCCTCGGCCCGCTGCGGCAACACAAAGTACATGCACCGCACCTCGTCAGCTTGCTGGAGCTTGCGGTCGATCCGTCCGTTGCGCTGCTCGATGCGTCCTGGGTTCCATGGCACATCAAAGTGGAACAGGTCGGCACAGTTGTTCTGAAGGTTTACACCTTCACGCGCCGCGTCGGTGGCAATCAAAATGCGCAGCGGATGCTTGTGCGGGTCCGAGTTGAACGCAGCCTTGATGGCCTCGCGCCGCTCTTCCCCGATGCCACCGTGGAATGTGGCGATGCGCTCCGAGGCGCGCGTAGAACCACGCAGCTTGTCGGTCAGGAGCTGCTGCAAGTAGCGCTTGGTGTCGGCGTATTCCGTAAACAAAATCACCCGGCGCGGCAGCCAGTCCGCCCCCTCTTTGCCCAGCTCTGGACACTGGTTCTTCCGAATCCAATCGAGCAGATGATGCACGCGCGGATCAACGTCGTAGCGCCCCTTGCTTGCGATCCGCGCCATCTCTTCCAGAAGCGCCAGCTCGGGACCGAGCGCAGCCGGATCTGCCTGCGACTGCTGGGTGGCTGCGACCATCTGCGCGTCTTCTTCACGCTCGACATCTTCTTCGGGCAGCTCGGCGCGCTCGTCATCCGCATCGGGCGTCATCGCAAGAAGCTTCAGGTTGCGCGCATCGATCGACGGCGCCTTGTTTGCCGTTCCCAGCATCGAGCTTCGATGCACATCCAGCGTGCGCACAAAGGCCTCCATCGAGGACAGCAGCCGCTTTTGAAGCGACATCACCACCAGCATCGCCGATGCCTGCTGTGATTTGGATGCACGGGCCAGCCGCGCTTCACGAGCCTTTCTGTACTGCTGAAGCAGACGCGAAAGCACAAGCTCGGGCGCATCATCAGCAAGACAATCGATCTCCATGCGGACGACGTTGCGCTTGGGGAACTTCTCTCCGATGGCACGCAGATCCGACTTCAGCCGCCGCACCATCACTGCATCGCGCAGCTTGGCATCCACCGGAACCCCTCGCACAAAGTGCTGCGGATCGAGTAGCTCGAGCAGCGCTGAAAAGCTGTTGCTGTGACCATTGTGTGGCGTAGCAGACAGGAACAGCTTGTGCTCAAACCGTGGTGCCAGGTCACGGACTGCGCGCGTCAGCTTGGAATCGATCGCGTACTTCCCTCCGCTCGCTGGCGCAACGTTGTGTGCTTCATCCAGGATCAGCAAAGAGCCGCTTGCGAACTCTCCCAGCCAGTCACGCAGCGGGGCCGCATAGAACTCATCTCGAATCAGCGCGTGCGACACGATGAAACGGGTGTGCGTCTTCCATGGATTCACCGCGTACCCGCGCTCTTGACGGACTTGGGATACGTAATCGCGGTCGTAGATCACAAAAGGCAGTCCAAAGCGCTCCTCCATTTCATCGCGCCACTGACGAACCACCGATGGAGGCACGCAGATCACGACCCGTCGTACCTTTTGGCGCATCGTCAGCTCGCGCACGATCAGTGCCGCTTCGATCGTCTTGCCCAGGCCCACGTCGTCGGCGATGAACAGGTTGACGCGCGGCATCCCAAGCGCCATCCGCAGCGGCTGAAGCTGATACGTCTTGACCTCGATTCCCGCGCGATACGGCGCCTGAAACAGCTTGGCATCCGTCGCCGTCACACAGTTCCAGCGCAGCGTATGCAAGTACGCGGAAAACAGCCGAGGCTCGTCGAATCCACGACTCGCAATCCGTTCCCAATCGGTCCCGCTCAGCAGCCGGGCGTCGATCTCACGCTCCCACAGCACCTCCAGCGGAGCGCCTTGGGAATCGTCTTCAATGCACGACAGGGAAACCAGTGAGCTGTCCCCTGGCTGCGGCGGTGGAAACACCCCCTCGACCAGATACTGCCGAGAGCGAACCCGAACGATGTCACCAATGGAAGGAATCATGATCTCACCACCGAGAGGAAAACAGGCAGAGCGCAACCGCTTCGAACAAGTTCAAACGCCGACACGGCGGCACCGTATCACCACCGAAGTCAGCAGCGAAAGGATCGTGTTCTATCTGCGTCGCCTGCCGCATCGGACCCGGATACAAAACGCCAAGGGGGAAGGACCACTGGTGGCCTGCGCAGGTTGCACAGGTGATGGAGGGGCGGTTTGAGGGGTATTATGGGATGGAGGATGTACAGGAACACGCATTTCACTGAACAGCGTCAGACTCGCTCTTTTTCTCAAAATGCTCAGGTTGTCGCAAGATGAGGTGACCGGGATGGCGGGCTTCCCATGCCTTTATTGCGGCCCACATATCGGTTGCCTCCAACCATGTGCGCTCACAGGCCAATGCAAGTTCGTCGGACAGTTGTTCAGCATTTCCGACATATGAACGACTCAGGCTCGTGAGCCAAGAGAGAAGGAATCCCACCAGATCGTGCCCGTTGCATATTTGTTTTGGCGCGGTATCCGGTAATCCCTGGATTCCCTCGATTAGCGCCGACTTATTAAGAAACTGCGCATTGCTATAGTTAATTATGGCATCCACCAGATGACCAAGGGATGGAGACCAATCATTATCGCAGCAGTCCTGATATTTGTCGAACCTGCGCAGACTTCCCTTATGTGTCCCCTTTCCCGACTTTACGAAGACAATATCGCTTATCAATGCACGCTGCTTATACCATCGCAGACGGCCCATTCCACAGGCGTGTCGAACCAAACGCTCCATAATAGACTCACCCCATGCCTGTTGTTTGTCCCGCAAAACCGTCGGGTCGAGTTTCATGAGAACAAGCTTCTTCAAGGCGGGCAGAAACACCAAAGTCGCTTCAAGGTCGTTCGCATCGGTCCAAACGATGTCGCCACGTTCAGATAGGCGTCCCTCAAGTCGGTCGAGATCAGCGTCCAGAACAGCCAGAAATACCGCATCAGGATGAGATGGAGCCTCATCAAGCTTGGCGATTGCGGCAGCGCGACCGCCTTGATCTTGATGCCTTACAATGCAAGAAGGAGCCACATGCATTCGCCAGAATCGCTCATCAAATCCCGCTTCAACCAACAAGGTTACAGTCGGACGGGCGGCATTGAAGAGCTTCGATTCAACCAGCAGCCCAGGCCGCCGAACACCAAACTGTTCATGCACACTCACGGAGACGCCCCCAGGCGCACCAAAAGGTCGGCGTGATGGTCACCTACAATGTAGGGTGAGTGTGTGGCAAGAACGAAGTCGAGGCGAGAGAGCGCCGCGACCTCTAGAAGCTCTGGAAGCATGTCGCTTTGCCACGCAATGTGAAGCGACAGTTCTGGTTCATCGATAAGTATCAGCGTTTCTGGCTGAACATCGAAAAGAAGTTCATGCAGCAACACAAGTTCGTGCTGCTCGCCAGATGAAAGTTGGTCCAGTGGTAGGGAAGCACCGCTAGGCGTGATTACTTGATAGCCTGTTTCGACGTTCAGCCGAATTTGTTTGGGGTGTAGTTTTTTTCCAAGGCTCTCGAGGAGTCGCTGCGCCTTGTCCGCCAACTCAGAAAAAGGAGCAAGTTTCTCTTCTCGGTCGCTGAGAATAATGAAAAAAGCTCCCCGTTGTTCGCTGGTCAGCGTTGCCTCGTCAACCCCCCCCTGCTGTGGTTTGAGAAGCCCGAGCGAATGGAGTCGAGCTTCTCGTTCCCTCAACGATTTGCTTCGAGTCCGCAGCACATCCAATTCGGGGACTTCGCTACTAATCGGCTTGAAGAGCCTCTGTGGCAGACTAGCATCAAGCCGCGTAGACGTAAGTCGATATTGCTGATCGGCTTGCTTTACAAGCGCTTGAATTTTCTGACTGAGGTGCTCGACCATAAGGCGAGGCTTGGCGCGACCGGTTGATTCGAGCATTTCCGATCGAGACTCTTCATCGCCTCGTGTGAAAAGCCGATCTGTACGAATGAACTTGACGGGGGGTAGGCATTCACGCAACGCGACAAGGGACGGCGGCTCATCAACTCGCTCACCGACACTGTGCATGAAAATTTCGGCGATAAGTGACGGGTATCTTTCGATGAGTTCGTCGGACGTTAGAGACTCCAAAGTTGTAGGGTCCAGCCAAGCATCCGAGCCGATCCGACGGATGCCTCTTGTCCGGAACAGGGCCTCCAGACGCGACTTTCGGAGATCACTGAGTTCGCCACGAGACGTAAGTGGGCCTTCATCGTGACCATCGGGGCGATGGAGTACATATTGCAGACCAATGTCTTCCGATCGGCGACGCTGCTTCTTGCTCAGGCTCTTTCCGCTGTCGATCTTTTCCTTGCTGACAGGCTCGATCACCAGTGTGGAACCATCTGACAGTTCTAGCGATAGTTGCTTGAACGGATAGCGTCTGAGTTGCCCATAGCGACCCTCTCGTAGAGCAGCTATCAACTCGAGCGTGATGGTCTTGCCAGAGCCGTTGCGGCCATGCAGCACGGTAATCCGTTCGTCGAGCCGAAACTGGATATCGATCCTATTCGACCCAGGGCCGAAGAGTTCCTCGATCACGAGCCGTTTGAATCGAACCGTCGGTGTAGTCATGTTTTCGTCGGACCCGGATATTTTCCCGCTCTCTTAGCATGGTCGGTCAAGCGGAACAACCATCCTTGTCTCGCGAGGTGCAGTCAGGGGTTTGCGGTTACCAACGCATTCGTACACCGCCGCCCCGGCAGTTCCATCGGCCCGAGTCCGTAAGCGAGCCAGCCGGCGGACACACCCAAGACTATCTTGGTGTTGTCTGGGCTGCTGCTCAGGTTTGACAGTTGGTCGGGAACCGACAGGTTCGTATCACGCGCGAGTAAGGACCCTCAAATGATAACGAGGAGCAAGTTTCAGGGACGGCTAAGTACGAAATCGTTACCAATGCTTGATCCAAGGAACGATTTCGTTCTTTGCTGCGGCGCGTAGTCACACATTCGTGCCTTGCGAGGAGCAGAGTGATGCAGCGGCAGACTGGCAGGAATGAGCGAACCCATTTCGGCGGGGAGGAGGTCGCTGCGTTTGTCCCCGAACCGCTGCCACCGCAGAATCCACCGCTCACACTCGATGGCGCGCTGCTGAAACGGCTACATCGCGCCGAGGATGCGCTGCGTCGGCTCGACTTGGCGGGCGAGATGGTGCCGTCGCTGCTGCCGGAGCTACTTAGCGCCCTTGAAAAGTACATTCATCACGAGAATGGTCTGCCTCCGCTTGTCCGAGCAGGACTCCTTCACGTTCAGTTCGAGACGATTCACCCCTATCTCGATGGAAATGGGCGCATCGGACGACTCCTGGTGACACTCCTACTCGAACACTGGAAGCTACTCACCAAGCCTCTGCTCTACCTGAGTCTGTTCCTGAAGCGTCATCGGACCGAATACTATCGACTCCTAAACGCGGTGCGGAAGGAAGGCGAGTGGGAACCCTGGATCGACTTCTTTCTCAACGGAGTGGCCACCATTTCTGAAGAAGCAACGAACTCTGCACGGGATCTGTTTGCGCTGGTTGCCACCGACCGCGAGCGAGTCCTTTCGCATGACGCTACGTCGGTCGCTGCAATCCGTTTGTTTGAAGCACTCCCACGTCATCCGATTGTCAGCGTAGCGACAGCGATGAGACTCCTACAGACCAGCAAGCCCACAGCGACCAGAGCCATCGAGGCATTGATCGACGCGGACGTACTTCAGGAATCGACCGGCAAAAAGCGCGACCGTTCCTTCGCGTACCATAGGTATCTGGAGAGGCTGCGGGATGGGACGGAGACCGGATGAGCGCATCATATCCTGTTGCTGCGAGATGAGCACGTAGTGCGCGCCCACAGCGATTCCGGCAATCTGTGGTTGGCATGACTCGGCGCCATCCACTCGGCGCCCGGAAGACCGGCTCGTTGCAATGAAGCTCGTACGAACGGGACGATCTTTGCTTGCCCGGCGCGCTGCCCCAGGATCTCCACACCGGCCGCTGACCATCCCGTGGGTTTGGGGTACGGCTGGGCCGGTCTACCTGGAGCGGCATTCGACCCCTTCCTCATCGCCGAGAAGCTCTGTACCTACCGTCCTAAGCCCTTCAAATCGCTCTACTTTTCCATTGCAAGAAATTTGCAATTTTGATTAACATAAATCTGCAAAGTTATGACCTCTCTGCACCAGAGAGGAGAGAGCAGGCTGCTTATACAGAGTCCCGATGGCGCAGCCATGAACAGGACCGAGCAAAGCCTTGTCCGCATTGTTCCGTACGGGGAGACCATGATGACGAACAGCCAAAAAGCGACCGTAGAGGAGGCTTCGACGACGGATAACGAGTCCCCCGAGCCATCTAAATCTTTCTATGCGCACTTTGCGTGTCCCGAACCACTTAATCACAACGGGAAGCAGAAGTCGGTCTACCGAGCCACATGGAAGCCGATCAAGCGGAAGGTGATCGTCAAGTATCACGATGGCGAGCAGCGGACCGCACTGACAGAGATGGAGCTGGTTGCTCATCCACTCTCCCTCGCTCACCCTAACATCGTCGAGACGCATGTTGTCGGCAGCGCCCCTGAGCTGTTCCTCGTGGAGCGTGAGGTGACCCCCTTGCACAATGACTGGCCGCTCAGCGGGATGGATGAGGCCGTCACGCTGCTCTGCCACATCGCTCGCGCGCTAAGCTTTCTCCGGTGGGAGGGCTACATCCACGCGGACATCAAGCCCGAGAACCTTGGGCTCGATCGGGGCCGCTTCATCCTGATGGACTTCGGGGTTTGCAAGAAGCTCGACAAGTTTGATCGAGCAACGGACAAGGCCGGTACGGTGCGGACGCGCGCCCCCGAGGTACTGGCCAAGTCAAGTCCCCGTAGCGACAAGTCCGACCTGTGGTCACTGGCCGCATCGCTATTTCGGATCTTTACCAAGAAATTTCCGTTGGTCCTTGAAGATGAAGATGCGCGGCTCGATAGAGATGAGTCGTTCAGAGATCAGCTGACCGAGGCGGTAGCGGAGCGGGCGAAGGATGAGGAGCTGTGGAATCGCGACTTCTGGGAAAACGATTGCTGGAAGGCGGTGCCGCCGCACCTCCAGCGGCTTGAACCGCTGATGAGAAGGATGCTGGAGCGCGATCCAGATAAGCGTATCAATGCGGAAGGGGTGGTCCGATGCTGTGAAGAGGAGTTTGCCCCCTATCTGCTGGAGGATCTTCCCACCGCACCCATCGGGTTGACCACTCAGACCCAGATGCTGCCGACGCTGCAGGCGCTGATTGATGGAAAGGCAGGAGCTGGTTTCAAGAAAAGCCTGACGCGCTTGCCACTCTTGACGTGCCAGCGGCACACCCAATGGCTCAAGGAATTATTGAGCCTCAATCACCTCTCTAAAAAAGACGAGAAGCAGTTCATCAAACAGCAACTTGCGGAACTCGAGGAACTCGAGGAACGCGCGGGACGCAAGGGACGCAAGGTACGCAAGCCATGAGCAAACGGAGCCTCGAACGCGTCCAAGACGCTGTTCATGGACTGATGAAGTTCCATGGCCTGGAGACCGCAGTCATCCGTCTACTGGAGACCCGAGAAATCCAGCGCCTCCGGCGGATCAAACAGCTTGGGCTGGCCTCACTGGTCTACCCTGGGGCGGAGCACTCGCGGCAGGCCCACTCACTGGGCGCGGCATACTTGGCGATTCGGTTCGGTCATCAACTGCAGGAGGCCGCTGCTGAGTTTCTGCCACCGCTGCTACAGCCAGGCCCGGAAGAGATCCGCGACTTGGCCATCGCCGCCCTGTGTCACGATCTAGGCCATGGTCCATTTTCCCACACCTGGGAAGATCAGTGCATCGGCAAAGACTTTGATAGCAAACGCGAGGCGTGGGCCGAGAAATTTGGCCTGGACCCCAAGGACTGCAAGGATCTCAAGTGGCATGAAATCGTAGGCCAGGGACTTCTGCATTGGCCTGAAAGCGAACTTCACAAACGGCTGAAGGAGCACGACGAGTCGATGCCGGAGCGAATTCTGGCTCTGCTGCGTGGCTCCTATCATGTGCCGTACTTGTCTCGTCTCTTGTCCAGCGATGTCGATATCGATCGAGGGGACTTCCTGCTGCGAGACGCCATCCAGTGCGGTGTCTCCTATGGTCGATACGATCTCGAGTGGCTGCTGTCCTGCGTGACGCTTGGCTACTATAACGACACCGTGGTGATGGGCTTCGACTTGCAAAAGTCTCGCCGAGTCATCGAAGAGTTTGTCCTCGCCCACCGCGCTCACTATGAGACCGTCTACTATCATCACACGGTCAAGAGCGCCGAGCTAATGCTCGGACTGTTCTTCAAACGCCTCAAGAAGCTTGCCACCGGGGACAGAGAAAAGTTCAAGTCCTTCAGCCAGCGTTACGGTTCGATCATCAAGGTCGCCGCAGGGGAGGTGATCGGTCCAGAGGAGGTGCTGGAATTGGATGATGCGCTGCTCTGGTCCTTCCTTTGCGACGTGGCCAAAGAGAAAAGCGACCCCGATGACATCCTCTGTGATCTCGCATGTAGGCTGTCGCAGCGGGACCTACTCAAGGCAATTGAGTTGCCGCGCGCAGAAAGCTCGCTCCCCTTGCCGACCGGGGAGGAGTTAACAAATCAAGGATTGAGTCTCGTCAAGCTTCAGTCGGGACGGAAGCTTTCGAGGGAGGAGTTCAGAGAGTACTACCTCTGCCCGTTCAATCAGGATCGTGACATCTTGTCCACAAAGGAGCACGACTGCGGCTTCTTCATCGACACCACCCGCTCGGATCGCCCGGCCATCATGATCCAGCGAGACCGGGAGTTCCGAGCGCTTCGGACGATGTCCATCACCACCAGCCGGATCTACGTACCCCGTGAAGTACGCGACAAGGCCCAGGAGATCCTGTCCTCACGACGGACTGCGGAGTAGCCTAAGCGCCGGGTCACCAGCGATCCGTCAAATACCTCTTTGAAACAGGTAGCAGCGCGACCTCGCTTCGGCTGCTCACTGGTCCGTGGCATCCGATGTGCATCTCTGTGCCATCTCTGACTTCGCAGCCTCTAGCGCTACATAGTCCCGCCACCTCACCGCTGACTCCGTCAAGCTCACCTCCGCCAGCGCATACGGCTTGGTTTTCTTGGCTGGGCACACCCACCGCACGATGCACAGCAGTACGTCCCCGTGCCGGCGCACATCAAGAATCGTCCACATCTGGTCCTTCGGGTTCGTCGTTCGCAGCAGGAACTCGTGGGCTTGCCGCTCTCCCGGTTTGCTCAGGTCGAACATTGCGAGCGGTGGCATCGTCGGAGCCTTCCGCAATTTGATTTGACGACGACGCGACACACTTGCACTATGGATGTGACAACACATAGACTCCTCCTGTTCGCGTCGGACCGTGCTTTCCAGGGCGGTGGTCCGACGCGGCGATGGGCTCCCGGTTTTGGCCGGGGGCCTTTTTTGTTCTTGGGCTTGGTAATGCCCGGTTCTGCTCTTAACCAAAGAACGGCACAGTTGCTAGATAAATCTTCGATATCTGACGGTATTTTATCCCAAATAGAACTCTCAGAAGCGGCGTGGTACCCGGTGTCGTGGTCCGTGGTCGACAAAATCCGCTCCATCTCGGCTTTGCCAGGCGACTCGCTCGTGTGCGAAAAAACGCGGACATTAGCGGCTCCGCTCTCTCGCTTGCGAGTGGGCTGGCGCACAACACCGCTGGAGATCTCGAAACAGGGACTCGCGTGCCACGCCTCGACACAGTTGAAAAGCTGGCTCGCGCACTGAGTGTTTCGCCGAGTTTTCTGGCCTACGGCATCGACATTCCATGCGAGCCGCCGACGCAGCTGTTGTCCGCAGGGCTTCCCGAACGACTGTCAGCATGTCGTCAGATGCGCAAGCTTTCCCGTCGGCAGGTAGGTGCTCTGTCGGGAACTTCGGACAACTTTGTGCAGATGACCGAAACCGGACGCACCGTCCCCAGCATCGCCAAGGTCGAGCAGCTCGCCAAAGCACTGCATGTCTCGGTCTGCTGGCTCGCATTTGGGCTGGGCCATCCCGAGCTACCCGCCAACCGGCGAAGACGTTCCGACGCACCGCCAGCACCGGGTCCGCAGCCATAGCTGGTTCCAAGCGTCACTGTGCGAATGCGTCTGGCACGGCATCCTCCTGCACCGATCGAAGCAAGCTCACCACCAGCGACGGATACCAAGCGCCGCCACCGTCGCGTTGAAAGCCCTCCATTGCCAATCGCACACCGATCTCCTTCAGCGTCATTCCTTGCTCACGAAGCTCACAAGCCCGTCGAGCAGCGGACTTCCGATCTGCGGGTGATTCCAGCAACTTCGCAACCTGCGCCGGATGCCACTTCCCCCCTCGCTGTGGAGTCAGCTTCGCTTTCCGCAGACGCACTCCTATCTGACTCAAACTGTATCCTTCCTTTCGCAGTTCCAGCGCCAGCGCGGCCGCAGCTTCAGGATCAAATCGCGAGGGGACATGCGGCCTGTTCTTCCGCATCGTGTGCATTCCTTCGCGATGAAGAATGATGCAGATTCTGTTTACTCTCCACGTTCCGTTCCGTCGTGCAGGCGTCTGTACGGCATTCAGCTGCTGCGCAATCTTCGCAAAGGAAAGTCCTTCTGCACGCAGACGCTTGATCTTCTGGATGACCTCCTGTTCATCAGGAATCGGCACCAGGAGCCTGCGTCCGTTCGCATCCACTTCGTCGCTGAGCGCGTAGCCGTAAGGGGCCGGACCGAGCCGCACTCCCTGCGCTTTCATGTGCCGCAGTGCATCCCTTGTGCGTTCCGAAATCATCTCCCGTTCAAACTGCGCGTAGTTCGCAAGGTTCATCAGCACCATCCGTCTTGCCGCCGAGTGCGTGTTCGCCATTCCGCACAACGACAGGAGGTGATAGTGCTCGTTCCCAAAGTAATCCTCGACGAGCGTACAGACATCACGCAGCGAACGCGACAACCTGTCCAGCTTCACCACGATCAACGTATTCGCCGTTCCTGGACGAAGCATCGCCAGCGCCGCTTGCAGTACGGGCCGTTCCAGAGTCCCCCCAGAGAGCCCCTCATCCGCTTTTTGTGTCGATGAGTATTATGCTGTTGAGTTTGCAATCTGCGCGCAGCCTATCGCGTTGCGCGTCGAGGCTGACACCCTCGGTGACTTGCTCCTGGGTACTGACACGAACGTATCCGATGGCGGTCTTGTTGCTGTTTGTGGCACGGTGTGTGTTCATGGTCCGCGTAATAACTCTCGTTCACGGACGCCTGAGCCCATTGCGAAACGACTCCTAAAACTCACAGGGGGGAATGGAGGAATGGGTCATACCCTTTCAGATGATCACAACCCAAATATCGCACGGCGCGGGTCCCTCCCCCCATACCGACTCAGCGCACCTATTGACGGGGGACAAGACCTTCCCGGCGACACTTTTTCTGTCGTGCCGCATTTGCCCTTCTTGGAACACTTTGGGGCATGGCCCGTCAAAAAAAGGTCTTTGGTCGGCCCACGCCTATTGTTCGTCGGTGAGAGCCATTTGTGACCATCTGAAAGGTCATACCTTCCTCTTTTCGGTTCCCTTTTTGGGGAATCCATGGGTGCTTGGCCATTTTCGGACGTTGCCCGTGTCAACAGAACCGGCTAGCCTGCGAAAAACTTGCTTTTGTCTCCTTCCTCGACTGGCCCGGCCTCGGCCCATTTGTGTTCACAAACGAGGCCAGGGAAGTCCAAGACATCGCAACCACAACTGGAGAGATGCAGACATGTCCGAACCGATTCTGCCCACGTCAAGACTCGCCCCTGCTCAACGTATTGATGCGCCTGTGCCACCCGTGTGGATCGTGAACGCAGCGTTCAAATTGCGTCGGTTGTTGCTGCGTGCTGCCGACGCTGTTGTTCCCCCCTACATGGCGATCTACGATCGACTCATGGGGACGGCGCACACGATGTTGATCCACTCTGCTGCGCGCCTCTGCATTCCTGATTTGCTCGCAAACGGCCCCTTAAGCGGAGCAGAGATCGCCGCACGCACAGGTACAAATTCCGACGTGATGGAGCGCGTCATGCTCGCCCTTGTGTCCATCGGTGTGTTTTGTCACAAGGAGGATGGTCGCTATGCAAACAACCGCACGTCCAAATGCATGATCACGGGCGCACCAGGCGGAATCCGAGGCTTTGCGGAGTTCTTCGGCCACGAAAAGATCTTGATGGCATGGAACCGCCTCTCAGAGACCCTCCAGGATGGCAAGCGGGCTTTCAACGAGGTCCACGGTCAAATCGTATGGGACTTTTTGGCCGACGACAGTCATGTCAAAGCGGCGTTCGCCGAGGGAATGAGTTCCATGACCGAGTTGGTCTCTCCGGCCATTGCAGCGGCGTATCCGTTCGAGTCCGTCCACACGGTCTGCGATGTTGGGGGTGGTGTCGGAATTCTGCTGTCCGCCGTGCTTCGCAAACACACACATCTGCGCGGCATCCTGTTCGATCTGGAGCCGATGATCCACGAAGCCAAGGCGTATGTTGATGCTGCCGGTCTCTCGGACCGGGTCGAACTTCACGCCGGGAATTTTTTTGAAGCGGTTCCGCGCGGCGCAGACTGCTACATCATGAAAACCGTGCTCCACAATTGGGATGATGAGGAGGCACTGAAGATCTTGCGGAGCTGCCGCGCTGCGATGGACCCGAACCAGCGCCTTCTTGTGTGCGATTTCCTTGTACACAAGGATGCGTTTTCCACGATGGTTCCTTTCATGGACTTGGCAGGCCTTATGATTTTCTGTGGTCGCGAACGCTCAACAGAGAAACTCCGCGCCATGTTCAGCGAAACGGGGTTCACCCTCGGTCGCGTCGTGCCGCTCCCAGGCGTCCAAGCCGTCTACGAAGCCATCGCCAGGTAGTTCAAATCCAGCACCAAGCGCACAACAACAAGAAACATGTTCCGAGAACAGACAGAAACATGTTCCGAGAACAGAAATAAGCCCCGCAACCTCGAGAAAATTGCGGTTGGTGCTCTAGGGGGGGAAGAAGCCCCGATTGACCCAGGAGTAAATCATGGGAGCCTTTTTGGACGACAAGAAGAAAGCCGGCGCGCCCTCGCCGGTCAATCCGTACCAAGCGACTGTGCCACCACGACCCACTGCGCAGAACGCCGTTCAGTCTGCACCTTTGGCGCTTCCCGGCGCGCTTGCTGGTCAGGGTGCCACGGCGGCCATGCTGGGCTTGTTCGGCAAAATGTTCGGCGCGGGTCCGGCCAAATCAGGCGAGGAGCTGATGTCCAAGGCACCGGTGATGGCCGGCCGATCCCAGCGACTTCGATGCGGCACATCAAAAAGGCACCGATACCCACAACGCCTACCGTACCGAGCGCGGCCAATCTGAGGAGAAGTCAGCCACGGGCTACAAGAAGAACGGCAAGGAATATGTCGTCTTCAAGTACAAGGACGGGACTCAGCACGAGATGGAGCTTGACAACAAGGGCGACATTTCAAAGATGATCCCGCCGTAATCTCGAAGGCTACGATGTCTCAGCGATTTGTTGTAGTTGGTCCCTTGTCTGTGACCCTCTGGCTCTTGCTCGGAGCTTTGGCACCGTGCAGCAATGGCAAGTCGCCGGAACAGCACAACCACCCAAAAGGAACAGTGATGAAAACGGCGCTTGACGACCGGACGATCCCACTCCTGGCCAAGGCTGATTTGGTTTTGATCGGCCAGATCGAAAAAGTCGAGGATTCCCCCAGGCTGTGGAGCGGCCGAATCCTCGCATTCCAGACCGTGCATTATCGGGTGGAGCGGATTCTCAAAGGCGAGCTTTTGGCAAAGACGCCCGGTCAGTCCGCAAAGATCAGCGTCCGCCACCTCTTGGTCCGGGGTGCCCGCACGGTCGATGCGGAGGAACCACGCCTTGTGGCGAATCTGTTTCAGCCGGGGCAGCGTCTGCTTCTGCTGCTCAAATCCGACGGCGACGGTCTGCGAACGCTCGATGCCGACCTGGCGGTGCTTTTGGCCGACGCAGAGACTGTGAACGCCGTTGAGCGCGCGCTCCGCAACAAGTAGCCCTGGCGCACTGCCTGCACTGACTGAAACAGATAGGCCAGGCGCTGCTCGACTCTCCCCTCACCCTTTCTTGTGAGCGGACAGGCCCTACGCACCTGTCCTCGGAAGAGAAGGAAGGGACCTTCCCTCAAAAGGCCGGTCTGAACATTCTGGAATACGCCGGATACCCTTCGCCAGGGAGGTTTGGGGTCGGCATATTCTGGAATACGCAACCTACCCTTCGAGAGGGGGGTCGGCATATTCTGGAATACGCCGGATACCCTTCGAGAGGGGGGTCGGCATATTCTGGAATACGCCGGATACCCTTCGAGAGGGGGGTCGGCATATTCTAGAATACGCCGGATACGC
>Ga0268298_10001326_pt1 | contig 29525 bp, 21 predicted proteins | sample WWTPWeurt_MetaG_FD_194462 | JGI IMG/M metagenome (GOLD analysis project Ga0268298, IMG submission 194462) | Activated sludge microbial communities from WWTP in Nijmegen, Gelderland, Netherland - WWTP Weurt | ecosystem: Engineered > WWTP > Aerobic digester > Activated sludge | place... | reverse complement strand
TTCCACAAAAAGTCCTTCCTTCCTCCTCTTCTTTCTTCTTTCTCTCTCCCGCTTCGCGTTCTTTCCGCTTCTTTCCTTCACCTTCTGTTTTCTGTCTTCTTTCCCCAGTCTGTCAATGAACGTTTTAGTTCTTATATTTATCCCTAAAGGACTTAATATTCAAACATTTTTTAACCCTACCCTTCTGGAAGGGACTGCAAAGATATAACGGTTCTACAACTCTGCAAACATTATTTACAAAATAATAACAATTATTCTTGTGATTTTTTATAAGTACTTGATATTCTTTTATTTATACCAAAATAAAATTTTGTACAAACTACCCAAAATATCAAAAACTGAATCAATATCACGTCCAAATTCACCAACCTGTTACTATACAATCCCATTTCACCTTTACTGTACAATTCTATCCTGATGCCAGTCAAAAACCCTTGTCTCCAAACATAAAATATTGCCATCAATAAAATCACTAAAACGATATTCTTCTTTTCCAAATATACCCTTCTCTTTTCTGAGCTAAAAATGAATTTATTAAGAGCTATCAAAGCGATAATTGCTGTACTGTAGGCGGTGATAAATTTATCTAAATATATAACATACAAGCCAAGAAAACAAATAAAAATGACCCCAAGACCAGAATTGACCGGCCCTGTCTGGGTCGTTTGATTCTTTATTTCCACTCCAGGCGTAGAGGCAGCAAGGTAGAAGATTAAAGGATAGAAGCTTTGAAATATTAGTTCTTCAAGGGGTATAGCACCTACATAATATCCTGTGATACATGAAGGGTGCATGGTCCTTATTCCCAAAGCAAACATCAAGTATTGAAAAGATATTGTAAAAAAGCTGAACACCAAGATTTCAATTCCACGCACTTTGATCACTTGGAATCGAAAGAATCCCAATATGAGAATTATAATGAATTGCATGCCACACATATACCAACTCATTTGGTCTGCCTCGCGTAGTGGAAGTATTCGTGCAGCTCCATTATATATATTATATGCAGCCACATCTACCTTCCACAACAAAGGTAGAACAAGCAAAGCTATAAGCAAAAACAGAAGAAATGCAGTCGTAGCTTTGCTTTGCTTCATTTCATTTGAAGTCGGATTATTCAAAATTGACTATTAACTTGACCGTTCTGCATTGAAATCGAAGTTTACATTTCCAAGTATTCTGTGCTTACTTTGTACAATAATTCCATGGACCATTTATCGAACATTTTACAGAATGAATAAAGGCATGAATCTTGCCAAAAAAAAAAAGCCCTTTTGCAAGGGCTTCTTCTTTATTCAACTTTTTTCTGAAATTATTCTGCTTTTCCACCTTTTAGGTTGGCTTGCAGTTCTTTAAGTTCATCCATTTTGCCATCAGCTGCAAGTGCAGATTGCTGAGGCCAAGTAGTAGGGTCATGCATACGATACCGTGATCCGGCCGCATCTAAAATCCCTTTCAGTCTATCTACCTCTGCGTTTGCCAGATCCTTGAAAGTGAAAATACCATCTGCATTCAACAACTCTGCGATTTTTGGCCCTATGCCTTCTATGATTTTTAAATCATCACCTTCTGCACTTGCCTTAGACGCTTTTTTGGGACTCTTCACTTCAGCTTCTTTGTGGCGGATTTCATCTACAACCGGAGCCTCTTCTTCTTTTGAAGTCATCTCCTGAGCAGGCACGACATCTGATTTTTCCTGTTTAGTTTTATGAAAAGCATCTAATTTGGCCTTTGCCGCATCTTGTAATTGTTCCTTTAGAGCTGAGAAGCCTTCAAGTTCACCCAAAGTGGTCATTTCAATTTTTGAGTTCTGCTTCTCTATGACTTTCTGAGTTTTTTTGTTTTCGACATCTTTCTCCTTCTTCACAATATCTTCAGCCTCACGTCTAACATCTTCCCAATATTTGCTATGAGAGACAACTATTTTCTTGTCATCGCGATTGAATTCGATCACTTTTACTGTCACTGCCTCGTCTTGAGCAACTTGAGTATTGTCTTCTTTTTTCATATGTTTGGTTGGTGCAAAAGCTTCCAAACCATATGGTAACTGGACTATATATCCGCCTCGGTCTTCTTTGCGGATGACAGTGGCTTCGTGATATGACCCAACTGGAAATACATTTTCAAAAGTATCCCATGGGTTTTCTTCCAACTGCTTGTGTCCTAATGAAAGTTTTCTCGATTCGGAGTCAATCTCCATAACAACCACATCCAGTTTATTTCCCACCTTAGTATATTCAGAAGGATGATTGTAACGCTTGGTCCAAGAAAGATCAGAAATATGAACCATACCTCCGATTCCTTCGCCGAGTTCAACGAAAACACCATATGGCGTAAGGTTTTTGACCACACCTATGTGTCTTGATCCAACCGGATAATTCTTTTGAATTTGAGTCCAAGGGTCTTCTGTCAGTTGTTTTAAGCTCAGCGACATCTTGCGCTCATTGCGATCGAGTGTAACTGCTTTTGCCTCAAATTCCTGACCGATATAGAAGAAGTCTTTAGCATTGACTGATTGACTGTTCCAATTTACTTCAGATACGTGTATCAAGCCTTCTACTCCAGGTAAAATCTCTAAGAAAGCCCCATAATCTTCAATATTGACAATCTTTCCTTTCACTATTGATCCTTCCACAACGTCCATTGGAAGTACATCCCAAGGATGAGGCATCAATTGCTTCAGACCAAGAGAAATTCTCTTCTTGTTTTCGTCAAAATCCAATACTACGATGTTGATCTTTTGATTCTTTTCCAACACATCTGCAGGATGATTGATCCTTCCCCAAGAAATATCTGTGATGTACAACAAACCGTCGACACCTCCCAAATCGAGGAATGCTCCAAAGTCTGTTATGTTTTTGACCGTTCCTTCCAAAACCTGACCTTTTTCCAAACCTGAAAGCACTTGCTCTCTTGCCTCTTGGAGGTCTCCTTCAATAAGGACTTTGTGTGATACTACCGCATTCTTAATGGTTTCATTGATTTTTACCACCTTGAACTCCATCGTCTTCCCAACATATGCATCGTAATCCACGATAGGCTTAATATCTATCTGCGAACCAGGAAGGAATGTCTCAAGACCCATGCAATCGACAATGAGCCCGCCTTTGGTCTTGCTGATCACATTACCCTTGACAATTGAGCCATTTTTATATGAATCTACCAAGCTTTCCCAAGCCCGCAGTAATTTAGCCTTCTTGCGAGACAACTGCAAGTGCCCTTTCTCGTCTTCCGTCCTCTCAACATAGATTTCAACCTGATCGCCAGGTTTGAGATCCATGTCCCTGAATTCAGAAAGTGGAATTAAGCCATCAGATTTATATTTGATATCCAGTAATACGTTATTGCCTGAGATTGCACCCACACGTCCAGTGAGCAATTGTCCGTCACTGATCATGTTGAAAGAAGAATCATAATCTTTCAAATACTTTTCTTGATCTTCCTTAGAATAATTTACAGTATTCTTGTTGCTGATAGCCCAGTCAAACTGGTCGTGCGGACCTGAGTGATCATCAACCTCAAGGAGAGTTTCAAGATCGACTGTTTCGTCAAGATATGAATCCGCTTCGTCTTCTTTTTTTAGAGGTACTTCGAGATTTTCAGAGCTGGTTATTTCAGATGATTCGACCTGAGTCTCTTCTTCTGGGCTGAAATCTTCATTTTCGTGTTCTAAGTTGTTGTCGTCCAACATTTTGGAAATTTTTTAAAGGTTAAACAATAATTTTAGCGGCGCAAAGGTAAGACAAGTAAATTATAATGTCGCTCATTTCCCATAATATTTAAATTCAATTCAGGTTTGATCTGCAAAAAGTAAGTCACAAACTAATCATTTCGCTAGGGCAAAACCTTAGTCAAAAAATTATGCTATCTTTCCAGTCATTCGATCGAACAAAACTTATTGTCATGGATACCAGACCTTGGTTAAAAAACTACCCCAGTGGCATGCCGGCTAATATTGATGCTGATGCTTTTCCATCTCTTATCGCTTATTCAAAATCAAAATTTGAGCAATACGCTGCTTTGAAGGCTTATACTTTTATGGGCAAAAGCTTGACTTACAAACAAATAGATGAAATGTCGACAGCTTTTGGAGCTTACTTACAAAGCCGAGGAATGAAAGCCGGAGATAGGGTTGCTATGATGATGCCAAACTGTCTTCAGTATCCCATTGCCATATTTGGTGCACTCAAAGCCGGAATCATCATCGTAAATGTGAATCCACTATATACACCCCACGAAATGGAGTTCCAGTTCAAAGACAGCAAAGCTAAAGCTATTGTAATCGCTGAAAATTTTGCAAAGAACCTGGAAACGGTTTTGTCAAATACTTCAATTGAAATCGTAATCACAACCTCAATTGGTGAAATGTTGGGCTTCTTCAAAGGTGGACTAATAGACTTTGTCGTAAAACATTTCAAAGGAATGGTACCAACTTTCCACATTGAAAATACGATTAAATTTTGCGATGCACTTGAAACCGGAAAAAAATTCACCCTTGTCAAAACGGAAACAAAGCCGGATGATGTCATACTACTTCAATATACCGGAGGAACAACAGGTGTGAGTAAAGGCACTATGTTGACAAATCGAAATTTGATTGCAAACGTCTTTCAAATAAGAGCTGTTATTAGTTCGCATCTTCAAGAAGGAAAAGAAGTCGCGTTATCACCTTTACCTACCTACCATATTTTTGCATTTGCCGTGAATATCATGGCTATGATGAGTCTTGGAGCAAATACAGTTCTGGTAGTCAATGCCCGAGATATACCTTCTTTGATCAAAGAATTCAAAAAAAATAAAATCAGTTTAATTACAGGCGTAAATACCCTCTTCAATGCCCTGTTGCATCATCCTGAATTTCCAAAATTGGATTTTTCATCATTAAAGGTTTCCGTAGGCGGAGGGATGGCTGTGCAGACCTCTGTAGCTGAAAATTGGAAAAAGGTTACGGGTTGTGATCTATGTGAAGGATATGGTATGACTGAAACCTCACCTGTCATTTCAATCAATCCTATCGATGGTTCCGGGAGACTTGGGACCATTGGTATGCCTGTTCCTTCTACAGAAATTAAAATCATCAATGAACAAGGTATGGAGTGCGGTTTCAATGAAGCAGGAGAAATTTTGGTTAGAGGTCCTCAGGTAATGAAAGGATATTACAACAGACCTGACGAAACTGAAAAAGTGATGAGAGACGGTTGGCTTTATACAGGCGACATCGCAACGATGGATACTGATGGCTTTCTCAAAATAGTGGATCGAAAAAAAGACATGATTCTGGTGTCAGGCTTTAATGTTTATCCAAATGAAATAGAAGACGTCATCGCGCTTAATGATAAAGTCCTCGAAGTAGCAGTGATCGGAGTTCCGGATGAAAAATCAGGCGAAACAGTTAAAGCATTTATTGTCAAGAAAGATAAATCATTGACGAGCGACGAAATCATCGCTCATTGCAAGAAATACTTGACAAATTACAAAATGCCAAAACAAGTAGAGTTCAGAGACCAACTTCCAAAAACCAACGTTGGAAAAATACTGAGGCGTGAATTGAGATCTAATTGAGATTGACAGCAACTTTTTGAATTCAACATTCTATGAATTTCAATTCTTAACATTAGATCCTACTAAGCTGTTTCTCAGATTTAAATTTTCACAAATCTGAACGGTAGTGAATGATTCATATTCGAAACAAGAATTGAATAATATCCTTTTGGCAAATTTGAAATATCTATTTGATTATAATAAGAGCCCTCTGAAATTTTCCTACCTAAATGATCGAAAATTTGATACTTCAAATTCTTGATATCGTTTTCTCCTAGAATATATAATTCATGTGAAGATGGATTGGGCGTAACATATAATTCTGACCCAGTATTTTGGCTTTCGTGAGTGGAGCTGGTATTACATTTTAAACTATTAATCAGTGCCCAAATGTCATCGTTGAAAGTAAAAGGTACAAGGGAATTATCAGGAGCCTCACCCATCCTGATCCACACCATATTTTGGGATGGTATCACGTTAATGAACTGGCCGTTCTTGCCCAAAGCGGCAAACATATCTGCTGGTGCATTGGGATTCAGGCTCCCTCTGAAAACAAATTGTGTCTGAGGTATCATATAAGTGGATTTGCCATTAAGCCACCACAAATACCCATACGATAGATTTAAATTTTGTGATGTAGAAATCATATTATTAAAATAGGCTTGATCCATAAGAATTTGTTGTTGATTCCATGCCCCACGATTCAGAATTAACAAGCCATATCTGGCCATGCTGCGGGCAGTGCTAAAAAAGACATTATTATATCCCTGCTTGATAAACTGTCCATCCATACCTGTGATGGTTTTGATCCTCAGATTGATATACTGATTGAATGTTTTTCCAGTTGCATTTTCTATTACTTGATCCAATAATGTATAAGCTGCATTGTGATATGCCCATCTATTTCCGGCATCATCTTTATATTGCAAACATGAACTTACAGTACAATCCGGTTCCGAAACTGCATCATCCAATCCAGTTGTCATTGTGAGCTGATTTCTAATTTTTATTTTAGATTCTTGTTCTGGAGTACAATTTGTCCAAGCTGGGCCGAGATATTTTGACGTTTGATCATCTATACTCAAGTATCCATCTTGCTGGGCTAATCCTACGACAAAAGATGTCAATGATTTTCCTGCGGATGCCCAATACCATAGAGAGCTTGGAGTATGGTTGTTAAAATATTTTTCCAACACAATTTTGCCATCCTTCAGGAGGATAAATGCTTTGGTATTGTTGACAGCTAATAATTGATACAAACTGTCAATTCTTTCATTGCACCAACCAAGTCTTGCAGGTGATATAGTATCCCAAACTCCTGGAGTGGAGGGTGGAAAGTAAGATTGCGCTTCAACACATGCAAATGATAAACTAAGTTGAATTAGGACAACAAACAAAATTCGATTCAACATCATATTAATTTGGTGAGGTTAAAATAATTAAAGCTTTCTTCCAATACGGCCCTATTTAATATTATAGCTCAATTGGAGTACATTTACTTTCCAACCATTTCTTTTCCTCTTCTGAACACCAAGGTGAGATTTGTTTTAAACAATATTGATGATAATTATTCAACCAGTCTCTGTAATCTAATCCAAAACTTTTAAGGTCTATTAAATTTTTATCAATTGGGAAAACACTCATATTTTCAAAAGAACAAAAATCTTTTTCTTCATTTTCTTGAACTAATAACAAGGTTTCAATTCTGATACCATGGCTTCCTGTTTCATAATATCCAGGTTCGTTGGAGGTCAACATTCCAGGTAAAAATTCTGCCATTCCTCTTTGATTCCATGCTGAAACAAATCCCTGAGGTGGCTCGTGCACATTCATAAAATATCCGACTCCATGTCCGGTGCCATGACCATAATTTAATCCAAGTACCCAAAGATGTCTTCTTGCCAGAATATCCATTTGAATACCTTTTGTACCTTTAGGAAACACAAGTTTACATAAGTCTATATGCCCTTTTAAAACTGCAGTATACTGTTTTTTAATTTCAATATTCTGTTCAGACAATGCTATTGTTCTGGTAATGTCGGTGGTCCCATCTAAATATTGCCCCCCTGAATCCACAAGCAAAACACCTTCCGCTTTGATTTTGGAAGAGTTAGTTTGGGCTGGCCTGTAATGAATTATGGCACCGTTTGACTTAAACCCGACAATAGCATGAAAACTCTCTCCTATATAATCTGGCATTTCAGCACGACTTGAAGCTAGTTTTTCTGACATTTCGTATTCTGTTGGGTGAACACCTTGAGCCAGTTGTTGCTCCAACCAACGAAATGCTTTCACCAAAGCTGCACCGTCTTTAGCCATTGCTACTCGGATATGAGCGACTTCTTTGTCTGATTTCACAGCTTTCATATTCATTACAGGACTGACTGTTGTCAACAAACTGTTCTGAGGCAACAAAAGCGCGAGCTTTGCATTTAAAGTAGTCGGATCAACAGCAATTTTAGAGTTCTTATCCATATCGGCTACCACCTTATAAAACTCTTGATATGCCTCAATTTCTATGTTACAAGATTTCAACTCCTGAATTAATCCGGAACTGAGTTTTGCTTTCTGAACATAAAGAGTTGCAGAATGTAGATCCATCTTAAAGAACGATACAAATAGCGGATTACATTCGACATCTGACCCTCTTAAATTTAATAAATAGGCAATTTCATCCAATGCTGTAACTAGATACACATCTGCCTTTAGGGTCTTCATCCAAGTCCGTATCCTTTCCAACTTTGACTCTCTTGATACTATCGCATATTTGATATCATAATCCCAGATTGGAAGGATCGGTAATGAAGGACGATCCAGCCAAATCGCATCGAGAAGACAATTCGTATTTTTCAGATGTAGCCCCGCAGCGGTAAGCAATTTATCAAAAGATTGAATTTGTCCAAAGCTAAAACAAGCAAAGTCACAAGCTACGATGGATCCTGATCTTATATTCGCACAAATCCAATCGACATACTCGGCTTGAGTTTGGACCAGGAGTTTATGGAGTTGCATTTCGGTCCCTGCCAGCTCTTCTTCTGCCTGAAGAAAATACCTGCTGTCTGTCCATAAACCTGCATGACTTGTTGTGACGACTACTGTACCTGCGCTTCCTGTAAATCCACTGATCCACTGCCTTCCTGACCAGCGTTCCGGAACATACTCACTTTGATGTGGATCTGAAGAACTGATGATATATGCATCTACTCCATGCTGTTTCATTTGCACTCGCAAAGCATTAATTCTGTCGTTTATACACATATTTAATTATTTATATATTATAAATTATTTTAATATCATAATTATTAGCCTATATTTGTCCTTTCAATAAATGATGGATCAAGACCACCTAATTAACGGCAGGAGGTCTTAAACTGTTTTCAATAGAGATTGGATTATGATCAAGCAACACGTCAGTCAAAAATTACTCCAAAAACTGTCACCGCAGCAAATACAATTAATGAAGCTGCTACAAATTCCAACATCTATCCTGGATCAAAGAATACAGGAAGAATTGGAAGTAAATCCCGCACTAGAAGAAGGAGATGAAGACTATGACGATGAACATTTGGATAGATATGACAAAAATGACCATGAAGATCCACAAGATTCTGGATCTGATTCAGAGATGGCAGATTCTAATGATCATTTTGAAAAGGAGGAAAGCCATGACAATGATTTTGAAGAATACTTGAGTTTGTACATGGACGATGATACTGCAGGATACAAATACAAATCAGACGATTATGGAGCCGATATGGACGAGCACAAGACTATACCGGTTGCTGTAGAAAACACTTTTCATGATCATCTTGAAAAGCAAATTGGTCTACTCCGTTTGAAAACTGAAGACCAATATAAAATAGCACTACAGATCATAGGCAGTATTGATGATGATGGTTATCTCAGAAGAGAACCTTCTGCGATCATAGATGATCTCATTTTTGCCCAAAACATTGATACAAATGAAAAAGAAATTCTAGCCATTCTAGCAAAGATTCAAACGTTTGAACCTTTGGGTGTTGGAGCAAGAAATTTGCAGGAGTGCCTATTGATTCAAATCCGAGGAAAACAAAAGGTGAACAACGTAAAACACCTTCAAAAATCTCTCCGAATTGCGGAGCTTATTCTCGAAGAATTTTTTGACGAATTTTCGAAAAAACATTATATAAAACTGCAGCGCTCGTTGAATATCACCGAGTCCCAACTCAAATCCGCATTGGATGAAATTCTAAAACTCAATCCAAAACCATCTTCGGGTTACGTTGACGCTCACCAGCCTAATCAGATGGTTGGTCACTATATCATTCCGGACTTTACAATCGTGAATCGCGATGGAGAATTGGAATTGACTCTCAATTCCAGAAATGCGCCTGATCTCAGGGTAAATGACCATTATCTGGAGATGTTGCGCACCTACAAAGATCATAAAAATACACAACAGAATAATAAAAAAGAAAAGGAAGCTGTACTATTCATCAAGCAAAAAATTGAAAGTGCAAGATGGTTTATCGACGCCATCAAGCAAAGACAAGATACTCTGTACAAGACCATGTATTGTATCATGCAATACCAATCTGAGTACTTTCATACCGGTGATCAAAAGAAAATTAAACCTATGATTCTCAAAGATATATCTGAGGTAACAAGCCTTGACATATCGACGATTTCTAGAGTAGCCAATAGCAAATTTGTACAGACAGAATTTGGCACTAAGCGATTAAAAGAATTCTTCTCAGAATCGCTCCAAAATGAAGAAGGCGATGAGGTCTCAACCCTTGAGGTGAAGAAGATCCTATCGGAAATGATCATCAAAGAGAGCAAACGCAAGCCACTGAGTGACGAAAAGCTGAAGGAACTGCTACTGAGAAAAGGTTACAATATAGCCCGGCGCACGATTGCAAAATATCGTGAACAGCTCAATATCCCTGTGGCTAGACTGAGAAAAGAGTTGGTTTAGCTTAAGCCAACATTTTTCAGATCGGTTATCAGAACTACTATTTATGAACTAATTCCTGAACTTTTGCGTTACAGTTATCAATTTTAAAAAATTAATCTAAAAATATGCTAAGAAGCTTAATTTTCACCCTGGTATTGAGTAGTTTTTTAATGTCATTGAGTTCATGTGCTCAAACACCGACATCAAGCGCACTGGCAGCAAATGAAGGCTGGTTAACCTCTCTTGAAGAAGCATATAAAATTTCCAAAAAGACAGGTAGACCGATCCTAGCGAATTTTACAGGAAGTGATTGGTGCGGATGGTGCAAAAGGCTTACGGCCAATGTATTTGTCACCGATGAATTCAAGAAATGGGCCAATAAAAATGTAATATTACTAGAATTGGATTATCCCCGCTACAAAAAGTTACCGGATGACTTGAGACAGCAAAATGCCAGTTTACAACAGCAATTCCAAATTCAAGGCTTTCCTACTGTGTGGGTATTTGACCTTGAGAAAGACAAAACCACCAAGCAATTTCAAATTGCTCAAATCGGTCGAACTGGCTATAAACCAACTTCAGCAGAATTTATCACAGACGTGAATAATATATTGGCAAATAGAAAAAAATAATTGCCTTAAAATAATAATAAAAAAGCCTTTCCAATGGAAAGGCTTTTTTATTTATACTCCTGGTAGTCAGATCAAGCTTTATGTACGATTTAGATATAAGATTTTAACCGATAATAGAGGATAGCACAATACTCCCGAAATATAATAATTTCATACTGAAGATAACTCCATACGTTATATCGCCATAGCAATGCTGGTGATCTTTTACTCTCCTCTCCATGAGCGAGTAAAGATGGAGGAACGGGAGTATCCATCGTATTTATTCCGCAGATATCAGTAATACCTGATCGATTCAAGCACGCAATTGATCTTTTGTAATGCTCTGGCTTTGTAATCAAAAGTAGTGAACAATGCAAGCTATCATGTGGAAGAAGAGAAACCAGTTTTTGTATTTCATCATAAGTATTGACCCCATCTGAAATCACTTTAAGTTGCAGAGGACAAGTGTCAGCGATAGAAACCAAACGAGCTCTAATATATGATTCACCTGAAGTGTCAGATGAAACTGATGGCAAACAATAATAAATTTTGGCTTCCGGAAATTGTTCTCTCGATTTTTCAAGATGATACTGCAATAAAAGTGCATCGGCACTAGGAAATGCATTGCCACCTTGCACGAAAATATAACGCGGCGGCCGTTCACAGCTCGGGACTTCAGCAAGTCTCATGAGTGCATTGTAAGGAATATCTGTACACGCTAGAAAAAACATGAGTACAAAGACAAGTCCTAACAACTGAATTGTGCTTTTCAGCAAGAAAAAAAGTTTGTTTCTCTTTGTACTCATGACATTCAAATTTATATGAGAATGATTGCACTTCTCTCTAACTCTCCTTATCGAAAATGATGCCTTTCATTTTCTTTTTCAACTGAATACCTGCATCATGCAACATCTCTTCATGAGTTGGAAAAGGTCGAGGATTTCTTGATAGTTTTTGTTTGGTGTCATCATTTAAATATTTTCTATCTCCTTTGATTAATCTACCATAAATATTCTCATAAACTGCTTCCACTTCCACAGGTCTGGAATAATAAACCTCATTATTGGAAACATTAAACCACTCTACATCGCCGGTCAATGCAACTGTTTTCTGTTGCAACACTTCTTCTATTGTAGCAGTGTGACGAACTGTCAACTTTTCAGTTTTTTCTTTTGAAATCGTGTCTCGTTCTGACTTATGATTTTGTTCTTTTTCTATGGTTTCTTCAAATATATCTTCATAAACTCTTGATTTTTCGCGCTCAGGACTGAATTGGATGTTGCGAATATTCATCCTGATGATGAAATCATAATCTATTTCAGAAGAATAATAAGTATGGTATACTTTAAATAATTTATTGATATCTTGAATAGAAAAATCCAACAAATCCTCTTCAAACTTCTGCGGCATTATTGTTTGAGATTGATTAACCATTTTTACTAGAAAATGTTCTGCTCCACGCTCGATTGCGATTTTTCTCAATTGATCACAATCTTTATATTTCGCTGAGAGTTGATCGATTTTTATTAGATCATCATATGCGGAACGAGCAAGGTATTTCTCTTTATTTTTACGGCTTTTTTCTAACTTTTCAACAGCTGATTGGTAATAGTATTCAACCGTTTCATTTTTTGCCTGACGCAATCTGACTTCTGTATCTACAAAATCAAATGTAGCCTGATAACCTTCTTCAGAAACCAAAGGTAATAGGGGCTCGATACTGATCTGTCTATTGTGGATTTTGTAATATACGGCATAAATATTTTCCCAGTCCGCGCTTTTCAGATCTTGCTGATATGCTGCAATTGTCCTCAAATCCCTTTGCTGGGCCTTTTTGAATGCATATTCCAGTGCTATGACCTTTTCTTGATCTTTATTTTTCTTTCCAGCAAGAGACTTGACTAATTTGGAAATAGCCCCATCATAGTTGCCTTTTTCCATCATCTTGTTCACATTAGCACAAGAACTGATGGATAAAAAAACAAGTGCAAGTTGTAGTATTCTAGTTTTCATTTGGATTTGTTTGAATGATGAAAGAGATATTTTCAGAAGCCTCTCCGATTGTCATGATATGTAATGGTGTGCAATGTAGAAACCTGTATTACACATCTTGACACAAGCGATGCAGCTGATAATCATAGGACTTTCATTGGCGCATGAAGATAAAAGCGAAAAATTAAAATTCACCGGATCTTAACGAATTGATATAAAATTAGGTTAAATAGAGCTCAATTCTATCAACTCACCAAAGTTACTGCATTCGCAATAACCTTCTTCAAGAGTGCTTGAATCTACAAAAAGTGCCCGGGACAGGACTCGAACCTGCACACCTCTCGGCTTACGCACCTCAAACGTACGTGTCTACCAATTCCACCACCCGGGCAAACGATTGGCAAAGATAGCATATCTGGCTAGGCATACAAAATCTTTGAATGGAAGGCTATAGAAAAACCTTCAATTATATGAGTATTTTTTTTAATGTATAAATACATGATATTCAATAATAAATTAAAAACATAAGATTATTAAGCGATTACATATGAAAAAAAAATAAATATTATTTTTCAAAATGCTTGGAAATACCAGTAGTTCTTTCTACTTTTGAGTCGAATCCTTGAAGCAGTGCAAATTATTTGAGTACAGACTCGTAAACCTGCATCCAAATTTTCCATTTATCAAGGCTTCTTTAAAATTGATTTCAATCCATTTGATTGATAAAGATCGTAGTTTTCTTATTTTGAGACCTTAGTCGAAAGAGCCTGAATTTGCGCCGTGCAAATTTGGGCTTTTTTTATTGATGTCGTCATACAATGAAAATCAAGGTAATAACTCCCGAACAAAAAAGTATATAAATTCTTATTGCGATACCAGTTCTTCCCAGTATTCAGCTCCTCTTCGTGTATGAGGGAGGCAAATGGATCCACCGACCATATTGGCAATTGCAAAAATTTCATAGATTTCTTCAGTAGTGATATCTTGGTCATGACATTTGCCAAGATGGTAACGGATGCAATCATCGCATCTCAGCACCATAGAAGCTACCAAACCAAGCATTTCTTTCGTTTTCATGGGAAGCGCTCCATCTTGATACATTTGGTGGTCCAATGAAAAAAAGCGCTTGAGCGGAAGGTTGTCTTTAGATAGAATTACTTCATTCATCCTGGACCTGTAATCATTGAATTCAGATTGTAGAGACATATTATAACAACTTTTATTAGGTGAATTAATCTTGAATTGTGGCAAATTTCGGCAAAAGCACAGCAAATAATGCTTAATTTTTGTTAAATCAGGAATCATAAAGGGAAGACGGTTTTCGTACTCATCATTTTAAGGAGAAATGACTTACATTTGTGAACGAAAGACAAGTAGAGAATGGGTGTTTTATTTCCCGGATTTTTGTGGGCTTTAGCATTACTGGTTGTACCATTGGTCATACATCTATTTTATTTTAGAAGATACAAACCTGTACAATTCACCAATGTTAGATTTCTCAAAGAATTGGTAGAAGAAACGGCTTCCCGAAACAAGCTGAAAAATTGGTTGATTCTGTTAGCAAGAATATTGGCTGTAGCAGCCCTTATATTTGGCTTTGCTCAACCTTTCAATAAGAGTGAAAATAAAGCTCAAGGTGAAGCGCACGCAGTAAGCATATTTGTAGATAATTCGTGGTCTATGAAAGGTAGAAATGCTGACGGAGAGTTGTTTCAATCTGCTAAAAAATTGGCTCACGACATACTGGAGGCTTATCCAGAAACTGACAAATTTCAACTGATCACACATGACATGGATGGGAAACAAATGCGCTTGCTAAATCGCGAAGAAGCATTTACTTTGTTAGAACAAATTAAACCCACCCCTTCAGTTCAAAGCCTTTCGAGAATCCTGGACAGACAGATACAAACAGTCAAAAGCAATCCCAAACTAAAGCCTGAAATTTATCTTATATCCGATTTTCAAAAGAATATCACGCAGTTTACGAATACGGAGATCGACAGTAGCCTTCAAATTCGATTGGTTCCCGTACAGTCACTCAAAGAAAATAATTTGTCCATTGACACAGCTTATTTTATCCATCCACTTATTCTCCCGAAACAAAGTAACCGACTGGTCTATCAGGTAAGTAATTTTGGAAACTCGAATCTGGATGACGTTCGTGTAAGTTATCGTATCGATCAACAGGAATTTCCTTCCGCCCCGCTACAAATCAGCGCCGGTAAAAGCAAAATTGATACCATTAATTTTGTTGTAAATCAAGCAGGATGGCATTCTTTGGAAATTAAAATTTCTGATTTCCCGATTACATATGATGATCAGTATTTCATGAGTTTTCAAGCAGCAGAACAAATTAAAGTATTAACAATATATCAGGACAAGATAAATCCAAGCTTACAGAGTGCTCTAAAATCCATGCCCACTTTCGAAACTGATTTTAAAAAAAGTGATGCACTGGATTACAGTAAATTTGAAACCTATCAATTAATTCTTTTACAAAACATAAAATATCTGAGTAGCGGTTTAGTTTCAGAATTGAATAAAGCATGTCAAAAAGGCATAAATATATTGTTGTTTCCTGCAGCTGACATTGGACCAAAAGACTATGAAGCAATGTACCTTCATTTAGGTGCACCACAACTGTCTAGCTTTGAAAGAATCGATAAGGAAGGTGGCGAAATTAATCTTGAGTCTGATCTATTTGCAGATGTATTTGTCAGTAAAAAGGCCAATATGAAATTGCCTTCATCAAGAGCAAGTTATAGTTTTAAAGGAGGCAGACCTTATGAGAGTTTGTTGAAGTATAGAGATGAAACTCCTATGCTGATACGCTATCATTTAGAAAAATCGGAAGTTTATATATTTTCATCTCCTCTTGAGGATGAATATACAGATCTGGGGAAGACCGCCGAAATTTTTGTGCCTTTATTATTCAAAACAGCACTTTCTGCGAGTGACAGTAAAGTTCACTCTCATGTAATCGGCTCTGACAATTTAATCGCTTGGGACGTCCCTCAACAAAATAATATTCAGGATCTCGGTCTCAAAATTTCAGGGCCGGAGGAATTTATCCCCGGAATGAAAATCGCACAAAATAAAATCTACTTAGATGTTTATGATCAAGTAAAATCAGCAGGGATCTATGACCTATTTTCCGGCCAATCTCAATTGGGTAAATTGGCTTTCAACCAAAACAGAAAAGAATCCGATTTAAGTTATTACTCCGAAGCAGAATTGAATAAACTTTATGGGAACAAATTTGAGATCAAACCATACATGAATGCTGCAGATATTAAAACAGATATCAAAGAAGGCATGCAGGGCAGTCATTACTGGAGATGGTTATTATGGGCAGCTTTATTCTTTCTATTAGCAGAAGGAATATTTATTCGATTTATAAAAAGTCACTGATTATGAATCCAATATTGTTCAAACAAGTAAAAATTCTGGACCCTAACAGTTCTTTTCACAAAAGTGTCTGCGATGTGTTGATTCAAGATGGCACGATCACTAAAATCAACAAGTTTATCAAAGCATCGCCAGAAGTGATTCCACTCCACAACAATGGATCTATATTATCACCCGGATGGGTTGATGTAGGGACTTGTTCAGGAGAGCCCGGAAACGAGCACCGAGAAACTTGGAAAAGTTTAGCAGCAGCTGCTCAAAAAGGAGGATATACTACTTTGCTGACATTTCCAAATAACCAACCCTTTACACATTCTAAGACAGAAGTGCAGTCTATAGTCAATCATACTTCCCGACTGCAAGTAAGTATATTTCCAATTGGAGCTCTGAGTAAAGATGGACTGGCAAAAGAAATGGCCGACTACCTTCAAATGTATGATGCCGGTGCAGTCGCTTTTTCAGATGGAAGTATATCTATGCAACACCAAGGCATGATGCTTCGCGCTTTAGAATATTCTAAACTGATCCCGAAAGGTCTGGTCATTAACATTCCTGAAGATGCTATGATCGCAGGGACCGGACAAATGCATGAAGGACAGATAAGCACTTTTCTGGGTTTGAAAGGTATTCCCGAAATTGCTGAAAAAATAATGCTGGATCGAGATCTATCTCTACAAGAATATACGGGATCTAGATTGATGCTTCATAAAATATCTACATCATATTCCACAGATAAGATAAGAAGAGCAAAAAAGCAAAGTGATCATATTTTTTCGACGGTTTCTATTTTCAATTTGCTTTTTGAAGATAAATCCTTGATAGATTTTGAGGTGAATTATAAATTCAGACCTCCTCTTCGTGATGGAGCTACATTAAAATCCCTAGTCAAAGGCGTCTTGGATAGAAGTATAGACATCATCGTGAGTGATCATACTCCATGGGATACCGAAAAAAAAGACTTAGAATTTCAGCAGTCCGCTTTTGGATCCATCAACCTTGAAACAGCTTATGCATCGCTGCGCACCTTTGGCGATAAAGTCTTGACTGATGAAATTTGGGTAGAATGTGTAGCAATCCGTCCGAGACAAATTTTCAACCTTCCAAGTACCAGTATTCAAATCAACGAAAAAGCAGACCTGTGCTGGTTTCATCCGGAAACTGAATGGAAGTATACTAGTGAAAACATTCATTCAAAATCAAAAAACACACCTTACCCTGGAGTTACTTTCAAGGGGAAAGCTTTAGGTATATATTGTAAAAACAATTTCTACGACAATCGTTAAACAATAAAAAATGAATTCATTCAAAACGCCAATACGATTTGGGTTAATTTTTGCCGCTGTCAGTATTGTCATCGATCTGATCTTATATTTAATCAATCCCGCAATGATGCAAAACACAATGATTCGCACATTAGTGTTTATTGCGTCACTGGCAATCATTTCAATGGCAGGCATGAGATACAGGGATGAAATGGGAGGATTTATCAAATGGAAATCAGCCATGACATCAATGTTCGTATGTGGCATGATAATATTTATCACCCAGACATTATTTCTGCTTTTGTTTAATGAATTTATTGATTCTTCTGCTTTTGAAAGTGAAAAAGAACAAGCAATACAATTGATTGAAAAAATGAGAGGAATGGTAGGAGATGAAGCTTCAGATACGCAGATTGAAATGATCACCAATCAGAAAAATCTGGATTTTTCCCGAATTCTAAATCTGATTTTTGGAAGCATCTTGATAAGTTTTTTGATTGCAGCTATTGCCGCATTATTTATAAAAAGGGATAATCCGCAAGATCGATTTGAAAAATATGCTTAAGGCCGGAAAATCTCAAGTTCTTATTGCAGAATTACTTTGGTGGATATTTGCAGCAATATTTGCTTTGTTTGTCTTGCTGCCTATTTATTACTATGACATACCATATTCGTTTTATAAATCAAATACGGTTTTTGTCCTCCTATTTATTCTGTTCCTCAGATGGTTATTTTTTTGGAAGCTTACACCATATGCCCGTTTTCAGTATTTAAAATTTGCAATGATCATATTGATGATGCCTGTATTCTTTTTTAGTTTTGAAACTTTTTATGATTTCAAAGCTTTAATTGATGACACTGGTTTGCAAGAAATCACTTCCCATCTTCCTATTGATGACCAGGAAGGTATTGGAAACTATATTCGCTCTGAAATGGTTTTTTTTAGCGTAGCAACTATGATTTGTACTGTGTGTTTGGTACCTCACCTGATCTGGAGTATATGGAAACAGCACAATAGAGGTGAAGCCTGAATTAAATTTAAAAAACTGAGTCTTTACACTTCTGAATGAATCATTAGCATTTCTGTTTTCTGAACTGAGCCTTGCTGAACACGTATATAATAATTTCCTGATGGATAATTTTCATTTTCAAATACGAAATGATGTATTCCTTCATCTAAAATACCGGTGTATAAAACTTTAATCATGCGCCCCAAAGGATCAAATAACTGAAGCAATGTTTTTCCACGGTGTGAACTCAGTTCAATTTTACAGGTTGTAACAACCGGATTAGGATATATTTTCAATTTTAACTTTTCCACTGACTTCTGATAATAGTCTATTGTATCAGTAGCACAATTATTTTTTATCAGTGGTAAGTTAGTAAACGAGTTGAATAATATTTCTTGAGTAGTTTGCTTATTTACACAGAACCAGTCATTCAACACTGATTGATAAACGGTCCTGAAATCAATTTGCATTGGAAGATTGTCAGCCTCAGAAACATTTGCAGGGATTTGTGGGTTATTGCCAAAAATGCCTGATTGAACACTCTTGCCAAACAAGAATAATGGTCCTGCTGCTCCATGGTCTGTACCTCCACTTGCATTATCCTTGATCCTTCTCCCAAACTCTGAAAATGTCATTCCAATCACTCTATCCTCTATAGCCAATGCAGCTAAATCTTGTTGAAAAGCTAAGATTCCATCTGAAAGGTACTTCAATAGTGTAGCGTGTTGACCTTCTTTAGCACCTTGAGCCGCATGTGTATCAAACCCTGAAATTCCAACCATGTATAACTTCGTTCGCAGGCCACCTTTAATGATTCTCGCAATAGCTTTCAGTGCATCTCCAAGGGGATTCTGATCAGGATATACTACTTTGTTTGTGCCTAATAAAAATGCCTTTACCAAGGCGTCTGCATAATTTTTGGATTGTCTAGATATCGTCCTGATATAGCTTAATTCTTTCCCCAAAGGAGTTGATGGTGCTGGATCTTGAATTCCATTTGGCCAAGCACCGAAAATATCAGGATTGCTCACATTCATTGACATTTGAGCAATTTGACCCTGGAATAAAAGTGGTAAATTTGATCCAATCTGAATGGCTAGTGGATCTGGTTCAGCTTGATTTGGATAATTCAATGGAAATCCAGGATACTGATGATACAAATAACGCCCCAGCCATCCTGTATCTACGACTTTATTTGCATCTGAGGCAGAAGTCCAAATATCAGTAGATCTAAAATGCGAAAAATTCGGATCAGGATAACCAACAGATTGCACGATTGCCAATTTGTTTTCGTTGAACAATGTTTGAAAACCTTTCATCTGTGGATGTAATCCGACCGTGGCATTTCCGTTCAGTTTGAGAATTTCAGAGTCAAGTAAACGAATATTAGGCCGAGCCGTTGCCAAAGCTGACATTTGATCCAAAGGCACAACAGTATTTAATCCATCATTGCCGCCACCGAGATAAATCAGTACCATCACATGATCATTGTCTGCAACAGGTAGCATTAATGATTGCAACATTGACTGATCACTAAATGCAGTCACCGGCAATTGGTTAAAAATAGAAGGCACCACAATGCTTGTGGAAGTTGTCTGGATGAATTTTCTTCTTTTCATCTTAATTTTCAATTTGTGAAATCACCTTGGATAAAATATTAACTACACTTAACTTAAATGATACTCTGCCTGACTAATTATTTCTCGGTACAAGGCATTCAATCTCGTTACAGCTGCATTTTTTGAAACAGGGTCAGTCGGATCAACAATATATGCAGTCCAAATCTGGGTCCAATAACTCTCGTCTGGCAATCCGGATATGAGAAAGCTCTTTAGATAATCCAAGGACTGATTCGACAGAGTATAGTTGTACAAATACAATACGGATTCCGAAACCAACTCTGAAGCAGAATATGGATTTGTCAATTGTGATGCAAAAAGAGTCGGATCAATTTTCAAATTAATCGTCAGATACTCTATTCCATTTGGGCTGGTTATGTTATCAGCAACTTTATTCCGATTTGCTAAAGTATCCGCATTGATCCAAATTTCGTGAAATTGTGGAGCTTGATACCAGGCTTGCCATCCTGAAACAACAGGTGGATCAGCAATATTTAATCCTTGATAAGCTGCCAGAATGGTTACCAATCCCCAGGACAAATATTGATCAACTAACTGGGCAGATGAGGGAAGACTAACTTTCATTTCTCTGATCATTCCGACTGCATAATCGATCGGATTCTTGATAACGCAACCGATGCTTAGATAATCGTAAAAATGTTGAGAACGAAATAATTTTTGGAGGACTGGTAGAATATTATAATTCGCGTTTTTCAGATCTTCAGCTAGTGGTATTATCACATTAGTTTCAATCTCCGGAGTTATATCATAATATACAAAAAACTGATACAACTTTCTACATAGATGTCTGGCTGTTTCTGTTTGGTTGAACAGCATCGTAATCAGCTCGTCCAATTCATTCTCGCCGGCATTCAATAATTTACCTGTTATAGTTGCGTTATTGAAAAAACTCGAAAATTTCTTGTTACCAGTGTCATGTTCGGTAAAAAGAAAAAAATAAGATATTGGTGAGGAGAGCGGATTAATTCGGTATCCTGTCAATATTTTAGCAGCTGCTTTGACGTCATCTTCAGTATATCTGGAGTCCGGGCCTTTGCCTAATGTAAACAGCTCCATTAGTTCGCGGGCATAGTTTTCGTCAGGTGCTGTTTTTGAATTCACATAACCGTTGAGATATCTCAACATAGCCGGATCTTTACTGACTTTTAATGCCAGCGATTTGATATTTCCGAGACAGTTTTCACGTAAAAGTTTATAATAAAAATAACTTGCTTGTCCATATAATACCGTATCTGCTTCAGTTGCAAAATGATTGTGCCAAAAAAGGGTCATTTTTTCTGAAATGGTGGATTTCTGTTGGATAATATTGCCCATCCACCAGGCTTTAAAAACGTTGATTCTGGCAGTATAATATTCGGCAGGTAAAGCAGCATTAAAAGGAGCGTTGACAAAAGTCTGGCCATAAGGCACATCAGGATCCGGAGCCTGTGCAGTACTGTAAATATTTAGTGGTGGAGCAGGAATCGCGTCCAATTGCAATAAACTATCTACTGCTTGCTGCATTGTCATTGAAACCAATCGTTTTACATCTGCAGGTGGAGCACCAAAGCAAGTACGTCTCAATAGATGAATGGCTTGACTTGGAGTCCATGGTCCCGTATAGGGGTCAAGTGATGATGTAGGGGGCAATGCTTGAGCAGAATCGTTTCTACTTTCTCGCAATTGTCTAAAAAATTCATGTCGATCCATATCCAATTTATCTGTTTAAAGATGAACTTATCCTTATTTTTCCTATCATTTACAGAACGAATATTGAATGCAATTTATTATGTGAACATTTTCAATTGCCTTGTGCCATTTTCTTCATACGTTGCAAAAATGGAGATGCAAAAATGAAACCTTGCAATGCTGTATTTTCTGTGTCAAGGACTTCTTCTTTAGTTCCGTTCCATTCCAATCTGCCATCATCCAAAAATAAAATATTCTCACCTATTTCCATCACACTATTCATATCATGGGTATTGATCACAGTAATGATATTATTTTCCTTAGTAATATCATAAATCAATTTATCGATCAATATTGAAGTTTTTGGATCCAAGCCTGAATTCGGTTCGTCACAAAACAAATATTTAGGATTGAGTGAAATAGCCCTTGCAATACCGACCCTTTTTTGCATTCCACCAGAAAGTTCGGATGGAAACTTGTGGTTATTTCCAGCTAAAGACACGCGTTCCAAGCAATAATCCACTCTCAATTTCTTTTCCTTTGGCGTCATTTTGGTAAACATATCCAATGGAAACCTAATGTTCTCTTCTACATTCATGAAATCAAATAAGGCGGAACCTTGGAACAACATTCCTATTTGCATTCTCAATTCTCGCGTTTGTTTTTTATTCAGCTGGTAGAAATCCTGATCTCCATAAAAAACTTTTCCATCTGTGGGAGGAATTAGCCCAATTAATATTTTAAGCAACACAGTTTTTCCAGCTCCTGAACGTCCTATGATTAAATTGGTTTTTCCTTTAGCAAAATCACAACTTACATCTTTGAGGACTTCCTGAGTGCCAAAGGTTTTGAAAATGTGTTCTACTCTGATCATACTGCCATCATCATTGCAATTACATAATCTGAAAGCAGAATTAAAATATTGGAATATACTACTGCTTGAGTACTTGCATTGCCGAGCTCGATACTTCCACCTTTGACATAGTAACCCTGATAACAAGATACTGTGGTAAGAATGAAGGAGAAAGTGAAAGCTTTGACGAACATCATGGTGACGTTGTAAGGGATAAAAAAACTCCTTAATCCCTGAACGTACTCTCCATGTGTGAATATTCCAGTAGGAACACTGGCAAGATAGCCTCCCACGATACTGATAAAAGCTCCAATACAAACCAACATCGGGATCACTACCAATGCAGCAATAATCTTTGGCTGGATCAAGTAGGCTGTTGTATTGACACCCATAATCTCCATCGCATCGATATGCTCTTTCTGTCTCATACCTCCGATTTCTGAAGCTAAACTTGATCCTACTTTTCCGGCTAAAACCATGCATGAAAATGTAGGTGCGAGTTCAATTATTGTCATGTCTCTAACTATATAACCTATATAGTACCTAGGTATCAGTGAACCCGCCATCTGATAAGAAAATTGTACTGCCGTCACAGCACCAATAAATATACTGATTATAGCAACGATCACCAGAGATCCAATCCCAATACTGTTCATTTGGCGCATGGTCTCTTTCCAATACATGGACCAATTCTCAGGCTTTTTGAAAGTCTGCTGCAGCATCAACAAATACCTACCGACGTGAAATATTGCTTTCATTGATCCTTCAAATATAGGCTTTTTGCGTTAACTGCCCAGTCAATTTAGCCCTAGAAATAGTACCTCAAGCCACCATTTAGCACATATGCTAATTGTCTGCTATCCTTAAGGTTCTTGAAAATACTTGTGATGGCTTCCACTTCCAATTGGGTTCCAATAAAATATTTTGCTCCCAAGCCAAGCTGAGTGTAAGGATTAAAATCCAATGAAGCTCTATTTTCGCCGGACTTTTCGAACTGCCATAGTTGACTAATTTGAAATAAGCTATACATATAGAATGAACTCAACAATCTATATCCTGGAATAAAAGTACAGGGCAAACTTCCTTGCCAATAATAATCCTTATGTTGACGAAAAATGTTGCTGCTCAAATTTTCAGCCATCGCAGAACCCTCAAAGAACAAATAGAATCTGCCTTGCTGGTAGTTGTGAAAAAATTGAGATTGCAAACTGAAATGATTCCAATCCAACCAACCTTTTGTATTGTCTTCTAAATCTCTAGCTAATGGAAAAGATACGCTGTGCTGACCCACCCAAGTAGAAGTTCCAATTCCATGTCTCAACAGCACACTTACTGATGTAAATCCCGATCTTTTTTTTGAATCCAATGGAGCATCTGCCGAACAAAATAAATCATTCAGTTCGACTGCAGAACCTGAAGCCATACTCCTAAACTTCAATCTCAAGCCAAGTGTCAGCTTGTGCGTTATACCAACAAAAATCTCTGGCAATGCAGTAGAATAGATGGTTTCTCTATTTCCACCATCCAAAGCTAATAACTGATCGAAATAGTTAACAAACACCCTTGCATCACCATGAGCCTTTCTATAAAGCTGAATGGCCCTGTTTGGAGCATAGTTGCTCTGAGAAAAAACATGAGAATTGGTCAGTATCAATAAACCGATAAGCAAAAAGCGACCTAGAATCATTTGTCGCACACTAGCTCCAAACCAAGCTCCTAAACCCGCAGTTATGCCCCCGACAAATGCCGTGATAATTTTTAAATTGAATCCGCTTATCCCCTGAAAAATATTTCCAATCATGCTCGAATATTGAGAACTCATACCACGATCTAGAAAAATACAATAACTTAACCAACCCATGTAAACGGCGGCAAATGAAGCAGCAAATGCAATTCCTGATTTTAATCTAAATGCAACAGACAAGAAAATGCTACTTATCAATACGGTATAAATTGGATCAAACCCTTGAATTAAAACTGAAGCAGCTGTAAGTAAAATGACATATAGTGAAGTCTTCATTTTGTTTAATTTTTGAAATCAGTTTGAAAAATAATTTTACCTTCCAAGTCCGCTTTCTGCTTACAGTAAAGTAATGGATAATATTCACCCAATGTCCATTTTTCCAACAGATTGGTATAATATGCACTCCCTGGATGACCGGACTGTCCCCCCGGATAAACACCATATGCTTGAGGTCCGGTATCTCTCAGTTCCACAATCATCCTCCAGGAAGGACCAAATGTTTTGGCATGTGCATTTATAATATCAGCATTTCCTGAAGTCTGCAAGTGTTCCACCCCAAAAGAAGGAATCTTAGCGATATGTGGTATAGCAGCGTCTTTGTACTTTCCCCAAGGCATCTCTTCCAAATTCAACAATCTGATTTTATATGCCATACTATCAAAAGCCATCCTCACGATATCACAAGACTTTTCTCTCTCTTGTGTGCTCTTTATGTCAAAATATAAACTTGTGGAATCTTTATTCAATAATTTAATAGTCACTAAATCACTTGGCACGGCAGTGTTGCGCAGCAGGGTATCTTGATAAACTTCGTCCCAGGTCAATTTCATCAAGTAATCGAACCAAATCTCAAAATAAACAGGTTGCGTCATTGATTTTTCATAATCGTAATTCCAAGTTTTCAGTTTTTCGATTAAAGGGTTGGAAGAATAATTTCCAATACATTTCAATAAAACAGGCAGCACGGACTCCGCTTTAAGACTGTGGTTATTCATCTGCATCTGTATCATTTTGTCCACAGTCCATTTATCCTCTAAAGCTAAAATTCTGTTGACCATTTGTCCTCGATATTCTCTAAAATCTCCATCGTTGTAGTACAGGGGAAATGTCGAATCGGTCGATTTTTGGTTTGCAGAAGAAATGAATCCTCTTTGCGGATTGAGTGTATGCGGATTAAAATCCGATTCTAAATAGCCCTTCCAGTTATTCTTGGAATCGGTTCCATCAGATACAAACCTTCCTTGCTCTTTTGATTTTATTGGCATACGTCCTTGCACTGTTATGGCTATATCACCCTTTGTAGAGGCAAATGCAAAATTCTGTGCAGGATAAGGAAAATGCTTGATTGCATTGCGATAATCAGAATACGTTCTAGCTTGGTTAAGTCCGGTGAAGGCATCTAGTTCACAATAATCCCATTTGTCCTGAATGACCCATTTCATAGCTAAATCATATTTCTTGTCTTTTGACTGGCTATAAACTATTGGTCCCCATTTAGTCAATTTCACTGAATCATACACAGGTAAACTCCCTGCTATTTTAATTGTATCTATTCTAATTTCTACAGGAATATACTTTCCGTCATACAAATATTCCTTTTTCTGTTGGTCCTTCCATTTTATGGAATACCAATCCAAAACATCCCAACCACCGTTGGTGACACCCCAGGCAATATCTTCATTAAATCCGATGACGATACCTGGTATTCCAGGAAATGTCACTCCATAAACATTCCTTTCAGGTGTAATAATTTGTTGTTCAAACCAAATGTTTGGCAAAGTCAAAGTAAGGTGTGGATCATTACATAATATGGGAAATTTATTTTGAGTCTTAGCTGCGGAAACTGCCCAATTGTTGCTCCCCAAACCAGAAGATGAATATTCTTTAGGTTGAAATAAATATCCTATAAATGAGTCATCCGAGTTTCCACTCATGCCCAATATTGAATCTTGACTGAAATTCCATTTCGTCCCAACAGGAATTACCGGATCTTGAACTTCAGGATCTTCTGGAAATAAAAACTGAAAGTCATTCCCAAACTTCAATTTTGCATTACTGAGTTCAACATCGGTTTCTCTACCACACAGAACTTCTGCCATACTTTTATGAAAGAGAGAGGATTTGTATGGGCTCCATCTTTCAGGTTTAAAATTCATCAGTTTATATTCAATCGGCAAATCCTTATCTGACATCTGATCCAAGTAATAATTTACACCAGCAGCATAAGCTTCACATAATTTATATGATTCAGGAAATTTTTTCCAGGTTTCAACACTTTGGCTTGCTGATTGGGCGAAGCCCTTTCTCCTTTTAATTCGATCAAATTCTAAAGCTTTAGCTCCTACTATTTCAGAAATTCTTCCTTCAGCAGCGCGAGTTGAAAAATCCATCTGCCATAACCGAAGAGTAGCATGAACATAACCTTGTAAAAAATATGCATCACTAAGATTATCTGCAAAAATATGAGGCACCATCCTGTCATCGTATATGACACTTCCTTGAATTCCGGCATTTTGAAATTCTTTAGTTTTAAAATTGTCTAACCGATATGCATTCTGCCAAAATCCTGTATGAGGAGAAAAAAAAGAAGAAATTTGCGGCAACCTATTACCGCCCAAATTCAGAACAGTGTGGGTGAAAAACAACCAAACTGCACAACATACCATAGAAATTAAAACTCTCAACATTTTGACATTATTTTATCTGGTAAAATACCAATTATTCTCGTCTGAAACAGTTGTCTCGAAACGATAACTTTCCAAATCAAATTTTAATAAATCTTCTTTCTTCTTTGCATCTGTGGTTGAGGCAAATCTTAACATCAAACCTCTCGCCTTCTTGGCATTAAAAGATACGAATTGTAATTTTCCATTCCTCTGTTCTCTAAAATGAATATGTATGAGTGGAACGTTAAATTTTTTATTTTCAAGAACCTGAAAATATTCTTGTGATGAAAGATTAATAAGAGCCTGAAATTGATTAGAGTTAATTTCCTCTTGTATAGTATTGTGGATCAGGTCACTCCAATAAGCGACCAAATTTTTTTTTCTACCTACTTTTAAAGATACTCCCATTTCAAGGCGGTATGCTTGAATAGCATCCAATGGTCTGAGAACACCATATAATCCAGATAAAATTCTCAAATGTTGTATGCAATATTTTTGAGCCGTTTCTGGTAACTGTTTGATGTCTAATCCTCTGTAAACGTCGCCGCTAAATGCAAAGATCGCCGGTTTCGAATTGTCCTCTTGAAATTTATCAGACATAACAGAATACCTGTTAACGTTTTCAATGGCTAGTTTTTCTGAAATATCCATTAAACTCATGAGTGCTTTAGGCTTCTTCCTTTTCATAAGCTCTACGATTGGCCAAGCTTGTGCCCACAATGCCGGAATGCTCTCGGATGGAATTGGAGCTTCGCTTTTCATGTCCAGATCTTTGGAAGGTGAGAACAAAAACAGCATGACAAATTTTTGCATAGATAGCCTTTTTTTTGTTATCTACCAAAAATTAAACACCAAACCAAAAGCCGCAATTGAGCATGAAAAGCAGCTATTCTCTGATGATGAACGACCTACACTGTTAAAACATTCGGGATGCCCTTTACATTGGTGAATTAAAATTTCAACACCCAGGAAACTAAAATATTCGACTTCTTCAAATTACGTTTTACTACGGGAGTAAGAGCATCTACAGTGCCATTTCCATCAAAATCAGAGGAACTTGTCAAATAGGGAGCATAACTGTCTTTCAATGAATTCTGTTGGAATCCAAAATCAAAATAAGACTTTTCATATTTTACACCTAATCCTAGTGAATAGGAAAAATTTGTATTTGTATCCTCTTTATAAGGAGAAGAAGTTGCCGCTCCTCCAGCTCTTAATTTTAAACCATGAAATTTCAGTTCTCCACCTAATCTCACAGAAGCAGTTGTCTGATATTGATTTACAATTTGTTCATTCAACAGGCTTTCATAAGCATAATCATCAGTGGAACTACCTTGTCCGGAAAGATTAAATTTCATTTTACTATAATCCGTAAAATCCATATCCAAAGAAATCAGCCCTTTTTCTACAACATATGCTATGGAAGTTGTAATTGAACCCGGGGTTCTGAGATTATATTTGAAGGTGCCATCCGGAGACTGAGAATAATAAGTTTCCTCCACATTATTGTTTTCGAATGTGTAGCTTAGACTTGTGTGAAATTCATCGCGCAACCATAGATATGAAGGAGTACGATAACTAAAACCCCCTCTCCAATGTTCATTAAATTTGTAAATAGCACCAAAACTACCCTGGATTCCGGTAAAGTTTGTAGACAATGAGTCTTCAAAAATAAGCCCTTTGAATGGAGAATATTCATTTAAACTAGATTCTCCTTCCTTGTAGGTTTTGCGTGATCTGTAATTTCCAAATGGCATTTGAATACTCACTCCAAACATTAACTTATCATTGTAGTTTCCACCTACCATAAAGTATAAATCTGAAGCCTTACCCCTTTCGTTTACTAACTGATCTTTCTTCACTGGATAATTTTTAAACTTAATGAAATCAGTAGTATACTCTGTTTTGTTATCATTCAAATTTGGATCAAAAATGGCTCCCGTTTCATATGCTAAGCCAGCCTCAAAATTGTCCAAATTATTTGGATTTATTCCGGCAGGATAATTACCATTTGGGTCTAATGCCAGCTCAAGAAATCTATCTGTAATTGACCCTTGTGATTTACCTGAAAAATAAAATGATTGATTATAATCAGCAGTTTTGTTTAATCCAATCCCTATATTGACGAACTTCCAAGGAGAATTATGCTGTTCTATTGAAAAAACTGCACCCACAGTATTTGCAAAATTGAAAG
>Ga0268298_10001325_pt1 | contig 29561 bp, 14 predicted proteins | sample WWTPWeurt_MetaG_FD_194462 | JGI IMG/M metagenome (GOLD analysis project Ga0268298, IMG submission 194462) | Activated sludge microbial communities from WWTP in Nijmegen, Gelderland, Netherland - WWTP Weurt | ecosystem: Engineered > WWTP > Aerobic digester > Activated sludge | place... | reverse complement strand
CAACGCTTCCGCCGCGATCGCGGCCCAACGATTGCCGGACGTGGCGGAGGTTCGGGTTCGCGCGATGGAGAACGACGGGCGGGAAATCGACCTTCGTTGGCGCAACGGGGACAAAACCCGCTTGGAAACGCGCGCGGCGGAAGGCGAGGCCGGCGGGGATCGGACGCCGTTGGCGGTCGCAACGTTGGAAGTGAACCGGAACGGCCTTTCGGAACCCCGTACGATCCACCTTTACGCCCCCGCCGACTCCCCCTGGAAACGCGGGGGAGAGATGTTCGCGGCGATTTTTCCGATCGGCGTCATTCGACGGTTGTTGGGAGGGCGGGGGGTGACGCCCGTTCCCCCCGTGACGCCGGTGGTCCCCACACCGGACGCGACGAGCAAGCCCCGGGACGAAGATCCCATTGTTCTCTCCCGGTTGGCGATCTTGATGTCCGCCTTGAGCATCCTTCAGGACGAATTGGCCGGGACGCGGGCGATTCTGCCCAAATCACGCCTGGTGGCCATGATCCTTTCCGGGGAATACCTTCACGGACGATCGATCGAAGTGCGGCAATTGGTGGCCGGCCATTTGGCGGCGGCGGCGGGGTCGGACGACGCGCTGCTTTCCTCGGAGGGGGTGGCCGCTCTTTTGCGAACCTTGGAGGCGGAGATCCGCCAAGCGGGATCCGGCTACGGATTGCTTCGGGACGCCACGCGCTGGGAATTGTTGAAATGGTCGACGGGGGTTTCCGCGCCGGGGACGGGCCCGGTCGCCCGCTTGAAGCGATTTTTGGGACGCCACCCGTTTCTTGGAACGGCGGTCATTGAAGAAATGGGCCTTCCTCTTTCCGGCCCGCGAAGGGGCAACGCCTTTTGGGAAAGTCGGTGGCCCATGAGCCTGGCGGGGGGCGTTCTCGGGATGGCCGCCGCCGGCTTCAACTTGGGAGTCCTGGAGATCCTTCTCATCGGCCTTCAGGCCGGATTCCTCTGGAGTCTGGCTCCGGCGCAAAAAAAATTCGTCGACGATCACGGCGCCCAACAATCCGAGCGCCAAGCGGCTCTTCGGCGGCGGGGCACCATCCTTTTAAACGTCGCGGCGGTTTTGGGCGGGTCTCTGGCGCCTCTCGCTCGGGCGTATTTCGGCGTGGACGCTTCCCTGATTTATTTCCTCGTCGCTTCACCGGCGACGGGGCTTTTGGCGGCCATGACGGTCCACGTTTTATGGAACGCCGCTGCTCCCGCCCGGTATCAGCTCACGCGCGCGCCGCCGGAATCGCCGTCCGCTCCCACGCCTCTCGGGTTGTTGGATCGTTTGCCACTGTTGGCCACGACGTTTGCCACCCGGTTGGCGCTCTACGCCGAAGGGGAGCGGATCTCCGAGGTGGAAGCTTTGCGACGGGTTCGCCGTCTATCGCAATACCCTTTTCGAGACCCCCTCCAAAACACCGCCAACCAAATGACGAATTATTACTACATGCTCATCGCGTTGAGCGGCCGAACCAACGGCCATGGCCGTCGCGGGGAGGCGGAAGGGCGCCAGGCCGATCTGCCGTTGTTGCGGCTTGTCCTTTTGGATCGGGCGGTGTCGTTGGCGCGCGCGGCCTTGCCGTTGGTCGTTAAATCGACGGGAAAAACCGACATGTCGGAAGCCCTTCGGGACCAGATTAAATGGGACGTTCGGTTGTTCGCCCCGTTGGCCGCGAGCTTGCCGCGGGACCGTTCGTCGGGGATCGCCGGCATGGACCTCGCCGCGGTCATGACCGATTTGGTGGTCTTCCTTGAAAACCCCGCGCGTTACGAAAAAACCCGCCGGGAACTTTTGGGGCTGGTCGGCGATTCGTCCCGCCTGCACGACGTCCAGCAATCGCTGCTGAGCGAGGCGGACTCCTTGCGTCCCATCGGCGCCCCCCGATGGATGACTCAGGCCCGGATAAAAACGGTTTCCTCGGTGGTCAACAAGGTGATCGTCAACCCGAATTACAGCGCGGCCGCGGAAGTCAAAGACATCGTGACCTTGTCGATCGTTTTCGATTTGGTTGGGGCGCGACAATCGGTCGCCACGTGGCAGGAATGGCGCACGATGGTCTACCAATTGAGGGACCGCTTGGAAGAGCGATTGCGCGACAAAGGAAGGAATGTGACGTTGACCCTGCCGGACGAAAAAGAGCAAGGGTATATCCATTTCAACGCCAACGTCGATGGCGTCCCCTGCGAAATGCAATTTCAAACCATGGCCATCCATCAGCGCCAGGAGGCGGGCGATCGGATCGCCCGGGTGGGAGGTCAAGCGCATTACGTACGCAAGGCCAACCAATTAATGGCCTGGTTGGGCAAGCAGATCGGATTCGCGCCGATCAAACTCAGCCCGCACCGGCGGCTTTTCGAAGGGGACACCGAGGCGGATTTTGAAATGCTGTTTGCGAAGGCGCGCAAGTATACGGTCGTCACCCTCCTCTCCCGCGAACAAATCAAGAACCCCGAGGCGCCCGCCGACACGGTGCTATTGCCCGCCGGGGCGACGCCCATGGATTTGCTGGCGAGCACGGCGGTGGCCGATTACGAGTTCACGTTCCAGGAATTTCCCGATATCGTGGATTGCCCCTGGGACGGACGCGCATTCAAGGACGGCAACGATTCATCGAAATTGGGCATGAACAATCCGATGGCGACCGGCGCGCTCGTCCGTTTGGGCGCGAAGCGCGAGCCCATCGTGGGGGCCGGGGAGCGGAACGCCATACGAAGCGCCGGTCGTACTTTTCGCCTGTGGGCCAAAGGCATTATCGATTCCAAAGACCGAGAGCGGTTTACGGCCGCGGGGCAGGCGTTTTTGGCCGATTTGGGGATTGAAACTTCGTTTATGGCACGGCGAGTTTTTCGGGCCGATTCGACCTTGGAGGCCTTTCTACGAAAATACGACCTCACCCCCGATATGTTGGCATTGTTGGTGGGGGAGGAAATATCCTCCCGAACGAACATGGAGTACCGCCCCGTGGATCGGTTGATCATCCCGCGCCTTATCAACGCTTACAGTCGCACGGGGGAAACCATGCTCGGCCAGGAAGGGCTGGATTTGGCCCATCCCCGTGTCCAGGAAGAGCTTCGCTCTTTCGCTCTCTCCCGCATGACCACCGAGAATAAATTCAATGCTCTTTTGCCTCGCGTTCTCCCTTCGTCGGGTCGAACGGTCGAGATCATGGCGTTGGCCGCGGGCGTCGGTTTGGGTTGGGTCAATCCGAAGACCATCGCCGCCTCCATGGAGCGCATCGCCGTTTTGATTCCGAAAGAAGGCGTTTACACGATCCCGGCGACGGACCGCCGGGGGCTGCTGCATGAAATCGTACGGGCGCTGGTTGATTTAGGCTTGGAAGCCACGTCCATCGAAACGCAAGTCTTCGACAACGGGACGTCCGAAGTCACCGTTAAAATCGCCGAAACCCCGAACCAGGACCCGTTGCTGGGCCTGGAGTTTCAACGACGAATCCAAAATGTCCCCCGGGCCCAGTCTTACCCCAACGAGTATTTGTTGAAACGCGAAATGAATTACGTCGTGTTTTTAAAGCCGGCGGTGTCGTTGGTCGACGCGTTGTACCGCGTCACGAGCGTTCTGGGATCCGACGAGAACCGGGCGAATATACGATCGATGGACGTCCACATGGACGGAGGCTATCGGGCGATCGATTTGGACGTGCAAATCCCGGATGAAGCGGAAATCGACCGCCTGCGACGCGAACTGTCCGCCGCCACCCTGGGCTATCGGTTGGACGACGCCAGTCAGGAAGTGCGTGAACGAGGCCCCTTCGGCCGCGGGGGGGCTTCCTGGTTCCCGGGACTTTACAAAGCCTACGCGGCTTGGTTGATTGAAACGCCGATATTGTTTGGTCTACTGGCCGTTGCCCGAGATCCGCTTCTCGCCTTCTTTGAGTCGCTCCCGGACCCGGGGTTGGTCGGCTTGCTTTACCCCGCCCTCTTCCTTCTGGGCCACGTTTTCAATCCCGCCGCTTTTCGTGAACCGGTCGTTTACCGATTCGCCGTATTGAAATCAATCCTCGGTTTCGCTTTTTTTCATTTTGAACCCACGGGGCTCGTCTGGGTGGCCGCGACGGCGGCCCTTGTCGGCCTCTCGGCGGCGCATTGGAAGGAAAATCGTCAAAACGAAGGCCCGGTTTTTGAGGCGGCCCGAACGGCGGCTTCGGTCCTTCGGCGTCGCTCCCAGGAATCCGGGTTTCACCCCGTTTTTCTGGCGTGGGCATGGTGGCGAACCTCCCGACGGCCCGCGGTCCCGGAGGAGGGAGAAACCCCGCTCGGCGCGGACGGGATACCGTCGGTCTTTTTTGATCCTTCGTCCGCGGGACCCCTTCGCGAGAGTCTTACAACGGGTTCCCCCGGGGGTCTTTCGTTGGGTCCCGGTTCCATTCAAAAAACCGCGGAACGAATCCAAAAGCCCTCTCGACGCGCTTTTGGGCTTTGGTGGCGGCGTCTATGGGTCATTGCGGGAACGGTTTTGATTTCCACGTTGGGAGGGTCCGCCAAAAGCGCTCCGGTCCCCGGCGAGGCGGGGCCGACGGTCACCGCCCCGGGCAAAGGTCTTCCCTTGATGCCCTGGTTGGCCATGGTCGGAACCTGGGGCGGTCTGCCGCGCCGGGAATACGAAGCCCTTCGCAAGGATCTCGTGGAAGCGCTGACCAACGGGAAGTGGACGCCCGAAGAGGTCGATCAATTCGGCCGGCGGGCCTTGGATCTCTACCGCGACGATCCCGTGCAATTGAATTGGTTGGCCTCGGGCGTGCGGAAGGCCCTTCCGAAAATCTCCGCGGTCGGGTTTGAAGCGGAAATGCGCCCGCTGGCCCGGGCCTTGTTGGAAAGGGCCGAAGTGGCCTACGTCCTGGCCGTCACCCGTGGCATTGCCGAAACGGCCATCGGGGCCCTCGGCGATGCACCGGACGCTTGGTCGTCGATCATTGAAAAACTGACCGGCGATTTGGAAGCGCTTCACCGACGGTGGGACAATTGGAGCGGCCCGGATTTTAAAACGGTGGCCGCCGTGCGCCTTTTGCCGCGGCATCTCCTCCAATTGTTGGCGGACGGGGGCGGAGGTCGGGCGATTCTCTTGGCGAGGGGATCGGGGGTAAGGGAATCCCTCGAGTCCACCCGGGACCACCTGTCCCGGGCGTTTGATGGCCTTATCGCCACGCCCCTTTCGGAAGCCCTGCCGATGGACATGGATCACATCAACGATTTCGCTTTGGCCGATCGCGCCCGCAAAGGGACCGGCGGCCTTTGGACCGTCGTTTTCGGCCTGGTCGCGGTGGGTCTCGCTCAATACTTCCTGGGAACGGGCTGGGGCGACGCCTTGACCTGGGCCAACGCCGCCGAAGGGGGAATGCTTTCGGCCGGGGTCGCCGGAGCCGTCGGCGCCCTCTCCCACGGCGGAGGGCCGGGTTGGAATAACGGCGGACGCGCCGGATGGTCCTACCGACGATTGAACAACGGGGCCGAAATGTGGACTCCCTTGGGGGAGGGCCTTTCCTCCGTCCCTGAAAAAGGCCTCATTGAATACGTCGGCGATAAATACGTCGTTCGAAACGAAATCAAGTATGAAAAAATATCTTCGCCGGTTTCGGAAATCAACGACACCCTTCAAATCAATTTGGTCGATGCCATTGTTGAACGGGCCCGGCGGGATCCCGCGCGGCCCTTCGTTGTATTGGATTGGGGCGCCGGCCAAGGCCAGGCCCTGCGGGAAATCGACGCCGCGTTAAAGAAAGACCATCCCGACGTTCAGAACGTGGTATTGGTGGGATTGTCGAACGTGTATTACTCGGCCTGGGAAACGCTGCCGAAGGGCGTGGCGATGATCTACGCCCCGGCGCGGAATTTGGCGGAGGTGATTCGTCCGGAGAGTCTCGGGCTCGTTTTCAGCCATTGGAGCCTGCGAAGCATCGCGGGGCTTCGTTGGACGGCCTATCTGTTGGACTTGCTGCCTCTTTTATCGCCGGGGGGCGTCGTGTATTCGGACATCGCGCCGTCCCCCGCGGCCCTGCAGGAAATCGGCAGGCATTATTTCGTTACCACGAACCCTTCGCGACCCGATTTGCCCCTTTTAACGAAACCGCTATCCTGGCACGCCCAGGACGTGGGGCACGCGAGCCTCGTTTCGCCCGAACATCCCGATCACAACGACGACGCTGTTTTGATTCCGGAGCGGGACCCCGCCGCGGGGGCCGCGCCGGGGGAAATTCCGGGCGTGGCGGTCTTGGACGGCTACGGACGCAAGAGCTCGGGACGGGAGGCCAGTTCCCTGGTGGCCGAAACCTTTCGCGACTGGATGCGTCAGTTGCCGGCGATCCCCTCCATCGAGCAAATTTGGATCGACGTGAACCGGACCATTTCCGACGCCCTCGGCCGGATTCAAAAGGAATTGGGGCATTTGCTGCGTCGCAGTCGGGACGAAGGCGCGGAGTTTTATCCCGGAACCACCCAGGCCCTGGTGATACCCACGTTGATGCCCGACGGGCGGCACTACCGGGTGATCGCGGTGGCGGTGGGAAACACCCACATCTTCATTTTCAATCCCCGGGATAATCGCCTCTACATGGTCACCGACGGCGAGCGGCCGCACAGCGGTCAAGGCAAGCGAGTGGGAGAAAGCCTCGCGGACGTGGATCGAATGCACCGCCAGGGAACGCCCGCCTCCCGGGGCGCCCGGGACGAAGGGATCCTGCTGAACGCCATTCAGCCCGGCCACAACCCGAACAAGAACGGACTGGCCAAAATGTTCGTGGGGGTCGATTACCACCCCATCGACGACGTCCCCGCCGGCAGCCGGGTGCTCATCCTCTCGGACGGCGTGCACGCCGCCCTTTCCCAGGCCGATTTGTCCCGGTTGCTGGAACGGCACGCGGACAAATCCTCCGATCAACTCGCCACGCTGCTGGTGGAGGAAGCCCAGGCCGCGGTCAAAGCCAATCCGAAATTGAGCGGGGACGACACCACCGCGGCCGTGTTGGACCTTAAGGACCCCGGAACGGCGTCGATGCCGGTCGGCCCCAATTTCTTTTCCCTGGCGGCCATGGCCGTCACCGGGGCCCTCTCGAGTTTGGGATTGTTCTATTCGCCCGATGCCTCCGCCTCCTGGGCCACCTTGGCCGTGAATGCGGCTCAACCCCTGGCCAACGCCCTGGGGCCGCTCAGCGTCGCCACGTTGGGGGCCCTGCCCGCCTTGATCGTGGCGGTACGGGATCGTTGGGCCGACAAAAGCCGCAAGCCGGCGGGGGAAATGATCGCGCGGAAAGCGGTGGAAGCCTGGGGGTTGGTTCGGGATGGGCGATCGCCGGCTTTGGAACATTTTCCGTTGGCGCCCGATCCATTACGCCAGGCGTGGGTGGGGTCCATGACCGCGGTGGGACGACTCCTGGGCGCCGCCGAATTGTCGGTGTCGCCCGCGGGCGCTCTGGCCGCCGAGGCGCGGCGGTTGGGACGGGACTTCGAAGGAATGGGACTCCTGGAATTGACGGGGATTCGCCTGTTCGCCTTTGAAGGCCTGGTGCCGGCCGTCCTTCACGGTCCGGGGGAACGGGAGCCTTTCACGATCTCGTTGCTCGATCGACGATCCGGTGCGCCGATCATTGGAATTCCAGCCGACGCCGTCGCCCAGTGGCGCGCGGAGGAGGGACTGCCGAACCGGACGCGCTACGGCGGGAACGCTTTGTTGACGACCGTTTTGCGGGAATCCGCCAAATTGGCGAAAGCGGACGCGGAGGAGCTGGACGCCGTGGGGTTGAGCCGGGAGGGGTTGGATTCCCTTTATCGACGCGGCCTTGGACCGACGGCGATCGCCGAGCTGCAGGCCAACCGTTACCGCGCTTTGACGTCTTCGCGCCAGGGGCAACGGCAGGAAAGACGTTCGGCGGCCAACGGGGCCGAGGCCGCCTTGGACGACCTGTTGCCGCCCACCGCCCTCGGTTGGACCCGATGGGTGACGCTGGATTCCGTACGTGAACTGACCGATCGGGAAAGGCGCGATCGCAAGGAACGGATCAACGGCCTCCTCATCGGCTTGAGCCGACAATGGGAAGTTCAAAACCCCTTTGCGTCGCGGAATCGCACCGATCTGTCCGCCCTGGTGGGCGCCGCCACCGAACATTGGTCCACCGACGTTTTTAAGGACCGATTGGAATCCGGGATCCTCGCCGATCTCGAGCACAACGATTTACGCGCCATGAACGCGGGGTTGGCAATGGAGATTCTTTCCCGGTTGCGCGCCGCCAACGAAGGGCGGTTTTTCGTTGAGGAAAGTCCCGGGGCCTTTTGGACCCGCACGTTTGGCGCCATGGGATTGTTGATCAAACTCGGGGGAGCGGTTTATCCGCCGTCCGCGGACGAAGGGGCCAATGATCGGTCGTCCCTGGTCGCCCGCCAAGATCTGTCCGTCCGGTTATTGATTGAAATGGCCGCCGAAGGTTTCCGGTACGACCGGCCGCCCACCCTGCGGGACTTGTCCGTTCTGGACGGGCTGAATTTGATGGCCGCAAGTTATACGCGGGCCAGCCGGGGAGCGGCGTCCCTCGCCCCCGCCGCCGACGAAGCGGCGCGCGCCTTGAGGCAAGGGAGAGACGTCCTGGTTCAGGTGTCCCGCGGCATGCTCGAAGGCGCGGTTTGGACCCCCTCGGAAAAGACCCAGATGGAGGTTTTGAGGGAATTGGACCGTCGATTGAGCGCCGACGGGGAAGCCGAGTGGAAAGGGTCGATCGTCCTTTTGTTGGACGAGGGCCTTCGGGGTTCTTACGTCGAGGTGCTTCGGCGTTTGGTGGAGAACGCCAATCGGGCGACGGGAAAGAAGGGGGACTTGGCTTTGGGTTTGGCCGCCGCGGGCCGGGGTCTCGTTTTGGAGGCCCTTCCCGGCACAACGCACCTGCGCCGGGGGGATAAAACGGTCATTCAGGGAGCGGAGGTTCTTCGATTGTTACGGGCTCGGAACGCCACGGTGGGGACGATTTTTGCCCTTCGGGAGACGGGCGTGGAATGGGATTTGAAGGGCGTGGAAGACCTCGCGGCCTTCATCGTCGCTTTGGCCGGCGGTTTGGTGAAGAACATGACGGCCACGGTGGGGGAAGATTTGTCGAAAATACGCTACTTGGAAATTCAGGCCTAAATCGAGAGAACGATTTTTCCGAAGTTGAGCCGCTCCTCCATCCGCCGGTGGGCGGAGGCGGCGTCTTCCAAAGGGAAGACCCAATCCACCACCGGCTTCAAAACGCCCTTCCGGACGCCCTCCAAAACAGCCCCCAATCCGTCCCGGCGCCCCATGCGGGACCCCCGCACGGTGAGGTTTCGTCCAAACAATTGCCTTAAATCGAATTGCACCTGTCGGCCGCTGGTGGCTCCGCAGGTCAGCAGCCGACCGCCTTTGGTCAGGCATTGAAGACTTTTCTCAAACGTGGCCTGACCGATATGTTCCACGACCAAATCGACGCCGCGACCGCCGGTTTCCTTTTGGACCCGGGTCGCAAAGTCCGTGTCCCGGTAAAAGACAACGGCGTCCGCCCCGAGCGCCTGGGCCCTTTCGGCTTTTTCAATGGATCCCACGGTCGTTAGGACCCGTGCGCCGTGGGCCTTGGCGATTTGAATGGCCGCGATGCCGACCCCGCTGCCGCCCGCGTGCACCAGAACCGTTTGGCCGGCCCTTAGGTCGCCGTTGACGACGAGCATTTGCCAGGCCGTCAAAAACACGAGAGGGAGGGAAGCGGCTTCCTCAAACGTTAACGGCGCCGGGATCGGAAAAAGGTTGGCCGCCGGAACCCGGACGAATTCGGCGTACGCTCCTTGGGATCGCTGGCCCAGAATGTCGTAGGCGTCGCAAAGATGGTCGTCGCCTCCTTGACAATAAACGCAGGTGCCGCAGGAAAGTCCGGGGGCCGCCAGAACGGGCTGTCCCACAACCCATCCCCGCACGTTGTCGCCGATTTCTTCGATGACGCCGGCCGCGTCGCTTCCCAGAATATGGGGAAAATCGACTTTAAGTCCCGGCAACCCTTCGCGGACCCAAATGTCCAAATGGTTCAGGGCACAGGCGCGAACCCGAACAAGCACGTCGTCCGGTCCGATCACCGGCCGGGGGCGCTCGCCGACGCGAAGAACGTCGAGCCCGCCGTGTCCGTCGATCCAGACGGCTCTCATCGAACGGAAAGCCTGGGCATCGACGGAATCGGGCGATCGGCCGGCCAGTGAATGGGCGTCATGGTTCCTCCTCGGAAGGTTGAACTTTAACACAAGCGGACCACTTTCCACAACGGCGTGACGCCGGGGTTGAAGGATTGACTTCCGGCCGGTCCGTGCTATAATGTATTCAACACAAAGTTGTGTTCATAAAGACAGCGATGTCCCGCGTGACTTCATTTCGAGTCCGCGGGATTTTTATTTAGGGTCGAAGGGGGAACGGGGCTTCGATCCGCACGCCGGGCGGCTGTCACCGCCGGCGTCAGACGAAGGCGTCTTGCGCGATCAAATTCGCGCGGGACGCTTTTTTTATTGGAGGATCCCCGTGAGAACCTTTTTCAAAGAAACCCGCCGTTCCGGACCGACCGTCCGCGGATTGGCAGCAACTCTTTCCGTCGTTTTGGCCCTGGAATTCCTTTCGGCGCCCTGGGTGGAGGCCGGATTTTGGGAAGACCGTCGACGGGCGGCCGCCCCGGAAGCCCCCCTCGCCGCGGCGACGTTGGTGGCTCAATTGCCGGCGACCATCGACCCGAACCTCCCGAGCCTGGGGGCGGTCGCGGGGCATCCGTCCCTTCCCTCCCCCCTGACCCATTTGCCTTCCTCCCTGGGACGACTCGCCTCTTTTGAACCGTCCGCGGCCAACGCGCCCTTGGTGGTCGTGATTCAAGACGCCCACCGAGTGGCCTCGGCCCAATTAAACATCTCCGAACTGTTGGCACGCCTGCAGGCCCATGCGGGCGAATTGGTGGTGGGCGTCGAAGGCGCCTCCGGCGCTTTTCAATTAACGCCCGTTCGCCGATGGACCGACGCTCGAGAAAGGGAAGCCGTGGCCTCCTTTCTGGTGCAGGAGGGGGTTTTAAACGGGGCCGAGCATTTCGGGGTGGTCGCCGGAACGGAACCTTTCCTCTGGGGCGTCGAGTCGCCGGACGAATACCGCGCGAACGTGACGGCCTTGCGGGAGAGTGTCGGTCGTCGGGACAAAATCCTGGATCGATGGGCGCGGTGGAAGCAGCAGGCCGACGCCGCCGGGGAGCGAATGCTGACGCCGGCCGCCCGGAAGTGGAACGACGCTTTGGACCAATACGACCGCGAAGGGGCCACCGTGGTTGATCTGGTCGTGGCCTTGGGCGACGCGGCCCCGGGACCGATGCCATCCGAAGTGGCGAAGCTCCTGGGAATCGTGGCTTTGGAAAAGGAATCTCCGCGCGCGCTGGTTGAAGAGGATCGTTCGCGCTTCCTCGACCGGTTGATTCCAACGTTAACCCCCGCGGAGACGGCCGGGCTCCTCGAAGCGACGGCGGCTTTTCGTCTCGGACGCCTTTCGGCCGCGCGTTACTACGGGGGGTGGCGGGAGCTCGCGCGGAGCCATCGCATTCCCTGGAAAGCCTTCACGGCGCTGGGCCGTTACACCGAAGCCGTCGGCTTGTCGGAAACCCTCTCGCCCGGGATCCTGTACGATCAAATTGAGGCGTTGCGCTACGCCGCCACGGCGGCCGTCTCCCGCACCGCCCCGGAGAGAAGCCTTCTGGAATTGAACGCCGATTTGAGAATTCTTCGAAGGTTGGCCGTCCTGGAATTGACGGCCGCCGATTGGACCGGGGCCAAACGACGGCGCGCCGATCTGGAATCCCTGGAGTTGCGCCTCGCCGCGCTCACCGGCACTTGGCCGCAAACCGATGCGCGGGTCTGGGCCGAAGACCTTCGACCCGCCTTCGCCTTTTACGAAACCGCCGAAAAACGAAATGAAACCTTGACCCAAAACCTTTTGGCGCGGGCCAAGGCCCGGCGGGCGGACGTGGTGGCTTTGGTCGCCGGCGGATTCCATTCAAACGGCTTGGTGGAGGCCCTTCGGAGCCGCGGGGCGGCCACGGCGGTCATAACGCCGACCATCGGTCGCTGGAACGCCGCCGCTTCGGCGGTGGACGCTTTTACCGTGGAGCGTACTCCGCTGGAACGCCTTCTAATGGGACAGAAACTCGATTTGGCGCCTCCGTCGGCCCTCGCGGAGCAGCCTCTCGGTGAATCGGGGCTGGGGGCCTTGGCCGAACGGTGGGCGTTGTTGGGGCGGGGCACCTGGCAATTGGGGGTTCAAAATCAGCCGGCCGGTTTTGAACTTTGGGCCGCCGGTCAGCCCTTTGCCGTGCGTTCCGTGAAATTTCGCGACGATCATCGGGAGGCCCGGGTCGCGCTGGGCGACATGGAAGCGGATTTGAAAGTGGTCGCGGGCGGGACGGACGACGGCGAAGCACCGAAGGAACTTGACGGGTCGGCGCCGTCCGGTCGGCTAAATCTTCAATCCCGGGAAACCGTCGTGACCGGCGAAGTGTCCCCCGTTCAACGCGGCCGGGGTTTTTTCCTGTCCTCCTTCCGCTGGGCGGTCGAAAAGGCCGCGGGATGGATTCCGGAGGCGTTGGCTTTGGGCCTGTCGACTTCCGTCGGCGCCCTGTCCCTGGCCGGGCTGACCTGGGGCGGAGCGTTGGCCCTGGGGCTGGGGGGCGGCTTTTTTATCCGGATGACCGTGAAAATCGGGACTCTCTGGCACGGGGCGGGACATGTGGCGGTTTTGGAAGGATGGGCGCCGGGTCGTTGGATCCGGCGTCTGGCGGAGTACGATCCCCAAGGAATGTCGACATTGGTGCCCGGGGTCAGAATGTCGTGGTCCGTCTTGGGTCCTTTGGCGCCCACCTTGGCGGTGTCTTCGAGCGTTTCCGCGGGTCGTCTTCGCTGGGCGGCGATCTTGGGTCCCATATTTAGTCTCGGAGCCGCCGGGGCGGCGGGCCTGGCCGCGGCCGCCCACGCGTTCCCGCCATTGGGCGATTTGGCCCTTTGGGCCTTTTCCGCGGTCAACGCGGTCCTCGCGCTCACGTCCTGGTCTGATTTTACCGCCTTCTGGCGGGGGCGCGCCGTCGCCCTGCACTGCGGGGTCATCGGGGTGGTTTTCGGCGGCCCCAACCCGGGCGCCCGGGCGATGCCGACGGCCTTGTCCAGTCTCCTGGACAAGGCCACGCGCCGAACCCTTCACCGGGGGGGGCAATCGGGCGGCGTGGCCTCGGTCGTCGCCCGCGAAAACGGACACATCGAAATCGGTTTTCGCGTTGAGAAAACGGCCAAGGAAAAGAGCCGGCGTTCGCCGTTGGCCGAACTCATGGCCCGAAGCCGGGATCGTTTGGGCGCCGCCGCCGAACGCGATGGGTTCGGCGGGTTAAACAAGATCGTGGCCATCGCCCACACGCGTTACGGGACCAATCTGGCGCCTCCCGTGGCCAAGAACGCCCATCCCCATGAAAGCGAAGCGCGAACGGAATCCATTTTCTTCGTGGGCGACCGAAACCGCCACGACGCCTACGAACGCGCCTGGGAGAAGCCCCAGGGACCGGCCGAAATCAAAAACGTTTCGGCGCCCCGGGGGGTCGTCATTGCCCACAACGGGGACGACAACGCCACCGCGGCCCTCCGTTGGGCCGACGGAGGCGTAATGGAAATTTCCAACGACGACGACGCCGAGATCAGCGAACGGATGACCGGTTTTCGTCCCTCGGGCCGGGGCGACTCTCCGCAAATCGCCACCCGTTTGGATCGCTGGGTCACCCAGGGATCCGTTCGCGGGGCGCTGGCCCTGGCTCTTCTGATGACGGGTCTGAGCGCGTTGCCCCGGGGGGCCGCAAAAAAATTCGATTCGGCGGCAAGGGACCGGGTTCCAACCGCGCGGGCGATCGAAGGGGCCCTGCAGGTGCACGCGCTGGAATCCTTTGGGAAGGACGTGGCCGCCTTGCTCGCCCGGTTTCCGGAAGCCAAATCCCTGGAAGACCTTTACGGCCGGGCCGGCGGTCCATCTCCGCTCGAAATCGATTCCTTGGAATTGGAAGCCTCCGCGCTCCCCGCCCCCGGATCGCCGCTGGAAGCCCTGCGCGACCGGTTGGCCCAGCAATGCCCGGCGGTGTTGAGTGGGCTGGCGTGGTATCGCGAATCGGACGCCGGGACGCGCGCCGCCGCCGCGGAACAATGGTCCGACCTGTTCCTTAAATATTTTTTCACCGGGGATTTGCGACGGGCCGGAATCCAACTCGTTCGTCGAGCGGACACGACCTCCACCTACGGCCTCATGGCGTCTTCGTTGTCGGAGCCGGAAAGCGCCCTTTGGGCCCGCTCCAACCAGCCCTTTTACTTGTGGATGTCGGACGACGGTCGCAGCGTGGCCGGCAGCAGCGAATCCACGGCGTTTCTGGGCGGTCGAAGCGGCGACAGCCCCTTCGCCCATCGATGGACCCTCGCCAACGGTGAAATCGCCTTCCTGTCCGGTGCGCGCCTGACGATCGATCACGTGACCAAGGGGCGGGTGGCGGAGTTTGACCTTAACGATCCGGGGGCCGTGTTCGCCCATCGGCGCTGGCTGGATCTTCGGAACAGCCGCCGCGTCCCGCCCGCGGCCGACGCCGGGGATTCCCCGACAACGCGCGTTCGGGACGATTTTAATCTCATTCCCAAAGTCGAAAAAGCCATTGCGGCGGACTTCGGGAAACGATCATCGGACAACGCGAAAACCGGAAGGGCTTTCGCGGAACTCTTGCTGAACCGACTTCTCGCGCGGGAGACCGACGACGGCGGGTTGGATTTGGTGGTGGTTGGGACGGAAAAGAGCTTCGATGAAGGGAAGACCTTCGCGGAACTTTTGGAAAAAATATCCTCTTTGGCCGGCCGCCGGCTGCGGACGGAAACCGTCTATGGCGCCGATTTCACCCGGGAGGATTTAATCCGCATGCGCGACCGGGGGTTCAGCGAACGGACGGTGGTCTTGGGCCTGGCCAGTTCGGGTCAAACCGCCAACACTTTTTACACCTTGGAAAACCTGTTCGAAGCTTGGCGCGCGATGACCGAAAACGCCCGGGGCGATCCGGCCGCCACCCCGCCCCATTTCCTCGTGTCTTCGCACATGGACAATCCGTACACCGAGGAATTGTTGGGACAGGGATTGGGCGACGGGGACCCTTTCAAAGAACGCAATTTCGTAACGTTTCCGGCCCCGCTCGATCCGTTCCACCCGGCCGAGGCCGCGACGGTGACTCACAAGGCGGCCGAACGATTGCTGAAGGAAGTGGCGTTGATCTTGGCGCGGCGCCTGGCCTCCCAACGGGGATGGGCCGGTTCGCGTTTGACTTCCAAGACCGTTTCGTTGTTTCGACGCATGGTGGACAACGGCGACGAATTGAACCGCCGAATCGTCGGCCTGGACGAAGACGGGAATCCCCATCTCAACAGCCGGGGGGAACCCAACGACATCCCGCGCCAGATTCAGGCCCTGGGGAAAAAGATTGAACAGGCGCTTTTGGAAAACCTCTGGACGGCGGTGGCCACGGTTTTGTTCGTCCTGGGAACCTTGGAATTCCACGCCACCCCGGCCAGTTTGTTGTTGGGGTGGTTTCCCAATTCGACTTTCGCTTTTTCGTCCGGATTGCCCGTGCTCGCGGGGGTGTTTGGGGCGGCGGCGGTCGGAATCGGCGCGTGGAAAACGCGCCTTCGCTGGCACCCTTTTCTCGGCCTGCTGGGGGCGACCGTGCTCGCCAGCGCGGGCATTTTCGTCGGGGATTTAACCGTGTTGGTGTTGGACGCCGCGGGCTCGGCCCTGGGGTTTCGGCCGTGGGGTTCCGCTCTGGGCGTGCTTCCGTTGGCCGTCGACGCCTCCCCGGTCACGCTTCTCAACGCGGCGAGTTATGTTTTTTTCTCCGCCGCCTTCATGTTGGGGTTGCGTAAAGCGCAGGGGCGGCTGTTGTGGGATCGTTTCCTGGGACGCGTCCTTGTGGTGGTGGATCCCCTGCACGCCAACGCCCGGTTGAGCGCGGCCCGTTGGCGTCGGATGCTGAATCTCCGTTTCGGATGGATGGGGCTCTATTCCGTCAACGAATCGTCGCTCGGTCGAATGACGCACGAGGAGGCCCCGAACACCAACGTGCGGGGAACCCTTTACCTTCAAAACGAATCCCGGGTCAGCGAGAGCGCCACGGCCATGAATTTCAAACAACTCGGCGGAAGCCCCAACGGCCCCGGCCGCGCCTGGCGGATGGGCATCGGGCACAAGCCGGCGGGGACGGCGAACGCCGCCTTCACGGAAGGCTATGTGTCCTTGGCCATGGCCGACGACAATCCGGCGGGGACCGACGCCGACCTCCTGACCCTCCAGGAGTATTTCCAGGACGCCGGCGCCCGGGACACGGCCGGCATGGCCCTGGCCTTAAACGTCGCCGAGGGACTGGCCAACCGGCGACCCCTGAATTTTGTGATCGGCCAAACCTCCAGCGAAGCCAAAACGTCGACCACCCAGCAGCCCCACCCGCCTCTGCCCGCGGGCCTCGTTCGGGACGTTTTCGGGGTTCGGACGCCCCCGGCCCCAACGCCCGTTCAATCGGCTCGTCCCCGGGGAGGGAACGGCCGGAATTCAAGGTCCGGGACCCCGGGAGCGAAAGTGGAACCATCGACGCCGGTGTCGGATCCGAAACCGGCGGGGGAAACGACGGACCGGGCCGGGACGACTCACGTTGCCCCGCCCACCGAGGCGCCCGGGGCCGGATCCGTCGAAGCGCGACCGCCCTTGTGGCGTCGTTGGGCGTCGAGCGCCCAGCGGACGTTGCGGCGGGCCCTGCGGTTCGCCGCCCTGGGTCTGTTGTTGGCGGTTTTCGTCACGTTGCCGGGCTCCCAAAACCGTTGGCCCGACGTGCATTCGGCGGTGCCCGTGCCGTTGCGGCTCTCCGAACATTTGTCCCCGCCGGCGGACATCGGAGGTTTGTTGAAGCGGAGCGAAGCGGGACGCGTGGTGTCCCGTTACGGGGGGCCGGTCCTCCTCCGGGAGGCCGCGGGTTCGCGCTCAAAAATCCTCACCGTTATCCCCGCTGGGCTCAGCGTCGCCGTATTGGCGAAGGAAGGACGCTGGGCCCGGGTCCAGGTCGGCGGGGTGACCGGGTATGTTCAATCGGCCTACGTGGTCGGCGGTTCGGGCCGCGCCCTGGACGCGGTCCCGGTTCGATTCAGCGGGTCCGACGCCTTTATCTTTCCGACGATCAAATCCGATCGAACGAATATCAACGCCTCCCGGGAGGGCCTCCAACGCGCCTCCTTTTACCGGGACCACCGCCATTGGCTGTTGATCGAAACCGGAGGCCGGTTGCTCTGGGCGCCGGCGGACCAAGTTCGTCCGGCGCTCAACCCGCAGGGGGTGGCGGCCAAGACGGGCGTGGAAGCGCTTCTGTCCGAGGAGCCGGGACCCACCGATGGATTCCGATTGAAAATCGACGATCGGGGGACGAAAGGAGGGGGGACGTCGTCGTCCTTGGAGGGGATGGGAACCGCCTTGGCGCTCCTGGCGGCCTATTCGAAAACGCCGCACGGTCCGGCGGATTCGGCGGTTCCGCGATTCATGGCGCTGTTGCGTCAACGGGGCGTTTCGATCACGCACGAGGTTCAAACCGCCGTGGAAACCCTGGTGCCCTCGCTTCGTCCGGAAGCCCCCCGGCAACCGGGGGGGGTGGCCGTCATCAATTTGTTGGGCGGCCTGAAAAAAGGCGAATTCCGGGAATCGGTTCTCGAAATACTCAAAACACGAACCCGGGTCGACGGGGGGCCCGCGATCCTTCTGGTGCGCAATCCCCAACACCTGGGGGCCGTTCGGCGTCAGCTGCGCGGTCTCGGGCTCGATCCGTCCCATCCCGCTCTGCGGTTTGTGTCGCTGACCAAGTTGACGGAAAACGGCTTGGCGGATCCCTTCAGCCAGGAACGGGAAGCCTCGCCCCGGGTGGTTTTGTCCGGCGTGTTGGAGCGCGGCTTGTCGGCCTTGGAATTCCGCCAATTGGACGAAGTCTTCCTGCACACGCCGGTGACCGACACGACCCGTTGGGTTTCGGGCGGCGATAAAATCAAGGTTCTGATCGTTCTGTTGCTGGCCGGAACCATCGTCGCCGCGCCCTTGCCCCAAGCCGACGACCTGCGGAAGGCCCTCCGGGTTCTCCAATCGGCTTAGCGCGGTTTGAACCCCCCATCGCGGGCCCCGCCGTCCTCCCGGGCGGCGGGGCCCGATGACGTTCGAGGAGGCGATATTTGCTAACATAGGGCCCACACCACATTTCGGGAGCCGCCATGAATAAATTAAAACTGGGCATGCCCAAGGGCAGCCTGCAGGAATCGACCATTGAACTTTTCAAAAAAGCGGGCATTCGGGTCAATGCCTCGGAACGTTCCTATTTCCCGACTTCCGACGACGACGAATTGGAGATCATGCTGGTCCGTTCCCAGGAAATGGCCACCTACGTCGAGGACGGGGTTTTCGACGCCGGATTGACGGGGAAAGACTGGATCATGGAATCCGGCGCCCAGGTCAAGGAAGTGTGCGAATTGCTGTACGCGAAATCGGGGTTTCGGCCGGTCCGGTGGGTCCTGTGCGTTCCGGAGGATTCGCCCATCAAATCGGTCAAGGATCTTCAGGGCAAGCGGATCGCGACGGAAGTGGTCAATATCGTGAAAGGCTACCTGGCCAAGAATAAAGTGGAAGCGAAGGTGGAATTCTCCTGGGGCGCCACGGAAGCGAAAGCCGGCCGGTTTGTCGACGCCATCGTTGAGCTGACGGAAACGGGCTCCTCCCTCCGGGCCAACCGGCTTCGCATCGTCGAGGAATTGCTCACGTCTTCCACCCGGTTGATTTGCAACGAAAAAGCCTGGGCCGATCCCTGGAAACGCCAGAAGATCGAAAACATGGCCATGCTGCTTCAAGGCGCTCTGGCCGCGGAAGGCCTCGTCGGGATCAAGATGAACATTCCCGAGGATAAATTGGCCGACGTCACGAAAATCCTGCCGGCGCTTCGAAAGCCGACCATCTCCCAGTTGACCGAAAAAGGGTGGGTGGCTCTGGAAGTCATCATGCCGGAAAAAGAAGTGAAAAAGAACATCCCCGCTTTAAAGCGCGCCGGCGCCGAGGGGATCATCGAATACCCGCTTAACAAAATCATCTATTAAGCCGTGAAACCCCGCGTCCGATTCGCTCCGTCGCCCACCGGTTTTCTCCACATCGGTGGCGCGCGGACGGCGCTCTTCAATTGGCTGTTCGCCCGCCACACCGGGGGAACGTTCATATTGCGCATCGAAGACACGGACGAAACCCGTTCCACCCAGGCCTCGGTCGAGGCGATTTTCAACGGTATGCGTTGGCTGGGGTTGGATTGGGACGAAGGTCCCACCTCGTCCGACGACCCCACTCAAAGCAAAGGGGTCCACGGCCCCTATTACCAAATGAACCGCCTGGACCATTACAAAAAATACGCCGACCAGCTCGTGGCCTCCGGCAAGGCTTTTTATTGCTTTGCGACTCCCGAAGAAGTCCAAAAAGCCAAAGAAAAGGCCCAGTTGTTGAAACGCCCCCCCAAATTCGTGAGCCCCTACCGGGACCTCCCGCCCGCCCAACGGGAGGCGTTGATCCAGGAGGGGAAACCCCACACCGTCCGTTTCAAAACCCCCCAGGACGACGCGCCCGTTCAGTTCGACGATTTGATCCGCGGTCCCATGAAGTGGGAGCATTCGCTCATCGAGGATTTCATCCTTTTGAAAACCTCGGGCGTTCCGACCTACAATTTCGCCTGCGTGATTGACGATCACTTGATGGAGATCAGCCACGTGATCCGCGGCGACGACCACCTGTCGAACACGCCGCGGCAGGCGCTCGTTTACGAAGCGTTGGGTTGGACCCCGCCGATCTTCGCCCACCTGTCGATGATCCTCGGGGCGGACGGACAGCGCTTGTCCAAGCGCCACGGAGCCACCGCGGTCGAGGAATACCGGGACGCCGGGTATTTGCCCGAGGCGACCCGGAACTATTTGGCCTTGTTGGGCTGGTCCACGGAAGACAGCCAGGATCTTTTCACCCAGGACGAATTAATTCGGAAATTCACGGTCGAGCGGTGCGGAAAAAGCCCGGCCATTTTCGACCCCAACAAGTTGATCTGGATGAACGGGGAGTACCTTCGGAAATTGCCTTTAAAAGAACTGGTGGATCGGGCGATGCCGTTTATCCGCCAAGCCGGCTATCTGGCGGGCCAGGAAGAGGTTCGGCGCGCCGAGATCGAGGCGGCGGTGGCCTTGGAGCAGGAGAAATTGAAGCATCTGACCGAGGTCCCTCGACTCATTGATTTCTTTTTCAAAGACGTCGAGTTTGACCCCGCCTCCGTTGAAAAAACCCTTAAAAAACCCGAGGTCCCGTCGGTCCTTGAAAACGCGGCCCAGGCTTTCGGGGCGCTGGCGAGCTTTACGGCGGCTTCCACGGAAGAAGCCTGCAAGGCCTTGGCGGTCCGTTTGGGCGTTAAAAACGCCGCCGTCTTCCATCCGGTCCGGGTGGCGGTGTCGGGGCGGACCCAGGGACCCAGTTTGTTTCACATGTTGGAAGTGATGGGCAAGGACAAAGTGCTTCGACGCCTGGCCGACGCCAAACAACGGCTCGCCGACGGGCGCCTTTAACGACGGCGAATCGGGAGGAACTCATGGGCAAAGTTACCAAGGCGTTGATGGGCATGGCGGTGGCGGCCGGAGCGGGAGCGTATTTTTTGTATGGGAAGGGCGCGGCCAAGAAGCGGGAGCGCGTCAAGGGGTGGATGTTTAAAATGAAGGGGGACGTGCTTCAGACCCTCGAAAAATTGAAAACGGTCAACGAAGAAGCCTATCATCGCGTCGTTGAAAAAGCGGCCCAGCGGTACAAAGCGGTCGCTTCCGTCAATAAAACCGAATTGAAGGGCCTCGTGGACGACATGAAAGAAGCCTGGAACGACATCCAAAAGGAATTGAACGCCCTCAAATAACGGAGCGCCCCCGGGCGGCGCGTTAAATATTGTAAAATATAACCAATTAAGTCATGTATTTTCAGGAGGTAATCCGTGTCGAACGAACGAAAAGGCGGTACGACTTTTAAAGGCAATCCATTAACGCTGGTCGGCAACGAAATCAAGGTGGGTCAAAAAGCCCCGGAATTCAAGGCCGTGGCGGGAGATTTGAGCGAAGTGAATCTGGCCAAATCCGCCGGGAAAACGCGTTTGATCGTGGCGGTGCCGTCCCTGGACACCCCCGTCTGCGACGCCGAAACCCGGAAATTCAACGAAGCGGTTTCCAAAGTCTCCGGCGTTCAGACCTACGTCATCAGCATGGATTTGCCCTTTGCCCAGGGCCGGTTCTGCCAAACCGCCGGCATCAAAAATCTCCAACCCCTGTCGGACCACCGGGACGCTTCCTTCGGCGTGGCCTACGGAACACTGATCAAAGAGCTTCGACTTCTCTCCCGGGCCGTCTTTGTCGTCAACGCCCAAGACGTGGTCACCTACGTGGAATACGTGCCGGAAATGACCAACCACCCCAACTACGACGCGGCGCTGGCGGCCCTGCGCCAACCCGCCGGGGTGTAAGCGTTCGTCGCGGATTCTCATCGGTAGCGGGATTTGATAAAATCCCCTTCGGTTTTCCGAAGGGGATTTTATTTTTCTCCGCCGGATCGCGCGATTTTTGCCGGATGAGGTAACGGTAGCCTGCCAGGCTCTGAACCTGGTCGTCTAGGTTCGAATCCTAGTCCGGCAGCCATCTAAAAAAAGGACGGTTCCTCCGGGAACCGTCCTTTTTTATTGGGAATCAGGGAAGGTTTTGGGCCAGCCGTTCAACCAAAGCGGGCAAGTCCCCGGACGCCAGGTGGGAAATCCATTCGTTGCCGGAGGCGCCCAAGCGAACGGCGTTGGGGCCCTCTTCGCAGCGGTCCATGCAACCCGAGGAACAAATACGAATCCGATCGGACCATCCGCCTTCTTTGACGAGACGCTTTAATTCGTCTTTCAGTCGGAGACCGTCCCGGCCGGCGGCCGCGCAGGACACCCGTTCGCCGGAAGCGCGCGCGTTCGTGCACACGTAAACCAGAATGGGAAACGGGGGCGGGTCGGCCTTCACGTCAGTTCGGGCCGAAGGTTTTCAGGACGTCGTAAAGGGTGGAACGTTGAACGGGGACGAAGCCCGCCTCCCGGATGAATGCCACCACATCGTCCGTCGAGGCTTTGTTCACGAATCCCGCCGCCGCGTGAACGTTCTCATCGATCAAGGTGCCCCCGAAATCATCGGCGCCGAAATGGAGGGAAGCCTGGCCGGCCTTTTTGCCTTCCGAAAACCAGGAGGCTTGGATGTGGTCGAAATTGTCCAAATAGACGCGCGAAGCGGCCAGCACGCGAAGGTACGGCACGGGGCCGGTCCGTTCGGGATGCCGGCGCTCCAAAACGGTGTTTTGGGGTTTGAAACTCCAGGGAATGAAGGCCGTGAATCCGTGGGTTTCGTCCTGCAACGCGCGAATCCGCTCCCAATGTTCAACGATATCGTCCAAGGTTTCGACGTGGCCGTACATCATGGTGGCGGTGCTTCGAAACCCCCGCCGGTGGGCCGCCCGATGGACTTCCAACCATTTTTCCGGGCCGCCTTTTTTGTGGGCGAGTTTTTGGCGAACGGATTCCGATAGAATCTCCGCCCCGCCGCCGGGGAGCGTGCGTTGCCCGGCCTCCCATAATTCGTTCAGGACGCCGTCGATGGTCAACCCCGACACCTGGGCCATGGTTTGGATTTCGGACGCCGTGAAACAGTGGGGGGTGACGGACGGGAACCGCTGTTTCATCGTTCGGACGATCTCGGTGTAATACGAAAGGGGGAGGGTCCGGTTGTGGCCGCCCTGCAGGAGGATCGTGGTGGCGCCCCGGTCCACCGCGGACCGGACTTTTTCCATCACCTGCTCAACGGTCAGCGCGTAGGCGTCGGGGTCCTTGGGACGGCGATAAAAAGCGCAAAAAAGACAGTCCGTGTCGCAGACGTTCGTGTAGTTGGGATTTGAATCGATGACAAAGGAAACTTCCCGGCCCGGATTCTTGGTCTGACGGACGCGATGGGCCCAGGCCCCCAGTTCGAGAAGAGGGACCTCCTCCGTCAGCAAACGGCGGCCTTCCTCGGGGGTCAGGCGGTCGCCCCGGAGAATTTTGTGTTCCAGAGTCCCGAGCTCAGACACGGACTTTTTCGTCCCCGGCGATGAGGTCCCGAAAGAGCGCTTCGCCCCGGCGTTCGCTTTCCGTCAAGCGGTAGACGAGGCCGTCGTAATAGTCTTCCATTCGGGAGGCGGGCAACCGCAGGGCGCGGGCCGCCTGGCGGCACATGTTTTCCCGATTTCGATCAAAGGCCTCCAAAGAGGCTTCCAAGGCTTCCTCGAGAAGGCCTTTCCAATAAGTCGAGACGGATTTGCGGACCATCCATCGCGCAAAAACAAAAGAGGTCCCTTGCCAACGATGCCATTCTTCCGCCAAATCGATGGCGTGGGGAAAATCCCGGAGAAACCCCGGCTCCGGGGTCAAGGCCGAATCACCGATGAGAAGGCGGGCATCGTCGGTGGGGCGGAAGCCTTCCCGAAAGCTCGGCCGAAGACCGTCCCGGACGGTCAGCAGCGTTTGAAGAAGCCGGGCCGAGGTGGCCGTTTGGTCCGTGAGGCCGATGCGGCCGCGGTCCAGTTCGATCCAGGGTTTTCGGGAATATAGAACGACGCTTAAGACCCGATTGCGGGCGGCGATGCCCAATTGGCCCACCGGCTCGAAATCCTTTTCCAACCGCCAGGCCTCCACCACGGGAATGACGCCGGCGTCGATGGAGCCCTCTTCGGCCCACCGCGCCAACAGGCGGGGCGACAAACAGGGCATGGTGTTCCACCGGCCGTCCAACCGAAAGGGCACCGTGTTTTGATAGGAGAGTTCCCCGACGCGAACGGGGTAGCGGAGGGCGATCATCGGCCCCCCGCCGGCACGGGGTCCGGGACCGCGGAACGGGGGTATTCGCGAACCACGTTGTAAAGGGCGTCCCGTTCCACGGGGAGGCCGCCGGCCTCGCGGATCAGGCGCAGGAGGCGTTCCCGGGCCATTCCCACGGGGGTCGCCGCCTTGGCCGCGTGCATAATGCGTTCCTCCAGAATGGTTCCATCGATGTCGTCGGCGCCGAACCGAAGGGCCATGGAGGTGGTTTCCTCGCCGACCGTCACCCAATAGGATTTGATGTGGTCAAAGTTGTCCAGCATCAACCGGGACACGGCGATGGTTTTGAGATCGTCGATCACGGAAGTTTGGCGTTCGACGATGCCGGTGTTCCCGGGTTGGAAGGCCAGGGGGATGAAGGAGAGGAATCCGCCCGTTTCGTCCTGGAGGGCGCGCAGTTTGAGCATGTGGTCCAGCCGTTCGTCGATCGTTTCGATGTGGCCGTACAACATCGTCGCGTTGGAGCGGATTCCGAGGCCGTGGGCGGCGCGATGGACCTCGGACCATTTGGACCAACCGATCTTGAAGGGGAAAAGCTGCTTTCGGACGCGCTCGCTGAAAACTTCGGCCCCGCCCCCCGGAAGGCAGACCAATCCTTCGTCCTTCAGTCGCTGGAGGACCTGGGCGATGGAAAGGTTTTCCCGACGGGCGAAAAAATCGATTTCGACGGCCGTGTAGGCCTTCAGCTGGATCTGGGGGTAGGCTCGACGAATGACCCGCAGAACATTGAGATAATCGTCGAAGGACCATTTGCGGTAAAGGCCGCCCACGATGTGAACTTCCCGCAGCTCCGGCGAAAGGCGGTCCAGAATTTCCTTCTCGGAAAGGACGTAGGCGTTGTCCCAACCTTCCTTGGAGGCGTAGTCGCAAAATTTACAGGAAAGCACGCAAATGTTCGTCGGATTGATCTGGCGATTAAACACGAAAGTGGCCCGATCGCCGTGGCGGGCCCGGCGGACCCAATCCGCCATCCACCCCACCCCCAGGAGGTCCGGGCTGGCGTAGAGGACCCGGCCGTCTTCCTCCGACAGCCTTTCGCCGGACCGGACTTTTTCCCAAAGGACCGGGAGGTTTTTGTCTTCGAAAATCATAATCCGTATTCCTTCCAACGTTCGTCGACGCGCCGTACGATCGACTCCGTCATTGTGAGGGGCTTGGGATACCCCGCTTTCCAGGTGGCGTCGATGCCCAAGGGCCCGCCGTAGACCGGCCAGGCGCCGTTCATGGTCACCGACGCGGGAACGACGTCCCGGGCGCAGTCAAACCGGGTGAAAAGGCCCCACAGGAGCAACTCGTCGTCGTCCAAGGGCACGTCATCGCTCACCGCGGCAATCAAATTGTACCCCGAAAAGGCCGGATTTCGAAGAATTTTTTCGATGACCGGCCGTCCCGGACCCGGGGTGCGGACCGCCAACAAGGCGTCGCGCCAATTGCGGGACGGAAGGTCCAACCCGTCGACGTTGACGCGGTCCGGGCGTTCCGACCGCGGGGGGGGGCGTCGGGTCCCCAGGGACGTGGCGTCCAGGATCATCTTGCTACCCAGGTTCATTTTGAAGCTCGTAAAGTCCAGGGTGTCCTGGGGGGTCCCCGGTAAAAGCATCCAGTCGTCGGCGGGGTTGAAGTGGTTTCGTAGGGCGTCCAACACCTCCGCGAAATTCCGCACATTGACCGATGGATCCACCAGGACGACGCATTTCGTCAAGGACATCTGCCCTTGGCCCATGAGCCCCAGGGCGGTTTTGATCGCCTCTTTGGGGTATCTTTGACGGACCGAGGCCACCGCCAAATTGTGAAACCCGGCTTCGAAATAAGCCCAGAGGTCCACGAGCTCCGGCCGCATGACCTTCAACAGGGGCAGAAGCATCTCCTGGACCGCGTTTCCCAGGAACTTGTCCTCCTGGGGCGGCTTTCCCACGACCGTCGCCGGATAGATGGGGTTTTGTCGTCGATGGACGCGCGCGATATGAAAAACGGGAAAGGGCGCGGCGTGGCTGTAGTGGCCAAAATGATCGCCGAAGGGGCCTTCGACCCGGCGCTCGACGGGCGGCACGTGGCCTTCCATCACAAATTCCGCGTCGGCCGGAGCGCGCAGGCCGTTGGACAACGAAAACAAGCGGGTTCGCCGGCCCCGCAAAAATCCAGCGAAGGCCAGTTCGTCCATGTCCTCGGGCAGGGGGAGAACGGAGGAAAGAATCGTGACGGGGTCGCCCCCCAGGGCCACGGCGACCGGCATGGATTCACCCCGGGCCTCGTATTCCGCGTGATGGGCCCCGCCGCCCCGTTCGATTTGAATGTGCATGCCGGTGGTTTGACCGTCGTAGACGTGAAGCCGGTACATGCCGAGGTTTTGGCGCCCGTTGGAGGGGCTTCGGGTAATAACGAGAGGCAGGGTGACGAAGCGACCGCCGTCGTCGGGCCAGCAGGTGAGGACCGGCCAGGAACCCAGATCGGGTTTTTCCACAACGTCCAGGCCCGGGGCCCCGCGCGGGCGCATGGCGAAGGCCCGGGTCAGCAATCGGCGGTGGCGCCACAGGGCCGCGGGGCGGGGGGGGACGAGATCCTCGACCGCCGAGGCCAATTCCTCACCGATTTGAGCGGGAGGTCTTCCCAGGGCTTGTTCCAAGCGGCCCGCCGTCGCCATGAAATTGACGGCGACGGGATAGGCCGATCCCTTGGGCCTCTCGAAAAGAACAGCCGGTCCCCCCGTTTTAACCAAGCGGGTGGCGATTTCCGTCATTTCGAGATGGGGATCGACCTCTGTTCGGACCCGGATTAAATCCCTCCGGGCTTCCAAATGGGCCAAAAAAGAGCCCAGGTCCGAAAAGGGGGCGGGCAACGCGCTTCTCGTTTAGTCGAGGTCCCGGGATCGCCAGCCCGCTTCGACCGGCAATCCAAGAACGCCCCGAATCTTGTCCACGTAGCCGTTGATCAGGTCGGGCAGGGAGGCGGGTTTTTGATAAAACGGCGGGGACACCGGCATGATGATCGCTCCCGCGAGCGAAAGCTTGTGGGCGTTTTCCAAATCGATGGTGGACAGCGGCGTTTCCCGCAGGCACAACAAAAGCTTGCGCCGTTCCTTGAGGGCCACTTCCGCTGTGCGGGTGATCAAATTGTCGCCGATGCCATGGGCAATTTTTCCGAGCGTGGCCATGGAGCAGGGAAGGATCACCACCGCATCGACGGGGTTGGATCCGGAGGCGATGGGCGCGTTCATGTCCTCGTTGGAAAACACCTTTTTGGAGAACGTGGAAAGATTTTCCGCGGTCAATCCCGTCTCTTGATGGAGCACCGATCGGCCCCACCGGGACAAAACCAGGTAAACCTCTTCCCCGGTGGCCCGGCGGAGGAATTCCACCCCAAAAATCGAACCGGACGCCCCGGTCATTCCCAACACAATGCGCATAACGACTCCTTGTCGGCCGGAAAACTAGAAATCGGGACGAACGCCCACAAACACCATGGCCAGCACCACAAACCCGGTCAACACATTGATTTTAAAGAAGGCCAAATCCACATGATCCACGAGCATATGCTCCAGAAATAGGAGAAACCCCGCGGTCAGGCAAAGAAACGCCGCCGCGGATCCACGAAGACAGAAAAAAAAGAGGAGGCCGAGAAACGCGAAGGCCAAAAGATGCGTGAGCGCCGACAGACGAAGGGCCGTTCGTTTCCCAAACCGGGCCGGGACGGAAAACAGGCCTTCCCGGCGATCAAACTGTTCGTCCAGGGTGGCATAAATGATGTCGAACCCGGCCAACCAGAAAAAACTGAAAACGGCGAGAATCCAAGCTGGGCCGCTCCCCGCAAACCCGGGATTGACGGCGAACCACCCCGCCAGCGGCGCCATGGCCCAGGTGACGCCCAGCCCGAAATGGCACAACCAAGTGAAGCGTTTCAGGGTGGGGTAGATCAGAAACAACAAGGCGGGAACCCAACTCCAGATCAGGCAAAAAGAATTGATTTTGGTGGCCGCCCAAATGTACACCATCAAGCCCGCGATGGCCACGAGAAAAGCGTCCCAGAGGCTCAGAGCCCCCGTGGCCAACTCCCGGTCGGCGGTCCGGGGGTTTCGGGCGTCGATTTGAACGTCGATCAGGCGATTGAGGGCCAACGCCAGGGTTCGCGCACCCAGGGTGGCAAGCAAGATGAGACCCGTCAAGCGCCAGGAGGGAAGGGAGCCCCGGGCCAACAGCGTGCCGGAAAGGAGAATGGGCAGGGAAAAAAGGGTGTGCTCGATTTTAATGAACCGGGCGTAGGCCGAAAGTCTTTCTTTGAGGTCCACGACCCGTGCGGGGGGCGCCATAACCGTCTCCATATCGTCGCTATTTTAGCACATCGAGGGGGTCTCCGTGTTAAAATGACCGGCATGTCCACCGTGCACAAAAAACCCCTCGTGGTGTTCGACATCGGGAACGTTTTGATCGCCTTCAGCCTCGAACGCGCCCGGCGGAATTTCGACCGCCTCGAACCCGGCGTCGGCCGACGATTGGTGGACAAAATCTGGAATCATCGGAACGGGTTGGGTTTCGAGCGGGGCCGATTCACCGGAAAAGCTTTTTTTCAATGGATTCGTCGAGCAACGGGCGTGCGAATGACCTATCGCCAGTTTCGCGGGGCCTTCGTGGACATCTTCACCCCCTTGGAAAAGAACTTGAAACTCTTGGAGCGTCTGTCCGCCACCCACGATACGGCCCTTTTGTCGAACATCAACCCCATCCATTGGCGGCACGTGATGAAAGAATATCCCGGCCTGCGAAAAGCCCGCTGGCGATTCGGTTCCCACCGACTGGGAGCCATGAAACCGGCAGCCCGGGTTTACCGGGCCGTTTCCCGAAAGACCCGGACCCCTTTCGAGCGCATGGTTTACATCGACGATCGAAGCGATTTTGTCGCCGCGGCCAAAACCCTGGGAATTGTCGCTCGGGTTTACGACCGGCGGCGATCCTTGGCGGCGGTCCTTCGGTCCGCCGATGTCCGCCCGTAACCCCCGCCGCGCCTCATCTTTTAGCCAAAGAAGCCGATAGTGTTCGGGAGGGCCCCTCGCCCCGGCGGGGGCCCGTTCACCATGACTCCCATCGCCCCACTTGTAGCCTCCCTTTGGCACGGCCTTTGGGAGGGGGCCGGACGCGAAAAAACCTCCGATGGAAATCGGTGGGCCGGCTTCCTTCCTTGGACGATCCTGTTGATCGGACTGGGAACGACCCTGGGCCTTTGGTCCCTGTCCTTGTCGTCCTTGCCGCCGAACGTCTCGGGGGTTCTGCTGGCGCAGCCTCGAACGGCGGCGGGCGCCTTCGTCGCCCTGATGTTTTCCAACACGCCCCTGTGGATCCTGCTGGGGGGGAGTTTTACGACCCTGGCGTTGTTCGGGTTGGGCTGGGCCTTGACCACCGCGCAACGGCGGGCCGGTCTCCTGGCCCGCGAAATGACCCGGGAACTGCGCGCGGCCGAGGCCGCCGCCCGTCGCGCCAGCCGGGCCAAAAGTGAATTTTTGGCCAACATGAGCCACGAATTGCGAACCCCGCTCAATTCCGTGAT
>Ga0268298_10001324_pt1 | contig 29571 bp, 28 predicted proteins | sample WWTPWeurt_MetaG_FD_194462 | JGI IMG/M metagenome (GOLD analysis project Ga0268298, IMG submission 194462) | Activated sludge microbial communities from WWTP in Nijmegen, Gelderland, Netherland - WWTP Weurt | ecosystem: Engineered > WWTP > Aerobic digester > Activated sludge | place... | reverse complement strand
CCGGACTTGGTTGATCGGCGCGATGCTCGGCACGGCGGAACTCACCGCCGTCCAGGACCAGCGGGTTCGGTGGGCCTTTGTTGAAACGGGATTGATCGCCATCGGGGTGGGCCTTATGGCGCCCCGTCCCCGGTGGGGAACGGCGGGACTTCTTTGTTTGACCCTGCTGGAATTGGCCTGGAACGCCGCCGGACTTCATCCCCTGGCGCCGGCGGGCTTTTTCCGGGAGCGCGTCGCCCTGGCGGCCCAATATCAAAATCAACCGCGGCGTTTCGCCCTGACGCCGGCGGCCTTGGACACCCGGGGCATGGCCGGGGACAATCTCGTGGACGGCTACCGGAGCCTGCGGCAGGCCGGCTTCCCGACGGTGATGCTGCCCTACCGCGCGCCCAACGCCTGGTCCTACGAAGTCTTCGGCCTTTCGGATTTCGCGGCCTTCCGCCGGCGACTCTCCCGGGAGGACCCGGGCGGCCCCGTGCTCGATTTCCTGGGCGTGGAAGGTCTCGTGGCCCACGGGCCCCTTTCGGCGCCCCGGGTGCCCGTCGCCCGGTCCGCCAACGCCTTGTTCTACCGCAACCCCGGCGCTCTCGAGCGAGTCACCGCCGTGGCGCTCTCGACCACCGTGGTGGATGCTTCGGCTCGCCTCCAATACCTCTCCACCGCCTGGAACCCCCGCCGGGAAGTGGTGCTGGAGGGGCCGGCGTCGGCTCCGCCGACCGACACGCCCCCGGAAATCCATTGGACCGATCGTCCGGGCCGGGTGGAATTCAAGGGCCGAGGGGTCGGCTGGGCGGTTCAAAGCGCGCCGTTTTATCCGGGATGGGAGGTTTACGTCAACGGATCCCGGGAAACCAACCGACGGGCGAACCACGCCTTTCAGGCGGTGGCCTTGCCCGCCGGGGAATGGCGGGGGGCCTGGATCTATCGGCCGGCGATGCTTCGGTGGGGGGTTCTTCTGGCCCTGACGGGCCTGGCGGGATTGGGCGCCGACGCGGTGCGCCGGGCGCGGCGGTTCGTTTAAACCGGAACGGCGTCTCGTCGGATCAGGTGGTGGCCGTTGATTTTCTTGGCCTCGGCCAGGGCCGCGGCGGCTTCGTCCAACACGGGCACGTGGTGGTGAAAGCGCCCGGGGGCCACGTCGACGATCCCGATGGACAGCGTCATCAACGCCGGGGCCGGGCCCCGGGGCGGGGGCGTCCGGTCCTTTTCCTCGTATTGCATCAGCAAAAGCGTTTCCGCGTTTTCCAGGGCCCGGGCCGCCACGACCTCCGCCCGCACCGACGTGCTCACGAAACCGAAATCGTCCCCGCCGAAGTGGGCCACCAGATCGTTGTTGTTGCCCAATTCCACCACCGCGCTGCGCAAAATCATGCCGATCAACCGGACCACGTGGTCGCCCTTCTCGTATCCGTACAAACGGTTGAAGGTCGCCAATCCCGACACGTCCGCCCGGGCGACGGTGAAGGCTTCCTGATCCATGAGGCGTCGCTGAATCTCGCGTTCCAACGCCACGCCCCCGGGCAATCCCGTGAGGGGGTTGGCGGCCAGCTCCTCCCGACTCCGTTGCAACACCCGCTCCACCCGGGCCAAAAGCTCCATGGATTCGAAGGGCTTGGACAGGTATTCGTCGGCGCCGAGCTTGAATCCCGTGACTTTGTCCTTGGTGGCGCCCAGGGCCGTCACGAGAATAATGGGAATCAGGCAGGTGGCCGGGTCCGAGCGCAGTCGTTGACACACTTCAAAGCCGCTCATTTTGGGAAGCAGGACATCGAGCAGAATGAGGTCGGGCCGTTCCTCCCGGGCGAGCCGAAGGGCGTCTTCCCCGTTTCGGGTCAAGGTCACCCGATAGGCCTCCTGCTTCAAAAGCGTGGAAACGATCTCGGAAAGGGTTTGATCGTCTTCAACGAGAAGCAGGCGCGCGGTGGCGGGAGTCATTGGCCTTCCCGGAAGCTCAAATACACCCACCGGCCCTGGCGATTCACGTCAAGCAGCAAGCCCTCTTTGGCATCGGCGGCCTTCGCGGCTTTGAGAAAAGCCGACGGGTCGGGTGTTTTTTGGCGGTTCACCGAGGCCACCAAATCGCCCTCTTCCAACCCCAGGCGTTCGGCCAATCCGCCCGGTTGCACCTCCAGGACGACGACCCCCGACACCCCGGCGGCGAATCCGTAGCGTTGGGCCCATTCGGACGAGGCGGCGACGACGCGCGCCCCCTCCCATTCCGCGGGCTCCCCGGGGCCGGGTCCGCGGCTTTCGCCCGCCGACGGCGCGGCGGTCGTTTCCGCCGGCATTTCGGCGGTCACCAGGGTCAAATCCCGCTCTTTTCCGTCCCGCACAATACGCATGGCGACGGTTTTTTTGGGCGGCGTTTTGCCCACCAACTCCACCAACGCCTCCTGGGTGGGGGTCTTCTTCCCATCAAAGGACAACACCACGTCGCCGCGCTTGAGACCCGCCTTGTCCGCGGGGGACCCCGGAAGCACGTTGTTGATCATCACGCCCTCGATCGATTTCAACCCGAATTGACGCGCGATCACCTCGTTGACCGACAAAATCTCCACGCCCATCCACCCCCGGACGACGCGGCCTTTCTCGATCAATTGCTCCATGATGTCCTTCACGCGGTTCACCGGAATGGCGAACCCGATGCCCGCGAAAACCCCCGTGGGCGCGTAGATGGCCGAATTGATGCCGATCACTTCCCCCCGAATATTGAGGAGCGGCCCGCCGGAATTTCCGCGATTGATGGCGGCGTCGGTTTGAAGCAGGTGCGTGTAATTCACCCCTTCAATGTTCAGGGTTTGCCGAACCGCCGAGATCACGCCCACGGTGAGGGTTTGCTCCAACCCGAAGGGGCTGCCGATGGCGATGGCCCAATCCCCCACCCGGACGCGGTCCGAGTCCCCCAACGGGGCGTAGGTCAACGGTTCCTTGGGCGGAGCGATCTTGACCACCGCCAAATCCGTGCGGGGGTCCGCCCCGATAACCTTGCCCGGGAATTTCCTTTCCTCGGGGACTTGAAGCGTGACGGTCAATTCATCGGCGCCCCGGACCACGTGCTCGTTGGTCAGGATGTAGCCGCGGGGATCGACGATCACGCCCGACCCCAGCCCCTGCTGCCGCCGCTCGAAAGAACGCGGCGCCGGGGCCGGACCGGGCCCCCGGCGGGGCATGCCCTGGAACTCCCGAAAGAAATCCTCGAAGGGATCGCCGAAATAAAATTGGGGGGCTTGGACCTTTTCAATGTGCGTGGCGGTGATGCTGACCACGGCGGGCTTCACCTGGGCGGCCACCTTGGCAAAGGAATCCTGAAGGTTCAACACGGACCCGTCCACGGGCACCGGGTCCAGGGGGAGCCCCTTGTCTTTCTTCGGACCCCAGGCGGCGGGCAGAAAGGACGAAACACGCCCTTCGCTCTGGCGCTCGGACATCCACACCAACCCCAGGGCCAGGGTCGCGGCCAACACCCCGAAGAGGAATCGATCGTGTTTGGAAGGCAAGCTCATGGAAGGCTCCTTGAAATTATTCCGCCCGAACGAAAGGCAACGTCGGGTCCTGCCCTTGACGGTAAACCCCCAACGTGCGGCGTTGGCTGACCCCTTCCGGGGTCAACAAATCGATGTAGGGAGGCGCCGGCCGGTCGGCCGCGTCCGCCCCGCCGAATTGGGCGGCGCCCGGATCCGAGCCCACCGCCATGGGCCCGCCCGGCGGCGCCCGGCCCATCACCGCCACGGCGAACCCCCAGCCGTCGGGATCGCCCCGCAGGTAACGACGGGGGACCGTCACGGCGAACCGAGCGGCCCCGGTTTTTTGTCCGCTCAAGGTCGCCACGGCCCGCGGCGCGCCGCCCAGGACGAATTGGGACAAGCGCGCGCCCCAGCCGTCGATGCTCAACGCGTATTCCCAGGCGTCCTGGGATTCGACCAGGCCCGGGCGGCCGGGGAGCAATTCCTGGGCCCCGGCCCCGGGGGAATGGTTGATATCGATGTAGACGTCGATCAGGGGGTAGGAAAATCCCAGGGGCGCCTTCAGCGGATTGGGGAGCGCCGCGAATTCAAATCCGAGGACCACGGCGTCGGTGGTGGGCGTCACGTCAAAAACGCGGAGGTCCCAGGTCCCGGTCTCGTACTGGGACCCCGTCGGATAAAAATAATTGCCGGGCCCCCGGTCGTCGTGGAGGGGGTCCCGCCAACGGAGCGTCGCCCCTTCCCGCTCGAAAGACCCTTCGCCCTCCGCGGCGGTCGGGACCCCGCCCCGGGCAAAACCGTTTCGAATTTCGGGCGGCGCGGGCTTCCCCATCAATTGAAACACCTGATTGAGCGAAGCGAGAAATTCCCGTTTCAAATCCGCGTCCCGGGCGCCGTCGGCGTCCTGCCCGAAGGCGTGGAGATACGTTCCGCTTTCGGCGGCGTAGACCGCCCGCACGGCGAGATTCAGGCTCCGCACGTCCGCCTGGCCGGCGTTGGTCACGTCTTCCACCGCCCGCCGGGCGATGCCCAGCAATTCCCAGGCCCGGTTTTCCTCGTTGTCCCCGATCCACGGCGTGAAATCCGGCGCGGGCAAGGGCGAACGAACCACCGACGTGGAGACCGATTCCCGCACGGTCTCCGACACTTTGGCCCACCGAAAGGTCTCCGTCGACAGCCAGGATTCCCAAGCGGCCAATTCCTCCAGCGTGGCCACCTGGACGGGACCCCAGGTCGCTCCGGCGGACAGGCCCGGACCGGGACCCCGTTTCCACCAATCGCGTCGGGTCGCGGCGCCGGCGGGGGGCAGGGACGGACGGACCAGGGACAGCCGGTCGTCTTCGATCAGCACCGGGGAGCCGGGCGTGGACGCCATCAGCCCCCAACGCAATTTAAATTTCGACAGTTCGGCCAATTCGGGGCCCTGCACCGCGTCCCAGGGCAGGACCACCACGGACGGATCGGAACGCCAACGGCGGCGATGGGCCGCCCGGGCCAGGGCGATTTGCTCCGTCACGTCCTGGGGCCAGGCGAAGCGGGGAGGCAGCGCGGCCACGGGCACGGTCGACGATTTGGCGTTGTCCGTGTCCATTAAGAGGGGCAACACCGGCCGACCGGGCAGCGTGAGCGCGACCTCCAGGGCCCCGGAGGAAATGAGCGACAAAAACAAGGCCCGGGCCTGTCGTCCGTTGGCATCATCGGTGAAATACGAATCGGGAAAGAGGGCCGTTGCCCGAAGGCCGGGACGCGCCGCCATATACCGAGCGGCCGCCAAGGGGTCGGATTTGGGGGCCGGCGTCCAGAACACGGGCAAGAGGCCCACCGCGGGCCCGGTCGCCGGGGGAATTTCCATCGGAGGAAATCCTTCGGCGGGGACCGTGGAGGGAAAGGGAGTCGTTTCGCCCGAAGCGGGCGGAAGCGCCGGCGGCGTCACGACGTTCGGTTCGGCGGTCGGCCCGCCGACGGGGCGCACCCGTCCCCGGGGAGGCAGGGGGCCCAAACACCCGGCGGCCAATAGGAAGGCCGCGACCCAAGGGACGCCGACCCGGTTCACGAACCGATCTCCAGCAGTGAACATTCCCGGGGCGCCGGGGTGCGCTCGGGGTTGGCGGGATCCAGTTCCCACCGGCCGTCGACTTTAAATTTGTATTCGTAACGGCCCGGGGCGAGACGGACGGTGGTCTCCCAGACTCCCTCCGACGTGCGCGTGAGGGGATGATCGGCGGCGTTAAAATCGTTGAAGGAACCGCCGACCCAAACGGATTGCGCCGCCGGGGCCAAAAGGCGGAAAGACACGGACCGAAGACCGTCCTCGGGCGCCCGGAGAACAGTCGGCGACGGCGCGCGCCACTCGGGAGCCGCGGCCGCGAGAAGGTGGGGCGTGGTTCCCCGGAGCCGGTCCAGGGCGGCCACATCGCGTCCAACCCAATAGGCCGTCGGCGCCAAAGCCGCCACGGCCGTCAGGGCGAACAGCGCCGCCCCCCGGGACCGGCGGGTCGACGCCGCGGAATCCACCGTCAAATCGGTCATGCCGTCGCTCCGTTCAAGGATTTCCACAAAACGTCCGTTGATCCAAAACCGCCCGGTTTCAGGACCATCTCCCGCGTGGCCCCCGCCTCGGAACGACAGAGGGGAACCCCGGGGGCGATTTTTCCGATGATCCGCCACCGGTTTTGCCCCCAGTATTTTACCAATCTCAAAGCCGTTTCTCCGCCCGTGAGAACCCAGCGGGGGGATGGGCGGGCCTTCGAGAGGCCCCGGGCCGAGGCCAACAGGCTTCGAAGAACGGTTTCGGCGGCGGCTCTCCGCCGGGGGGCCTGGACAATATGGACGTTCCACCGGGCCGGAAAGTTCCCCCGGTGGAGCCGGCTTTCCAAATAGCGCAACTGCTCCGCCGTCCGGGGATGGGCCGATCCGGCCACCACCGCCCCGGACCGGGCCCGGGGGACGGCGGGAAGGGCCGCGCGCCCGGTTCCCCGTCCGGCGTAAACCCCCAAAAAAGCCGAGGAGCCCAGGGCCGCCGGATCTTCGGCGGCGCGGCGGGCCGCGCGGCGCAACGCCGCGTTGTCCGGCACCTCGGGAATCGTCAATCGCCGGTCCAACCCGCGGGGTCGACGGAGAAGGGCCGCGACCCGGGCGGTTCGACGGGGGCTTCGCGGATCCCGGCCGAAGGGGGTGCGGTTCAAAGGGACCCCGTTCACCAGCAACCGACCGCCCACCACCGTTCGACCCGCCCCGGGAAAAGCGGGGATGAAAAAAAGAGGGCCCGCGAATTTTCCGGCCCGGAGAAAAGCGTCGGTCTCGGCCCCCAGGGGCCCCCGGAGCGTGGAATCGATTTTTTTGTAGAGACGGACGGCGCCCCATCGGCGGAGCGATCGCACCGCGGAACGCACCTTGGCCGCCGCCCGGGCGGGGGCGTCGTGGCGGGAATCGGTGTTGATCACCCAGGCCCGAACGCGGGGACCGGGACGATCGCCGGGGCGGGCGTGGAACTCCACCGTCCACCCCCGGTCGGCCAGGGCCAAGGCGGCGTCGCCCGCGCCGGTGAAATCATCGGCGATGACGCCGAGACGTCCGGGGCCCGGGCGATCCGCCCGGGGGCCGCGGATCGTCGCCGATCGATGGGAGAATCTATTCTTCTTCGTAGGCGTCCAGGTGGGGGCGAAGACGGTATCGGGCGCCGGCCGCCCGGGCAACGTTTTCCACGCCGGCGGGGTCCACGCCGGGAAGCGCCACGGCGGTTACGGTCGTGTTCGGAACGGCCCGGGCGCATTCGACGATAAATTCCTTTACGCTGGCCAGGGCCCGGTCCCGGAATTCCGGGCGGGGGCGCATGATCTTCAGATAAGTGTCCGGGTCGACGGTATTGAGGCTGATGGACACGGCGTCCAAAAAGGTCAGTTCCGGGGCGATGTTTCGCCCGTTGATCAAGTTGCCGAGCCCCACGGTGTTGAGACGGATTCGCCGGGCTCCCCGGGCGCGGAAAGCCGCGGCGAGGGTTTTCATTTCCGCCAACCGATAGGTGGATTCCCCGTACCCGCAAAACACCACTTCGCGGTATTTGGAAAGGTCGGGCGGGGCCGCGCTTAAAATCTCGTCCACCGTCGGCTCCGTCGGTAATTTCAAATCGTGGCCCCGGTATTTATAGTCCCAGGAAAATTTGATGCAAAAAGCGCAGGCCGTGGGACAGCGGCTGGTCAGATTGACGTACAAGCCCCCGTCGTATTCATAAACCAGGGACACGGCGGTGGCGGTGGTCATAGGGGTTGTGGACGGGCGCCGGCGGGCAGGGTCGGCCGGGGTTCCCCGTCCGGTGGCGTGGTCCACAGAAGGTTGGCGTCGCCGATCTTGATGGAAAAGGACCCTTCCCGGCGAGGATCGACCAACAGGCGGCCTTCCTTGTCCACGTTCGGGAAAGCCAGAAAATAAGTGTAATCGGCCAACCCGGGCTGGGTGGAGGCCAGGCCGAACCGAAACCCCCGAAGGGCCTGGTCCAACTCCGGGGGAAGGCGGTCCGGTTCCAGGGCTTTATAGGATCGCCCGTCCGGGCCCACCAAACGGGTCTTTTTGCGCACCCACGCCTCGGGCCGGGGGCGGACCTCGCCCCCTTTCTGCCGGGCGTAGATCAAACCGACCAGGGTGTAGGGGCGAAGGAATTTCTGAAGAAGAAGGACGTCCTCGGCCGAGAGGGCGGCGCCGGGGGAGCCTTCGGCGGCGGCGGAGGCCAGGCGGTCCCAAATGGCCTCCGGGAACCAAATGCCCACGGCCAAATCCCGCCGGCCCTTGTGCATTTGCATGTAGCGGGAGACGAGATCCTGCTCCGTGGCGGTCAATTCCTCGGCGCGAAGGGGGCCCCGCCCGGCCGCGGCCAACAGGAACAACGAAAACAGGAGCTTGCGCGATCGCATCGTAAATAGTATATCACTTATGTCTTTGGTATACGGAGCGCTTCTCCCAGGCCCGCCGAAGGTTCACCGTTGGCGGGGCGGGTTCTTTTTTGTGTACTCCCCCTTTGACAAATTCCTTTAAATTGCTAGAATAGGCGAATTATGACCGAACAAACGACCTACGCCGTTATCCGCACGGGCGGCAAACAATACCGTGTGACCACGGGCGAAAAGCTCAAAATCCAAAAGCTGCCCGAAGCGGCCGGCGACGCCGTGACCTTTTCCGAAGTGCTTCTCGTCAAAGATGGCGACGCGCTCAAAACCGGCCGTCCCACCGTGGCCGGCGCGGCCGTCAAAGGCCAAGTGTTGCGCCAATTTCGGGACAAGAAGGTTCTCGTTTTCAAGAAACGCCGGAAAAAAGGCTACAAAAAGCTTCAGGGGCACCGGCAGGACCTGACCGAAGTGTTGATCGAATCGATTCAAACGGGGAACTGACATGGCATCCGTAAAATCCCAAGGCTCCACCTCCAACGGCCGCGACTCCCACGGCCAACGACTCGGCATCAAGGCCTTCGGCGGCGAAAAAGTGACGGCCGGTTCCGTCATCGTCCGCCAGCGGGGCACGCCCATCGCCGCCGGAACCAACACCGCCGTGGGCAAAGACGACACCATTTTCGCCACCGCGGACGGCGTCGTGAAGTTTGAATTTCGACGGGGCACCCTCGGTCGTTCCGGCGGTCGCCGGCGCGTGTCGGTGTATCCCGTCGCGGCCAACGCTTAATAGCGCCCCGGCCCATCCATCTCCACAGCCCGAGGGGCCCCCGCCTCTCGGGCTGATCTTTTTTTAAGGGACTTTTCCCATGAACTTTGTTGACCGCGCCACCCTTCATCTTCTGGGCGGCAAGGGGGGCGACGGCTGCCTCTCTTTCCGGCGGGAGAAGTACATCGAAATGGGCGGCCCCGACGGCGCCACCGGCGGCAAGGGCGGGGACGTTTGGCTTTTGGCCGATCCCCAGAAAAACACCCTCTACGATTTCACCTACCGCCCCCAGTATCGGGCCGAAGACGGCGTCAACGGCCGGGGCCGGGACCAAACCGGCGCCGAGGGCGAGGATTTGATCATTCGGGTCCCTCCCGGCACCCTGGTGTTCCGGGACGGACGACTGCTGGCGGACCTGAAAGTCGCCGGGGACAAATTTTTGGCCGCCCGGGGCGGCCGGGGCGGGCGCGGCAACGCCAGCTTTAAAACCGCCGCCAACACGGCCCCCCACCTGTCGGAAAAGGGCGAACCGGGCCAGGACGTAAAAGTCGATCTCGAGCTGAAGCTCCTGGCCGACGTGGGCCTCGTCGGTTTCCCGAACGCCGGCAAAAGCACCTTTCTCTCGGTGGTCACCCAGGCCCGCCCCAAAATCGCCAACTACCCGTTCACCACGTTGACGCCGAACCTGGGCGTTTGCGCCGTCCACGGGGCGACCTTCGTGCTGGCCGACATCCCCGGCCTGATCGAAGGGGCCCACACCGGCAAGGGGCTGGGCGACGAGTTTTTGCGTCACGTGGAGCGCACCCGGGTGCTGATCCACCTGGTGGATCTCTCGGGCTACGAGGACAAAACGCCCCTCAAAACTTTTCGCGCCTTAAACGAGGAGCTGGCCTCCTATTCCCCCAAACTGGCGGAGAAACCCCAGATCGTCGCCGCCACGAAGATGGACCTGACGGATTCCGACAAGGCCCTGGCGGCTTTTCGAAAAGGCCTTAGGGGCGTCCCGGTTTTTCCCATTTCTTCGGCCACGGGAAAAGGGATCAAAGAACTTCTTTCCGCCGTGCAGAAGACCCTGGCGGAAGCCCCCGAAGCGCCCGTCTTTCAACCGGAGCGCTTGGACGTGGTGTTGGAACCGGATTACCGCGCCGAAAAAACGGCCGACCACCGCTTCCGCGTCTGGGGCCGAGAGGTGGAGCGCCTCATGGTCGTGACCCATTTCGACCAGGACGAGGCCGTGGCCCGTTTTCAAAAGATTCTCAAAAAAATGGGCGTCGAAGACGAATTGCGCCGCCGGGGCGCCGTGGCCGGGGACGTCGTGACCGTCGGCGAGTACGAGTTCACTTACCGGCCCGACGTGGGCGACCGCCCCGTGACCGCCGGCCGCTCGGCCCCCCGCCGACCCTCGGAACGGACCAAGGACGTGCCCAGCCGCTCCTTCAGCGAATCGAAGAGCCGGGGCCGGACCGCCCCGCCCCGGGTGCCCTTCGGCGACGCCAAGGATTACCGACGGGCCGAGCGCATCGGGGGAACCCGGCGCCGTTCCCGGACCTCGGGAAAAATGAAAAAATAAAGGGGCGCCCATGGCCCTCACGTCCCGTCAACGGTTGGTGGTCAAAGTCGGCACGGCGATCTTAAGCCGCGCCGAGGGCGGCTTAAACCGCGCCCGCCTCCGTCAAATGGCCGAGGAACTCTCCGGTCTCCAAAAGAAAAATTTCGCCCCTCTCCTCGTGACCTCCGGCGCCATCGGCGCCGGCATGGACGCTTTCGGCTGGCGCGTGCGCCCCACCGCCCTTCGGGACAAACAAGCCGCCGCGGCCGTGGGCCAGGTGGCCTTGATGGAAGCCTACAAGGCCGCCTTCGCCGAGTTCGGCGTCACCGTCGCCCAAATCCTCCTGACCCGCTCGGACCTGGAGGACCGGGAGCGCTACCTCAACATTCGCCACACCCTCACCGCCCTTCTGGAACGGGGGGTGCTGCCCGTTTTGAACGAAAACGACACCGTGGCCACCGACGAGATCAAGTTCGGCGACAACGACTCGCTCTCGGCCTTGGTGGCGGCCAAAATGGACGCGGGGCATCTCTTCATTTTGACCGACGTGGACGGCCTCCTCACCAGCACCGGGGCCGAAGGCCAACTTCTGCCCGAAGTTTTTCAAATCACCCCCGACATTGAGGCCCTGGTCCGGGCCGGAACCGGCTCGTCCAAAAGCGTGGGCGGCATGGCCTCCAAGCTCTCCGCCGCGCGGTTGGCCATGGCCTCGGGCGTGGAAGTGTGGATCGCCTCGGGCCGTAAACCCGGGATCGTCCGGGATATTTTGGAAGGCCACGGCCGGGGCACCCGGTTCGCCCCTCAGGAAGAAGCCCTGAGCGCCCGCAAACGTTGGATCGCCTTCGGCCGCCGGGTCAAGGGCGCCCTGCACGTGGACGCGGGCGCCGCCCAAGCTGTGGTGGACGGCAAGCGAAGTCTCCTGCCCGCGGGCATCGCCCGGGTGGAGGGCGCCTTTTCCGCGGGGGATACGGTGAAAATCCTAAACGCCGCCGGCCGGGAAATCGCCCGGGGTTTGGCGGCCCACGGGTCCGGGGACTTGCAAAAAATCAAAGGCCGGCGGTCCTCCGAAATCGAGTCGGTCCTGGGCCATCCCGCCCCCGCCGAAGTCGTTCACCGGGACAATCTCATCGTCCTCTAGGCGACTCCCCGCCGGCGGCCATCGTCAAACGATGCGCCATCTCAACACGTTCTTTCGCCCTTCGCCGACCCCGCCCATTAATTTTGTTACCATTCCTTCGATGAAAAAATGGGTCTCGGGACTCTTCGCGGTTTTTTTCCTCGCCGGCTGCACCGCCCACAGAATCTTTTATTTTCCCGATTCAAAACTCTACGTGGACCCGGACAAATTGGGCCTGGCCTACGAGGTGGTGACCTACCCCAGCCTCAACGGCAAACAATTGGTGGGCGTCTATTTTAAGGCGGAGGGACCGGCCGTCGGCACCGTGGTGCATTGCCACGGGAACGCCCACAACGTGTCGGACCATTTTCCCCTGGCCCTCTTTTTGCGAAAAGGCGGGTTCGACGTTTTGTGTTTTGACTATCAGGGATTCGGCGCGTCGGAGGGCCGGCCGTCGCCGGAGGGCACCGTTGAAGACGCGGTGGCCAGCGTCCGCTACGCGTCCGCGCGGCTGGCGCCCGGGGCCCGGGGCGTGGTCCTCTTCGGCCAGTCCCTGGGGGTGGCGGTGGCCGTGGGCGCCGCGGTTCGGGAACCGTCGGTCAAGGCCTTGGTCCTGGAGGGGGGATTTAATTCCTACCGGGTGATCACCCGGACGGTCCTTCGTCGCAGCTGGATTTTATGGCCCGTTTCGGCGATCCTGCCCCCGATCCTCGTCCGTAAAACCTGGGACCCGGACAAAATCGTGGCCGAAATCTCCCCCCGCCCGCTCCTGTTTATCCACGGCACCGCGGACCGGGTGGTGCCGGCGGTTTTGACGGAACGCCTGTTCGCCCGGGCCCGGGACCCCAAGGAACTCTGGTTGATTCCCGGAGCGGGCCATTTGCAATGCCACCGCGTGGCCGGCGCGGCCTACGAGGAAAAAATCATCGACTTTTACCGCCGGGCCCTGGGGCTTACAGAAAATAATTGAGGGAGGTCGCCGCTTCCCGATAAATTCCCGTCCGGGAAATTTCCGTCCGCCAAAGCCAGCGGGGCGACAGCGACCACCCCGCCGTCAGGTTCCAACGGGTCACGGTGTCCACCTGCCCCCAACCGTAGCGGATCACGCCCCCCTCCGCCGATATTTTCAACGGCGAATAAGACGCCCACAAAACGCCCCCCGTCCCCCCCCACCCCGCCCGGGCGTTCTCCCGAAAAACCCCGCCCACCCCCGCGTCCGCGTCGATTCGGGCGTAGAGGACCGCGGGCCGCGTCCCGCCGGTTTTCACCGAAAGGCCGGAGCCGCCGTTCAGAGTGAAATGCAATCCCCCGCTGGGTTTTTTAAAACGGTCCCGGGCCCGGTCCCAACCCATGAAAAACCGCCAAGACGGCGAACGCGCCCAGGGGTCCCAAGGCGTCAGGGAGAAAATATCCACGAGAGTCCCCCGCTCAAGGGCGACCCCTCGGGTTTCATTGAGATACCGAAATTTGGCGGTGAACATGCTGAGACGACTCCCCCGGGGAAACCCGGGGGAGGGATCGGTCAAATCGTGGAGGGACGTGCGCAACTCCAATTCCTCGAATCCTTTCCCGGCGCCACGGCCCGTTGCCAGTCCCACGCGGCCCGTCGGGTGGCCGACCTCGGGAGGCTCCAAAGCGGCCAGGGCGGCCGAGGAAACGTCCGGCCCGGGGGCGGCCACGCGGCTCCGCTCCATCAGCAATTGACGCTCCATGGCCTCCTGGGCCGGGGCTCCGTACCGTCGGAATTTATGGCGCAGGCGGTAGTAATCGTAGGCCGATTCCCACAGGAGGGCCCGCCGCTCCAAGGGAAACCCCTCGGCGCTCGGGAGCGGCCCGGGCCGGGAGGCCCGCTCCACCCAGCGCCGTTCCGTCGGAGACAGGAGGTCGCGCCGCGCGAAAATAAATTTCAACTGGGCGGGCCGGCCCCGCCGCGCGGCCACGAACCCCGGCGCCGCCAACACCCGCCGCAGGGTGTCCACGGGAATCGCTTTCCAGGCGAACCCGTCGCTCAGGGACAAGGCCGGGTCGGCCACTTCCAACAGGGGCAGCAATTGGTAGGAGCAATTCTCCGTCAGAAAAAAATAATGGAAGTACGTCGGGCCCATCTCCCACAGGTGGTCCAAGAGCCGGCGAACCTGGGCCGTGGACAGCGCCAAATCGTATTCCCAGAGGTCCCGGTTCTCCATGTTGTTGTACTGTTGAATTTTCATGTAGTAGGGGTGGGTGGAAAATTTTCCCGGGTAGCCGCCCAAAAGCCCTTTGACCGCAAAAACCAAGCCGCTGGTTTCGCCCGTCACCGCCGCGAAATTCGCCGTGTAGTCCAACAGCGGGTCGGCCCCGGTCCCCCGCCGATGAAGGCGCAAAAAAGTGTGCCCGAACATGGAGGCCGGGTTGTTCAAATAGGCCGTGGCGAAGACCAGGGAGATCCCGTCGATGTCCAGATTTTGCCGCCATTTCTCAAGGCGGGGCGACGACATTTCGGGCAGACGGGTTCCGTCGAACCCCAGGGCTTCCCGGAGGTAGGCGTAGCGGGCGGGGAATAACCCCTGGGGGTGGATCGTGTCCGTGTCGGCGGAGGGCGGCTCAAAAAACGCCGCGAGGGTGGCGTCCAACTCCGCCGCCGGGTCGGTTTTTCCCCGGGGCGATAGGAAAAAAGCCTTCCCGTCCACCCGGCTTTCCCAGCGGCCCCGCCAATTCTTTTTCATGTGCAGGAGGGCCCGCCAGCGGGGATCGTCGGCCAAACCGTTGGCCCGGGCGCGCTCCCGCAGGGCGTCCAAATAGGCGGTGTCCGCCGCCCGAAGGGCGAAGGGCGCCAGGAACAAAAAAAACATCAGGGATCGTCGCATGGAAAAAAAGCGGCCCCCGCGGGTCCCGCGGAGGCCGCTTTGAAACCTTAAGGGATCGCCTTAGCCGAGGAGGTCCGTGCGCCCGGCGAGCTTGTCCGCCAGGGCGTTCAGCATCTCAACCGAGGTCGTGGCGGCGGAGGGAACCAGCGCGCCGTAGTTCGAACGCACGAAGGCGCCGAATTCGGCCTGCTTTTCCGCTTTGACGCCCAGGAGGCGCGCGAAGGCCGACAGGTATTCGCCTTGGCCGTTCACCATGTCGCGGGAGAGGTCCTTCATGTTGATTTCGGCGTAGACTTCGACTTCCTTCACGAACTTGACCGCGCCGTCTTCGGTGCAGCCCGAGGTGCCGGAGGTCATGCCGAAGGTCGGCATTCCCGTCGCGTTCACCGTGGCTCCCAATATTTGGATCGGGGGTTGATTGTCACTGTGACTGAAAAGGACATAACCTAATCCGCACCCCGCCATCGGGTGATTCCCCCCCTTCGCAAACGCCGCGATCGGGGACATCCCAATCGCTAACAAAATAGAACTAATTTTTTTCATTTGTTTCTCCTTGAGAGTGAAAGAAGCAACCAGGAACTATTTATTTTAAATATATTTCAATGGTGTGATTGGCAAATTCAAGAACATTCTCGTAAGCCGTCGAAAGCCCCTGTATTTTCTTAACAGCCGAATTCTTATCGGCCGATGGGATATTCAACATTTGAATTAACGAATCTAGATTCGGACCGCTCCCCTTGTTTAGATCATTCACGATGTCCTTGTAAGAGGATAGGATGTATTCACGCGCTTTCTCTCGTTGCCCCATCACCACCGGAGAAACGACGTCGTTGCCGCCCAGCGGTTGCAATGAAACATGATATTGATGGGGCGAGTATTCATGCACCGACCCGGAAACGCCATCCGTTGTTGAACCAAAGAAGCCGCCAAGAACGATGTTGCCCCAGAACCAGGAGTTCATTCTCGTCTCCAGTTCCATTTTTAGCGGTTTATAGCCTTCTTTTTCAAATTCAATTTCCTGTCCCTGTCTTTTCTTCAAAGACGCGGAAAAAGGCGTGTTTCCAAGAATGCGCCCGCCGACTGTTACCCTTGCTCCATCGGGGTTCGAGTTGAAACTAACTTCCTGAGTTGTGCCCGTCATGATCGTGGAACATCCAATGAAAGAGAGCGGCACGGCGACAAACAAAGTCAGCCAAGCTGGTTTTTTCATGAGAATTCTCCTTCAGGCTTGTTCTTCAAATAAAAGAAAACGACTTCCATGGGACTTTGGCTATTGTATACAAATCCATCTCAAAAAACTTCTCCCCCCTTGGTTTTTTACTTTTCTCTTGCGGCGAATCCCTCCCGGGCGTATCTTTGGATTATGGCGAAAGTTCTCGTGGCGGACGATTCGGCGGTTTTGCTGAAAATCGCCCGTCTCGTTTTTGAAAAGGCGGGGCACGCGGTCGAGACCGCGGCCGACGGGCAAATCGCCCTGGAGCGGGCCCGAATCTTTCGGCCGGATTTGATCGTGCTGGACGCCGAAATGCCCGTCCTGTCGGGCCTGGAGGCCTGCCGGGCGTTGAAGGCCGATCCCGCCACGGCCGCCGCGCCCGTCCACGTCTACACGGGCCACGACGTGGACGGCCCGACGGCGGACGCCTTTCGGGCGGCCGGCGCGGTGGCGGTTCACGCCAAACCCTACACCCCCGCCGCCCTGCTCGCCCTCCTGCCCGGCTGACCCCGGTCGCTCTTGAAAGGATCGTCGATCGGGGGTATACAGAAGAGGTTCAGGGCATCGCTCCCCGGGGAGGAATTCGATTTTGGCAACGGAGCAACCGTTTCAAGACGAGTGGATCGTTAAAATCGCGGAACCCCTCGGGCTACCGCCGGACGTGGTGCCGGGACTGCGCCGGGACGGCGAACCCTTTTTGGCCTCCGCGCTTTTGCGGCGCGGCATCGTCGATTGGCCCCGACTGGCGGACGCGGTGGCCCGCGCCTTTTCCATCGCCCCCCTGGATCTCAACGCGACCCACGTCGAAAAAACGGCCCTGACCCTCCTGACCCAGCCGGTCTGCGAAAAGCTCCGCCTTCTTCCCCTCCGACTGACCAACACGACCATCACCGTCGCCATGGCGAACCCCCTGGACGCCGACGCCCTCCGGGAAACGCGCCTCCTGGCGGCCCGGGAGGTGGAGGCGGTGTACGCCCTGCCTGAAAAAATCGACGCGTTGGTGGCCGAGTGTTATTCCGACGACATGATGGTCGTGGGGTTGATTGAAAAATTGGACGTGGACGAACGGTTGGAGGTCCTGGATTCCTCCGGGGCGCCCAACACCCCGCTGAACGCCGCCGGCCCGGTGGAGCGGTTCGTGAACGATCTGATCGCCAAAGCCGTCCGCATGGAGGCGACGGAAATCCGCATCGACCACGGGGACGCCACCAGCGAGGTCCGGTTTTTGCTGGACGGCCGCCTGCGCACCATTTTGACGTTGCCCAAAGCCATGGCCACCGGCCCCCTGGCGGATCGGGTGAAGGCCCTGGCCGGCCTGGACCCCGCCGAACACCTGCGCGGCCAGCAGGGCCGGGCGACCCTGCGCCTGGCCGGGCGCGAGCTCGGCCTGCGGGTCTTTTCCCGCGGGACGCCCTCGGGCGAACGCCTGGCCCTCCGCGTGCTGGACGAACGCGTGGCGGCGCTTTCCCTCGACGATCTGGGGCTCCGTCCCGCCCTCGCGGCCAAAATCAAAGCGTTGCTCGCCGAACCCCGGGGTCTCTTTTTGGTCGCGGGTCCCACGGGCTCCGGCAAAACGTCCACGCTCTACACCCTTTTAAAAGAGGTCAAGGAATCGGGCCGGGCCTTGGCCACCGTCGAAGACCCCATCGAATTCAAGCTCGCGGGCGTTCCGCAAATCCAGGTCAACGAATCCCAGGGCCTCCACTGGGCCACGGCCCTGCGGTCCGCCCTTCGAGGGAACCCCGGGGCGGTCCTGGTCGGCCATTTGGCCGACGCGGAAACCGCCGGCGTCGCCCTTCAAGCGGCGAGCGCCAAAACCCTTCTGGCCGGGGTGCACACCGACCACGCGCTGGCCGCGCTGGCCCGGTTGGTCGACATGGGATTGTCGCCGGAAAAAATCGCGGACGCCGCCGCGGCCGCGCTGTCCCAGCGCCTTCTGCGCCGTCTGTGCGACCATTGCCGGAAACCCCTGAACGCGGAGCGGATCGACCCCGCCTTGGCCGCGGCCATCCAGGGAGCGGGCGGCCCGTTGAACGTGTACGAGGCCGTCGGGTGCCACGATTGCAATTTTACCGGCTACCGCGGGCGCTTCGCCCTGGTGGAGCTGGTCACGGTGGCCGGGCCGGTGCGGGACGCCCTGACCCGGGCGGCCGGGGACCCGGAACTGGCCCGGGCCGCGGCGGAATCAAAAAATTGGGAAACCTTGGCCGCCGACGCGCTCTGGCACGTCGGCGCCGGGGACACGACCCTGGCGGAAGCCGCGCCCTTTTTAACCGAGGCGTTGTCGAAACCGGCCGCGCCGCCGGCCGAAAAAACGCCGACCCCCGCGCTCGCCCAAAAGAAAACGCGGCGGGTGCTGGTCACCGACGACGACGCGGTGATTCGGACGGTTCTTCGGCGGGTGTTGGAAAAAGAGGGGTTCGTGGTGGACGAGGCGGTCGACGGGATCCAGGCCCTGGCCCGGGTGGCCGAGGGTCCGCCCGACCTGCTGTTGCTGGATTTGGACATGCCGGAGATGGACGGCTTCGGCGTCCTCAAACTGCTGCGGCGCCGCATGGGCATGGTGAATTTGCCGGTGATCATGCTGACCGCCAGCGACGACGAAAAAAACCAGTCGTTGGCCATGACCCTCGGGGCCGACGATTACATTCTCAAACCGATCAAGCCCCCCGCCATCGCCGATCGGGTCAACGCCCTTTTTCGACGCCTTAAAACCTGACCCGCCCGCCGGGCCTTCCTCAGCGTCCCGCCCCCAGGCACCAGGCCACCACCCCCCACTCCTCCTCCATCGAATCCGTGAGCAGCGGGGCTTCGGCCGCGTCTTTTCGTTCCGCGGCGTCCTCCACCCAGCGGCTCAACCGCTGAAGGCGCAGGGCCCCGAAGGTGCCGCTGGTGCCTTTGATTTTGTGGGCCGCGGCCATGGCCTCTTTCCAATCGGCGCCCACGACCGCGTGCCGCAGGGCCGCGATTTGCTCGTGGGTTTGACGGAGGAAATCCTCCCGCAAGGCCGGGAAACCCTCCTCCCCCAAATTTCGCAGGCCCTGCAGGGTTTCCGGGTCCACGGACACGTCCCAGCGGGACAGCGTCGCGGCCAAGGCGTCGGTCGCCAGGGGTTTGGTGAGATACTCGTCCATTCCGGCGGCCCGGCACCGTTCCCGGTCCTCCTCGGTGGCGTTGGCCGTCACGGCGACCACGGGCGTCCGCCGTTTTTTGTCTTCCCACCGGCGAATTTCCTCGGTCGCCTGGTAGCCGTCCCCCCCCGGCATCTGGCAATCCATCAACACCAAATCGTACGGTTTCTTCTTAAACAACTCGACCGCCGCCCGGCCATCCGCGGCCACGTCCGCCCGGTACCCCAGTTTCTCCAATTGGAGTTGGAGAACTTTCTGATTGACCGGGTTGTCTTCGGCAACGAGAATTCGGTAGTGGGCCCGGGGGGGCCGCGGGGCTTTGGACGATCCGCGGCTTTTCGACGGGGCTTCCTCGACGGGCGCCGTCGCGGGCGCCACGCAGGGGATTTCGACCCGAAAGGCCTCCGCCCCGGCGTCGGCGGGCAGGACCGTCAAGGTCCCGCCCATTTGGCGAAGGAGGTTTTGCGCCAACGCCAGGCCCATTTTGTCCGGGCCCGCGCCGTGGGATTCCGCCGGCGCGCCCGGGACCTCCGGGGCCGGGAAATCAAACCGAAGAACGGCCAGTTCCCCCGGCCGGTCCACACGCGCCACGCGCAAGGACCGCCCCTCGGGCGGGGCGGTCCGGAGAACGCGCAGCGCCAGAAGGCGCAGGATTTGGCGGAGTCGTTCCGCGTCCCCCCGGCAGGGGATCGCCTCCGACGGCGCCTCCACCGTCCAACGCGCCGCCTTTTCCCCCGCGGAGGCTTTCACTGAGGCGGTTAAATCCGCCAATAAATCCTTGAGCCAAAAATCCGATTCCCGCAGGGCCAAGTCCCCGGCCTGCCACCGGGCGTGATCCAACAGGATTTCCACCGTGTCGTTGAGGGCTTGGGCGGAGTGGCGGAGGATGCCCAACCACTCCCGTTGCTGGGGGGCCAACGGCGAATCGGCGAGCAGGGCGGCCGCGCCCAAAAGACCGTTGAGCGGCGTTCGGAAATCGTGGCTCAGGTTTTCCAGAAACCCGTCCGCGAAGGACCCGCCGCGACCGGGACGGGGCGCCCCGGGGCCCGGCGCGGGAACGGGGGGCGGGGCCGGCGACATGGGAGGGGCTTCGGGCACGGGGGGCGCCGGAACGGAGGACGTCGACGGCGCCGGACCGCTCGGAACGGCGGACGGTTTGGGCGGCGGGGGGTCGGCCCAAAGCCGGACGCCGCCCCCCGGTCCCCGGCTTTCCACCCGGACCCGCAATGGCACTTCGGCCCCGGTGAGGTTCAGAAACGGACGGGGCGTTGCGGTCTCAAAGGTGGCGCGCAGGGCCTCTTCCGTCGGGATTTCCGGGCACCAACGGCCGAGGATCAATTTGAGCGGCTGATCCGCCAATTCGCCCGGGGCGTAGCCCAGCCGTTCGGCCAATCGAGCGCCGACCCGTTCGATGCGTCCGTCGGCGCCCAACAGCAGGGCGTCGAGGTCGTTGGTCACGTCCGCGGAATCCGCCACGCGAATCCTTTCGTTCGGCTTACAAGCCGAGAACCGCCAGTTTTTCCTTCAGCGCCCGCGCGGAAATGGGCTTCATCAAATACTCGTCCGCCCCCGCGTCCAACGCCGCCGATACGTCGTCCATGTCGTTCATCCCCGTCACCATCATCACCCGAAGGGTCGACAGGGCGTCTTCCGTCCGAATCGCTTTCAACGTGGTCAACCCGTCCATGCCGGGCATGCTCCAATCCAGGAGAACCACGTCCGGGCGCGGGTCGCCGCGCAGGACCTCCAGCGCTTTTTCCCCGTTGTCCACTTCCGACACCTGGTGACCCAAGCGGGTCAGCATTAATCCGATCAACTTTCGAACGTCCGTTTCGTCGTCCACGATCAAAGCCCGCACTGGTTGACCTCCTCGCTCGTTGGTGATTCCGTTGTCCCGTCGCGGCCCGGCGGGGTCAGAGCCCCAGGGCCGCCAATTTATCCCGCAATGTGTCTTTTGTCAGGGGCTTTAAGACGTACTCCTGGGCCCCCGCGTCCAAGGCCTCTGCCACCCGCCCCACTTCCATCTCCGTCGTAATAACGACCAACCGCACCGCGGCGTAGGCCGGTTCGGCGCGAACGGCGCGAATGAAAGACACACCGTCCATTTCGGGCATGTTCCAATCCACCAGGGCGACGTCGGGTCGGTAACCCTCGCGGAGCGCCGCCAGGCCGTCCTTGCCGTTTTCCGCCTCCCGTGCTTCAAATCCCAGTTCGGTCAACAGGCGCCGGAGAATGGTTCGCACCGCCCGGGAATCGTCGATCACGAAGGCCTTCATGGCCTGGCCCCCTTGGTCCAACGTTCGAGGTCGGCTTGAACCGGCGACGGCGCGTCGGGTTCCCGGCCCGCGGCGGCGATGACCGCCAGAAACCGCCGGATGTCCGTGGCCGCCCGCCCCAACAAGGCGAGCAGCGCCGGATCGGGAACGCCGCCGCGGTCCCGCAACGCTCCCAGACAGTTCTCGGCCGCCCGGGCGATCTTCCGCAGGTGGACAAAACCGAAAAACCCGCAGGAGCCGGCCAGCGTGTGCATCCATCGAAAGGCGTTCGCCAGGTCGTCCGCCGTTCCGAAAGGACGATGGAGCCAGCGCTGAAATTCGGCCATGTTGGATTCGCTCTCCGTTATAAACGCCTTCAGCAGTTCCGCGTCGTCGTATGTCACGCCGAAGCTTCCCCGCCCACCGCCCGGCGCCGGACTTCCGCCGCCAGGGCTTCCAGGGGGAGCACGGCGTCGGCCAAACCCGCTCGGGCCACGGCCCCCGGCATGCCCCACACCACCGAGGAGGTTTCGTCCTGGACCAAGACCACCGCGCCCCGATCCCGCAGCGCTCGAACGCCCTCCAAACCATCCTGCCCCATCCCCGTCAAAACCACGACGATGGCGCGATCGCCGGCGGCGTCGGCCACCGACTTGAACAGCACATCGGCCGAGGGACGGCAGGAATTCACCGGCGGCCCGTCCCACAGGTCCACCCGCAGACCCTCGGCGGTTTTTTGAACCACCAAATGGCGGTCGCCGGGCGCCAACCAGGCTTGACCCGGACGAAGGGGGCTCCGGGGTTCTCCCTCCCGGACCACCACCGGGGTTTCCCGGGTAAGCCGCTCCGCCAAAAGCGGCGTAAAGAGGGGCGGCATGTGTTGGGCGATCACCGTGGGCAGGGGGAAATCCCCCCCGAGGCCCGACAAAAATCGAACCAGCGCGTTGGGCCCCCCCGTGGAGGCGCCCACGGCCAAAACCAACGGAACGGCGCGCGCCCCGCCCCGCGCGCGGGCGGCCCGGGGGACGCGGGCGACGGGCGCCTCGCGCAGCCGCCGGTGTTCCTCCTCGTGAAGCGCCTTGAGCCGGGGCAGAAGCACCGTTCGAACATGGCGCCGGGCGTCCTCCAGCCCTTGGCCCGCTGGCGGCTTGGGCACGTAATCCGTGGCCCCCAGGCACAGGGCTTCCAAGGTCGATCGACTGCCACGGTCGGTCAAATGGGAATACATGACGATGGGCAGCCGGGGAAAAAGGCGGCGCAATTCCCTGAGCGCCTCCAGCCCGTTCATCCCGGGCATTTCAATGTCCAAAATCACGACGTCGGGTTTCTGGGCGATCACCGACGACAACCCGGTCGCGCCGTCGGGGGCCGCGGCGACCACCGACACCTCCGGATCGGCCTCCAGCGTTTCCACCAGGAGCCGACGAAGCACGGCGGAGTCGTCGACCGCGACCACGCGAAGGCGGCTCACGACCGGCGGGCCCCCTCAGGGACGCCCGCCCTCCCGAAATTCGATGTCGAGGCGCCCCGAACCCAGGGGAAGGCGGGCGGCCGCTCCGGGCGCGCCGGCGGGCGGATCCCCGGGCTGGACGGGCGTCGGTCGGGACAGGCGGCATCGGGCCTCGGCGCCATAGACGAAGGGCAAAAAATTACCGCAAACAATGTTGGCCAGCTCCCCCAGGGCGTCGGCGGCTTCGGCGCCTTCCCGGCGCCCGATCATGCCGGCGGCGACGGCCGCGCCCGCCCCCCCAAAGAACGTCAGCCGCATTTCGCCCCGGCCCGCGCCTTCAAACGTCACCCGGAACGCGGCCTCCCAGGGGGCCGCCGATTGCGCGGGCGATTCCCGGGGACAGGGCAAAAGCCCGGCGAGGGACTCGACGGTTTCCGCCGCCACGCGGAAAAGAGCGTCGTCCCTTTCACCCACGGCGCGCCTCGGTGACGGATTCGATTTGCGCCCGTAAATCTTCAGCGGACCAAGGCTTGTGCACGAACCCCGCGCCTTTTTCCATCAAGTGCTGGATGCGCCCGGCGCTGGACTCGCTGGACACGAACACGACCGGAAGATCCGCGTGGCGGGCGGAGGTCCGCAGGGATTCGTACAACTCCTCCCCGGTCATCACGGGCATGTGCAGGTCCAGCAGGGCCACGTCCACCCGCTCCCGCTCCAGCAAATCCAGGGCCTCCCGCCCATTGGCCGCCTCGTAAACGCCCCCCACGGACAACCCCGAGCGATCGAGCGCCTGGCGAATCATCTTGCGCATGACCCCGCTGTCGTCGACAATCAGCACGTTAAGGCTCATCCCATTCCTCCGGAGTCGGTCGTCGGTCCCGGTGTTTGGTAGCACCAGGACTTGTTTTTTTCGATGAGGCGGTACTGGGGATCGGTCATGAGGGCCGTTTCCGTCCCCCCCAGAAACAAAAACCCGCCGGGACGCAGCACCCGGCGCACCCGCGCCAGCAGAGCCTTCTTGGTTTCTTGATCGAAGTAAATCATGACGTTGCGCAAGAACACCACGTCCATGGGGAGCACCGCCGGCCACTCCTTGACCAAATTCAAAGGGCGAAATTCCACGGACTCCCGCAGAGCGTCGTTGATCCGCCAATCGCCGTGGCCCACCGCCGTGAAGTAACGCTCGCGGCGCTCCGGGGTCAGCCCCCGGTGAATTTCCAATTCGTGGTACACCCCCGCGCGGGCCCGGGCCAGGGCCGCCTCCGACAAATCCGTCGCCAGAATCCTCTTTTTAACGCCCGCGGGCAGTCGTTCGCCCAATATCATCGCCAGAGAATAGGGTTCCTGGCCGCTGGAACAACCGGCGGACCACACCGCCACCGCGGGTTGCGCCGGCCGCCGCAGCAACTCGGGAAGGACCCAATCGCGGAAAAGATCGAAGGAGGCTTCGTCCCGGAAAAACCGCGTTTCGTGCACCAGCAACGATTCCACGACCCGCCGCCGAAGGCTTCCATCGCCTTCCCGCCGCGCCCGGCCGATCAATTCGGCGACCGTCCCCGGGCCCTCCCGGCGGGCCAGGTCGGCCAAACGGATTTCGGCGAGGTACGCCCGTCCGGCGTCGAGCACCAGCCCGGCGTCTTCCTTCGCGATCCGCTGAACCCACTGAAATTCGTCCGGCGTCACCCCGTGGTCCTTTCCCCGCCCTCAAACCTCGGAGCCCCGGGCCCGCCGCCAGCGGCCCACGATGCGCTCCAGGGCGGCGGCCATTTTTGCCCTCAAATCCGTCGTGGACTCCCGGAGGGTTTCCGCCTGGGTCACCGTTCCCCGCGCCATCTCGGCCACGGTCGTGATGCTCTGGACGATTTGAACGCTGCCCCGGGCCGCTTCGGCCGCGGAGTGTCCGATTTCGCTGGTCGTGGCCGACTGCTCCTCCACGGCCCCGGCGATGGTTCCCTGAAAGCTGCTGATGCGTTTGATGATGTTGGAGATTTCCACGATGGCGCGGACGGCGCTTTGGGTCTCCGTTTGAATGGAGGAGATGCGCTCCCGAATGTCGTCGGTGGCCTTGGCCGTTTCCTTGGCCAGCTCCTTCACCTCGTTGGCCACGACGGCGAACCCTTTTCCCGCGTCGCCGGCCCGGGCGGCCTCGATGGTGGCGTTCAAAGCCAGCAAATTGGTCTGCTCCGCGATGCGGTTGATGACGTCCACGACCTTTCCGATTTCCCCGCTCGATTCCCCGAGACGGGCCACCGTGGCGTTGGTGGCTTCGGCGATTTTGACGCCCATGGAGGCGACCTGGGCCGCTTCGTGGGCGCTCTTGGCCACCTCCCGAATGCTGGCCGCCAACTCCTCGACGCCCGTGGCCACGGTTTGGTTGCTTTTGGACACCTGCTCCGCCGACGAGGAAACGCTGGCCGCCTGGGACATGGTTTCCCGGGCGTTGTCCACGGACACCGACAAGCGGTGGATCACGTCCGACATGGCCATTTCCTGCAGGGACCCGGCGGCGGACGCCAGGGTGCGCCGGAAGGATTTCAGCGTCAACAGCACGACGAGGATGAGCGCCACCGGCGCCGAGAAACACAACGCGGCGGAAAAGGACCTACCGAATTGGGCGATGGCGGCCCGGCGCCGTTCCGTCGTCCGAATGGCTTCTTCCAGCTTGTCGCCCATGTTGGACAGCACGATGGAGGTTTCATCGTAGACCGCGTCGAATTCGTTGAGCCTGCGCTTGGCCTCCTCCGGCCGGGTTTTCAGAAGGGCCAGGAGGCTTTGGGCTTTCTGTCCGTACCGCCGGACCTGGGGTTCGCTTTCCTGGGCGACTTCCCGTACCACCGCGTTGTATCCGTGGGCCTTGTTTTGCTCCAGCCGTTCATAGAGGTGGTTGAGGCATTCGTTCATGTCCTTGGCCACCGCGGCGCGTTCCTCCTCCGACACCGCTTGAAAGGCGGCGTAGACGTCCGCCCGAACGGTTTCGTGCATGGTGTTGGCCTCCATGTGGTCCCGCAGGGAAGCGGTGGTGGTCACCATGTCCCGCAAATCCCGTTCCAACCCCGAAAACCCGAGGTACACCACGGCCCCCACCAGGAGGGTGAACAGAACCCCGCCCAGGCTGATGCCGTACAACCGCTGCGCCAACGTGAGTTTCATAGAGGCCTCCTCAGGCCAATTCCAAAATTTTTTCGATGTCGAGCTCCAGCAACAACGCGTTCGGCAAGGCGTGCGCTTCCCGCACCACGGCCCGCGCCGCCGGCGCCAGATTGGCCGGCGGGGTCGCCGCCCGGTTTTCGTCGACGGTTTCGACGTCCCCGACTTTGTCCACGGCGAGCCCGACGGTTTCGACGCCGTGGCGGACCACCACCTGGGGCCCCCCGGTCGTCCGCGCTTCCGGAACGGCGCCCACCACCCGCGCGAGATCCACGGACGTCAAAATGTGACCCCGCAAATTAAAGATTCCCTTCACGAAGGGCGGGGCCAGGGGCACCGGGGTTAAAACCGGCGCGCGCAGGATTTCCTGCACGGATTCCACGGGCAGGGCGTAACGCGTTGACCCGATCAAAAAAGTGCAAAGCCGTTTCACGGCGATCCCGCGGGCCCGGCCAGCAGGGCGTCCAAGTCCAGCAGTTCCGTCACTCGCCCCCGGACAATCACGGTCGAACGCACCCCGGGGCGCCCCCCCGGGCGGGTGTCCGCGGGGATTTCGTCGACGATATCCAAAATTCGGTGCACGGCCACGCCGACGGGTTGTCCCCCCGAAACGCAAACGACCACGTGGGCCTGGTCCGGGTTTTCCGGGGAGAGCCGCCGGGCCGATTTCCGACGCTCGGGCAACAATCGGGTCAGGCGGACGATCCGCAGGGGCCCCTGCCGGTAGGGAAGGATTTCCTCGGACCCCACCCGTTCCAGGGCCGCCAGGGAAATCCGCTCCAGCCGAAGAACCCGGGACAGGGGCAGGGCCAACCGACCGTCGTCCGGCCCGGCCATCAGCAGATGGGGCTCCCCCGCGGGTTTCGGCGCGGCGGCCGCGTCGCCGAAAGCCGGCGCGGCGGGGTCGGTGGCGGCCACCCCGCCGTGGTCGGCCAAACCGGGGATGTCGAGAATCAACACCACCGCGCCGTCGCCCAAGACCGTGGCCCCCTCAAACAAATTCAACGACTTCAAATGGCGTCCGAGGGGTTTGACCACGATCTCCTCGGTGTCCACGATGTGCTCCACGGCCAAGCCGAAGCGGCGCGGGCCGATTTGCAAAACCAGGAGGGCCTGGGCCGGGTCGGCGTTGTCGGGCCCGTGCAGCACCTTGTTCAAAAACACCACGGGCAACAGGCGCCCGCGACGGCGAAAGACCGCCGCGCCCTGCACCCATTCGACGTCCTGGCCGGCCGCGCCCGGGCGCAATCGAACCAGCTCCAGCAACCCCGACTGGGGCACCGCGTACCGGAGCCCCCGGGAGGACACGACCAGCGCGGGCAAAATGGCCAGGGTCAAGGGAATTTTCAAATGGAAGGAACAGCCCCGGCCCGGGGTGGACCGCACTTCGACGCTCCCGCCGATCTTTTCCACGTTGGTTTTCACGACGTCCAAACCGACGCCACGCCCGGACAGGCTGGTCACCGCGGGAGCGGTCGACAAACCGGGCAGAAACACCAACCGCGCCACGTCGGCGTCCGACAGGCGCTCCGCGGCGGCGGGGGAGATCAGGTTCTTCTCCAGGGCCTTCCGGCGGATGGCGTCCAGCGAGAGCCCGGCCCCATCGTCGGAAATTTCCATATGAACGACGCCGCCCTCGTGAAAGGCCCGCAGGCGGATTTCCCCGGCGGCCGGCTTTCCCGCGGCGTGGCGCGCTTCGGGTTTTTCCAAACCGTGATCGACGGCGTTTCGCACCAAGTGCGTCAGAGGGTCCTTGATCGATTCCAAAACGGACTTGTCCAGTTCCGTTTCGCCGCCTTCCAGGAAGAGCCGGGCCTCTTTTCCCAGGGCGACCGCCAAATCCCGAACGAGCCGGGGCAGTTTCCCCCACAGCCCGCTGATGGGCTGCAGGCGCATTTTCATGAGCTGGTTTTGCAGGTCGGCGGTGATGAAATTCAGCCGCTGGACGGCGGGGGCCACGGCGGGGTCCCGGGAAAAGGCCGCCCGTTGGAGAAGATGGTTCCGGGTCAGGACCAATTCCCCGATCTGACCCATGAGCCGGTCCAACACCTGGACTTCCACCCGAAGCGTGGTGTCGGCGACGGCCGGCGCCGTCTCCGCCGGAGAATCCTCCCGAAGCGGGACCCCGCCGTCGGGGGATTCGGCCCGGGGTCTCAGATCTTTGACCAAAGCCTCCACGTCCAGGGGGCCCTCTTGCCCGGTCGCCTCCAGGCTTTTTAATACCGCCCGAACGCCGTCGGAAAGGGCCAACAGCGCTTCGGCGCACCCCCGGTGAAAGGCCAGTCGGCCGTCCCGAAGACGGCTGAGGAGGTCCTCGCCGAAGTGGGTTAAGGTTTCGATTTTCGCCAGGTTAAAAAAACGTCCGGTGCCTTTGATGGTGTGGAACGCCCGGAAGATTTCGGCCAAGGGGGCCGGGGCGGAGGGATTTTTTTCGAGGATCAGCAGTTGATCGACGATCTTGTCGAGGTTTTCATGGCTTTCGATGAGGAATTCTTTGATGAATTCCGCGTTGTTGTCCGTCGTTTCGCTCACCGTGAGTCACCCCGGATGTGCCGCCGATCCTTCCATCAAGTCTAGGGGGGGTCCGGGGGTTTGTCAAGGCAAGGCGCACAACATATAAAGGAAGGGAGAAAAAAACCCTGGAAAGCCTAAAGCCGTTCGGAAGAAAAACGTCTTTGAATCAAAAAAACAGCCCGACCCCTTTCGGGATTGGGCTTTGTTTTTTCTAAATTGTGGAGCACATGGCCTGGCCGCCAACCCTGGACATCTTTTTCGCAAACACCGGGCATAGCTATTGGGACCACTTTCGACTGACCGGCGAATACAACCTGCGGCCTACCTTGTAGGGATCGGACGGCCTGTTGCGAAGGGAGGGGGGAGGCCTTGAATGGCCTCCCCCACTGACGCGTGTTTAGAGGGGGGTGCGATGCTCTCCCAACCTCTGCGGCAGGTTCCGCCGCGCCCCTGCCGTTTTTTTTGACCGTCGACCGCTATCGCGGCGCCACACGGGGCCACTCTATTTATCCTCCACGGGATAGAGAGACAGCGAGCGGAGGGGCATAGTCCCCGGCGCGGGGGCGGCCGCCTCGGGATCGAAAGGACGGGCCGTGGCTGTCGTCCCCGAAAACCCCAAACCCACCCGCCGGGAAAACCCCCAGCGCTCGGCGCGCCGCCCCATCGTCCGCCCCCTTGGTCGCTCGCCGGCCCCGCCCGAAAAGCGCGCGCGGGGCCAGCTCGCTCCGTCGCCCCCGCGACCTGAACGCTGACCGCTCCGGTCAATCCGTTCTGGTTTCCGGGCTAGCGCCCTCCAACCATTCCCTCGGCTCCCACGCCTCGGTCATAAATCCGCTCCGGTTGATTCGCTGCCCGGGAAGAAAAACCCCCGCCGCTTGCTCTGGTTGGGTCGTCTTTTTGTTCGCTCCGCCGCGTCGGCCCATTGCGCCGCCGCAGCTCCGCTCCGTCGCCCGCGGGACTGAAACGTTGTCCGCTCCGATTTGATCGCCCCAACCCTGCTCCGGAGCGCGGCCCGCGGCCCCGCCCACGGGCTTAGTGGGAGTGGTTGGCTTCGGTTTCCCTGGTCCCGGTCGCCCGTCCGCGTGGCCACTCCCCAGGGCTGTGGTGGTGTATTCGGCTCCGTTTCTCGGCACGTCAACCCCTTTTCACCCCGTTGGGCGCGCGCACTTCAAGGTAAGTTGCCCCACTTCGGCAACGGGCTGTATTTTTGTCCCCGGGGTCAAATTAGTGTATCCAAGG
>Ga0268298_10001323_pt1 | contig 29579 bp, 15 predicted proteins | sample WWTPWeurt_MetaG_FD_194462 | JGI IMG/M metagenome (GOLD analysis project Ga0268298, IMG submission 194462) | Activated sludge microbial communities from WWTP in Nijmegen, Gelderland, Netherland - WWTP Weurt | ecosystem: Engineered > WWTP > Aerobic digester > Activated sludge | place... | reverse complement strand
TGAGCACACCGTGCCGTGATCTGCGCCTGCTGGTCGGCCTGGACAGCGTGCTCGGATATCCGGCGGAGGCCGCGGCACGGGCAGCGAGCTCGAGCGAAGGTGAATCGGTACGCCGCGAGCTCGAGACCTACCTGAGCGAGCAAGCAAAGGTGCGAGCCATCGAGTACACGCGCTCCGACGCGACGAAGCAGCGCCTGACCCTGCAAGAGATCATCCGGCGTCGGGCGCGCTTCGAGCTGGCCTATAACCCCAACGACTGCCCCGAGCTCCGCTGGGGCGCGGAAGAGGGCGGCGCCGAGCTCACCTCGTGCCGGCGCCGGGCCCCTGACAGCCAGAAGCGCCGCATGGACCAGATGCGCTACTGGTTCGCGCGGCGCTACTCGTGCGGCTAGAGACTCGTGCTACTTGCCGCCCGGCGTGACGAAGTCGCTCGGGCACTCGGCCTTGGCGGCGGCGGACGAAGCGTGCTTGCTCGAGGGGTAGTACCAAGTCGTCGTGTTGCCGCGCTGGCAGCCGCCGAGCGCGGCAGAGGTATCGCAGGCCCGCGCCGCCATGGTGTAGCCGGCCGCCGGCGAACAGATGGCACGCACCTTGTCGTTGGGCTCGGTGTGGAAGTCCATGCAGATGGAGCTGCCGCTGCCGGCCGACGAACGCATGTCGCAGCTGGCCTTGACCTCTTTCGGGCCGCTCTTCTTGCACGCGAGGAGAGCCGCCGCGAGCACCATCACTCCGAGCACCGAGGTCGTTCCCAGCCTGGCCCAACGGCCCTTCGGAGGCCGCGCGGCCGAGGTGTGAGAACGAGCGAGCGAGAGCTTCATGACATTTCCTCCTCTGCTCTTTCGCGTACCACGACAGGCGACGCGGTTTCCAGCATGACCGGCGGGGCGCCTTCAGATTTGGCCGCGCCAGGGGTGCCCGCGGAGATACTGCGAGAAGTCGTCGTGCCGGTCGTTCTCCCAAAAGCCGAGGCCGAGCGCGAAGCGAGTGGTCGTGACCCCGCCGATCACGTATTCGGTCGCCGTCACGTCGACCATGCTCGAATGGCCGATGGGGATGAGCACGCCGAAGCGCAGGCCCAAACCAGCCCGGTGGCCGAGATAGCGCGTGGTCGTCAGCTGGTCGTTCGCCTTCGACTCGAGATCGACCTGGAGCAGCGCGTAGCTCCCGATGAGATCGACGTACGGGTAGACTGGGCCCTGTCCGATCTCTTTTCCGACGAAAGCTTCGATCTCGTCGCCCCAGATCTTGGTGGGCGCTGCCTTCACGCCCTCCGCGAGACCCGTCGTGCGCACCGACACGTCGTCGAGGCCGAAGTGGGCGAGGCCGCCGCCGAAGCGCGTGTCGTCGAGCAGCACGTCGAAGCGAGCATCCACGCCGCGCAACCTGCCCCAGCCCCAGAGCTCGGACGAGCTCCGCGCGAGCTCGCGTGGCGTGTCCGCCCAAGGCGCGCGCGTGAGCCCTAGCTCGTGCACCCGCGTCTCACCGCTCAGGTAGTGGATCTGACCGCCGAAGACGTCGGCGCTCGCGCTCGGGCTCGCCGCGACCGACGCGAGCGCCCACGGCAAGACCGCCATGACCCGAGCGACGGACCGCGTGCCTGCGCGCATGCGCGTTTCTACGTCGGCGGGTGGGTGGGCATTCCTCCGAGCTCGGGAGCCAAGCAGCAGGAAAACTCGGTTGGTGGGACCGAATTTTCGAGCTAGGTTTTGGCTGTGCTGCCTGCGCCGAAGGCCGCAATGCTCGCGGGTTCGCGTGCGCGCCCGTCGCCGGCGCTCGGCCTCATGGCTTGCGTGCTCGTGCTCGGTTGTAGCGGCAACACCGAGAGCCAGACGGGGCCGATGGCCTCGGGTCCCGATCTCGACGTAGCCGGCACTTGGCACGACTGCGGAAGCCGGCTCGCCCTCGGATCCGACGGCTCGTTCGTGCTCGAGCGCTTGCTCGGCGCCTGCAAACAAGAGGGGCTCTACTCGGTGAGCGGCGACCAAGTCACCTTCGACTACCAGACGAGCACCTGCGCGACGCTCTCGCCGAAGGTGACCGTCGAGGCCGTCAAGCTGGCCGGGCGCCTCGTCTTGGTCGCGCCCGACGGCACCGACACCTACTTCTCGGAGTCCGCGCCACGCGCGCGTTTCGAGCTCACTGGCAAAGGCACTGGCAATCCCGGCAACGGCACCAGCATCGTACGCATCGTCGGAGATCCGAGCGCTCCTCCGTTCTCCGGCTGCTACTACTCGGCGGACATGAGCTGCGGTGGCTTCCTCTCGTGCGGCGGCTCAGTGGACGAATGGCAGCTCGACGAAGCGAAGTTCGTCGCCAAGCTCGGCTGCACGGGGCCCTGCCCCTGCTCCGCGGTGTTGCAGGGCTCGCCCTCGGCATCGGGTGACGTGCCGGGTTTCTATGACGCCATCGACTGCTCCGGGGCGTACTCGGGGACGTTCGTCTTGGCCAAGACCGCGGATTGAAGGTCTGTCGAAAATTGAGGGCGCACGCCGGCGAAGCCGGCCCGCGTAGGGTGGGGCCCCGACGAATTCACTTCACCCAGAAGGGTGAGGGACCGGTGCTCCGGGTCGTGCGAAGCTTCATGCGAGAGGGATGCCGCACCGACTCGAGCACGTGGCGATCGTGATGGATGGCGCCGGGCGCTGGGCCGAGGCACGTGGTCTCTCGCGTCGCGACGGACACGAACGCGGTTTCCAGATCGCTCGCGAGATCGCGGCAGAAGCAGCTTCGCTCGGGGTCTCGCACCTGACGCTCCACGTGTCGAGCCTCGCCAGCGAAGATCGCCCACGCGACGAGGTGCGCTGGCTCATGGAGCTCTGCGCCGACTTCGTCCGCTCGCTCACGCCCGTCTGCGTCGAGCACGACGTTCGCTTCGGCGCCATCGGTGAGCTCGACGAGCTCTTCACGCCGACGCGCCACGCCATCGAGACGTTGGTGGAAGCGAGCGCGAAGCGCGCGGGCCTGAAGCTCACGCTCGGCATCGCCTACGCAAGCCGCCGCGATCTGGCCCAGGCTGCCCGCGAGCTCGCGACTCTGGCGCGCGCGGGAGTGCTGATGTTGGAGGAGATCGACGAGCAGGCGCTGCACCGCGCCATGTCCACCAAAGACCTGCCGCCGGTGGATCTCTTGATCACCACCGGCTCGGGCGAGAGGCTGTCGGACTTCTTGCTCTTCGAGTGCGCGCGCGCCGACGTGCGCTTCCTCCCGGAGCTCTGGCCCGACTTCGATTGCGAGAAGCTCCGCGCGCTCGTGGCCTCCGCGGTCACGGCGCGAGCTTCAGCGTGAGCGTGCGCTTCCGGTCTTCCACGTTCGTGAGCTCGAGCTTCACGCTGTTCCCCCGAAACTCGAGCGCCTCGACCCTCTCGGCCGCGACCTTCTGCTCGGCGACCTTGCGACCGCGCCGGAGGTCGTAGACCACGACGGCCTCGTCCGACGCGGGAAGGCTGGGGAAGGTGGCGAGAAGGCTGGCGTCGGCCGAAACCTCGAGCCCCGAAACCACGCCGCCGAGCTTCGTCCGCCCTCGTGCATCGTACACGGCGAAGGAAGCGCAGTTCGTGCCGCAGCCCCAGTGGTGAACGAGCAGATCGCCCGGCGTGAAGCGGAGCTCACCGCCGTAGCCCGGACGGAAGCGCGCGATGCGCTGTCGCGTGCGTAGGTCGTAGATGGAGAGCACGAGCGGTCCCTTGGCTCGATGCCAGACCAGCGCGAGACGCCCGCTGGGAGAGATCGCACTCTCGTGGACCGATTGGGGCTCGGGGAACCGCTCGAGCACGCGCCCACGCTTGCCGTCGAAATAGAGCACCTCTCCCGTGCCCCAGAGCCGGCGCACCAGCGTGAGCCGGGGTTTCGCCCGAGCCGCAACCGAGCTCGGCGATAGCGCGGCCAAGAGGCACGTGGCCCCGAGGAGGTACGCGAACCACGGGCGTGAACGCATTCACTTCTCCCATGTCGCAGCGCGCCGCTCGGGTCAACCCGCCGCGCGTCCGGTCAGCCTCCGCTTTCTCCCGCGCCCAATTGGGTGTGAGATGGGCCCATGCCGCGCCATGGCTCCCGGGCGACTTCGCTTCTGCTCGTCGCGCTGGCTTCCGGGGGTTGCGGAGAAGACGAGCGCGCCGTGCCCGAGGTCCCGATCTGCGACCGGCTGATCGACGCCTGCGCGTCCGCGCCCGTTGCCGGGCCCGCGCATTCGCCGCCCGTCACCGTGGTGCCCTCGGCGGCCATGCCGAAGCAGGTCGTGTCGCAGACGTCCCACAACAACCTCGACATCGTTTGGTTCGGCGGTCGGCTCTATTTCGCCTTCCGAACCGCGCCACACCACTTCGCCGGAACGAAGAGCGTGCTCTACGTCGTCAGCACCGAAGACCAGAGGAGTTGGCGCTACGAGGCCAAGGTCTCCCTCGGCCGAGACGTGCGTGAGCCTCGCTTCTTGCCGGTCGGCGGTCGGCTCTTTCTCTACTTCGCCGTGCTCGGAACCAACCCGCTGGCCTTCGAGCCCGAAGGCACGAAGGTCATGGAGCGGCTCGGCGTGGCTGACTGGTCGGCGCCCGAAGACATCTTCGACCCGGGCTTCATCCCCTGGCGCGCGCGCAACCTCGGTGGCACGGGCTATCTGATGGGCTACACCGGCGGCGAAAACATCTACCAGGGTCAGGACCCGACCGTTTCGCTCTACTTCTTGCGGACCGAGAACGGTCGGGACTTCTCGCCGGTCGTTCGCGGAAAGCCCATCGTTCTCGAGAGCGGCGCTTCGGAGACCGACTTCACCTTCCTCGACGACGGCTCGCTCGTCGCCGTGAGCCGCAACGAGCTCGGCGACGAAGATCGCTGGGGCTCCAAGATCTGCCGCGCACCGGCCGACGATCTCGGTGCCTGGACTTGCAAACCGGATCCCAAGAAGTACGACTCGCCGCTCGTGTTCCGGAACGGGAGCGACGTCTGGCTCATCGGGCGCCGCCAAATCGGGAATGACGGCAACTACGACCTCTTCGACACCTCGCTCTCCGCCGAGGAGCAGACGACGAAATACGAAGCGGTGTACTGGAAGACGCCCAAGCGCTGCGCGCTCTGGAAGGTCGACCCCGAAGCCCTGAGCGTCTCGCACGTGATCGATCTGCCGTCGAACGGCGACACCTGCTTCGCCAGCGCGGTCCCGCTCCGCGACAAGAGTCATCTCGTCTACAACTACACGTCGCCCCTCGACGGCGTGGAGCGAAGCTGGCTCGACGGCCAGCAGAACCCGACGTTGATCTACGGACTCTCGCTGACGCTGCCCTGACGCCCCCGAACTGCGCCACGGCCCATCACGCGGCGCCGAGCACGGCTCGAGCGGTTCACCCCCCACGCCGCGAGTGCGAGAAGCCAAGGCGTGAGCGCGGACGATCGCGCATCGCGCGCTCCGCTCCGACACGCGCAGCCATCGTCGCCAGAGCCCGCGGTCTTTCCCTCGGCGGTTCCTCCCGCGCCGCCTGCGCTTCCCGCGCCACCTGCGCCGCCTGCGCTGCTCGTGCCACCCGCACCGCTCGTGCCACCCGCACCGCTCGTGCTGCCCGTGTTGCTCGTGCCGCCCGCGCTGCCCGTGCCGCCCGCGCCACCGCTCGCGTCGCCTGCGTCGCCCGCGTCGCCTGCGTCGTTTCCTCCGTCCGTACCCGCATCGAAGAGCTGGGCCGGTGCTGCTTGATCGAGGAAGGCGATGGCTTCAGCGAGCCAACCGCTGTCCCAACGATGGGGGCGCTGGGGTCCGTCGACCCATGCGTGGCTCATGCCGAGCGCGAGCATGCTCTGGTGGGCCGCGATCATGTCGTTGCGCCACGCGCCCTGGGAGCTGTAGCCGCCGAGCCAGAGCCGCGGCGGTGACGGGAACTCCGAGGCGTGGAGCGGGAGGAGCTTCGGGATCGCGTAGGAGTCGTAGTTCGCTTGCGTCCCGAACACGGAGTTCATGAGCAGGCCGCTCACCAAGAGCGGCTGATTCAGCGGCGCGTCCCAAGCGGCCGCGGCGTGGAACGCTTGCGAATGCCTCAGGATCAAGCTCATGGCTCCGTTGCCGGACTTGCTGAACCCGAGCAGAAGTCGCACGGCGGGGCCTGCCTGGCCCGGCGTCTCCGGGTAGAGCGTCTCCAACGTCGGAACGATGTCGTTCACGAAGTAGCTCTCCTGCTGCACCGTCGGGTCGGTGGCGTGATCGCCGTACCAAGGCACGATGCTGAACGCTGGCACCACCACGGTGAGGTGCAGCGCATCGGCCACGCCGAGCACGCGCACGCTCTCCATCGGATCTCCGAACGCTGACTGGGTTCCCGCCTCCACCGGCAACACGCAGAGGAAGCGCCGTTGGCCGACGCCGGGCGTCTTGGGCAGGAGCACGCGGAGGTCGTTGGGCGCGCTCGCTTGGTAGCTCGACGTGACGGGGTAGTGGAGCACGCCGTTCGCATCCTGGGTCGGCGCGCCGACGACGGGCGCGGCGCGGGCGTCGAGCGCGGAGAGCACCGAGAGCACGAGGAACGAGCACGCAGCCCAACGCGGCGAGTTCATGCGACCCACCCGCCCAAACTAGCGGTCACTCCCGGAGCCGACAATCACGGCGTGCCCTGCTCCACGATTCGCTCTACTCTTCCGCCACGGCACTCATGACCCAGAGCCAGCGCTTGCGTCACGCCATCTTGGGAGCTCTCGCCACGAGCCAGGCTTTCACACCTCTGCTCGTCGGCTGCGGCAGCCGCACCGGCATCGATCTCGGCGGCGCCGGCGGCGTCGCGGGCGACACGGGTACCGGCGGCAGCGCGGGTGGCAGCGGAGGCACGAGCAGCGGGGGCAGCGGCGGCACCGGGGGCAGCGTCGGGGGCAGCGGTGGCACCGGCGGCAAGCCCGTCGTGAACTGCAGCTTCGGCAGCAAGGTGGAGAGCTGCATGTCGCCCGACGAAGCTTGGTACATCGCCGATCATCCGCCCCAAGGTGGCGACATGGTCGGCAACTGCCCACCGGCCGACATGGTGCAGAACAGCTGCTGCAACACCGCCCAAGCCATGTGGGAACAGGCTGGCCAGTGCTGCTACGTGTTCTGCGAAGGCGCGTGTTGCGGTCGCCCGTTCACCCTCGACGGCGAGCTCGTGCTGGCGGAGCTCGTCGAGCGGAGTGACTTCTCTACCGAGCTCGGCGTCGCGGCGACCCCCAGCGCGTGCATCGCCGACGCTTGGCTGCGCGACGCGAAGATGGAACACGCGAGCGTCGCGAGCTTCGCTCGCACCGTGCTCGAGCTCCTGTCGTTCGGCGCTCCCCCCGAGCTCTTGCGCGACGCCGAGGCTGCCATCGGCGACGAGATCGAGCACACGCGCCTGTGCTTCGGTCTGGCCGAGCGCTTCGGCGCCGACAAGCTCGGTCCTGGGCCGTTCCCGCTCCAGGGCCTCGTGCTCGAACGCTCCCTCGAGGCGTTCGCGGTGGCCACGTTCCGCGAAGGCGCGGTGGCCGAGACCATCGCTGCTCTTGCCGCCCGCGAGGCCCTTGGCGGTGCGCGAGACGCCGAGGTCCACGCTGCGCTCCGCACCATCGCGGACGACGAAGAACGTCACGCGACCTTCGCCTTCCGCTGCCTCGCCTTCGCGCTGGCCCAAGGCCACGAGAGCGTGCGCACGGCCCTCGAACGCGAGCTCGCGGAGCTCGAGCTGCCGCCCCTCGACGAGCCCGCCCGGGCGCTCGACGTGAGCGCCGAAGCCTTCCGCGCCGCCGGTCGGCTGCTCCCCGAAGAGCTGGTCGCCGTCGCCGAGCGCGCACGTCACGAGGTCATCGAGCCTTGCATGCGCGCGCTCTTGGCCAGCGTCCGGCGTCACGGTTCGCTCGAGACGCACGCGTCGAGCTAGGCTCCTCGCCCATGCGCTCCGGGTTCGTCGTCGTCGCGGTGGTTCTGCTCTGCTCGGCTTGTAGGTCGAAGCCCAAGACCGACGACCGCCCCGATCCCGATCGCGAGGCCCTCGAAGACGAGCAAGCGCGGGTGGCTCGCGGCGAGAAGGTGGGCGAAGCCCTGCGCGCTCCCAAGATCGTGGTGGACGTCCAGTCGATCCAAGTGAACGGGCAACGCGTCGGCGCGCGTTCCGATCTCCCCGGCTCGGAGCTTCGCCGCGTCGATTCCGTGTTTCAGTTCGTCAAGGGCCTGCGCGAGCACTGGAAACAGATCCACCCCGGCGATCCCTTTACCGGCGTCGCGACCGTCGGTCTGCCCGCCGACATCGGCTACTACGAAGCGGCGAGCTTGCTCCAGACGCTGGCGTTCGCCGGCTACCCGAGTCACGAGCTCGCCGCCGGCAACGACAAGCTATCGCTCGAGCTCTTCGTGCCCGGCCCACCCGTCCCCGAACCCGAGAACCTGCCGCCCCAGCGCGAGCTCGAGCTGTGTCACGAAAACGGATGGCGCGTTCGCTACAGGTACGACGTGCCGGCGATCAACGGCACGAGCGCTGCGCCTTGGGGTCGCGACGAAGCCGCCGGGTCCGCCCCCGCTCCGGTCCGTCCATCGCTTCCGTGGCGCGACGCCAACGCGACGGACCTCGGCGCGAGCCTCGGCCAGCTCTGCGGCTCAGGCTGCAGTCGTGTGGTGGTGGGCGCGAGTGGAAACGCACCGGCCTGGGCCAGCGCTTCGGCCATGCTCGCCGTCGTGCTGCGCGGGAGCTCGAAGCCTCCCGCGATCGCGTTCCGGCGCTGCTCGGCCCCGAGCGACTCCGATTCCGCGCCATCGGCCGCGCCCGCGCCATCGGCTGCGCCCGCGCCATCGGCCGCGCCCGCGTCATCGGCCGCGTCCGCCCAGCGCCCGCCCGCGCGTATGAGGGCGCGAACACCGAAGATCCGTCTCGGAGTCATCTCGACGAGTGCGGGCCTCGCGCCCGAGCCCGTGCAGGCCGTCCTGCGCACGAGCGTAGAATCGCTCGCGCGCTGCTACGCCGTCGGCCTCGAGCGCAACCCCGCGCTCCAGGGGCGCTTCACGGTTCGCTTCGTGCTCGACGAGAACGGCATCGTGATGACCGCTTCGAGCTCGGGTTCGGACATCCCCGACTCCGAGGTTTCAGCCTGCGGTCTGCGCGTGATCGCGCTCTTGCGCTTCCCCAAGCCGACCACTGCACCGGCCAACGTGAGCCAGCCGTTCCTGTTCGAACCCGATTGAGCCGCCGATCTCTGATAGGCTCGCGCGAGCCTTCGATGAAACCCAAGCGCTTCCGACCCGCCGTCGTCGTCACGTTCGCCACCTTGCTCGCAGCCTGCGAGCGCCGCCCGCCGGGCCCCGACGCGCAGCCGAAGCCGCCGCCCACGAACCCACCCATGCCGACGGACATGCCGGAGACCCCGCCGTCCATCGCCGCCGATGCGTCGAACGCCGCCGATGGTTCCGGGCTCGGCGTCGCGAGCGGCGACGCGTCCACCCAAGCCGCGACCTTCAAGCGTCGCAAGGTGCGCGATCCGCTCCCCACGCGGGACTACGTCAAGGGCCCCATCGACTGGAAAGACGTGAAGGGAGTGAACCCCGTCGACGCCAAGGGCCGCACCATCTACGCCAGCAGCGACGGAAGCTGTTACGTGAAGGTCCCGCCTCCCGCCGGCACACCCATCGGTCCACCCGGCATCGATCGTTCCACTCCCGAAACCGTCGACTGCCCCGACCCGATGCAAGATCCCGCCTGGGACACCTGCTTCGGCGAGACCATGAGCCGCCTCGCCAACGGCAAGTGCATCTGCGCGCACACCGGCAATCCGCCGCCACCCCCCTCGAACGCCGACTGTCCGAAGTAGCGCGGGCTCGGGCAGCTTCGCGAGCCCAGCCGCCCGAGAATGGGGCGCGGAGCGGACATTCTCGGGCAAAGCATCCAGCGACTTGCCGCCGCTCCGGACGCGCGCCCGTCAGCGCACGACGAGGTCGGCCATCCAGGGCACGTCGGCGGGCGTGCCGGACTTCAGGTCGGACGACCACGTCTCGTCGTCGAGGCGCAGGAAGTCGTTCGTCACGCGCTCGAAGTAGCTCGAGGCGAGGCCCGCGTAGGCGCGAGGGCCGGTGCAGGTGTCGACGGTCACGACCATGAGGCGCGGCATCCCCGTCCCGACGTGGAGCACCTTGCCGACGATGTTGCCTTGTTCGTCGGTCGGCTGCGTGTGAACGTCCGCCACGATGGGGTCGAGCTCGAGGGCGCCGGCGGGATCGTAGAAGAGCTTCCTGTACCAACCGGACTCGAAGACGGGATCGCCGCAACCGGGGCTCACGACGACGGCTTCGTTGATGAACGCGATCTGCTCGGCCGAATGGGGGGCTCCGGTGCGTTGGTTCTCGGCCATCTTGCCCAGCGTGCCGGCGATCTGCGCCAGGTTCTTGAAGTAGTCCTCGACCTGTTTGCCGCCCGAGGAATACGCCTGAGCGCTGAGCTCGAGGCTCTGGACGAGCTCCGCGCCGCGCGTGGCGAACGCGCCGAGCTTGGTGAAAAACTCGGGATACGGTTCGACGTAGGCGTCGGGGTATTCGCAGGACGAACCCCCGGTGTAGGACTGCTTGGCGTAGAGCACGGTGTCGTGGCGGAGCTCGGCCCACGAAGCGAGCTCCGTGTTCAGCATGCGCCGCCCCCAGGCTTCGGTCCCGGTGACTCCGGGCATGCCTGCGGCTTTCGGGTCTTTCGTCGCGGCGCTCGGCCCGAGCGTGCGCAGGGTCGAAAGCCACAGGTTGTAGAGGTTGTCTTGCCAGAAGCTGCTCGGGTGCGCGTCCGAGAGCACGCGCATGGACGCGAGATCGGGCGCGTACTTCCACTTCTCGAGCTCGGGCACCAGGAGCAGCCCCGCCTGGTCGTTTCCCAAGGCCGCGAACGCCGCGTCGAGCGGATCCGGCATCATTCGATACTGCTCGCCGTGCTGCACGCGGTCGTAGACCACGTTGGAGAAGACGTGGCTGTCGAGCACGTAGCGCTGACCGAACAGGAGGAACACGCTCGACAGCGGGAGCGTGCCTTCCGTCATGCCGTTGATCATGATCTGGCTCGAGATGCGCTGCACGCCATAGCCCCCGCTGACCACGGCTTGAGCGATGGCGGCGTCGGAGAGCTTGCCGAGCTCCGCCGGGCTCGCCACGCCGAGATCGGCCAGGAGCGCGTCGAGCTCGGGCAAGACCATGTTGTCGTGCTCCCCCACGAACGCGCCGATCACGCGGTCGATCCGCTGCCAGTCCTTCAGCGTACCGTCGGTGACGAGCGTCCGGAGCGCGTACGCTCCTTCGAGCTGGCGCCGGTGGAACACCAGCGTGCCGTCGGACTTCGGCTCGAGGATTCGGAAGTCGATGCGCCCGAGCCACATCATGGCGCGGAAGTACTGCGAGAGGCTCTGCGATTCGGTGTAGTGACCGCGCGGCTTGAACTGCGAGAAGTCGACGTGGCGCTTGGCGTCGAACAGCACCAGGGTCTCTTCTCCTTGGGCGGCCACGGCCTTGTCGAACAGCGCCTTCACGTCCGCCGATGCGGCGCCCCCGGTCGGCTGCACCAGGTTTCCCGCGAGCAGGCTCGAAGCCACCGACAGATAGAGGTCGGCGTCGATCTTGGCCGTGCCCTCGAGCTTCCCGAGCTCGCTCTTCATGTAGCCAAGCAGCCGTTCGAGCGCGGGGACCAGCGCTCCGTATTCCATCTGCTTCAGCATCGCGTCGTACGACTCGTGCACGGCGTAGAGGATGGAGTCCGCCGACACGTAGAGCGGCAGGTCGTCGAGGTAGAGCGTTTGATAGCCGTAGACGAAGCTCGGAAAGCGGTGCTTCTCGGTGATCACGAAGCCGCGCTTCTCCAACACCTTCTGCTCGGCGCCGTCGAGGGCGAGCGACGACTTCTGGATCAGGTCGAACCCCGCCGCGGAGAGCGGCGCATAACCAACGCTCGACTGGAACGGCACCGCATACTTTGCGGCAAAGCCCTGGGCGTCGAGGCCCGCGACCGCCGCGAGCTCTTGCTTCAGCTTCGCGAGCTCGGCAGCGTCGGCTGGCGACAGCGAAGTGTCGACCTGAGTGCCCGGAGTGAGCGGCTGACTCGGCTTCGCGGGATCGTGGGGTAGGGCAGGGCCGCCCGGATCGTCGGGTGTGCCAGAGCTGCAAGCAAACAAGAGCGCGAGCGAAAGCGAACCGATGAGCGCGCGAGATCTCATGGCAAAAGCTCCAAGCTGTGGCCGCTTCGTCCCGATGGCGAAGTGGCACAGCTCAGGAGTTGCATCTCGCGTGCCGGGCTCGATGGCGCCGTGCTGGGCTCGATGGCGCCGTGCTGGCCTCGATGGCGCCGTGCTGGCCTCGATGGCGCCGTGCTGGGCTCGATGGCGCCGTGCTGGCCTCGATGGCGCCGTGCTGGCCTCGATGGCGCCGGCGCTGCGGACGGGCTGCTGCTGCTCTCGGGAAGCCTCCTCGCTGACGCCTTCCCCCCGCGACGAGCCCCGGCGTAAGATCTGAAAATTCCGCGCAACTCCGGCACCCAAGGGTTCGACAGGGTACGCACGATGCAGGAAGGCCCAGATACACCGAGCGGGGGCACGGCACTCCTGGTCGAGGGCCCCTTTCGTGACGTGCTCTGGCCCGACGTGCCGCCCGACGTCATCGTGGTCGACGCCGACCCGGAGCTCGCCGAGCTCGTCGCGCATACCTTCCAACGCGCTGGCTGCAACACCGAGATCTGCGCGTCGCTCGAGGCCATGCGGAGCCTGGTCTCTGGCGCACCGCCGGGCGTCCTGATCCTCGACTACGCCTTGCCCGACGGCGACGCCACCGAGGCCTGCGAAGAGCTCCGAGCGAACGGCTTCATCGGCGCGCTGATCGTCATGATGGACGACGCCAAAGCTCTCGACCCGCGTCTCTCCGGCGCCGACGACCGCATCGTGAAGCCATTCCGAATGAAGGACCTCGTGCTCCAGGCGGTCGCGCGCATGCGCAGAGTCGCGGGCGCCGTCACCACGCCGCCGCCGAGCGCGCGAGTGAAGGCGGCCGCGCACAAGTGGCCCACCTCGAGCGAACCGCCCTCCTCGATCCGCCGCCGCCGCCCCGTCCCCCACTGGGACGAGATCAAGACCCTCCTCGCCAACAACCAACCCGCCATCGACGCGAAGCTCTCCGGCACCGCCCGCCGCATGCTCGGCATTCTCCAGAAGGCCAACGGGGGACCGATCCCCATGGCGGACCTGATGGCCTACTTGGAAACGAGCGCGCCCACGGTTTCCCGTTCTGCAACGATGATTCGCGACGCTGTCTTCGAGCTCGACATCGGTGTTCCGTGCCGGCGACTCGGATACGCGCTCACCCGTGGGGCCAAGAAGCGCCGAAAGGGGCGGCGGAATACGCGACCCCGCGCAGCCGACGCGAAGCGTCCCCGAAAAGTCGCCAAGGCGAAGTGACGCGAGGGTGTCGCGTGCCGACGTGCTAGGGCACGCCGCAGTAGCTCGTCCCAGGAGGCGCGGGGCTGGGCTTGCAGACATAGCCAGACGGACACGCCGCCGGGTTCAAGAAGCACATGACGCGCTTCCCCAGCCCGTAGACGCAGCTGCTGGGCGCCTCGCACTGGATCTTCGTGAATTGCGTCAGACCCGCGTTCAGCGTTCCGCAGCAAACGTCTCCGCCGTAGCAGTCTTCGGGACCGTTGCAGGTGATGGGGAAGCTGCCTGAGCAAGGGCCGTCCGCCGCTGTTGCGCACCCTTGCGACCAGAACGTTCCCGTGAAGTGCGAGCAGCACTTCTCGCCGTTCGGGATGTAGCAGAGCTCCAAGCCGCAGCTGACCTGGTTGCCCTCGCAAGCGGCGGCATAGTCCGGGCAGCACTTGAGCTGGTAGCAGTCCGGCCTGCACATGCAACCGAGCTGGCTGTCCATGTAGGCCTCGTCGCCGCACCTGCCAGCGCACCAACCGCCACTTCCCGTGGTTCCGCCGCCGCCTGTCGCGCCGCCCCCGCCCGTCACGCCGCCACCGCCTGTCGCGCCGCCGCCGCCCGACGCGCCGCCGCCGCCTGTCACGCCGCCGCCGCCTGTCACGCCGCCTGCGGGAACGCTCCCGGCGCCCGATGCTCCGCCCCCAGCAGGGCTTCCGCCTGCGCCGCCAGCTTGCGCGGTCCCTCCGTTCGGCGTGCCTGAAGTCCCCGAGCTGCCGGACGAGCCGGCGGCTCCACCGGTCGCGGCAGCGTTTCCGCTCCCACCCACCGAACCGTCAGGCGCGCCACCCGTCCCGCCCTTGCCACCGCCGAAAAGAGCTCCGTCCTTGCTGTCTCCGCACGCGCCGGCCGCTGCGACGAAAGCAAACGCCAACATCGCGCTCGCGCGCCCACTCTTCAGGATCAGAAGTCGCATCGCCTGCTCCCCTGCCGCTGAGTTGTATCGGGTTCGTGCCCCGCGATCGAGCGCAGACGTTGCTCGTTACGCGCGGCGCACCCCTGACTACATTTGAAATAAAATACGCGTTTCCCACCTACACGCGTCTCCCCATAGCGTGTGCTGAAGCGGGGATGTCCCGCTCTCGGAATCGGGGTGCTCGATGGCGTGGCAACGGTGGGTGCACGAGCTGGGCGTGATGGTATTGGGTGCGGTGGCTCTGGGCGCGGCGTGCGACGAAGTCCCGCCCGACGCGCCGAGCGATCCATCTGCACCGCTAGCTCAGGAGTCGGTGGTTCCCGTCGAGGTGGACGTGCCGAACGTCGGATGGGTCACGATGCCACTTCCACAGAAGAGCGCTGAGAGGCTCGCACGGCACTGGTGTTGGTACGAGCGAATGCGAACGACCGACGCACGGCTTTGCGGCCGGCCGACGGTGGGCAGCCGAGATCCTCAGACCGACATCGGCGCAGAGACACTGGCGGACCCGACCGTGGGTGTTTGCAAAGCCGAGACTTGCAGGCTCCGGAACGAGATCTGCGCGGGCATGCTGCTCGAGGAAGTGGCGCGTTCTCCGATTCCGCGCACGCTGGACAGCGCCCAGTTGGGCGGCGGTGCGTTTCCCTTCAACGGCTTGCTCGACCTGCCTGACACCATTCGCCGCTCCGCGCTCATGGCAGGCGGTGCGCCCGAGACCCTCGCACGCACGCCCCGAATCCGCTTCCGCCCGATGAAGGCAGGCGGTCGCGCCGCCGCGTTGCGCGGAGCACTGAACCGGTACCGTGAGGCGGGCGTGATCGCGGAGCTTCTGACGAGCTCGTCGAGCCGATTGCCGCAACCCACCTGCGCGGATCGATTTGCTCCGGACCCGGCTGGCAACGTGGAAACGACCTCACTCGTCCCGGGGGCCGATGGACTCAGGCCAACCTGGGCCGACGTGCTCATGCTTGGCGTCGCGGACGCGGGCAACCAGTATTCCGGAGCGATCTACCGCGCGGTGGACGCCATGCGCGACTCCGCCCAGGCGGGCGTGCGCGGCGCCAACCCGGAGCTGGCCGAGATCGGCACGCAGTGGAACGGCTCGGTGGACAGCGCCGTTGCCATCGCGAACCTGCTCGGATTCGGGGAGCTGACTCCTGGCGTGGCGACGTCGCAGCTCATGGCGCTTCCGAGCTCGTGTGGCGACGATCTCAAAGCCTCGGACATCGGTCCGACGGGTGTTCCGGTGTGTCCGCCCATCTCTGAAGACGAGGGGGCCAAGCGGTCCGTCAACTGGATGCGAGGGCTCAAGCACAAACCCCAGAACATCGCCGCTGCGGTCTCGGAGATCGTGAACGCCCAAAACGCCGTTTGGATTGCGGCGGGCAAGATCCTCTTGCCGTTGCCTGAGAGCCAGGTCCTCGCAAAGTTCGACGTCACCGCCGAGAACGTGTTGAAGGGCGCGGCGTACCAATGTGCCAACGCCCAGCTCACTGGCACTCAGATGTTGCCAGCGGGTACGGTCGGCAGCGGTGCGGTCACGGCGCCCATCTACACGGGGACCTCGACTCCGCAGGGCACACTGCCCCCTGCCGCGATCTCGGCCCACTTCACGGGAGTGGTGGCGACGGCGGCCCAAGCCGTGGGTTCACGCGCGTACTCCGCGTCTGGCGGCATTCGCGCCGTCGACTCCATGAAGAAGACCACCAAGAAGCTCCTGTCTCACCCCATGGCTGCGGCCGTGCAGCCGAAGCTTCTCGAGGGGGCCGGTGACATCGTGAAGGGGATGGAAGGCGATTCAGGTGGCCGTCGCATCGAGTTCGCCATCGGAAGCGCCACGGCGCCTCCCGAGGGCGTGGCCGTAGACAAGCTCGTCGTCTTGATTCACGGCGTGCCCGCGAGCACGGACAATCCGAACGAAGCCGCCGAGAAGTACCAGCTCGTCCAGGGAGTAAAAGGGCTGAAGTGCGCCCTCGGTGGAAACATCGACGGTCAAACTTGTGACCCGGCAGACTACGTGGTCGACCTGAACGGGGTGGGCACCTACTCGGCCGCTCCCGATGCCCGAATGACCGACCTCTCTGGTGGCTACCTGTCCGCGGTGCTGACCGCGATCCCCCAACCGGGGCAGGTGAGTCACCCGATCCTCGTCGAGCAGCCGGTCTATCTGATTCGAGTCCTAGGAGGCGAAGCGACCGCTTTCGGTGGCGTGGTGCCTGCGCCTGGCACGCTCACCATCCCGTCGGAACCCACGTGGCCGCCGATCATCGCGACGCGCGCGCTGATCACCCCTGCTGGCGGCACCCTGGAGCAGGTGCTCCAAAATGCGGTGACGCCCAACAGCGATGACTGCTCGAAGACCCAAACCACTTGTGCGGGCCTTCCCGCGGACATTTGGCCGCCACTCGAGTCCGAGATCGTCGGCGAACCTTCGAGCCAACCGTTCGAGCAAAGCTGGAAGCACTACCTCGCGCTCGCCAAGGAAGCTGCCGCCGAAGCGGACAACCTCGGACAAGAAATGCTCGACCAGGGGCTCCAGATGGACCTGCGGGCCGAGGAAATGCAAGGCCGCTTGGACGAGGCGTGCGGTTCGGACCTCGCAGGCTGCGGCATCGGCTCCGACGGGAAGCCCGAGCCGGCGATCTGGGTGACGCTCGGCGACAAGGAAGCGTGTTTGTGGAAGCTGGACGACGTGATCTGCAAGGGGGCGGGCCCCGGTGCGCCGTGCCCCATCGTGCTCGCGCCAAATCAGACCGCGGACGCGCCTACGTGTACGAGCTTGCCAGGCTTCCCAGCCGGGGCGGAGCCCATCCCGGCGCGGGCGCTTGGGATCGTGCAGACTAGTTCTGCGACCACGAATCCGGGTTACTGCGCTGCGTTCGCTCGACTGAGGACGGATAGCGCGGCGCTCTTGGACGCACCTGCTGGCGACGGAAAGACCAAGAAGCTGAAGCGCGAGGAGTACATTCGGGAGTTCATCATCAACGAGTTCGGTCGCGAACGAATGTTCGAAGTGGCGAAGGGCCTGCGCTACGAGGAGTTGTTCGCCGACAACTACCGACTGACCCTGAACGGGGCGGTGATCTTCGATACGACACGCCAAACGCCGGGTGCGAGCGACCTTTCGCTGGCGGCTCCGTGCAATCTGACCGACGAGGACAAGGCCAGCGGTTCGGAGTTCTGGACCACGCAAGTGATCTGCACGGCGCCCTTTGCAGGCTGCCCGCATGACAGCTGCCCGAACCCCACGCCTGCGGACGTGTCGGCAGACACTGAACCCGACCAGCTGCGCGCGCGCTGGGCTTGGGGCTTCGGTCACCTGCGACGCGCGGTGGCTACCCTCGGCGTCATCACCGGGCAGATGAACTCGGACATGATGCAGGTGGCCCGAGTCTTTCCGAGGCGAACGGTGCAGTCTGACGGCAGCACTCCGTTTGGCGAAGAGCTCAGGCCGAACCCAACCGCAGGAGACAATTACGCGCTCGGCAAGAACGGCCCCCCCGAACCCCTGTGGCTTTTCCACGGGGCGCCATGGAACGATTCCAATAACCGCCAGCGAGCGAAGTGCGTCCAGTTGGCGGGCGTTGCCGGACCTGGCCCGGGCGATCCAAACCGTGAGCTCTCCGGGCGGCCGGTGAACTTCAATGGGTTCATCCCCAACGCCCTTCCGGCGTTCGGCGATCACAAGAACTTCATCTCGCCTGACGTCGGGTCCACGCGGGTGATCGCCAACTTCCCCGTCCTCCGGGCTGCAAACGGAACCTACTTCGCGGGGGGACTGGATCCCCAGATGCCGTACTGCAATCTGCCGCGGGTCGACGAAATCAACGCGCTTCTGGCTCAGTCGCCCCAGGGTTTCGGCGTTTTCTCCGCGTCGCCCGCTCCCGGTGCGACGACGCTCGACAATGGTCGCGAGAAGACCAGCGGGTACATTGGCACTCACTTCACTGGCCCCGTCGCGCTACGGAGCTACGCCGGCGGTTGGCAAAAGGCCGTCAATGAGATGTGGACCAACCCCGGGGTGGACGAGGCCTTCTGCGGCGACAACAGCGCCAGTGCCAACAAAGCCGTCTGGCGAGCGCTCTGTCACGTTCCAGGAGCTGATCCGCCGAGCCTGACCGCTAGCTCCGAGTTCACCCGTTTCGGCCGGCTGCCGGCACCCACCAAGGGCGCCATCGTCCACGCCGATGAGGCCGCGGTCGGCAAGTGGGTGAGCCCCATCCCCAAGGGGAACAAGCAAAAGTACGGGCAGATGCTGCTCGATCTCCGAAAAGGGGATCCGACGGCAGAAGCAGTGCCGTTCCAGTACCCGCTGACGCAGCGGAACATCTTCGACGCGCTCGAGCTCGCCTGTCACGCCAAGGCGCGAGCACAGACGAGCGCGGCGGTGAACTGCGCGGCCGCGGCCGACGTGAGCAACCTGCCCGAGAGCCTGGACGCCTACGCGGGCGCCCTAGAGTGCCGCGCGAAGATCGTTTCTCAGGCCGCCGAGCGCTTCACGGTGGGACCCGTACCAAAGAGCCTGCTCGAGGCGTTCGGCAAGAACAAGCCGTTGCCGTCGACCAGCGGGCTGGGCGGCGAGTACCTACAGTCGATGAGCCGGCAGTTCCAAGCGCTTTCACGCGCAGCCGAGGACTTCGCGAAGATCCGAGACGCGAGCGCCCAGCTGGCTCTCCACATGCGGAGTCTGAAGGAGATCGCGGTCGAACAGCAGGGGCTCACCGAAGCGGCTGCCGCGAAAATGCTCGGCAGCATGTTGAAGGCCTACATCACCGCGACTCAGGCCCTCGGCAGCATCGATCCGAAGAACCCCGCGACTGCCGGGACCGCCACAGCAGTTGCAGCGGCTTCGTTCGCGCTCGCGCAGACCGAGATGGTGCAAGCCTCTGCGGAGTTGAAGGCGCAAGACGCCGGACTCGAGCAGAAGCGCATCGCTGTGATGGCAGGCATGATCTCGTCGACAGGGGCCGCTCGAGAGGCGGCGTCCGACTTCTTGCTCGCGCTGAACGATCTGAACCAGGCCACCGCCGATCAGAAGTTGGTTCTGAAGAAGGCTGCGAAGGCCGCGGCTGGAAAAGGCTTCGCGGACTATGCCGTTACGCCCGATGGCAAGAACGACCCACAGTTCGTGAACGTCGTGATGCGGAGGATGTTCAACACCAAGCTGATTCGGTACGAGAAGGCCTTCGAGCGCGCCAAGCGCCTGGCCTACCTGGCGCGCCGCGCGGTGGAACTTCGCTTTGGGGTGGACCTCCAGCGGATGGATCAACCGATGACCCTCCTGGCGGAGCCGCCGAGCAAGTGGGCAAACGAGATATGCGACCTCCAGGGGTTGAACTACGCAGAAATTCGCCAGCCAAACCCCGAGGCGCCCGTCACGGGCACGGAACCAGGAGCGAAGCCCCTTCCAGGCGACGACTTCGCTCACGCCTACGTCGGTGACTACGTCAAGAAGCTCGAGGACTTCGTCAGCAGCTACTCCATCGACTTCCCGCTCAAGGACGGCGACGACATCGCGGTCGTGTCGCTGGCGGACGACGTATTCAAGGTGTCGGAGAGCTGCCAGAAGCCCGGAGCCAACCTGCTCTACTACTCCACCGAGCTCGACAAGAGCGACACGCTCGAGCCCCCATCCGCGACGACTCAGGGTTGGTACACGAGCGGTTGTGGCGAGACGCTGCCGCCGTCGGGTGGCGAGCCACCGGAAGAGTGGCGGGGGTGTGTTGCGGTCCAAGCCGAGACGTTGGAGGTCGCCGGGCAACCCGGCCTCGGCTTGACCCGCGATGGCCTGCCGAAAGCTGCCGTCCCGTATCGATTGCGCAATGAGCCCTGCGTGCCCCAACCCGACGCAGAGGGAAACCCAACCGTGTGTCCGTCCACTACGCAGTACTTCACGCGCGGGGCGCTGACCCAGAACCTCGTCGGGCTCGACCCCGGAACACACGTCGCGTCCGCATACGTGCTGGGGGGCAATGGGTCCGTGCAGTCGGAGATGCGAATCGTTCGCTCCGACGGCACGGTGGTCGAGGCTGTGACCCTGGTGCCGGGGACGAGCCAGTGGCAGCGAAACTCACTCCAATTCGTCGTCGAGTCGGGCCAAGACTACCGGCTCGAAATCGCCCCTTCGAAGACAGCGGTTGCCCTCGATTCCACGAACCCGTCGACCTGGCCCGACGTGTTCGTCGCTGCGGCGCAGGTGGAGCGTGCGGTGTTGGAGATCGGCGCCAGCACAGCCAAACCCACGACCTGGGTCAGAACCGATCTCTCACGCGACGTGGTCGACCCGGTTTGCACCGAGCTCCGTGGCCCGGCGCTCCGGAAACGCTTCCAGCGCAAGTGTGAGTACGTCTGTGCGGACGGCATCCAAACCGGCTGCGCCGCGATGGATACGAACAGCGCACCCACCAAGTGCTTCTACGAAGCGAACTTCGCAATCCGCATCGAGGACATCGAGAGCGGATCGCTGATACCCAGCGGGCAGATCGCCATCGGCAACTTCAACTACCGCCACAACCTCGCGGGTCTGAACGCGGTGGGAACGGGGGTTACGGACTGCGACGGCCAGGTCTCGTCCTGCTACTACAACGGCTTCCTCGAGTACTCTCTGATCCAGAGTGGGAATACGGTGATCCGGAGCTACACGGGCGGTTCCATGCCTGCGAAGCTCGACCGCGGGATCATCGAACACGGCAAGGGATTGGCTGCGGAGCGGACCATCACGAACCCACCATCGAGCTCCGACTCGGCGCTGATGGAGCCGTACATGAAGCACGAGTACAAGGGGCGGCCGCTTCATGGGCTCTACACGCTCCGAATCTGGGAGCGCCCGGGCCTGCGCTGGGATCATCTCGACGACTTCCAGCTCGTCTGGAAGTACCACTATTGGACGAGGTTCCCGAAAGAGAAGCCCTGATCGGTGCCGTCATGATTCGGCATCGATGGAAGCTCGGTTTCGGTACCTTCGCGCTGCCGTTCGCCGCGCTGGCGGGTGCGCTTTGCCTGGGCGCGTCTTGCGACCCCGGCGGCGGTGGCGGCACTGGCGGCGCTGCGGGCACAGGCGGGCTCGCGGGCACAGGCGGGCTCGGCGGCTCCGGCGCGGCGGCGTCCGGCGGAGCCGCTGGTTCGTCGAGTGGTGGTGCGGGTGGTGGCGGTGGTGTCGCGGGTTCGGTTCCTGATGCGAGCCTCGACGGGCCGTACGACGCGGAGGGTGGTGACGCCACGCCTGACGCCACGCCTGACAGCAGCACCGACTCCCCCACCTCCACCATCTGCGGCGACGGCATTCGTGATCCGCTCACCGAAGAGTGCGACGACGGCAACGCGAGCTCTTCCGACTCGTGCTCCGCCTGCTTCGTGCAGGACGTCTTGCTCGTCCCTGGTCCCGGCTCCGACGGCGGCGTGCCACCCAAGGTGTCTCGTCGCCTCGGCGCAGGCCGCCACCCGGTCGCCGGAGGCGACTCGGGCTTCGCGGTCGCGTTCGTCACCTCGCTCCCCGCGCCGGTCACGCTCGGCCTATTGACCTTCGACGCGGTCGGCGTACCCGCGAGCTCGCCGGTCACGGTTGCCGCAGACGCTTCCATCACCGCGAGCGCCCACCCCGTCGTCGCGGCGCTTCCCGGCGGAAAGTACGCGCTCGCGTACACCGATCTGAACGCGGACGGGGACGGGCTCGGCATCGCGCTTCGCAGCGTCGATGGCGCGACGAAGCAGGTCGGATCGCTCGTTCGCGCGAACACCACGAAGACGTTCGGTCAGCACGACGTGGATCTGGTGTGGACCGGCACGGAGCTGGTTGCGGCTTGGGTCGACGACTCGAAGCTCCCCGTGAGCGGTGCTGACGTGCGGCTCCGGCGATTCAGTGCGTCGCTCTCGCCCCTCGGGGCGGAGGAGATCGTCGCGAACTCTTTGGCGCAGGAGGGCAGCGTCGCCCTCGCGACCTTCGGTGCTGGGTGGGCCGTGGCCTGGCGCTCGGCCTCGGCGGGTACCGAGACGATCTCCGTGAAGGCGAACGGTTCTTCGTGGAGCGCGGCGCTCGCGGCGCCGGGCCCTGCGGAAGACAAGCCCGCGCTCGTGGAGCTCGACGCGACGCACCTGCTCCTGGTGTTCAGCGAGGGAACTCCCGCGCGGCTCCGGGGTGCCATCCTGGACACGGCGTCGCAGAACGTCACGCCGTTCCCGATCTCGCCGGCCGTCGCTCCCTACTCGACCGACGCCTCTCTGGCGCAGAGTCACCCGAACGTCGTGCGCGCCGGCTCTCGCGTGTTCGTCGCGTGGCGGTCGGCGCTCGTGCCGGGCGACGCCAAGGCCGAGGAGCTCTGGCTGAAGGAGCTCGGTTGGACCAGCCCGACCCTCGATCTCTCGAAGCCCGAGATCGCGCTGCCGCGCTGGCCGTCGCACCTGAAAGACGATCAGCAGCGGCCGGCGCTCGCTGCGATGGGCAGCGGTGCGCTGGTGACGGCGTGGGACGACTACGGTCGCGTGTTCGGCTCCGTCGAAGGCACGCCCGACGTGGTGGCCGAGCTCTGCCCGCTGCCGCTTCTGCGCCTTGCCGCTCCGGTCGACGGGGGTGGTCAATGAAAGCGCTTCGTCGCCTGCGCCACTTGAGTCCGCCCATCGTGGCGATGACGCTCACGAGCTTCGTGCTCTCGCTGCTTCCGCCGCGCGTGGCCCGCGCCGAGAGCGGAGGAGAGCCCACGCCCGAGATCGAGACGCCGCCGGCGCCGGTGTCATCCCAAGCCGATGCGCCGAAGAGCGGGAACGAGCCCGTCCAGTCCGCCAACGCGTCGGACGAGATCGCGAACCCCGCCGTCGCGAGCACGGGTCCGGTGGCGGCCGCCGTGCCGAACGCTCCGGATCCGGTCGAGCCCGCGGCGCTCCCGAGCGGCGCTGACAAGAGCGGGGTCACGAGCAAGAGCATCAGCGTGCCCAAGGGAGCGGGCACGATCCAGGGCATGGAAGAGAGCTTCAGCGCGCAGCTCTCCACGGGCATCGCGACGTTCTCGGTGCCCATCTCGCTGCCGGCGGCCCGCGGCGGAGCGCAACCGAGCCTCGGGCTGTCGTATTCGTCGAGCGGTGGCTCGGGCATCGTGGGCATGGGCTGGAGCCTCGGCGTTCCGTTCATCGCGCGGCAGACCGATCGCGGCGTTCCGACCTACGACGACCAAGGAGTGTGGCACCCGGAGCAGGACCGCTTCGTGTTCAACGGCGGGCAGGAGCTCGTGCCCATCTGCACGGTGAGCGCGTCGCTCGGGTGTACGGGCGCGCTCCCGGACGAAGCCATGCCGGTGTGGGCGGCCGGGCACCAATACTTCCGCCCGCGCGTGGAGGGTTCGTTCCTGCGCTTCTTCTGGTCACCCAACCACCAGACCTGGCGCGTGCAGGACAAGAGCGGCGTGACCATGGAGCTCGGCGTGCCGCTCGACGGCACCGGCTACACGGGCGCGCTCGAGCGGAACCCCGACAAGCCGAGCGAAGTGTTTCGCTGGAGCCTCGTGCGGCAGTACGACACCTACGGCAACGCGAACCCGGCATCGGGTGACCCGGCGCCGGTCAACGTCGTCGTCTTCCGCTACTCACAGGACGGCGGCACGGCGTACCTGAGCGACATCTACGACACGCCCCCGGCCGCAACGGCCGCGACCGCGCCCCTCGCCGAATACGCGCACCACACCCGGCTCGTGTACGCGCCGCGCTCGGATCCGACCCACTCCTACCGGAGCGGGTGGCGCATGGATCAGAGCCTCCGCCTGTCGCGCATCGACGTTGCGAGCAAGCCCTTCACCGGGGCGGCGGCCGGCGTGCGCTACCGGGTGCGTCGCTATCACTTCACGTACGCCGCGAGCTCCCATGTGACGCTGCTCGAGAGCGTGCAGGTCGAAGGGCGTTGCGCGGGCGCCGAGAGCAGCGCGCCGTCCGAGAGCGACGAGACCACGGCCTGCCCGCGCTTGCCGCCGATGACCTTCGCCTACAGCCACGTCGAGCCCTTCACGGTGAGCGGCGCGACGGGCGTGGCAGATCTGAGCGGCTACGAAGGTTTCGACGAGCGGCTCCGGACGATGCTCCAGAGCCCGCCGCACTCGGTGGACGAAGAGCTGAGCGACCTCTTCGACGTGAACAGCGACGGCCTGCCCGACGTGCTGGTGACCGCTGCGGGCGTGTACGGCTCGGGTCACGGCGTGTTCCTGAACGGCGCGGGCGGCGAGCTCGATCGCTTCGGCAGCGCCGAGCCCATGGGCATCGCGGGTGTTCTCGGCGCGGGGCCGACCACCATCACCTTCAAGAACGACAACGTGGCGCCGCTCGATCTCGACGGTGACGGCACGGTGGATCTGCTGCACATGCCCAAGGTGAAGACCTACGCCGTGTACTCACCGGTGCGGGGCGCGACGGGCTGGCTCTGGCAGGGGCGAGAGGTCACGACCAGCGACGGCCTGAGCCCCAAGGTCGACCTCGGGCAGGACGCCGCCGAGACCCAGGTGATGGACGTCGACTTCGACGGCCTGGTCGACGTGGTGGTGAGCACCGGCACCGAGATGCAGACCTACCTCGCGCTCGGGCGTTACGCCGCGGGCGATGGCCGCTTCGGTCGCGGGTTCTGGACCAGCGCCACGGCCGCCTCGCTCTCGACCGAGCCCGTGCGGACCTGCGTGCCGTGGAGCGCGACGCCGGTCCGCTTCAGCGATCCGGACATCAAGGTCGCCGACATGAACGGCGACGGGATCAGCGACATCGTGCGGGTGCGCAAGGGCGACATCCGCTATTGGCCGGGCCGGGGCAATGGCTTCTGGGGCACGGGCAAGCGCGACGACTGCGGCGCGGGCACGTTCGGGAGTAACCGCCACGTGATGATGGCGACGAGCCCGCAGTATTCGGACATCCAGGGCGAGAGCTTGCGCCTCGACGACGTGAACGGCGACGGTCTCACCGACCTGGTCCAGGTGCGCTTCACCGACGTGGACGTGTGGCTCAACGTCGACGGGGTCGGCTGGACCGACCGCCACATCATCAAGGGCACCCCCGCCAGCCCTTCGTACGCCAACCGCGTCCGCCTGGTGGACGTGAACGGCTCCGGCACGCGCGACATTCTCTGGGGCAACGGCAACAAGTATCAATACATGGACCTCGCCGGCGGCGAGCGGCCGTGGATCTTGACCCGCGTGGAGAACGGCCTCGGCAAGACCACTAGCCTCGAGTACTCGACCTCGACCTCCGAGATGCTCGCTGCGGAGAAGGCGGGCAACCCGTGGTCGAGCCACATGCCGACGGTGGTGCACGTGGTCAAGCGCGTCACCGAGAGCGACAACGTCACCATCGCCGGCCGCCCGCCCGCGAGCTACGTCACCGAATACAGCTACCGCGACCCCGTGTACGAGGGTCGGCAGCGCGAGTTCCGCGGCTTCCGCAACGCCAGCGCCAAGCGCATCGGTGATCTGAACAGCCCGAGCGACCTCACCGACAGCACGTTCCTGCTGGGCGAGTGCGTGGACGAAACGCCCACCAACGGCGTCGACGAGTGCAGCACTCCCGAACGCTGGCGCGACAACCCCCGCGAGGCCCTGAAAGGTCTGCCCGTGGTCACCGAGAAGCGCGACGAGAGCGGGCGCTACCTCTCGACGGAACACACGGCCTATCGCCTGCGCAAGCTCTACACCGGCCTCGACGGCCGCGAGGTGCGCCACGCCTTCGAGACGGGCAAAGACAGCTTCCTCTACGACACCTCACCCTTCACCCCGGCGAGCTCGACCGAGCCCGTGGTCGAGGTGGAGGTCGAAAGCGGTGTGAGCGGCCCCATCGCCAACCTCAGCCTGTCCCGAACGCTCCCGCTCCGCTCCTCGGCGGGCCGCGCGCGCATCCGATCGACGAGCACGGTGGACCTCTTCGGCAATCGCATCGACGCCGTCGCTCTCGGCTGCACGGCGGGCTGCCCCGACGGCGTGGACGAGATCATCACCACCCACACCACCCCCACGCGCCCCACCGGCGACCCCACCGGATGGCTCTGGCGCACCGGCGCCTCGCAGGTCTCGGGCAACCAATACATCTTCGGTCCGCTCAAGCAGACCACGTTCGACTACGACGCACGCGGCGCGCTCACCCAGACCACCCATGCCTTGAGCGGCACCCTCGCGCTCGATCGCTTCCACGAGAAGTGGGCCGGCGGCCCACCCGGCCCGAACGACGTCGCGCCCACGCCCAGCGACGCCTCGCCGGTCGCCCCATCTACGTTCACCTTCGAGACGGTCTACGACTCCTTCGGCAACGTCACCCAAGAGACGGGCCCGAACCTCCGCTGTCGCCGCGTGAGCTACGACGCGAGCTTCGCGAGCCTCGCCACCACCGAGCAGACCTTCACCCAGGGCTGTGGTCTCCCCATCACCGGCACGGTGCTCGAGACGTCCGCCGAATACGATCGCGGCTTCGCCCTCGTCACGCGGGTCACCGACATGCAGGGCCAACCCACCGCCGTGACCTACGACGGTTTCGGTCGCCTCTCGACGCTCACGCGCCCGCACCCCGACCCCGCGCAACCCGGCACGCTCTCGCCGCTCCCCAGCGTGAAGATCGAGTACTTCCTCCCGCCCGATCTGGGCTCGACCCCGCAAAACCCCGTCCGTCACTCGCTCATCCACACCCAGACTCAAGACGGCGCCACCCTGGTCGACGGCGACTATCTCGAGTCCTGGAGCTACGTGGACGGCCTCGGCCGCACCCTGGTCACGCTCAGCGAAGCCGACCCGTCGCCGATCAGCCAAGGCGGCGACGGCGCTCCTTGGATCGCGAGCGGTCAGGTCGTGTTCGACGGCAAGGGCGCCCTCGAGCGCAAGTACCTCGAATCGTATTACAGCGGTCTCCCCAAGGCCTTCCCCTTCGCCGCGGTCCCTTCGACGCCCTACGGCACCCAGACCTACGACGCCTTCGGCCGTCAGATCACCACGACGGATCTCGACGGCACCATCACGCTCTACTCGTCGTACCACGCGCTCTCGACGGATCTCTGGGACGCCGCCGACCTCGAGCCCGGCCCCCACCAGGGCACCTTCGCGAGCGAGCGCAAGGACGGTCACGGCCGCACCCGCGCGACGGTCGAACGCTTCCACGAAGGCGCTCCACCCGCGCTCACGCTGCGCACGCGCGAGACCTTCACCACCTATCTCCCGACCGGCGAACCCCAGGTCATCACCCGCAAGCTCGCCGGCTCCTCGAACCCCGCCGACACCGTGGTGCGCTGGATGCGTTACGACTCGCAGGCTCGCATGGTGCTCAACGTCGAGCCCAACACCACCGAAGGCTTCACCACCGACCTCACCGTTCTCCCGCCCGCCCTCCACGCCTGGGTCTACGCCTACAACGACGCCGGCGATCTCGTCGCCACGAGCGACGCCCGAGGCTGCGGCGTGAACTTCGCCTACGACGGCGCAGGCCGCCTCGGGTCCGAGGACTACTCCCCCTGCCGTATCACCCACGCGGACTACTCGCCCCCGAACCCCATCGCCCGCACCGGCATCGAGGTCTTCTATCACTACGACAGCGCGCCCCCCGAGCTGGTCCCCTCGACCCTGGCGCTCACCCCGCAGTTCCTCGTCGGCCGCCTCGTCGCCACCTACGACCGCGCATCGCTCACGGTCACCGACTACGACGGCCGCGGCCGCACGCCCCACTCCGCCGTACGCATCGCCAAACCCGGCGCGCCCGACAACGCCCTCGCCACTCGCTACACCCCCACCTGGTACGCGCGCACCATGGTCTTCGACTCCGCCGACCGCGAAGTCGCCGCCACCACGGGCGCCACGGTGATCGAGGTGCTGGGCACCCTCGACCCCGGCACCAACGACGCCAGCACCGTCCGCACGACCTACACCGCCCGCGGAACCGTGAAGGACGTGAAGGGCAGCTACGACACGCTCGTGAGCCGCGTCGAGCGCACCGCCGACGGCCTCCTCCAGCGCATCGAGTACGGCGACCTCACCCAGACCACGACGGACTTCTCCTACGACGTCCGCCGCCGCGTGAAGACCGTCCAAACCTACCGCGGCCCCCCCGCCGGCTGGAACGCCCCCAACAACCTACCGACCTTCCAGCTCCTCCTCCAAGACGACGAGCTGACCTACGACGTCGTGGGCAACCCAACGGAGGTCAGGGACTGGCGCATCGCCAGCGAATGGCCCGCTGGGGCCAAGCCCGTCACGAAGAAGGCGCAGTACGACGACCTCAATCGCGTGTCTCGCGTCGACTATCAATACGAGGGCGGCGACGACACCTGGACGAGCCCCTTCGCCGCCGAGAACAGCGGCCAAGCAGATCTCCAAGACCCGCGCCGCGCCAAGCCCAGCCCCCACGTCGACTTCCCCAAGCGCCTGGAGTGGCAGACGTTGGACTACGACTGGCGCGGCAACACGAAGAAGACCGACGACGACGCGCGCGGCTTCTACGATCGATCCCTCGGACCGATCACCAACGACACGGCGAAGCCGTACCAGCTGAAGTCCGCCGACAACACGACGCTCGGCGGCACGCGCACCGGCAGTCTCGAAACCCAATACGACGCCGCAGGCAACCTCGTGCGCCTCCAAGTGAAGCGCAACGGCACCTGCCTCCCGACCGGCGCGAGCTGCTCACAAGTCTTCGGCTACGAGTGGGACGAAGTCGGCCGCCTCGCCCACGCGAGGCGCTGGGACTTCGCGACGCTGCCCGCGATCACCGACCCGCTGCCCGCCTCCACGCCCGACGCGGATCTGACCTTCGGCTATGACGCGGGCGACCAGCGCGTGCTGAAGACCGCGAAGGACAGCGCAAACGCCGAGCGCCACACCGTCTACGTCTTCGAGTCGCTCGAGCTCCGCCGCGCGGCGTACGGCGTCTTCGGCATCATCGACACGCCCGACTACGAGCAGAGCAAATGGACCGAGACGCCATATCTCTATGCGCACGGCGTGCGGCTCGCACGCGTCGCCTGGGACGAGCCCGACGTCCCCACGATCGGCGGCGTCCAAACCCACGTGCTCCTCGAGCTCGGCGACCACCTGGGCTCGACGAGCGTCACGCTGGACAGGGCGACCGGTGAGCTCGTCGAGAGAGGGACGTATCAGGCCTACGGTGGCGCGGAGAGCGACTACAGACCCGAAAGGTGGAAGGGGTTCAGGGAGGACTATCGGTTCACAGGGAAGGAAGAGGACGTCGAGGTTGGGTTGCAGTACTTCGGGAAGAGGTACTACGCGCCGCTCCTGAACCGGTGGGTGAGTGCGGATCCGCTCGCGGTGCACGCGCTCGGCGC
>Ga0268298_10001322_pt1 | contig 29589 bp, 27 predicted proteins | sample WWTPWeurt_MetaG_FD_194462 | JGI IMG/M metagenome (GOLD analysis project Ga0268298, IMG submission 194462) | Activated sludge microbial communities from WWTP in Nijmegen, Gelderland, Netherland - WWTP Weurt | ecosystem: Engineered > WWTP > Aerobic digester > Activated sludge | place... | reverse complement strand
ACACTAGCGCGACCCCGAACCGCATGTCCTTCACGTCCGGGAGTTTGCCACTCTCGGCGCCACACGGCGGTCTTTTCGGCAGACACCGACGGGACGGTGGACGAGACACCCGGGTGCGGGCACCCGACGTTCTCGTATTGCGGATCGCCCACAGACGCTCTAGTCCGTGTTCGAGCATGCGAGTCCTGATCGTGGGAACAGGGGCTGTCGGCGGCTATTTCGGCGCTCGACTCGCCCACGGAGGCCACGAGGTCACGTTCATCGCGCGCCGCGAGCACGGCGCGAAGATCCGAGAGCGGGGCCTCGTCGTGGAAACCCCAGACGGAGAGCTGGTGGCGGAGGGTCGCGTGCTCGAGGACTTGGACGAGGCCAGAGGCATGGAAGCGGACTTGGCGCTCGTCGCGGTGAAGGCGGGTGCACTCGACCAGGTCGCGGCCGGAACACTGGCGGCCCTGGCCCCCGAAGGGGTGGCGATCCCGCTGCTGAATGGGCTCGATTCGGAGCGGATCCTCGCAGAATCCATCGGAGTCGAGCGCGTCGTGGGCGGCGTCGCGCAGATCGCGGCCGCGCTGGTGACGCCGGGGCGGGTGAGGGTCAAGGCTGGCGGGATGCTCACCATCGCGCCGGTCGTGGCGTCGGACCTCGAGCGGGTCGAAGCCCTCGCCCGTGTCCTCGACGCCAGCTTCCCGTGCGTGGCCGAGCGCGAGCTCGCGCGCGTTCTCTGGCAGAAGCTCCTCTGGAACGCGCCGTTCAATGCCATCTGCGCGCTCACACGCAGGACCGCCGGGCAGGTCCTGGCCCTGCCGGAGCTCGAGACCCTGGTGCGAAGCGCCATGGCGGAGATCATCGCGGTCGCTCGCGCGGACGGGGTGGATCTCGGAGATCACGCGATCGAGGCGATGCTGGCCATTACCCGGGGCCTTTTCGCAGACACCGAGCCCAGCATGCTGCAGGACGTGCTCGCAGGCCGGACGACCGAAGCCGATGCGTTGCAGGGCGCGGTAGTGACCCGAGGCCGCCAGCATGGGGTTCCAACCCCGATACACCAAACGCTCCACACGCTCGTCCTCGGCCTGGGGCGGCTGGAGTGAGCACGGCGCTCTGGGCGGGAGGAGGCTGGCCCGAAGTGTGCAGGCGTTCGCCCACGAATCAGAGACATGGGCCGATGCGTGGGCCCGAAAGGTCGGCGCGATTGTTGCTCGCCCTGACACGGGAAGGAGTCTCGATGGTCGTCACCTTGAGCGATCCCCCCGCGTCTCGTGCGGTCGTCTCGACGCCGCCGATCGAGCGCCCGACCGTGCGTGGTCGAACCATTGGCGCTGAACTAGAGTCGGCCGAGGTGGCGGGCTTGCCGGAGCGGTGGCTGGTTGGGCAGGGGGAATCGGAGTGACTCCGAACCCCCGCCCCGGTTCGTCCTCCACGGGTGCGCAACGCATCATCGTGGCGCTCGTCGTGACGAGTGATGCGTTCGTCGTCGACCTCGCGCGTGCGCTACCCCGAGAAACCGTGACCTTTGGCATTGCCGCTTCGGTCGACGAGGCCTTGGTGCTGAGCACGAACACCCGGTACAGCGTGCTGGTTCTCGATACCGACAGCCTCGACGCCGCGGCCATCGGCGCGCTCCGGCAGGCGGCACCCAAGGCGGGGATCGTCGCAACGGGCGCCAACGCGAGCTTCGATCACGTGGTCAGGACCATCCGCTCGGGCGCCCAAGAGTTCTTGGAGAAGGGCACCTACGAAGCGACGGTGCTCCACCGCACCATGCTTTCGGCGCTCGATCGCAAGGCACGTGAGGACGTGCTGGAGCAGCGCACCCGCACTCTCGACGCGGCTTTCGAGGCGCTCTCTCCTGCGCTGGCCGTCATCGATCCACGTGGGACGCTCAGCTTGGCGAATCGGGCGTGGCACGCCACGCTGGAAGATGCCGGGTCGTCGCTCGCACAGGTGACGGCAGGCCAAAGCCTCTTGGCTGCGCTCGAGCGAGACGCACTGCGCGAGCCCAGCGCGAAGGAGACGCTGCAAGGCATCCAGTTGGTCTTGGCCGGCACGCTCTCGAGCTTCCAGAGCGAATTCGCGCGCTCCACCGAGGACGGTGAGCGTTGGTTTGCGATGAGCGTCGAGCGCATGACCGGCAGCACGGGGGGCGCGGTGCTTTCGTGCGTCGACATCAGCGACCGAAAACGCGTCGAACACGCCCAAAAGCTCAGCGAACGCGAGTTTCGTGAGCTACTCGAGCGCTTCCCGGAGGCGGTCGCGATCCATCGGGGCGGCCGCTTCGTCTGGGTGAACCACACGATGCTCGAGTACCTCGGCTACCGAGACCCCGGGGAGCTCGTCGGGCGACCCATCACGTGCGTGCTGCACCCGGACGAAGTCGCCGCCACGCTCGACCGCGTGCGCGATCTCACCGGGTCGGGGGCACCCCAGTCGCCACGGGAAACCCGCGTCCTGCGCGCCGACGGCAGCGTCGGCGTCAGCGAGATCCAGGCCATTCCGGTCCACTTCGAGGGCAAGGCCGCGGTGCTCGCCATCGGCCGCGACGTGACCCAACATCGAGAGCTCGTCGCGCGCATGATGCAGGCCGATCGCATGCAGAGCGTCGGCTTGCTGGCCGCCGCGCTGGGCCACGAGATCAACAACCCGTTGTCGTTCGTAACGGCCAACGTGGACGTGGCGCTCCGCGCAGCCGTGGAGCTGGAGAAGACGCTGGACCGGCTACCGGCGCATCGCATCGACCCCGAGCTCTTGGACACGGCGTTCAAGCTCGGCAGCGGCGCACGCGAGATCCGCGAAGCCCTGGGCGACGCACGCCAAGGTTCGCGCCGCGTGCAATCCGTGGTCTCGGATCTTCGCTCGTTCTCGCGACCGGAGAACTTGGAAGACGGTCCGGTCCGGCTGGAACCGGTGCTCGACGCGGCGGTGAACATGGTGTGGAACGAGATCCGCCACCGCGCGAAGCTGGTCAAAGACTACGCCGACGTGCCGAGTGTACTCGGAAACGAAGCGCGTCTCGGTCAGGTCTTCCTCAATCTCCTGACCAACGCAGCGCACTCCATCGCGGTCGGCGCCGCCGACAGGAACGAGATTCGGCTCCGGGTCTACCCCACGGCGGACCGTGTGGTGGTCGAGATCGCCGACACTGGCTCGGGCATCGATCCGACCCATCTCTCACGGATCTTCGACCCCTTCTTCACCACCAAGCCCCCCGGTCAAGGCACGGGGCTCGGCCTGCCCATCTGCCGCGACATCGTGCGCGGACTCGGAGGCGACCTCGAGGTCGACAGCGAGCTCGGAAGAGGCAGCACGTTCCGCGTTCTCCTGCGCACGTCGGTGGAAGCGCCGCTGCGCGCCTCCACCGCGGCCCCGCTCACCCCACCGCGCACGGCGCTGCGGGTTCTCGTGGTGGACGACGAGCCACTCATCGGTCGCGTCGTCGGACGCTGCCTGGGCAAAGGCCGGCTGGTGGAGTGGGTGTCGAGCGGGCACGAGGCGCTGCGGCGCTTGCGGGGCGACGAGAAGTTCGACGTCGTCTTGCTCGACGTGATGATGCCCGAAATGACCGGGATCGAGGTCTACGAGACCTTGCGCGAGACTGCGCCGGACGACCTCCGGCGGGTGGTCTTCTTGACCGGCGGTGCGTTCACGCCCTTGGCCCGCGAGTTCTTGGAGCGGGTGCCGAACCGTCGGCTGTCCAAGCCGTTCGAAGCCGTTCAGCTCCGCTCGGTGGTGGACGAGGTCGCGGCGGAATTACCGTGAGCGGCTGCGAGATTCCGGCGCCCGCAGGAGATCGAATCATCGACGGGCGTCACTCGGCATCGCTGCCGGTGTCGATGCGCTTCAGCAACCGGCGGAAGTTCGACGCATCCATGCCGGCGATCCGCGCCGCTTCGTTGACGTTGCCCGCCGCCGCCGCCAAGAGCCGACGTGCATAGGCGCGAATGAAGCGGTCCCTGGCCTCCGCCAATGGAATGAGCGGCCCGGCGGTTTCGAGCGCGGGGTCGGCCGCGTGCGGCGAGCTGAGGCTCGGCGGCAAGAGGTCGAGAGTGACGGTGTCTCCACGACAGAGGACGAGCATGCGCTCGATGGTGTTCTCCAGCTCGCGTACGTTTCCGGGCCAGTCGAAGCGCACCAGGGAGTCGAGCACTTGCGGCTCGATGCGTGGCTTGGGGCGCTTGAGACGTGCGGCGTGTTTCGCCAGGAAATGCTCGGTCAAGAGCGGGACGTCGCCCCCACGCTCGCGCAGGGGCGGGATCTCGATGGTGAGGACGTTGAGCCGATAGTAGAGGTCCTGACGGAAGCGTCCGGCCTGGACCTCCTGCGCGAGATCGCGATTGGTGGCCGCGATGATGCGCACGTCCACGCGCTTCGATTCGCTGGAACCGACCGGACGAACCATGCCTTCCTGGAGCACCCGCAGCAAGCGCGCCTGAGTGGTGGCGGAGAGCTCGCCCACTTCGTCCATGAAGAGCGTGCCGCCGGACGCCGTCTCGAACAGGCCGCGCCGCGAGGTGGTCGCGCCGGTGAACGCGCCGCGCACGTGCCCGAAGAGCTCGCTCTCGAGCAGGCTGTCGGTGAGCGCGGCGCAGTTGATGTCGACGAAGCTCTGCCCGTTTCGTGCGCTCTGCTCGTGGATGGCACGCGCCACGAGCTCTTTGCCCGTGCCGCTCTGCCCGAGGACCAGCACGGTCACGTCGGATGGCGCGGCCGCGCTGATCATGGCGCACACGTTGCGAATCTCGGCGGATTCGCCCACCAGCCCCTGCACGCGGTGGGATGCCTCGAGCTGGCTCTCGAGGAAGCGGTTGCGCTCCACCAGACGCCGGTGCTGTAGCGCACGCCGGACCGACGGAACGAGCGTGTTGCGGGCATCGATGGGCTTCACCAGGTAGTCGTAGGCGCCGAGCCGCATGGCCTCGACCGCCGCAGCCACCGTGGCTTGACCCGTCATCAGGAGGATGGGGATGTCCGGCCAGCGTGCGTGTGCTTCGGTCAGGAGATCGAACCCGCTCTTGCCCGGCATGAACACGTCGGTGATGAGCACGTCGACGTCCGAGCTCTGCTCCTCGAGCGCGGCCGTGACTTCGTCGGCGCTCTCGAAAGTCTGGACGGTGAAGCCGGCCACTTCCAGCGAGCGAGCCACCGACCGCCGCAGCAACGTTTCGTCGTCCACGACGAAGATCGTCCCGAGGCTGGCTTCGAATGCCTCACTCGGCGGACCGGGTTCGGAAGACACGAGGGGGTCATATTGACCGCACCCCGCCAGTCCTCGCAACCGGAGAGATCGGCGTCAACGGCTTGACGCTGCCGCAGGCCCATTTCGTGCAGAGCCCGTCCGCGGGTGTCATGCAAAGCCAACCGTCAGAGAGCCTCGACAAGCACAACGGACAGTCGTCTCCGCCGGCCTCCACCGCGCTCGAAGTGGAAGCGAAACTCGATGGGCGTTATCTCCTCCGTCGACTGCTAGCTCGTGGTGGTGGCGCCCAGGTCCTCGCAGCGGAGCACCTCTACACACACCGCGCTGTCGCCGTGAAGATTCCGCTCCAGGCGGGACCGCTCAGCGTGAAGCGCTTCGAGCGAGAAATCGAGGTTCTTTCGCGCGTGCGCGGCGAAGGCATCGTGGAGATGCTCGATGCGGGCCACGCCGACGGGGCGCCCTACGTGGTGTTCGAGCTGCTGGAGGGGCGGACGCTGGCCGGGCTGCTCGCAGCGCGCGGACGTCTCGGCATCCCGGAGACGCTGGAAGTAGGCCGCGCCCTCAGCGCCGCGCTCGCTCGCTGCCACGCGCGGGGCGTGGTCCATCGTGACGTCAAACCCAGCAATCTGTTCCTGCCGCGCAGCGGCAAGCCTTCGCTCGTGGTGCTGGACTTCGGCATCGCGCAGCTTGCGGACGACGGCACGCCCGCGGAAAAGCTGACTCGGGAAGACTCGCTGCTCGGGACGCCCGAGTACATGGCCCCCGAAGCCCTGCTCGCCAACGCCACCGACCATCGAGTCGACGTCTACGCCGTCGGCGTGACGCTCTACGAGTGCTTGACGGGCACCGTGCCGTTCGACGGGAAATACGCGGATGTTCTGCTGAAGCTGTCCACCAGCCAACCGCGCTCGCTGAGGGAACAGCGGAGCGACGTTCCGGAGGATCTCGAGCAGATCGTGACCCGCTGCCTGGCGCGCGAAGCCAAGCACCGCTTCCAGAGCATGCAGGACCTGGCGAACGCGCTGGACGCGTCAGCGCTCCGGTCAGCTGGACCCGTCAATCTCCTGGCACGAAACCCGCCGCGCCCGGAGGTGGGCGCCGACAAGGCGACGCTGGCCGACGCCCCCAAGGCCATGAGCACCGACTCGGGGGCGAGCCGGCGCCGTCATCCGCGGGCACCCTACATCACGCTGGCGCGACTCACGCGCCAGAGCGGAGAACGAGTCGACGGCCGGCTCGAGGAAATCAGCGAAGGCGGACTCCAGTTCGTCGGCGACCGCGCCATCCCCGCTGGCGAGAGCGTGCAGATCCGCTTCGCGCTCCCCGCGAGCGGTCGCATCACCGAGGCACAAGCCACGGCGCGTTGGAACCGGACTCTGCGCGGCACCAACGCGACCGGCTTCGAGTTCAGCAGCATCGCCGACAACGCGCGGGCGGAGATCCGCAAGTACGCGACGTTCGTCGCCGCGGATCCGAACCCGACCTGACGAAACGAAAGGATCCGTGACCAGTGACGCAGAAGAAGGCGTTCACGGTCGCCGTGGTGCTGACGGTGGCATGCTTCGCGCGACAGGCTCGAAGTGAGTCGCTGCGTCTCCACGGCGCCGCCACCTTGGACAAGGCCGTCGGAGGACACCAGGAGCGCGAATTCGGCTTCGGCGGCGGAGCCTTCGCCGCGCTGGAGCTACCGCTCGGCGAAGCGTTCGGGGTCGAGCTCGAGCTCGGCGGCGCATGGCTGAGCGAGGGCAAGCCTCCGGCGGATCCGCGGTTTTCGCCCGAGGGCGACGCAGCGTTGGCCCACGCAGCCGCCGGATTCCGGCTCCAACCGTTGGGACACCCGCGGGGTCCTTGGGCCGCTGCCCACGCCGGCGCCGGGCGCACTCGGGACCTCACACGCCCGATGTTCGACGCAGCGGTGGGTTGGGACTTCCCGCTCGGCGCGGGCCAACTGGCCGTCGGCCCCACCTTCGGCGTGGTCCACGTCTTCCAGCCCGACGACGCGCTCCGGCCCGCGGATGCCAACATCCTCGTCGCGGGGATTCACGGCGTCTGGCAGACCCGCTCCGCGCCGTCGAGGGACGTCGACACCGACCGCGACGGCATCTTCGACCGCCGAGATCGCTGCCGTCTGGATCCCGAGGACAAGGACGACTTCGAAGACGAGGACGGCTGTCCTGAAAACGACAACGACAAGGACCAAATCCCGGATCGTCGAGATCGGTGTCCGCTCGTCCCCGAGGACAAGGACGGATTCGAAGACGCGGACGGCTGTCCTGAAAACGACAACGACAAGGACGGCATCGTGGACGCACGCGACCGCTGTCCCAACGTCCCGGAAGACAAGGACGGATTCGAAGACGCGGACGGCTGCCCCGACGAGGACAACGACAACGACGGCATCCTCGACCCCAAGGACCTCTGCCCGAACGAGCCCGAAACCAAGAACGGCTACGCCGACGAAGACGGGTGTCCCGACTCCGAGCAGGTTCGCGTGGTGGGAGACAAGATCGTGCTCGACGACCGCGTTCACTTCTGGACCAACAGCGCGCAGATTCGGCCGGTGAGCTACCCACTGCTCCAACGTGTGGCAGAGCTCATCCAGCAGAACCCGAGCTACGTCCACGTCGAAGTGCAAGGGCACACCGACGAGCGTGGACCGGAGTGGTTCAACAAAAAGCTCTCCGAGGAGCGCGCCCAGAGCGTCCAGAAGTTCCTGGTCACGCAAGGGATCACCGAGAGCCGGCTGTCCGCTCGCGGATTCGGCTCGGAGAAGCCGCTGGCGGACAAGAAGAGCGAGCGCGCGTGGTTCATGAATCGGCGCGTCGAGTTCTTCATCACCCGCGAGGTGCGAACGGGAACGCCGAGCGGCACGCCGAACGGCACGCCAAGCGAAGGGGAAAGCCAATGAGAATGCGGCGTGCTTTCCAGCTCCTTTCGGGGAGCGCCACGATCCTCGGCTGGGTTCTGGCTTGCGCGGACGGCGGCGTGGTGGGCGGCTCGTGCCGAGAGGGCCTGATCGAATGCGCCGGCCAATGCGTCGACCCCGCGCGCGACCCCGCCCACTGCGGCTCCTGCGGCAACGTGTGCGCGGGCGGCGACATCTGCCAAGCCGGCTCGTGCGGCGGGGACGCAGGAAAACCCGATTCGGGCGACGCGGGCGACGCAAACGACGACGCGGATTCCCCGTTCGACGTGCCCCCGTGGGACGGCCCACTGCACGACGTGCCCGACGCTGGAGACGGCGACGGAGCCGCTGGCACGGGAGGTACGGGCGGCGATTCGGGCGACGACGGCGGCGACGGACAAGCCGGAGCCGGCGGCAGCGACTCCGGTTGCACGCCACCGTACGACACGCCGGCTCACTGTGGGGACTGCTTCACTCAGTGCAGCGGCGCGACTCCGCTCTGCGTGCCGGTCGACGGGGGCCACGCCTGCGCGCCCGCTTGTCCGCCCCCCCTGACCTACTGCGCCGGCACCTGCGTCGACACGCAAACCGACCCCGATCACTGCGGTCAGTGCGGGAACGAGTGCCCGAGCGGGATCTGCCAGGCCGGGAAATGCGTCGGCGCAACCGCCGGTCACGTCGTGCTCCTCTGTGCGAGCTTCGAACAGGCATCGCAGAGCTCCAGCATCACGCTCTTGCTCGGCAACGCGGTGTTCCTGCCGCCGCAAAACCCCGTGCGGATACTGGGCTACGTCGAACACACTCCGAACGCCATCCAGAACAAGCTGGGCCAAGTGCTGGGCTGGTCGGCCCAGGCCAAAGGACGCAGCTACACGCTGACCCCCACGACCAGCCCGAGCGCGATCCCCACACAGCTCAAGAAGGCCGACTACGACGTGCTCCTGGTCTACGACCAGCCGAACGCTCCGGCGGGCGCTCTCGGCTCGAGCGGGTCGAGCTGGGCGGCCACCGTCGCCTCCTTCGTCGGCGGCGGCGGAGTGGTCGTGGTGGCGTCGGGCGGCGGCGGGGTGGGAGAAGTCGACGAGCTCGTCACGAACGCGGGGCTCTTGTCGGTTTCGCAACAAGCGGCGGTGCCGAACGGCACCGTGATGGCGAACCTTGCTCCGTTCGACGCAGTCGGGCTCAACGTGCTTTCGCCGTTCGTGGCCCTGAAACAGTCTTGCACGTTCTCGACCAGCGCCTCCCCCGGCCCAGGTACGGTCTTCGTCGTGGCGCCGATGTCGGGCGATGCAGGTGCATCGGCCCCGATGGTCGTCCATCGCATTCCGTAGTTCTTCAAGTTCCGCTTCGAACGACCGTCCTTTGCTGCCATGACGGTCTCTGTGCTGCGCTCGACCGACCTCGGTTCGCCAGCAGAGGAGCCATCGGCCGACGTGCTCTCCGCGACCCGTGGAACCCTGCTCCTGGTGGACGACGACGAGCTTTTGGTCCGAAGCCTCGCCCGCGTCCTGCGCGCTCGTGGCTTCGTGGTGACGACTGCCAGTACCGGTACCGAGGCCGTTGCCCAGGCGACCGCTCAGCGCTTCGACGTCGTGCTCAGCGACATCTCGATGCCCGGGATGGACGGCATCCAGCTCCTGAGAAGGTTGCGCGAGAAGGACCTGCTCGTGCCGGTGGTGCTGATCACCGGTGAGCCGACGGTGTCCACCGCCATGGAGGCGGTCGAATACGGCGCGTTCCGCTACCTCAGCAAGCCGGTCACCAACGACTCCGTGACGCGAGTGGTGGACTTGGCGGTCCGCTACCACCGCATGGCCCGGATCAAGGCTCGGGCGGCCGAGGCCCTCGGAACCGATGCCATGCCGAGTGATCGCGCGGGCCTCGAGGCCAGCTTCGAGCGCGCACTCGAGACCCTGTGGATGGCCTACCACCCCATCGTGAGCGCCTCCACGCGCGGCATCTACGGCTACGAAGCCCTGCTCCGTTCGCGCGAGCCGAGTCTGCCTCACCCGGGCGCGATGATCGAAGCCGCCGAGCGCCTCGACGAGCTGCACACCTTGGGTCGCATCATCCGAGACCGCGCCGCCGCGCCGGTGGTGACCGAACCCGAAGCCGGCATCCTGTTCGTCAACTTGCACGTACGGGATCTCCTGGACCCCACACTGACGTCCCCCGACACCGCCCTGTCGCGCATCGCGGATCGAGTGGTGCTCGAGATCACGGAGCGCGCCGCGCTCGACGAGGTGGGCGACGTTCGGCCCCGCATCGCTCGCCTGCGAGAAATGGGCTTCCGGATCGCCGTCGACGACCTCGGCGCGGGCTATGCTGGGCTCACGAGCTTCGCGCAACTCGAGCCGGAGGTGGTGAAGCTCGACATGTCGCTGGTGCGCGGCATCGACACCAACGCGACCAAGCAGAAGGTCGTGCGCTCCATGACGAGCCTGTCCCAGGAGATGGGCATGTTGGTGGTCGCGGAAGGTGTCGAGACGGTGGCGGAACGCGACACGCTCGTGGCGCTCGGCTGCGACCTCTTGCAGGGCTTCCTGTTCGCGAAGCCCTCGCCGCCGTTCGCCCAGATTCGATGGTGAGCCATGGCGCAGCCGAAACCCGACCCCAGCGAGACGCGGCGTGAAACGGGCGGTCGCCTCGTGACGCCGTCGTCCACCACGCATCGCGAGCTGCGCGCGGTGCGGCAGGAAACGCCCACGCGCACGGCCATCCCCGCGGTGCGTCCAGTTCCCACCCCAACGGCCAACGCGCCCAGCGCGCCACGCCGGCCCGCCGCACCCGAACACCCGACCCGCAGAGATCTGCCCGCGACTCGCGCCGGCACGGAGCTCCGTCCGGTACTCGCGCCGCCGCGCCCGAACAGCCACATCCGCCAGGAGATGCCGGCGGTCCACATCCAGCCGTACGACCCGGACCCCGACGAGGACGACGAGTGGGACAGCATCACCTCGGTCACCAACAGCATCCCGGTGATCGCGGGCGCGGAGCGGACGGTGCTCGTGCGGCTCGACGGCGTCGAGGCCGGCAGTCTGGTCGCCCTGACGCTCGGCAGCGGCACCACACTGGGCAGACACGCCGCGAGCGACACGCAAATCCACGACGCCGGTGTCAGCCGGCAGCACGCGCGCATCGAGTGGGTGGCCGGACGCCACGAGGTAGTCGACCTGGGTTCGGCCAACGGCACCTGGATCAACGGACAGCGCGTGAGCCGGCGGGCCCTCGCCGACGGCGACCTGCTCCAGCTCGGACCCAACGTGTGCTTCCGCTACACACGCACCAACGCCCTGCACGAGGGACTCCTTCGAGAGCAATACGAGTCGAGCACGCGAGACGCGCTGAGCGGCGCCTACAACAGGCGACACTTCGACGAACGGCTGAAGGCCGAGCTCGCCTACGCGAACCGACACGGCACGACACTGTCCATCGTGCTCCTCGACATCGACCACTTCAAGCGCGTCAACGACGAGTTCGGCCACGCCGTGGGCGATCAGGTGATCCGTCACATCGCGACGCTCGCGGCTCGCGAGCTCCGCAGCGAAGACGTCTTCTGCCGCTGGGGCGGTGAAGAGTTCGCGATCTTGCTGCGCGCCACCCTGCTGCGCGACGCGGTACGCGTCGCCGAACGAGTGCGCGCGACCATCGAGCGACTGCCCATGGGTCACGTCGGCCGCCCACTCCTCGTCACGGTGAGCGCGGGTTGCGCCGAGCTCGACGAATGCCCGTCCCGCAGCGCGGCCGAGCTCATGCAGCGGGTCGACGAGCGGCTGTACGCCGCAAAACACCGGGGACGGAACCAGGTCGTGGGCCTCTTGCGCTGAGCCGTGGCTCGCGTCCGGTCCGACCTTGCGCGATGCCGAAGTGTGCGCGTCGCGCCGGAGGCGGAATCCGGGACGCACGGACTCAAGCCGACGCGGTTTCACCCGTTCGATGTCCACGTGCGACCCCGACATCTGTTCTGGAGTTTGGTCATCTCCGTGACGCTGGCCACGGCCACGTCGGCCGCCGCGGATCCCCCTGAACCCACTCGCCCCACGCTCACGTCGGGCACGGTCAAGAGAAGCGCAGCAGGCTTCTCGGTGGCCGGCGCCGAGGGAGCGGTCTATCGATTTCCTGGGGGCCCCGTGCTGTCGGCTGAGGCCGGCGCCGAGCTCCGCTTGCTGCCGAACTCGCAGCCCCTGTCCCTCAGCGGGGGCGGCACGACGCCCGGCTACACCGTGATCTTGCGCGCGGGCACCTTGGCCTTCGAGTTGCCCAAGGGCTCCAAGAGCGCGCTGGTCTTGGCGGCGCCACGGCGCACGACGGCCATCATCCAGAGCGGCAGCGTCGGTGCATCGGCAACCGCCACGCACACGGCAATCGTCAATGGACGAGGCTCGACCACCGTCAGCACCGGCGACGGCGCATACCAACCGCTGCCGGAGGGGCGAGTCCAGGTCGTGGACACGAAGGTGAGCGTCCGAGACGCGGTTGCCACGCCGAGCCAACTGCTCGGCCGACGCCTCGTAGTGGCGCCGTCGGGGAGTCGAGCCATCGGCAAGTTGAGCTGGAGCCCGGTCGAAGGCGCAACGGAGTACCGCGTGCGTCTCCATCGTTCGGGTGAAGCCAAGCCCCAGCTCGACGTGCGCGTGCCAGAGGCGTCCGTGGTGCTCGACTCACCTCTCACGCCCGGCAGCTATCGCTTCTCGGTCGTCGCCGTCGACAGCTCGGGCTTCGCCAGCGCAATCCCGCTCGAACGACCGGTGCAGGTGGTCGGCGTCACCCTGCCCGAAGGTGCCTACACCGACGACAACGGCACGGTGTTCTTGAGCCAAGCACAAGAAGTCGGCTTCACCGGGGTGGACGGGCTCGAGATGACGTATGGACGCGCGGGACGCTTCGTGAAAGCCGCCCCGAAGGCCGGTCTGTTCCGCGGTGAGGCCACGGTCGTGCACTTCCGCTTTCCGGGCACGAGCGAAGTCGCGAGCGCCCGCCTCGCCCCACGGGCGCTCCGTGCCGTCGTGGAGATGACTCCGCGAAGCGCCAGCTGGCCCAAAGACAGCATCGAGGTTCGCTACCGCGTGGTCGACGGGTCGGGCAAGCCCGCCCCCGATTGGGTCGAACCGCGCGCGCGCGTGCTCCTCGGCGTGGAGCCCGTCGACGTTGCGTTCCGAGAAGAGGGCGGGTGGCGAAAGGCCAAGGTGCCTCCGCGTCACGGCAGTGGGCCGTGGGTCCTCCGAGTGGAGGTCGAAGACCAGCACGGAGTGCAGCTCGGGCGCGACTTCGTCGAAATCGTGCGCTCGGCGCAGAAACCGACTTCCCGCACCGTGGTGCGGCGCAAGCCAAGCGAACGACTGGCGCAACGCTGATGAAATCGAAGACGGAAGGAGTGATCGGATGACGTTGGACCACGAAGGGTTCGTTGAGCGCGAGCGCTCGGAAGAGGCCACGATCAGACAGCTATCTGCGGGGCCTTCGGCGGACAACCGGCGAACGCACTCTCGCTTCTCCGTCGAGCTCGACGTGAGCCTGTCGAGCGACCACAACTTCTACGCCGGCTTCACCGAGAACCTCTCGGCAGGCGGCATCTTCGTGGCCACGCACGCCTTGAAGCCTGCGGGCGCCATGATGGAGTTCTGCATCTTCTTGCCCACCGGCGGGGCGATTCGGGGCAAGGGCGAGGTGCGCTGGGTGCGCAACTACCACGAGGGCAATGACCTGCCGCCCGGCATGGGGATTCGCTTCGTGGAGCTCGAACCCGGGTGCCTGGAACTGATCGAGACCTTCTTGGCCCACCGCGAACCTCTGTTTTTCGATGACGAGTGAGGGCCAGATGGAGCCCAAAGAGCCCACGCGCCCCGAGTTCGACGAAGCCGAGCTGAAGCGCTGGGCGGCGCTGCTCCGACGCTTCATCCACGATCTCAGGAACCCGCTCACCGTCATCAAGACCAACGTCGCGTACCTGAAGGAGACGGATCCGGCAGAGCTCGTCGTCGAGGCCCCGGCCGTGCTCGAAGACCTGGAACAAGCCATCGACCAGGCCGAGAAGCTGCTGAGCCAGCTGAACCAGGACACCGCCCACGCGCGGGATCTGCTGTTGAAGAAGCCCTGACCGACCGGGTGGAGCGCCCGTCGACTCTGCGACGGCTCTCGGTCGCTGCCGTCAGAACTTCTTGCAGGCGCCTTCGGGCGGCGTGCCCTCGGCCGTCAGCGGGCCCGTCCCGCCATAGGTCTTCCTGAGATCGGAGCTCAGCTTGCGCGCCTTGGCGATCTGCCCGAGGACGTCGGCGCCGAGCGTCGGAGTGCGCGCGTAGGTATTGTAGTCGACTTGGTACAAGCCGAAGCGCGGCACGAAGCCCTCTGCCCACTCGAAGTTGTCGTAGAGGCTCCAGTGGTAGTAGCCGCGCACGTCGACGCCGTGGGCGCGAGCGCGGGCCACGTGCTCGAGTGCCCGTACGATGTTCTCGGCCCGCCGTTCGCCGACCAGCGTCGCGATGCCACCCTCGCTGACGACGAGCGGAAGGCCTGGGTAGCGCTCGCCGAAAGCATCGAGCACGGTTTCCAGGCCCGGGGCGTAGTGCTCGTAGCCCATGGTGGGCACGCAGTAGCTCGGGTCGGTCGGGGGCAGACAGGATCCGAAGTCGAACGTCGAGAAGCACGGAGTCAGTGCGAGCACCGGGACGAGCCCGCCGTTGCCGGTCACGCCCGAGCGGAAGTAGTACTGAAGTCCGAGCCAATCGAGCTTGCCCTTGAAGCTCGGCTGGCTTTCTTCGGCCGTGCCGTCGAGGTCGTTGTCGAAAGCACCCTGGGTGAGCGCATCGGCCAAGAGATAGTGAAAGACGTAGACGAGGCGATCCCGCGCCGCGACGTCTTCGGGGTCGGTGCTCGGCTCGTTGCCGCGGGAGGGAACCCAATCGGCCACGGACAGCGAGAAGCCCACACTGGCAGCCACCCCGTCCCCGTCGGCGTCCTGGGCATCGGCAGCCCGGATCGCGTCGTAGGCGGCCACGTGCCCCTTCAAGTAGTCCTTCACCACCGGCACGAACTTCTCGAGCAGCGAGAACAGGTACTTCTTTCCCGGAGGAAACACGCCGAGTCCGTGGGACGCGAGCAGGTAGTTCACCGGCTCGTTGACCGTTCCCCAGTCGTCGACGCGGTCTCCATAGCGTTCGGCGAGGAGCTTGGCGTGTTCGGCGAACTCCTCGATGGCCAGCGGCCCACCGACCGGGTGGCCGAAGCCACAAAGATTGTCGTCGCTGGGCCCCTTCGCACAATCGATGTCCCGTGGGTCGTCTACCCAAACCGGGTTCGAGAAATGGTGCAGCGTGACTACTGGGCGAATGCCCTTGGCGACGAGGGCGTCGATGAACTGGTCGTAGTGGGCCAGCGCGGCCTCGTCGATCTGGTCACGCTTGGGTTCGATGCGCGCCCACTCGATGCTGAATCGGTAGGAGTCGAGGCCCAAGGATGCGATCAGCTCGACGTCTTCGAGCGCCTTCGAGTAACCCTTGGCGGCATCGCCCACGAAGGTGCCATTGCCGAGGCCGCCGTCGGCCTTCGGCTGGGTGAAGACGTACCAGTCGGTGTTGGTGTTCTGGTCCTCGATCTGGGTGGCTGCGCTCGCTGCTCCGAAGCGGAACGCCCCCTTGCCTTGCTCGGTGCCGAGGGGCCCTGGCGCGGAGAAGGAAATACCCGAAGCTCCACCGCCGCCGCCTCCACCGCCGTCGTCGCCGGAGCAACCCGTGAGGGCCAGCGAGAAGAGGCCGAGCAAGCCAAAGAGCCGTCCGCACACCTGAACACCCGCCATGGTGCCGAGAGATCTAGCCGATATTTCGTGATCCCGCTCGGGGAGTCGGGCGAGGAGGGCTTTACGGCCTGGCGCGAAAGTGACAAACCTGGAAAGCGAGGTGGACCCGAAAACGGCGCTCGAGCCTGGTGTGGTCATCGCGGAGCGCTTCCGCGTCGATCAAGTCACCGACTATCCGGGAGCCGGGCCGGCGTTTCTCGCCACTGATCAGTCCGGCGGCGACCGGCTCGTCGTGTTCGACACCACCCTCGACGAAGCCGACGCGCTTCGACCCGCCGTGGGAGCGCACCATGCGCACCTGGCGGGCGTGCGGGGCTTGGTCGCCCACGGCGAGCGCGACGTGCTCTTGACCGAGCACGTTCCCGGCCTCTCCGTGGAAGCGTTCGCAGATGGAACGCCTCGGCTGTCTCGCGTCGACGCGGTGCGCTTCGCGCTCCGCCTCCTGGACGCCCTCTTGACCCTGCACACGGCGGGCGCCAGCCACGGCCTGATCCGGCCCGCAGCCGTCATCCTCGAACCCGAGGGCCGCCCGCGCCCGGTGCTGGCGTTTGCGCCTCCGACCGCGGGCCCTTCGGCCTATCGCTCGCCCGAGCGCGGCGAATCCGGGCCCCCTTCCGTGGGGGACGACGCCTGGGCCGCGGGTGCGTTGCTGTTCCGGATGTTGACGGGTCGCGATCCGAATCCCGCGGGCCTATCCTCGGAAGACGAGCTCACCCAGGCGGGCATCGACGACCCCATCTTGCGGGCGAGCTTGTTGCACTCGCTCGCTGCCGACCCGAGCGAGCGCAGCGACACGGTCCAGCCACTGCGCAGAGAGCTCGCGCGCTGGTTCGCCGATCATGCTGGGGATGGCTCGACCCACTCGAGCAGCATGATGAGCCGGCCGCCGCCGTTGCCTCCGGGTGCCACGCCACCGCCGGGTGCCGGTTCACTGCCACCACCCACGTTGCCGTCCGGTGCGCCGGCGTTCTCTTCGACGATGCCCACCGAGGTCCAGCCCAAGAGCCGGGTTTCTCCGCTGCTCTTTGCGGGGATAGCGGCGGTGTTGGGCCTCGGGGCGGCGTATGGCGTCGCCCAGCTCCGCGCCAAACCCAAGGTGCAGGTCGTCACCACCAGCGCGCCGCAGAACCCGCCCGCCGCGAGCACCAGCGAAGCCGTCAGCCTCGGCGAGGTCGCGGTGACGGGAGAGAGCGAAGTCGCGAGCGACGCTGGCCGCGCCGTGAGCTGCGTCGCGGGTCACTTCCCCAAAGACACCTTCAAGCGCGCCCCCGACTTGAGCTGGCTCTGCACCGAGACGGATCCGCGGTCGGGCGGTGAGAAGTTGCGCGTCGCAGTAGTGCAAGGCGCAGCTGGCGGCGCTGCGACCACGGCCCAGCAGGTGTTCGCGCGGCTCGGCTGGTACGAGATGGCGGCCTATGCCGTCGTGCGCTCGAGTTGCTGCACCGATCCCAAGGCGCTCGAGCTCCCGGCGCCGAGCCAAGGCTGCGACCCACTGACGCAGAAGCTCGACGAGCTGGCGAAGGCCGTTCAGTCCAAGAGTCCCGTCGACGACGCCGTCTCCGGTTTCTCCAAGGCTGCGCGCTGTGAAGCCGATGCCAAGAAGGCCAGCGTGTTTCGCCGCCCCGGCGCACCCCAGTCGAGCGAAGAAGCCGCTTTCAAAGAGCTCCTGAAGAGCGTCGTCGAACCTTGAGAGCCGCGCGGCGGCGTTCGGTTTCGTCGTGGCTCCGGTCCTGCTCCTGACTCTCGAGCTCGCGCTCGGCATCCTGGTACCGTGGGCGATCCTGCGCCGCGACTTCGCGCGCTTGGACGCCACGCGCCTCGACCGCGCGTGGAACGACGCGAGCCTGTGGAGCGCCATCGTGCTGTTCGGACCGCTGTGCCTGCCGTTTCACTTCACCAAGACGCGGCGCTCGCTCTTCGGTCTGCTCCTCGGTTTGGGCTGGATGCTAGCCGCTTTCTTGGTCATCGGCCTGGCGTCGGCCGTGCTCGGCGCGCTGCTCGGCGATCCGTGACGTTGCGCCCCCCGCTGGCGAGGGCGTGGGCGATGGCGACGAGCGTCTCACCCTCCGCGACGAGCTCGCCCAGCGTCGGTCGCGCCGCGCCGGTGTGCCCGTACAGGCCGGTGAGCAGAAGCCGAGCGGGCACGTGACCGCGCGCCGCAGCGTGGAGCTTCTCCGCCTCGTTCCACGGGATCACGTCGTCATCTCGGCCGTGGCAGATCACCATCGGACAAGCGATGTCGCGAAGCGACGCGAGCGGGCTCGCGAAGGCGAACGCGGCGCCAGCGCGCTCGAGAGCCCGCGCCACGAGCTCCGCGCCACCCGGCACGATGCCCGTGCCCTTCAAGAACAGCTCTTCCAGCTCTCTCGGTACTCTGGCTGCGAGCGCCTCGGCGAACGGCACGAGCCGCCCCGGCTGCTTCAGCTCCATGCGGCCCCAGGTCTGGTAGGTCATCTCGCGCCACGCTTCGGCCAGGCCGAGGGCGTGCTCCGCCGGCACGCCCAAGTAGGGCAGCATGTTCAGGAAGAGGGCCGGTTGGTTCAATGGGTCGCGCGCGAGCACGGAGTTGCCTTCTGGGCGCCGCATGACGCCGTCGACGGCGAAACGCACGGCGGCGTCGAACTCCGCGTAGCCACCGAACGTGATCACGGCGTCGACCGAGTCGGGGACGCGAGCCGCCGCGTGGAGCGCGGGCCACGAGCCGAACGAAATGCTGAAAACCGTGAAGCGGCTGACTCCGAGCTCGGAGACCATACTGCGCGCCACGAGCTCGAAGTCGGTGGCCGCGCTCGGGTGGACGAGGAGCTCGGCGTAGGCCGGAAGGATGGGCGCGACGACGCGGAATCCGGCGTGCGCCAGGATGCGACAGAAGCGTTCGAAGCGCGGATCGAGGGGACCGTCGAAGTGCAGCCCTGGAGCCACCAAGTAGGTCCCGATCGCGTCGCCCTCGGGCTCGAGGACGAGCGCCTCGAGTCGCGATAGTGAGAGCGCGCGGGGCGGCCCTTGCACCCGACGACCGCGGCGACCCGGGACGTCGCCATCGCGGAGCACCCAGCGGCGGGCGTGCACCCCACGCGGAAGCGCGCGAGCTGGCGTCCAGGGCGACAGCCATTGGACGAGGCGTCGAAAGGCGCGCCAGCGCTGGAGCTCCATGCGGACGCCATCATCCCACGACCGCCCGCTGGCATTCGGACGCACGCGCGCCACTCCGAGAAACAGGAGTCATTTCGAGCAATCAGATAGAGCGCTTGCGGCGTGCGCGGAGCAGCGTGAAGAGGCCGCCCTCTTCGCGCGTCGAACGAGTGCCGGCGGGGCACGCACCTCGCCCCACGCGCCGACGGCGGTCGGCCTTTTCCCGAGGGTGAATCCATGCGCGTCCAAGAAGCGTCCCGTTCACACCCCCCCATCGCGCGACTCCTCACCGCGACGCTCCTCGCGGGCGTCACCTTGGCCCCGCTGGTTTCCTCGGCCGGGCAAGCGCCGCCCAGTTCGCTCGAGGCCGAGCGCAGCGGGAAGGTGCTGCTTTCGCACGTCGCGAAACGCATCACCGAATGCACGGCGAGCTCCAAAGACGGCAAGCTCGTGTGCAGCGCCAATCGAGAGAGCGTAGACCCCGCGACCAGCGTGATGCTCGAGCCGGTGCCCGACGGCAGCGTCAGCCGCAAAGACCGACGCGAAGCGCGCACGCTCACCCTGCCGAAAGAGGGGAAAGCCAACGTCACCTTGGGCGTCGGAACGTGGGAAGTCGCCTGGCCCGGGCGGGTCGAGCGCGATCGGTTCTACGTCGCGGAAGGCGACGAGTTCGCCATCGAGCTGCGCACCGAGGTCGGGGCCTGTAAGAAGGTGAAGAACGAATGCCGACTCAAGACCGACCAGACCAAGCTCGAAGTGAAGATCCCGGCGCGCTGCCGGCGATGATGTCGAACGAATCCTCGAAAGTGATGATCATGAAGCCCTCTTTCTTCGCGCACACCTCTCGGCGCCGAGCTCTGTTCCTCGCGCTGCCCTTCACATGTCTGATGGCGCTCGAGGTCGGCGCCTGCGCGGCTTCCGACGAGGACGCCGGGGCGGGCGGTGGCGGGGCGGTCGGGGGCGCGGGCGGCAGCGATGCCGGCAGCGACGCCAGCGGAGGCAGCGGCGGACTCACCGGCGGCACCGGTGGCTCCACCGGCGGCACGGGCGGGGGCAGCGACGCCGCGAGCGACGCCAGCGGAGGCAGCGACGGAGGCGACGCCGCGAGCGACGCGCCCAGCGATGCGGGCGCCACCAGCATCTCCGGCAGCATCGTCGATCTCATCGCGACCACGCCGGTCGCGGACATGCAGGTCTGCCTCTACCAGATGCCGAGCGTGGCCTGCGTGAAGACGTCGGCCAACGGTTCGTACACGTTGACCGGCGTGCCGGCGAACCAAGAGGTGTTGCTCGAGTACACGAAGGCCAGCTATCTCCCCACGCTCGTGACGGTGAAGACGGTCGCTGGCCCGATGAGCGTCGGCCAGTTCTTGGCGCCGACCGTCACCGCAGCCAACGCTCTCGCCACCATCGTCGGCGTGAGCATGAGCCCGAACAAGGGTCACATCCTGGTGACCGCTTTCCAAGGTCCGGCGGGGAGCTTCAGCGGCCAGGACAACGTGGCCGCATCCATCGTGCCGAAGAGCGGCACGGGGCCCTACTACCTGAACGCATCCAACGTCCCGGACCTCGCCCTCACGGCCACGAGCACGTCCGGCATCGGCCTCTTCGCCAACGTCGATCCGGGCGACGTCGAGGTCACGTTGACCCACTTCACCAAGACCTGCCCGCGACTCGGCACGTCGTGGACGGGCTCGAAACCCAACGCCTCGAAGGTGAAGATCGTGGCGGGATACCTCACCGGCGGCGCCGGGCTCGAGTGTCCCTAGCGCTTCGCTCCCGTTCGCTCGCTCGACTCCCAGTCGAACCGATCGTCACGGGTTCAGCTTGCGGATCTTCGCACCCGCGGCTCGCAGGCGGGCGATGGTGGCGTCGTGCTTCGCATGGCGGCCGAAGAAGAAGGCATCGCCGCCCCCGAAGTTCGTGATGCGAGAGTAGGCGCGATCGGCCTCGGACAGGACAGCGCGCGCCCGCGCGTCTTTCACGTTCTGCTCGAGGAACCGCGTGTAGGCCTCGAGGGCGAGCCAACGTTCGTGGCTGCGCGTCAGCGCCAGAGCGATCTTCTTCTTCTCCGCTGCCGGCGCCTGCTCCTCACGACCGCTCACCCCGCGGTAGAAGCCCGGATCCGCGTCGAAGAAGAGCTCCCCCACGTGGGCGTCGAGGTAGCGCGCGAGCTCGAGGTCGCGATCGGGTTGCTTGCTGGCCGCCAGCACACCGAGCTTCTTCCAGAGCTTCGCTCGCCCCGAACTCGCAAGACTCGCGTGGCGCGCGGCGAGCGCCCACTTGCCCTGAGCGACCGCGCGAGCCGCGCTCTCCACGAGCGCATCCTCGCGCACCTTCGGCAGCTTGCTCCGGGTGAGCGCCGCGAGCTCCTTGTCACTCGCGAGCACGCGGATCACGTAGCGCCGAGCGTCGCCGCCGACTTCCAAGAGCTCCGCAGCCTTGGCCATTTCCCCTCGTGACACCAGAAGCTGCGAATAGAGCCGGTCGCGTTCGGCATCCGGCGGGATGGCAAGCAGCTGCGCCTCGGCGTCGGCGTAGCGCTGCGCAGCGAGGAGCGCCGCCGCGCGCAGCTTCCCAGCGAGCACGCTCTTCTTCAGCACGTCTCGTGGGAAGCCCGGCGGCAGACCCGCACTGGCATGGCGGGCAGCGAATGCCAGCAAGCGAACCCTGAGATTTTCGGACCAACCAGCGCTCGGCGCCGTCTCGGCGAGCGCCCAACGCTTGTCGAAACGAGCGGCATCCAGCGTATGGTGGCTCGTGAGTGCAGTGAGCAAGACCGGGTCTTTCAGCCGATCGACCAGCGCCGGATCCGGAGGATGGCCCTGCACGAGCAAGAAGCGCATCTCGGCGGCAGCTCGCACCGGTCGGTCCGGGAAGACCGCGACGGCTTCGTCCCAAGCCCGCACGTAGTCACCCTGGAAGTAGAGAACGCGGATTTTCCAGAGACGCGCTTCATCGCGCAGCGGATGATTGGCGTATCGCTTCACGTAGGCGTCGGCGGACTTCTCCAGGTTCTTCCAGGTCTTCTTCGACACCTGTTTGCGTATCGCTTCGGAAAACCCGTCCGGCACGTTTCCAGCGAACTCGGCCCGCAGCGCTGCGAGCTCCAGGCTGCCCGCGCGTGGATGCCCTTTCTTCACCGGCGGCGGCGCGCTGCTCATCAGCGCTTCGCGGGCCTGGCGTGCAGCCGCGAGCGCCGGCGGAAGTTTGTCGGGCACGCTCTGACCAGTGAAGAATGCGACGACCAAATCCTTGGGTAGGCGCGCCACCTGCGACTCGAGCTCGAGCCACTCGACGGCGCGGTCCAATTCTTTCCGCTGTGTCGCCGCGAACACCGGCGGGAGCGCGTAGATCTGGTCCACGATGGCGCGCGCCTCGCGCGTCGCGTCCCTGTTGCGGCCGGCTCGCACGGCGGCCTCGAACGCGGTGAACGACGGTGGCGCCGGCGCTGCCGCGTTTTCGTGAGCGAAGTCCCAGAGGGTTCCGAACTCGTTGGGTCGTGCCTGTCGGAGGGGGTACAAGAACCGGAGCTCCTCACGCTCCCAGTTGCCCCAGTTCATGTCATCGGCGCCGGGCGTTAGGATCAGCTGCAAGGTGTGATCCACCGGCAGCACCGGCCCCAGATCCGCATAGGAAGGACCTCCGCAGGCTACGAGGTCGCGCGGCGAATCGAGGCTCGCGAGCAAGGCGAGTCCCAGCGCAACGGTCCAAGTGAAGCGTCTCATCGTTCCTCGATCTGGGCGAGCTCGGCGAAGGCGGCGCGTGGGTCCTCGCCCCCCGGAAACAGCCAGTCCCCCGAGTACCCAGGCACCTCGCGCAGGGCGAGCGCCTGCTTGCGGAAACACGCGTGCTCGGTCGGTCGGCCCGCGCGCTCGAACGCCGCGCTCCCTATGCGAAACGGCAGCCGAGCTCGCGCGAGCGCCCGCCGAAGACGCTCGCTCTCCGGGCTCGTGCACGGAATGCCCAGATCGAAGAGCTGAATCACGTGACCCGCAACTCGGTCGTGAAAGAGCGCTCCGTACTCGCGCGCGTACAGGTGAGCGGGGATGCTCGTCACCCAAACGGGAACGCGCAGCGAGTTCGCGACTCGACCGGCAGCCTCCGCCCAACGCGGCAGCAACCGAACCGGCGCATCGAAGTCGAGCTGGAGCTCGCTGACGGTCACCCCCGTCGCTTCGGCTTCCCCCACCACCTCTCGTGCGACCTCCGCGAGCTCGTCGTCGACCGCCGTGCGGGGCTCGCGTTCGAACACCTCCCGGAGCGCGTCGTCGAATCGCAGCACGAGTCCGACGCGGTCCCCGGCGCGCGCCGGCGAAAGCCCGCGCGAGCGTCGGAAGGCGCGAGCGCTTCCGGGCGTCAGCGTACCGACCAGTACCGCCGGTACGAGGTCCGGCGTCCGGCCCCGCTCGCCCTGGTACCGTTCGAGGTCCGTCGACGTCCAAATCCACTGGCCAGTCGTGCGCGGCTCTGCGCGGACGGCCCGAACCCCCGAGTCCTCGGTCCCAGGCCGGTGGGGAGCGGCCGTGGGAACACCGGCGAGAACGAAGACCAAGGCCCCTCCGAGACCACGCCCGCGAAAGCTCTGCTTCCAAGCTGCCATCGCTCGCCCAGATAGAACGCCAGCGCCGCCAGCGTCCATTCCGACCGCGGAATGAAGCCCTTCCGCAGATTGTCTCGGGCGCACGGGTCGCGGTATAGGCCCCTCGAGGTTTTTCGAGACATGCAGGACGTGCGCGCACTGAACGAGCTGGTCGCGAAGGAAAGCGCCTTCATCGACGACCTGATGGCCGAAGTCGGCAAGGTCATCGTCGGTCAGAGCTACATGATCGAACGCATCTTGATCGGCCTTCTGGCCGGCGGTCACGTCTTGCTCGAAGGCGTTCCCGGCCTGGCCAAGACGCTCACGGTACGAAGCGTCTGCGATGCCATCCACGCGAGCTTCTCACGAGTCCAGTTCACGCCGGACCTCCTGCCGGCCGATCTCATCGGCACCGTCATCTACGATCAAAAGCGCGGCGAGTTCTCGAGCAAGCTCGGACCCATCTTCGCGAACCTCGTCCTCGCCGACGAGATCAACCGAGCGCCGGCCAAGGTCCAGAGCGCGCTGCTCGAAGCCATGCAAGAGCACCAGGTCACCATCGGCGACACCACGCACAAGCTCCCCGACCCCTTCGTGGTGATGGCGACGCAGAATCCCATCGAGCAAGAGGGGACCTACCCGCTGCCCGAGGCGCAGATCGACCGTTTCCTTCTCATGGTGAAGGTCGGATACCCGACTCGCGAAGAAGAGCGCTCGATCATGGATCGGATGACGAGCATCGTCCCCGCCACCATCAAAGAGACCACGCGCCCCGATCAGCTCATCGAAGCCCGCAAGGTCGTCCGCGAGGTCTACATGGACGACCGGGTGAAGGACTACATCGTCGACGTCGTGTTCGCGACGCGCGAGCCCCAGAAGAAGGGCATGAAGGATCTGGCGCCCCTCATCGAATACGGCGCGAGCCCGCGCGCCAGCATCGCCCTGAACCTCGCCGCCCGCGCCCACGCCTTCCTTCGCCACCGGGGCTACGTAACCCCCGAAGACGTGAAGGCCGTGGGCCCAGACGTTCTCCGCCACCGCATGGTGCTCTCTTACGAGGCCGAGGCCGAAGAGGTGACGGCGGAGCAGATCGTGCGGAGGGTGTTCGAGGTCGTCGAGGTTCCCTAGAGAGCTTCGCGGATCGTCGCCAGCGCCTGCTCGGGCGTCGCGAGCACCAGCGCCGAATCGAGCCTCAACACCCGGTATCCGAGGCGCTCGAGCTTCCGACTCTGTAGCGGCACGAGTGGACATGGTGACTCCGAGGCCCGGCGTGGTGGGCGGGCTTCGCGACGCAGGGCGCACGATCGGTGACACGCCGCCTCAGACGCTCTCGAGCACGCATCCGCACGCGCGCTCGGCGGAATACGCAAGGACACCAACCGCAGGGGCCAGCGCGTTGGGACGAATTCTCGCCTTGTCCGCGCGCGGCTAAGGAGCACGGCGAACGACCTGCGATTCGTCCCCGAGGCTACTTTCCACCATCAGGGCACGGGTAGTCGAAACCATGGAAGCGGAAGCTATCGCAAGTTCCTCAGTCGGAACCTGCGTCGCACTCGCTCTTGTACGCGTAGGGCTGGGAAGATCCCGAGCATGGCCCGCCGATCGTCTTACCCTCGCAACTACAGTAGAAAGCGAGACACAATTCGCCATCGCTGCAATATGTGTTTGGCTCTGGAGCTGCGTCGCCGCAGCCCGGCGTCGCATAAATGGGCGTGCAATTCTGCCCGCCCGCCTTGGAAGAATCCTGGGCACCCGCCTCCGTGCCGCCGCTGCCGCCCCCAGCGATCCCGACGCTGCCGCCACTGCCGCCAGCGCCACTGCTGCCGCTGCCGCCGGTCCCTGAGCTTCCACCACAGCCAAGCGCGAAGCTCGCGACCAAGCCGACCCACACGCGCATGGCTCAATGTTACTGCCAGCTGTCCAGCCGTCAACGGGGCGGCCGAGAGCAGGCTGCGTCGACGCGTAAGACAATCGAACTGCCCAAGCCCACCGAGTCGAAGGGTACGCGCGCGCGTCGGCGCGGTCGAAGGCTGCCCGTAACGCTGATCGGCGCCCTCCAGCGGAGGGGCGCTTCAGGACTTCCGGCGTCGCGCGCTCGGGCGGACACACCTTCGCGCTCGGCGAGGCCGCTCGGCGCGTGCCTCATTCCGTCCCGAACTCCAGCACGAATTGCTCCGGGTACACGCTGCCGCGTGCGCGCTGCCGGCGGTGCCCTCGGCCCGAGGCCGTGCTCCGCGAGCAAGCGGGTGATCTGGGCGCGGGCGTTGGCGACTTCGGCCCAGCGCATCGGCCCAGTGCAGCGGGGGCAAGCCTCGACGTCGGCCGAGTCGCGGCTCTCCTATTCGGACTTGTGTCTCCAGACTAGGCCCGTGCACGACGGACACGGTTGTTCACAAGTCGCGATCACCTTGCTGGCGCCGCTCGTGGCGTAGCTGCACGGCCCCAGCCAGATTTGTTCGTGGGCGCACGGCGACCCGTCAGGCGGCAGCTCCGCCGGACACAGGGTCACGGACCAGCTGAAGGTGCATCCGCCGTCGACCTCCGTGCAGTAGCACTGCGCGTAGCGGTTCTGCTCGTAGTACGGACACGTGCAGCCGATGTACGCGCATTCGGTGCCCGCCTCGGGCGCTTGCTTCGGGCACTCCTCGGTGTGGTACCAGGAGTAGGTGCAGGTGTCGGAGCCGCCAGCGGGTGCATGGAGCCATGCGCCGCCGTCGGTCTGTGTCCGGCACGCACACACGGCGGCTATCGAGGACTCACCGCTACCGTAGTGGCATATCGGCGAACCGATGCCAGGGCGGAGCTTGCAGGCGGAGCCTTCGTCCGGGAGCGCGGACGGGCATGCGACCGTCGTCGGGTCGCACAGGCCGTTGGCGCACGGATCGTGTTCATCGTGTTCGCAGGACGCCATCGCGAACGCCACCAAGACGCCCCCCACGAACACCAGGGCACGCGCAACACGCCGGGGCATGCGGATCTCTCAAGCAAGAGGCGTGCCACGGTCGTCCGCCGTTCTGGTTGGGGGAAGGCGCCGGCACGAGGCGTAATGTGGCACGGACTGCGACGCGTCGATCACGGCAACGGTCGGGGGGCGCCGGGCGCGAGGTCCGCATACGATCGATTCGCGATCGATGAAAGCGCTGGCTCGAGTTCTACTTGGACGGCATCGCCACCGTGGCAGACGAAGCGGTGGAGAAGATACGCGAGCTGATCGCGCTGTTCGAGAGCGACAGGAAGCTCGTCGGAACGTCGAGAGGCGGCTCCATCTACCAACAGGCAGCGCTGCAGTCGAACTTGGCGGTAGACGACGTGACGCGGAAACGCATCGCGATCCGGATACTGGACGCCGCTGAGGATTGCGGAGCGACGAAACCCACGGTGCAGCGGGCGTTGGACGAGTTGATCGCCCTCGGCATCGCGAAAGAGGTCACTGGCAAAGCACGGGGGAAGGTCTACGTGTACGCGAAGCACTTCGAAATCCTGAACCGCGACGCGCTCGAGCGGCAGATCGGGCGTGGCACTCGCGCCCGAGCACTGTAACGGATTCACCGTCGACGAGCAGCGCGGGCAACCCGGGGCAGCCGCTCCCCAGGCAGCGCCCGCCGTGCGCGTTCGCACGCTTGGACCGGCAAGCCTCGGGATCGCCATCGGACCCGATCCGGAGCTCGAGCTCCGGCGGCGACCACGGCTGGAAGCTGGGATTCATCGACGATGGCGGCATCACGATCACCTCGCGGATACAGAGCACCCCTTTGGCAACGGCTGGCCGGGTCTCCCGCGTCAATCCAACGCCGTCAGCTCGGGCCAGTGGAGCGCGTGGCCGAGCGCCCGCTTCACTTCGACGTGCCGTCGAGAGGTCAGCGTGCCGGCGCGTGCACGCAGGCAACTCGTGGGAACGGTGCGCAGCGTGTCGAGGTTGGCGACGCACGCCCGTCCCAGGCCCTCTCGCCGACCGAGCGTGACCTCTTGCGGTATGCCACGCACCGTCGTCGTCACTTCGACCACCAACACGCGCGTCAGGTAGGCGTACGCGCTCGTGCGGCAGAGCAGAAGCACGGGGCGCCGGCCCGCCGGCTCGGGGAGGACCGCCCACCAGACCTCGAACTGGCGCGGCGCGGGAACGCTCACGCCGCCCGCTTCCGTCGTTTCGGGTCGCGCGGTCCCCGCCCCGCGGGCGTCCGCTCGGCGAGCGCGTTGTGCGGATCCCAGCCAAGCAGATCGCCGGGCTCCACGCCTTGGGGAAGCGGCTGTTCGCGGTAAGCTCCTTCCGTGTCGCGGTCGAGCGCGAGGTCGATGGCCCTACGGATGGCCCGACGCACGAACTCGGCCCTGACACGCTTCTTGGCCGGGGCGACGCGCTCGAGATCCCGCGCCGAACGATCGTCGAGTTCGATCAGGATCTGTTTCATATTGAAGTCCATATACCACCGCCTCGCCGGGCCGCAGCCAGTCGACGTCCCGCGAGTTGAAATGCTCGGATCTCACGCGGCCTCTGAGCTGCCTGACCCGAACCTGCGAACGCGCTTCGAGACGCACCTACATCTTCGTCACCGACGCGCGCGAGCGTCGCCGGGCGCCGGTCCTTGTCCAAGGCGGCGCCGGGATTGGCGCCGCAATGGATGATCAATGGCGCGCGTCGTCGCTTCGCGCGAGTGAGGGCCGCACGAGCCACGGCGCCTGGATCGAGCGGCGTGGCGAGATGTCAGGGTTGCCGGCGGACGTCGCGGTTTGCCTGCTTCGACGAAAGCCGGCATGATGTTGGGTGATGCTGGGCAGCCGAGACGTCGGCCGGGTGCTGTCCTCGGTGCTCGTGCTCGCCGCGTCTGCCGGTGGCTGTCTGACCAGCTTCCCGGAGCTCCGGGGTGCCCGCGAAGACACCGGGATCGATGCCGCGCCGGACACCACATCCGACGGCGGCTCCGCAGGCGCGCCGCCAGACGCGTCGGATCCCGACGCGACTGATGCCGCCGATGCCGCTGATGCCCTGGACGGGTCGGGCGGGGCGGACGCACCCCCGCCCACTCCGCCTCTCGGCAACGCCTGCATCGGCGAGACGACCGGGAACTCGGCGTCGGCTGACGCTGTGCGAGTGACCCGATTCGTACTCGCCGCCGGGACGAAGTTCGACGCGCTCGTGGCTTACCTCGACGGCGGGGGCGGGCCGCCAGGGATCCAGCTGGTGAGGGGAGTCATCTACGGCTCCCAGAGTGGAGCTCCGGGTGCCCTCGTGGCGGCGACCACGGACGCGGCGGTCGGCAGCGGGAGTCTCCCCAACTGGTGGGTGCTGAGCTTCGCCTCTCCGGTCACGCTGGGCCCTGGAGAGTATTGGCTCGGACTGCACACTGGGCCGGCGAAGGCGGTGCTTCGATACGGCGGCTTTTCCTCCGCCGGAGCGGCGGTAATGACGTACGACACGTTTGCCGACGGTCCATCGGCCACCTTCGGCGCCTACACGCTGTTCTCGGTGAGTCTGTCGATCTACGCGCGGCCGCTCCAAGCGGGTCCTCCTCCAACCACGAGCTGCCCGAACGGCGCGGAAGGTGGCACATGAGCACGGCCGGCGGTCGTTGGGCGAGCCCTGTTGGGCCGGGCCAACGGCAGGGCCGGGGAAGCCAGTTCGCGAGGGCGCAAACCCTGAGACTCACTGGACGGCAGCGCCGCGCTGGCGGTGGCACCTGACTTGCGTGGGCATCGGGCATGAGGACCATGAGACCGCGCCTGACTGCTTCGCTGCTCGTGCTGGTTTGGTCGGCGAGCGCGCCGGCTGCTACCTACTACGTCGCCAAGACTGGGAGCGCCGCCGCGACCTGCACGGCCGCGCAGAACAAGTCCACGCCGAAGCAAAGCATCGTGGATGCGATCCCTTGTTTGAAGGCCGGCGATACTCTGTACATTCGCGCCGGCGTCTACGCAGAGGCGATCAACGAGTTCTACGTCAAAGTCCCGAGCGGCACCTCTTGGAACACGGCGGTCACGATCGCGGG
>Ga0268298_10001321_pt1 | contig 29634 bp, 38 predicted proteins | sample WWTPWeurt_MetaG_FD_194462 | JGI IMG/M metagenome (GOLD analysis project Ga0268298, IMG submission 194462) | Activated sludge microbial communities from WWTP in Nijmegen, Gelderland, Netherland - WWTP Weurt | ecosystem: Engineered > WWTP > Aerobic digester > Activated sludge | place... | reverse complement strand
GGGGACGGGGACGGGGACGGGGACGGGGACGGGGACGGGGACGGGGACGGGGACGGGGACGGCTAACGCGGCGGTTCGCTCCGGCGCTTGAGGCGCTGCTCGAGCACGGCGAGCTTTTGCAGCGCCATCTTCCTGGCACGAAAAACCCGCTCGGGCTTGTCGCTGTCCCGTAGCGCCTCAATCAGACCGGTGTCCGGGTCGTCGATGTCGGCGTCATCCATGCCCTCGATGTAGACCGGCGGCATCTTGGCTGCGACGGTCATCGGCTGCTCCTGTCCTTGAGGGTGTCGATTCCGTCGAGCGCGGCGTGGACCTTCTCGGCGATGGAGAGAAGCTGCGTCGTGCCCATCTTCGCGTCCTCGAGCCGAGCGCGCTGCTCGGCCGCGAGCTCAGCCTTGGCCTTCTTGTACTCCAACCACACGACCACCACGGCGCCCGCGAGCAAGCCGTTCGGTCCGAGCTTGGCTAGGAAGTCGATGGCTTCGTTCATTGCTGATACCCCTCGGAGCTCCGGAGTCGTATCAATTGTTCGCGCATTGACATCTCAACCGCTCCCAACGCAACCGCCTTGGCGCGCTTGGCCGGGGTCAGGTCATAGTGGTCTAGGCGCGGGTGTGGCTGGAACCACTCGCGTCGCAAGCCGAGCCGTGCCGCGAACGCATGCAACTCTTCCGCGGTGTCCGCCGTCATGTGGCATGCTCCGGATTTGAAGTGCCGGATGCGCGTCGGCCACTGGCGTAGCTCGTCAACGTATACGCTCATCGCTCCGTCTCCGTGGTCGGCGGCTCCGTGCCAGCGAGCTGGACGCGGCACCGTGGGCACTCGGCGAGCAGCTCAGCGAGCAGTCGGCCCTGCCGCTGCTGCTCGTGCCTGACGAGGCTGAGCTCGCGCTCGATGGCGGTGAGGTGGTCGCCGATTTTTTCGAGGATGTCGAGGCTCATGGCCCCCCCGTTGGCGGCAACCCCAGCCGCGTCTGCCACTCGGATGCCGTCTCGATGGCCCGCCGGTTGTCCGTCTCTTTAGCCCCCTCGATCACGTCGAGGATGGGCAGCACAGACCCGAGCACCCGAGAGCCGATGCGAATCACACCCCGTTCGATAGTGTATGGCCTGGACCGGAGCGCTCCGCCTGGCTGGCCGTAGTCGGCGGTGACGATAATATGCTCCTCGGGCTTGTGCTCGTAGACCACAGAGACGTGAGTCGTCGCGGGCATGTCCACGTTCACCACCAGCGTGTCGCCGCACACCAGGAAGAAGTCCTCAGGGTCGGGCGGCTTGGCGTAGGGGTTCACACCATGCCGCGACTTGGCGCAGAGCGTGGTGACGTTGTTATCCCACGCCGGGTGTCCCGGCTGCCCCGAGTAGTGCCAGCCGTCGTGCTCATCGCGGTTGATCCATGCCAGTCGGATGCCCATGCGGTAGAGGAACCAGTGCGCCAGGTCCCCGCAGCTCGAATAGAACTGCTTCGCCCGGACGGCACGAGCGTGGCGGCCCTCGGTGATGGCGTTGTAGACAGCATCGCCCGTGAAGCTTGGGTCCGGGCAGCGCCGCCCTTGCCCGGGGCTCGGGACGGGCGCTGTGCCGCCCACGGCGTAGGACAGAAGTCCGCGCACGATGTCGGTGAAAGGGCGGGCTTCGAGTTCGTCCACTGTGCTATCCTTGGAAAAAGCCCCGCGTCGCTGCGACACGACCGGGGCCAGACCCACGAGGAGTTGGCTCCTGGATGAGAAAACGATAACTAGGTTTTGGAAGAAGGTCGAGAAGGACGGGCCGGTGCCGTCGCACGTTGCCGTCACCGCCCACGTAGCCTCCTCTCAATCACAGCCACGGTCTGCGCCCTCTGCTTGCCGCCGCGCCACTGGCAGCCTGCGCCCGCGTACACCCCGAAGGCGCCGGCCAGGGTCCCGCACTGAGCCCGACCCTTGCGGAGCAGCGCGACCGCACACCGAGCTCCGGCCAGGTGGCGCCCCCGGGCGTTCTCCGGGCCCGCCCAGAGCGCCCGGCACCACGAGTGAACCTGCCATGCGCCTCGAGCTCGACCGCCGTCGCAGCGAGCGCCGACGGGGCCCTGCTCGCAGTAGCCGTCGAGGACGTAGCGCGCAAGGTTCGTCTCGTGCTTCGCGAGCGCCACCAGCGCCGCCACCTCGGTCCGGTTCCGGCTGACCTCGGAGATGGCCACCGCCACCGGCCTGAGCAGTCGCGTCCGGTCCTCGACGGTGGGGTCGGCGAACCTGTCACCCGTGTACTGAGGCAGGCTCAGGAGCACGGCGAGCACGGCGTCAGGGCTCACGGCTTCGCCCTCCGCTCGTTCAGCTTCCGTTGCGCCGATGCCCGGAGCTTGGCGATGTCAGCCACTAGCTTCCACGCCTCAGCTCGGTGTTCTCCGCTGGCGAGCCCGTTCTCGATGATCCGGACGATGACCGGAACGAGGCTCTCGATGACCTTCTCGACGACGAGGCTCACGGACAGATTCCCTTTCGGGCCGAGAGGAAGTGCGTCTCGAGCGCCATGTACGCCGGGCACTGCTCCACCCGGTCGTACTTGTCGCAGGCGCCCGCGTTGATGATTTCGCCAGCCATCTGCCCGTAGAGAGTCACGAGCGCTTCGTGCGCCTCGGGCGTGCACGTAGCCGGCGGAGTAGCCCCCGAGCAGCCCAGAAGAGCCAGAGCCAGCGCAGCCACCCCACGGGTCACTCGGTCGCTCCCGCTTCCACGTACGCCTGCGCCACCACGTAGGCGAGCGCGAGCGCCGCGGTGCAGATGCCCTTCCAGTCGGCGGACATCGGAAGGGTCTGAATGAGCGCGACCGCGGCAGCGGTGACGCCGAGCTTCTTTGATACGAGCGATTTGATGAAGGACATGTTTTGTCTCACGTTTTCAGACGAATTGCCTTGATTCCTGTCGATGTCTTGATGCGGAGCGGGCTTGCGTTCGGGTCTGTCGTCTCGACGAGATATACCACACGAGGCGTGCCTCCCGCGTTGAATATACGGAGCTGCCCGCCCATCCCGCTTGGGGCGTCCGCCACTGCGACGAGGCACAGGTCGATGGTGCCGGCGCCCTTTTTGATGCGCAGTCCGAGATACTGCGTCGGGAAGCTGCCCGTGACGTAGATGGTGCAGACGTCGTAGAGCCGCACATCGTTCGCGCCGTCTCCGCCGCCCTGCGGGTAGAGCTGGACATCCACGTCCCAGTCGCGCGGAAGCGCCTCGTAGAGCCGCACATCGTTCGCGCCGTCTCCGCCGCCCTGCGGGTAGAGCTGGATGTCTTGGTTTCCGTAGGCGCGAGCCACATCAGTACGTCCTCGTGGTGACCGCGGTCAGTGTGTTAGTGCTCGCGCCGACCGTAGTCGGCGTGCTCGACTGGTAGCAGACTAGATAATGCTGCGTCGGACTCGCCAATTGCGTAACGAAGCAGAACTCACCTGTTGGCCCGGAGATAGTCTGGCCTAGGTAGGCATCGTCGCTCGTGCGGAACCCTTGCACGACACAGATCCCAAGCGCAGCTCCCGCGTTGTCGCGCGTAACGCCGCAAATGTAGAATCCGCTCATTCCCCCAGCGCTCTTGCGGGTGTAGGCGTATCCGTCCCAGCCACACCCCAGGTCCATGCACGGGTTGCCGACCGACAGGTCGCCCGAAAAACTCCCCGGTCGTCGGTAGTACGCAAAGCGCTTGCGCTTGTGAGCAAGCTCTCGCGGGCGACACGCCGCGCCCCAAGCATACCGGCTCTTCCTCTGATAGGTGCTTGGGCTGCGCTGGTGGCGGGCGCCAAGTTGGTTGGACGGCTGCTGGAGCCGGCTCACCGGAGCGCCCCCGGGTTCTCGCGGATGAACTTGTCCATGTCGTAGTCGGGCAGGACGATTGTCGGCGTGTAGCCTCGCTTGAGCGCGTCGAGAGCGTGCTCAATGAGCCACCGACACAACTGCTTGTCGCCGACCGGACCGCTCACCTGAAGCCCGCCGTTCGGGTGGTAGGTGATGGTCAGCGAGACGACGATGCCCAAACGCGGGTCGTCGCGCTCGAGCTTCTCGTAGGGTGCCCAATCTGCTTCACTCATCGCAGGTCAACCAGACGTCGCAAGCGACGGTTGCGGTCACGTTGAATTGGACTACGCTCGAGGAAACGGCCATGCCGTACCCGGCCGGCCAAATCCAGATGGCGCCCGCGCCCACTGTTGCCGGCGTGTTGTAGCGGCGCGAGTACACCGTGGGTGCCGTCGGCGAAGTAGCCCACGACAGCGCGGTCACGCTGAGAGACGCAGGGTCGCTGTTCTCCTGCGGAGTCAGCGATGCGGTGCCGCCGGGGGTCACGCCGATGGCCGCCGGGCGACCGAAGCCGTGGCTCGATGCCGTGCCGGTAACCTGCGCGAAGCCCCACTCCATTACGCGAGGCTTGTTCGTCGCCGCCGACCGGAGCTCCACGCTTGCGTTGCTGATGGTGGTGTTCGTCGTGCGTACTGCTGCGTCGTAAAGTGCCATGCTGGTGTCTCCTAGAGGTCCGTGCGGAACCAAATCTCGCCGACTGCGGGGGATGCGGGGTCGGCTCCCGTGTAGTTGTGGATGCGGAGTTGCAGCGCCTCTTGCTGCGCGAACTGGACGCTGCCCGTCGGGTCGGCAAACTCGTTCAGCTTGATCGAGTCGCTGCCGCCACTCTTGTGGCTCGTTGCGTGCGCGGTTGGCGTGCGCGCATCGCTTAGTCTGGCATCGTTGCCGGCGCAGGCGGTCGAGCCGAGCGTGCCGAGCGACGGTGTGCCGTGGGTGTGGTCCTCCCGCGCGTAGTTCGTGGCAGTACCGACGGCCGACGCGGCACCGTAGCTCGTTTCGGCGACGACGGTAGTCGCTGGAGTGCCTCCGCCTCCCGTCGCGTTGAGCGTGGTTCCGCTCATGCTCAGGTTCGTGCCGAGAGTAATCTCCTGCACGTCGCCCGAGCCGGAATCTCCGCGCCCGAGGAGCTTCGACGCTGCCGAGACGTTCTGAATCTTGGCGTACGTGACCGCATCGCCGTCGATCTGCGCGGTACCGACTGTGTTCAGCGCCGCGAGGGCACCTTCGTCGGTGATGTCCGCTAGGGTGTGGGTGTGCGCACCAGTGCCCGGCGCCGCCCACGTCCCATCAGCGCGCATGAAGTTGGTTGTTCCGCCGCCGCTCGGGGGCACGGCTCCGCGCACTGCTGCCCCGAAGAGCGGCAATGACGCCGACGTCACCGGCCCATCAATGGCGCCCACCGAGGTCAGCGAGTCCACGATGATGTCGCCGAGCGCGTTGAGCCAGTCGAAGCCCGAGCCAGTGGCCACGAGCGGGTAGCCCGCCGGTCCGTGCGCGAGGTACGCTAAGTCACCCGCGGCGGCGTACGGGAGTTTCCCGTTGTCGTCTGGGTCCGCAGGCGCCGCAACCGCGCGGTACATGCCGCCGGCTTCCAGGTCGGTGGTGACGACGATGCGCGGGGTGACCATCAGGCCAGCCCCAGCGCTTCCGCCCGCGAGGTATAGGCGACGTTTAGCGTCACGGTCCCGCCTCCGGCTCAACGTCATCGGATTCGACGACCATCTCGACGCTCCCGCCGCCTGGTTCGGCGACCGTTCGCTTCCATGCCGCAAGCAGCTCAATGTCGCTCGCCACGTCGATGTGGTTCTGCACCCAGTTGCGTTGCGCCGCGGAGAGCTGGCTCTTTTTCGCCTGCCACGCCGCGGTGATTTCCGGCGTCAGCCGCACCGCGAACTCGTCAGTCCCGGCGCCCGTGTTGCTCGGCTTCGCGACCCAGGAGCGGTGCCGCGTCGTCCAGCCTGCGACGTTCAGCGGGCACGGGTTCGGCACGGTGTCGGGCATCGTGACGTGAACGCCGCCGCCGTGGTGCGTGCCCTTGACTGGCAGGTTGAAAAGCCAGTTCAGAAGCTTCGCGAACTTCGGCGCGTCGGCGCGGGTGAAGGTGAGAAAGGTCGCCATCTAGGCCACCGTGATCCCGTACCGCGCACCAAGGTAGCGCTCGACTTGCAGCAACTCAGCCGTCGAAAGCGCGCGATTGTAGGCAACGACTTCCGAGATGCCGCCGGCCCACCACCCGTCCGCGCCACCGCCCGATGAACCGACTGTAAAGCCCGTTCCGACGCCGCCCGTACCGGGATTACCGGTTGACCGAACGCCGTTCACGGCGACGCTCGACGCCGCGCCGCTAAACACACCGTCGAGCACGTACGGCGTATTCGCAGCCATCGCGCCATCGTCAATGCTGGCCGTGCCGGCGTAGACAGAGCCCTTCGCCGTGGCGTTGTTGAAGCGCAGCACCCGCGTATTCGCCACCGTCGTGTCGGCGAGATACTGGTTGTTCGCCGTGCCGGTTATGTAGCCAACGCCGAGCACGGTATTCGGTTGCGCCATCGTACCGCCCGCGCTCGCCATGAAATCGTCGCCGCCGTCCAGATAGATTGCCGGCTTGCTACCGAGCAGCGCCGACGATGCGACGTAAAGAGGCTGGTTAGCGCCAGTCGCCTGAAGCACGCTAGCGAACAGCCCGCCCCCGCTCTGGTCTGCCCACGCGCTCACGCGGTCGCTGCCGTCCTTCGTGATGCCCATGTCCGCGCGCAGCCAGAGCACGTTCCCCGTGTACTGGGTCGGCGCCGTCATCGGCCGCTGGTCGGTCAGAATGTTGTAGCGCTCAGCGAGATACAGCTCGACACGGCGCCGCTCGGCGGTCGTGAGGACGCGCTTGTAGACGATGATTTCTGCGATGCTGCCGTTCAGGAATGCACCCGCGCGACCGCCAATCGTGTAGGCAGTATTGCCGGCGATGCTCGTCGTGTCCGCGGACGACACCGCGCTCATGGTCTGGGAGAAGCCGTTCATCCAGATCGCGATCTCGCTCGCGGCTGCCTGGCTCGGGTCCACCGTCATCGAAGCGATGTGCGGCGTCCTGTAGGGAGTCGGGTACGTTGCAGCTGCGGTCCCGTAGTAGTTCGCCGTCGCATTGTCGAACGCTGCGCCAGCAACCAGGTCATTACGTTGCTGTAACTCGAACCCACGACTGACGCTAGGCTCTCCCTTTCGGATCGGGTGCCCGAAGATGGACACTGCCGACGCCGGCTTGAAGACCGCGAACACCGTGCAACCGGTCACGCCAGTCCAGTCCACGTTCGCGCTGCTCAGCGCGTCGTTCGTCCCGTCGAACGTCAGCACCGCTTGCCCGTTGAAGTCGGACGCGGTGGTCACCAGCGGCTGATTCGCCCCCGTCGCCTGCGTCACGTGATGGGCTTGGCCGGACTGGTCGGCCCAGGCGGAGGCGTTGCGCTGGGTAACAGAGATGTTGCGCACGTAGATCGTGCCCGTTCCGTCGCCTTGATAACTGATAGTCCCGATGGTGGTCTTGGCTGTAATGATGAAGTAGTTGGTGCCGGCCGACACGCCCACCAGGGTAATGCCCCAATAGCCGCCCCCCACGTCCACCGCCGACGCCGACACCACGCCAGCGCCGACTGTGGCGACGGCCCCAGTCGTCAGGTTGACGTTCACCTGATTGTCTCCGGCGCCCCCCTGTAACGCCGCAAACGCCAGCGTCCCTGCCTTTACTTCGGCGTAGAACGTCGCGCTGTGGTTGGCTTGCGCCCCCGACACGGCCTGGTAGGCGTAGTGTATTGCTGGCGCGCCGTCGTTGCTGTCCGTGAGCGTGTCTGCGGTAGCCGTACAGTTGGCGCGCGTCCAGCTCGCCGTACTCAAGTCATTCGGCGAAGCAACCGCCGCGTCCACCGTCGTCAGACCGAGGTCCGCCCGCAGCCAGAGGTCGAGGTCGGTGAAACTCGTAGGGCGCCACGACGAGCCGCCCGAGCCAAGCCCGCGACGGTTGAACCGCCCGAGGGGTCCGAGCCGGCGGCCGAAGGTCACGGGCTCACCAGCCGGACCTCGACCTTCGTGGTCGCCGTGTCGCCTTCGCGGTTGAAGTACATCGTCTCCGTGTTCGGCTCGATTTTCGGGAGCATCACGTCCTCGCTCGAGCCGTTGGCGAGATAGGCGCCGACCTTCGCGTTCGCTGTCTGTCCGTCTGAGCCGGCGACCGTGCGGTCGATCTCCTGGGCGGCGGTGTCCACGTTGTACCAAAGGGCACCGCCGAGTGGCGTGATCCGTACGTACTTGCCGCCCCAAGCGGCGGGCAGTGCGTCCGAGTCGTGGGTGGTTCCCAGGTCGAAAAGGATGATGGTACGGAACGCCGCAGCATCTGTCGCCGGCGCGATCACCGTTGCAGCCTTGCGCTCACCGTCAGGGTACGTTCTCATCGCTCAATTCCTCTCGCCACCTGGTCGGCGTGGCTTGACATGCTGTCGTACGATTTCTTCACGCCCGTCTCACTGAACGTGCGTCGGTCACCGGTCTTCTGAGCCTTTTCTACCGCGGATTGCTGCTCGGCGTCGAGCATGGCCATCACCCGAGCGAAGTCCGGGCTCAGCGCGGGGTCCACCTGGAGCCCGAGCAGCGTCCCGAGCCGCATCCTCGTCGCCCGGTCCGGCGGGTCCCCAGACTGGGCGACTTGCAGAGTCACCGCCCGGAACCGGACCATGTACGCGGGGTGCGTCGCGTCAAGCACTTCGATCAGCTCGGGAGTCACGTTGCCCTCGGCCACCGCGACGAGCCCCTCGTTCGGGTTCAGGGACGCCGCGACGAGCCGTGCCCAGTTGTCCATCGCGGCCTTGTTCGGCGGGATAGAGAACCGGCTGCCCCAGATGATATCCGACTCGCTCACCGAAGGATTCGGAGCCTTGTCGAGCAGGATCTTCGCCGCGGACTGGGCCTTCGTCGTCGCGTGCTCCAGGAGCTCGGGGGCGTCGTCTGCGGTCGGTCCGAGCACGGCACGCACGCCTGCCTCGGCGTACGCCCGGTTCGTGGCCGTCGCCTGGAGCTTGCCAAGCAGGGCCTCGTGCTGCTTGTCCGGCTCATCGTGCGAGCCCTCATAGAGGTCCTTGACGAGCGCCTTGTAGCTCTTGGGTGCCGTCGGCGGCTTGGTCGGCTTCACCTCGGGCGCGAGCTTGAGCCCGGCAGCCTCGGCTGCCTCCTGCCCCACCGGTCGCGGCGCCTTGCCGCCCCGGGCGATGCGCTCGGCGATGCGCAGAGCCAGCGAGTCGTTCTGCATCCGCTGCTGGTATATGGCCGCCCTCCGGGCCGCAGCTGCTCCGGGCTGCAGGGCGTTGATGACCGCTTGACCGGCGCCCATGCCAATCGCAGCCCCGGCTGGCCCGCCCAGGGTGCCACCGGCGATGGCACCGACGATTCGCGGCTCATTGCTCGGGTGGCCTGCGCCCATGAGCCGGGCGATCTCTTGGCGGACCTTCTCGTTCTCGAACGACTTCTCGATGTCCACGATGAGCTCGTCGATCTTCTTCGCGGCGCCCGAGAGTTTCGCGGCTCGAGCATCGGACAGGAACGGAGCGTCAAGACGGGCGATGTCTCGCGTGTCCTTCAGGTACCGCATCACGTCGTCGATGTCCTGCCGAGCCTCGGGCATCGCCGAGCCCTCGATGAGGTTCAGGATGGAGCGCTCGTCGGCCTCCATCCCGTTGACCCACGTCGAGAAACTGGCGTCCTTCGCCGAGGCCCGGTAGAGCCGGCGCATCACCGGTCCCGAGATGTTCAGCACACCGTGCGTCTTTGCGTTCCTGGCCTTCTGGTAGTTCGCCAGCCCCCCGAATACCCGCGCGTCTTCGAGCGTCGTGCGGAACTTGTAGTCGTGAAGCTTGCGGTAGAGGTCCGCCCAGTCGTCGCTCGGCCCGAGGAAGCTCCCTCCCTTGGCGTTGCTGGCCAGCTTCTTCTTCAGGATGTCGAGCTCCATCGCCTGCTGGGCAGCCTTCTCGGCTCCGTTCAGGGCGGAGACACGACCCTCGGCGAGGCTCATGTCCCGCAGCAACCTCACAGCTGCGGTGTGTCCGGCCAGGTCTGCAGGGATCTTGTCCAGCGGCACGTCAGCCGCGTTCTTCAGGGTCGCGAGCCGCTTCGTCGCCTCCTCGTAGGCGATCTGAGTCTGCTGCCGGGTCGCCTGGAGCTCGTCGCGAGCCAGCTGGTTCGCCTGCCGCTGCGTCTTGAAGCGCTCTGCGGCCTGGAGCCGCTTCTGGTACGCGAGCATGTCCTCGGGCGCTTGCTTGAGCGACACGTCGAGCCTGCGGCGGGCGTCGTCCAGCTGGTGCTGGAGCTTCCTGCCCTCGGCCTCGAGCTTCGACGCGCGGGCGTAGAGCATTTCCGTGGCCTGCCCAGACGCCTCGGCCTCTGCGATGCGCTCCTGGGCCTTGACGTACGCCTCAGCCTTGATGCTCGCCCTCGACTCGAGCAGGTCGATGTCCGTCGCGATGTCCTCGCTGCCCTTGCGGAGCCGGAGCGCCCCGCGCGTGAGCGTCTCGTCGATGCCGAGCTTCTGGTCGGCGTCGAGCAGCTTCTTCGCCTGGATCTCGTGCTTCCGGCTCTCGATGGTCAACCGAGCCAGATCCGCCTCGGCCTGTGTGCGCTCGATCATCAGCCGGGCCGCCTGCGCGTCCTCGGGCTTCATCTGCTGGAGCGCCCCGTCGAGCTTCGTGCTGAGCCGGTTCGCCTGGTTGACGATGTCCTTCCGAGCCTCGTCGAGCGTCTTGTCGAAGACGATGCCGATCTCCGCCTGCTGCGCCGGAGTCGTGTTGCCGAGCAGCTTGCGGAACGCCGGAAGCTTATGGTCCGCGGCACCCACGTCCGCCGCCGAGTCGAAGGCGTAGAGCGCCTCGTCGAACTTCGGCTTGGCCGCAAGCGCCTCCCCGTACCGCTTCGCCTCGCGGACCTCCTTGAGTGTCAGCGCCTCAATCTCGGGCTTCTGCAATCGCAGGTCGCGCACGAGCTCAGCCGATGGGCTCCCCTTGGACAGAGCGGCCACGAGCCTATCCCTCGTGCTCGGCGCCGCATCCTTGACGACCTGCATCTCGGCGTTCGCCGAATGCCCGAACGTCTTCGCGCCCCGCCCGAGCACCTTGGCCGCGATGCCTCCGATAGCCCCGCCGCCGACGCCAAGGATGGCGCCCATGGTAGTGAGTCCGCCCGTGTGTGCCAGCGCCGAGTCGAGCGTGTACGGCTGGTCGTTGATCCATGCCTCGTTCGCCGCGATGCTCGGGGCGTAGAGAGCCATCTCTGCGCCTCCGGCCACGCCACCAGCCAGCGCTCGGCCGACGATGCTCGGGCCGCCCATGCCGGCGATGCGAGCCGACCCACGAGCGAGCGCACCCGGGATGCTGAACTGGGTGGCGAGCTGGGCGCCGGTGCCGATGAGCTCGCCGGCTGCTACGAGTCCAGGAGACTCCTGCTCCTGTGTCTGCAGGAACTCGCTCATTGGCAGGTCGGTTTCGTCGCCCAACCAGCCAGCTCGGTCCATCTCGACCAGTGCCGGAACCGCACCCGGGGCGCTCTTGAGCACACCGGTAGCTATGGCGCTGATGGGATCATAAGCCGCCCGAGCGCGGAGTTGCTTGTATCGCGCCGCCTCCGCGTCCGACTCGCTCACCGAGCCCAGGTCACGGATGCTTGCGGCGTCCTCGGGGGATACCTGAATCATGCCGAGCTGCGGGTGCCGCACCCACAGCTTCCCCGTCACCGGGTCAACAGCGGTCTTCTGCTGGACTACGGTCGTGCCCTCACGAACCTTGGGCTGCGGAGAGGCGACGGGCTCTGCCAATCAGTGCCCCTTCTCGCCCGTGGGAGCGAGTTGCCCCGGCATGGGGCGACGGCGCTGCGCTTCGTAGTTGTCGAGCACCCAAGCTCCAGCCGGGCCACCGGCCTTGATGGCTGCCTTGGAGCTATTGATGCTGCCCTGCACCGACTCGACCAGACCGATCAGTCGTTCTGGGTCGTACTCCTCCCCGTACGATTGCGAGAGCGTGTTTGCTTCGCGCTCCGAGACGTTTGCGCCGAAGAGATCGCTCCAGTCCTTCGCCTTGAACCGTGCCAGCCGAGCCTGAGCCTTCGGGTTGCCAGCGAGCTTCTGCGACAAGTATCGACGCACGGCACCGGGCTCACCAGTCGCCGCAAGCTGCGACACCGTGTTGGCGTCAACGCCACCCATACCAGCAAGCAGGTCGCGCAGTTTGTCTTCCCTGTCTGGGATCTTCTCTTTCAGTAGCCTGTCCTGCGTCGCCTCTACAGCCGCCCGTGAGGCTGGATCCATGTCCTTGTACTCGGCCCACCCGTACTTCGTCTTGGGCTTCCCACCGCCCGCGTAGATGGGCTTCGGGGCGTTGAAAGCGTCCGCCTGCCGAGCTTCCGACTTGTATTGGCTCATCGCCTCCATCTTCATCCGGTTTTCGCCCAGCATGCGGACAATCTGGGCGTTCGCCAGTTGGAGCTTCGGCGCGAGCGCCGTGTTGTCGTACTTCAGCATCAGCTTCTTCGTGGCGTTCTCGTACGCCTTGAGCTGAAGATTCTCCATCGCGAGCACGGCAGTCTCGCGGTCCCCGAACGTCTGCTTGAGCGCGTCCAGAGCATTCACCGCGCGCCCGATGCCCCTCTCCTTCTTGGCGATGTCGTGCTCCTGTGCAGCGATGTCCTGCTGCACGTTGATGCGCATCTGCTCGATGAACGGTGAGGGTCCGTGCTGTCCCGCCGCTGCGCTGAACCCAGCGCCGATGGACGCGAGAATCCCGCCGAGGCCGAAGAGAGCCAGTTCCCCGGCGTTCTTGTTCTTGAACAGTCGACGCGGATCCACCTTGTCGTCGGCGACGTCGGCCTCCAGCGCGGCAATCTTGTCACGGCGAGCCTTGACCACGCGCTGGTGAAATTCGTCCCGCTTGACACGGCCCTCAGCGTAGATCGCCTCTTGCTTCGCCCGCTGTTCCTCGACGCCTTGCAGCGCCAGGTTCCGCCCACCCTCGACGGCAGCTTGGGCGCGGAGCGCTCCGGCCTCCATCAACGCGGCCTGGTTGAGTAGCCCGCTCGTCTCGGGCGAGAACTGCGGGCCGGTCACACTCTGCTCGCGGCTGCGCTGGGCCGGGAGCCAGCCGCCCGGAGTCATGCCGACGAGTCTGCCAGCTCCGGAAGTCTCCAGTTCTGGAACCGGGTGCTCTCTTCGCACGTCCGCCTGAACCTCAGCGTTCGTGGTCGGCTGCGGCATGATTGTCGTCTGCTGGTTCGCCTGCTTCTCCAGAATCTCTTTCGCAGTCAGCCCCACGGGCTTCCACCCGGGCGGTGGCGGCCCGGGTGTCCCGGGGTCGCCCGTCGCCGCATCTGCAGCGCGCTCATCCGCGCGCAGGCGCTCCTCTGCCTTCCGCGCCTCCTCGTCCTTCAGCTTCTCCTCGTACGCCGGGGAGCGGATCTGCGTCGGGAACGAAGCCGCGCGCGCGCGCTCCGCCATCGTGGTCATTCGCTGCCCCCTCCCACGAAGTCGTCCCACGCCGCGTGGTTCGGCTCCATGTACGTGATGTCGTCCGGGCGAGGCACCGGCGCCTCCACCGAGGTCTTCATCTCGACGTTGCGCGCCACCTCGTCGGCGCCGACACGCTGCCAGCGCTTGGCTTCGAGCTGGTCGATGTACGCCTTGAGCACGTCCTCACCTCCGATACGGGCTCGGGTAGATGCGGGCCAAGTCCTCTTCCGTCGCCGGCATCGGCGCCGCGGCAGCCACCAGCGGCGGCATGTCCGCCGGCGGCACGGGGCCGTACCCCGGACCCCAGGGCGGGGTGAACTGCGGCGGCTGCCGGCGCGCCGGCGGCAGGCCGGGCTGCTGGGGCTGGTTCGGCATCCGAGCCGTCGAGTAGGGGTCTTGGCGATGGAGCGGCTCCACGTCGGGCATGCGGCCGGTGGGAGGACCACCTGTACCGCGCTCGAACATGTCCGAGCTGTAGACCGGAGCCTGACCGCCGCCCTGGTACTGCGCCCGGATCTGCCGGTCGCGCTCGAGCAGCCGCATCGCCGACTCAAGGTCGTCCGCGCTCGCCGAGGACGGCTTGGGAGGGCCGCCGGCACGGTCTGCAGGGACGGGCTCCTGCGCGTCGACGTACCGAGCCGTGGGCGTCCCGGGCTTGTTCGGCTCACGCCCCATGCTCCCGAAGTTCGGGTTACCTCCCGAGTAGCCCCGGTAGCTCTGGTCGAGCATGTTGGTGTCCGGCTGCTTGAGCTCGGGCTTGCCCACAGTCGGCGGGGTCATCGGCGCGAACTTGTGACGGATCGAGCGCTCGGGCTCCACCTGCTCGTCGTCGAAGATGAGTTGTCCCTGGTCGTCGTACTTGTAGCCCATGTTCGTTCTCCGTTACCCCAGAATACCGCCGATAATACCGCCGGCTGTCCCGATGAGTCCGCCCTTGAAGGCGTTTCCGCTCTGCGCGTTCGCCATGTTCGTCTGCGCGTACTGGTCCGAGTATGCCTTGTACACGTCGATGTCCGCCTGCCGCTGAGCCGCAAGCATGCCGAGGTAGTTCTGCATCGCCTGCTGTTGCTCCATCGCCCTGAGTTGCGCCGCCTGGTTCGCAGCTTGCTGAGTCGCCTGCGTCCCCGCGTTCGTAGAGAGCGACGCCTGCTGCCCCGGCGTGAGGCCGTACGCGCTCTTCGCCTGGCTCTGTGCCGCCGCGATGGACTGGTCCTTGCCAGACTGTAGTTGCGCCTGAGCTGCGCTCGGACCCTGACCCGTCAGCGCCCACGCCTGCACAGGATCCATCGCGGACTGCATCTGGCCGCGGGACTGCTGAAGGTTTCCCTGCCAGCCCTGCGGTTCGACAGTCGTCGCCTTGTCCGGTCCGAGCCCACCGAAGCCAGGCAAACCCAGGCCACCTGCCCCGTCCTTCAACTTATCCCAATACTCCTGGCCCTTGGCCTTGACATCGTCAGGCCCTGGCAGCCCAGTCTGACCGTGGACCCACTTCCCGGATCCCGTCGCAAGCCCGGCACCACCACCCGGGGTAAGAGGATCCAGAACGCTCCAGTAGCCCATCTCACGCCGTCCTTGCTGCGGTCAGCTTCACCGCTTCCGATGTCAATCCTACCACATAGTCCACCGCGACAAGCTGAAACGCCTGCGTAGTGGCCGGAGTCGTCACCAGAGTCGAAGGGCTCCCCGAGTACGTCCCCAGGATGTCCGAGAGCTGCCACCGGATCGCATCCGTGACCCCGCGCCCGTGCGGGATCTGTACCCGAACCTTCGCGAGCTCACCCATCGTTGTCAGGGCCGATTGGTCGAAGTAGAAGGTGTCCTTGTCGTCCGCATCGTTGTCTTCCTTCCGGCCGTACCAGAGCTCGACCTTGAGACCGCACGCAGCTTTGCGCCGGACCAGGAAGTTCACCTCATACCAGCGCTTCCGCCCCTGTAGTTGCCCCAGGCTTTCCCACGACCCGCCGATGGTCTGGTAGAACGCGCGCCCCGCGTCCGTGTAGCTATCGCCGTTCGCGACGCCGTAGTTGCCAGCAGTGTCTGCGTAGTACATCGCACCGGCGTGAGCGGTGAGCGCCGTGGTCGTCGTGTCGGTCTCCATCACCGGGTCGTGGACGACCCACTGCTTGCGGTCCCAGTAGTAGACTAGCACCCTAGTCGCCGTGCCGCTGGTCACCAGGAATCGAGCGCTCCGGGTGGTCGGATCCAAGTCTGCCGCGAGCGTGGTCCCGTAGGTGTTCGCCGTGTCCTGGATCTTGTCTCCCACCGGTTCGATGCCGCCACCCGTCACCAGGTAGAACGAATCGGGACCTCTGAACAGCACGCCGCCAGGGACAGCGAGCACGCTCTCCTGGTCGCTGGTTCCCACCGCCGCCACCTCGCGCACGCTGAAGGCGTTCGCGGGGAGCCCCGCGAGCCCAGGGCCCAAACCCTCGACGACGTAGACGTGCCCGGCGCTCACTGCCAGCGGGAAGCCCCCCATGTCGGCCATGCCGACGATGTCCTCGGGGAACGTGTTGTAGCTCTGGAGCAGGTCGAACTCGACGGACCGCGTCGGCACCAGGGGCTTCGAGTAGTAGACCCGGTTCTTGCGCTCGTCCGAGCGCACGTGGGCTCTGCCGTTCGAGATGCAGCCAACGTGTCCTGAAGGAAGCGGATTGTTAGAGAGTTCGCCACCGACCGTGTACGGCTGTGCGTCGTCGCGCAGCTCGGTATCCGCCGAAGTGAGACTGGTGATATTCCAGTCAGTGGCGAACTTGTTGATGTAGACGCTCTTCTCGTAGTAGTATGTCGTCCCACCGCTCTCGGTGCGGTAGAAGCTCATGCGCCGCTGGTTGTAGAGCGCCGAGAGCACCGGGTAGCCGTCACGCTTGTTCTCGATGGTGGAAGCGCGCCACTTGACACCAATGCGGTTGTCGGTGGCGCCGAGATCGCATGTCACCGCGTCCGACGCCTGACTCAGAACCACGTTGCCCTTCTCGTCCAGCCATTCCTCGACGAGCATGACCCCGTACACCCCATTCACTGTCAGTGACCCGCCGCCAGTGATTTTCTCCAGCTCCAGAATCACAGGCCTCACCAGCGTCGCCAGGTTGTACGCGCTGCGGCCGTCGTAGAACGACGGGACGCCGCCCAGCACGAGCGCGCCGCTCCCGATGGGCAGCACCTTCCCCGCACCCACTGGGTCACGGGTGTGCTTGTAGACGTTGCCCTGTCGCGTCGCAGCGTCTCCCTGGAAGTTGGCAATCGCCGTGCCCATGAACGAGTAGTACGCGCCAGTGTCCGCGCTGGCTGCCAGGTCTTGCGGACAGAACTGGTAGACGTTGTCAGCGCCGAAACCCTCTCCGAGAGCAAACGCGGAAACCGGGATTGGAGCAGCTTGCGCCTCGGTCAAGAGCAGAGGCTCCATTCGCATCATGAACAGGCCGTCGTAGCTGTACCCAGGGCGCTGGTTCGTGCCGTCTCCGTCAGGGTCACGAAGCGCCGGGTACCCGGCAACCGCAGGGTTTGTGTGCAGGTCCGACGACACCACGAAGTGGTACTGCCCGTTCTCGCACACCGGCCTCGAGATGAGGTAGTGAGCATGGGTCTTTGACGCCGTACCGTACACTGCGCCGGTCGAGTCCACCTCTCGATACTTGATGAGCGTAGTCGTGTGCGTGGTTACAGCCGCACTTGTGGATGTCTCGTGCCACACGACCAGCGCGCGGGTGCTCGCCGAATTGTACACCACGGCGCATCGCGGGTAGGCCGTAGTTAGAGTGGCCACGGTGCCAGAGCCCTGCAACGCCAGCGCCGCGCTGTAGCGCCTGTAAACCAGGTTGCCCGCCGAGTGGTAGACCAGGTGGATCGACGCCCCGTCCCAATGGATACCGATACCATACACAGTACCGGTGAATGCAAAGGTCGCAGTCTGAATCTGCGTTCCGGTCGTGTCGGCCGTGGTGACACGGATATTCCCCGTTCCGTTCTCGTAGAAGGCGTAGACGAACCCGCTCGCCCCCATGCTCACTGCGTCGAATGTCGAGAGCCGCGCCGTGCTCAAGTTAACCGTCGTCCACGACGCCCAGGAGCTGGTGTCAGCGTACGTGTACTTGAGCACGTTGCCCGTTTCGGCCCAGAGCATGCCGACAGTCACGGTCCCGCAGGCCAGCATCCGAAGCCCGCCGTTGCCGCAGTCTGTCGCCGTCGAGATGCGCAGTTCCGGCTCCGTTACCTCTCCACTAGTTTCACCCGAGATGAGCACGAACGGTTCCGTCGCCGAGCCCGAAGCGTCGGTGGCAGCGTACCCAGCGACGACGTACCCGTTCTTCACGCACACGTCGCCGCAGCGGATCTTCCCTCCGACATCGCGTACCGCCGCGACCAATTCGGTCTTCATCGAGCCCCACTCGCCGCGATGCACCCACTTCGAGTGGGCCGGTGAGTACCCGTAGATCGCCTTGCCCGTGTACGTCACCAGCTCGCTGTTTACCGAGCCGATCCGGAGCGAGTAGTTCACGCTACCGGTCAGCGGCGACGGCGGCGTCATCACCGTTCCGGTGAACGCCTCAACACCCCAGCGGCGCCCCACCCGACCGTCACGGTCGATCTCGACGTTCGCGAGTGTCTTCATCTTCCCGGTGCCAGCGACCCAGGAGTCCACGTCGTCACGGACGCCGTCTTCGGCGAGGGCGACCGAGTGGATGTAGCGCTTGAGCGCCATCACCACACCTCAAGGTCGATAGTCTCCGGCGTCACCGTCTCGAGCACGAGCACGTTTTTGTCGCGCGAGATCTCGTTCGGATACTCAGCAGGAGTGCCGGGGGACACTCGGATGCTGGTCACGCGCCACCCCTGCGGCTTCACCCCCAACCCGTGTGGTACGCGTTTGCTCTCGTACGAGCCAGGCATCTCCACGTCCTTTATGACGTGGGCCCGCTTGGCGCTCTCCGATAGGTACGTATCCACTTCGCGCCCGGGGCGCATGCGCACCACGCCGCTCACCGGTACAACTCCATCAATTCTTCGTTGTCGTGGAATGGCCCGTGCTCAGCGAACGCCGTAATCTCGTGCGCCTGCCCCGCGTCACGAGGCATGATCGCCTCCTCCACCGTGCGAAGCCAATCGGCGCGCTCCTCTTGGAGCACGCGGGTATCTTCCTCGCGCTTGTCGCGGCACTTGATGCAGGCGTCCAGCACCACGTACTCGTCCCACCCAGCCACGAACGAGAGCCCAGATTCCGTCTCGCTAGCCGTTGGGATCTCCGGGGGACGCGGGACGTAGATGATGTCGAGCCCGTACGTGCTCACGTCGGGGGTCGGAACCAGCCGGAACCCCGAGTGCTTGTGAGGATCCGCGGTCACCTCTCCGGCGTCTACGCGCCCGTACAGGATGTAGTAGTACGGCTCGCCCCGGACGTCCGGGTCGCAGTACATGCGCTCCTGGTTCCAGTTCAGCTTCCTCAATTGCCGGATGAAGTTCCCTCCACCCGTGCGTGAAGTGTTCTGGAGCAACTCCATCTTCACGAGCTTGAAGTAGTTGGCCGGGAAGTTGTAGTCCTTCTTCTCTGCAACGATACCGGTGCCGCCAGCAGTGTACTCCACCACCGACGACTCGGTGGCCATCTTGATGAAGTAGTCCTCGTACTTGCCTACGAGGTAGTTGTAGAGCTTCTCCCAGCTCTTCTGGATGTACTGTTGCAGCTCAGCCTGCGTGACGAACTGCGGGTTCGTGGTCGACGTGGACAGGTCGGACCTTCGACGCACGCGCGCCTCGAGCTCGGCCATGTCCACGTACGGCCACGTCACGAACTAGTACTCCATCTCGGAAGGACCAGATTCCTCCTCCGGCTCGCCATCGCCCTCGTCGAGCACGTCCATCACCATGCCGCGGATGAGCTGCTTTAGCCCCTTCGCGTCACCGTTCTTGACACACCGCATGAGCATCCGGCTTTCCGGATCACCCTCGGAGACGCCGTCGAGAGCGGCCCCGAGGTCATCCATGCTTGCCTTCATCGGCTCCATCGTCACACCGTGGTCGAGGGGGTCGTGATGCCCACTCGCTTCAGCTTGACCGTGACGAAGAATCCGTCGCCGTTCGCCGGGTCGGCCGCCGCGCCTGCCGCGTTTGTGCAGCGGAAGGCGAGCGTCCGGGTGCTCGGCGTGTTGGAGACCATCTCCAAAGCGCCACCGCTGGCGCTCGCCGACAGCCGGATGTGGCCGCCGCCGAGAACCAGGATCCACTTGAAGGTGGTCGTGATGGTGAAGAGGCCAGTGCCTCCGTCCACCACGGTTCTGATGCCCTCGCCGTGAACCGTGGGCACCCCCGAGCCGTCGTACAAGACCTTGAAGGACAGGTCGTACGACTCGGGGATGTTTCCCACGGCGGGAGCGCGCGCGGAGGTCCCGCTCGACATTAGGCAGTCTCCTGACGTAGCACCTTCACCACGAGCGAGCCCGCGATGTTGGCAGCCGCCGCCGCTTTCGTGACCGTCAGCGTGAGGATGTCGTTCTCAGTGCAGACGGCGTTCGTGAGCGTGCCCAGGGTCTTCGGTGTGAATGCAACCAGATCGGTACCGGTCGCCAGGTCGAGCGTGGCGACCGTGAGGGCAGTCGTGTAGTCCGCCGCAGCACGCCGCTTCAGCACGAAGGTCCACTTGTTCGTGTTGTCGCCCGTGAATGCGCCCTGGGGGACCCAGTACGCCTCGACGATTGCGCCAGGTTGACGCATCCGCGAGGGCAGCGGGAACTCCGCCATCGTCGCCGACAGAGCGGTGACCACGGCCAGCTCGTAGGTGTCCTCGAATGCCGCGTCGACGAGCCCGTCCGGAGCGTACGGGTACTGGCCCTCCGTGAGGGTCTTGAGCGTGTCTTCCTTGTTTGCCATGTTCTTCTAAGCTCCTCATCAGGTCGGCAGCGCGATGCGCATGTTCTTGCTCGGATCCAGACACCCGAGGTTTCCTCGCCAACCGAGACGTGCTTCCACGCCGTCCGCCGCGGGCTTTACGATGGTCTTGCTGCCAGCCGGGGTGAGGTACTTCGGCGCCTTGCCGAGAGTCTTCCAGACCCAGGTCTTGCGGGTGAGTCCCCAGGCGATGCCGCTCGGGACGTTGTCGTCGCAGAGGACAGGGATCTTGCGACCGTAGGCTTGGACACCGAAGGTGTCATAGCCCCAGTTGCCGATCTTGAACGTCTCGCGACGCGCCTTGTCACCCATGTCGAGCGACAGGTTCGTGTAGGTCGTCGAGTTGACCCAGAACGCATCCATGCTATCCGCGTGACCCGAGCGGGCGCGTTTGGCTGCGCGCTCGAAGCACTCGGCCAGGCCGTACTCGCTGCCGTCGAACCGGATGCCAGCCAGCTTGCTGGGCAGGCTCGAACGGTTCAGGCCGAACAGCGTCGGGTACGAGCTCAGGTCCGTAGAACTCGGCAGCCACCGATTCAGTCCTGCCGGCGCTCGGGCGTAGTTTCCGCGCGGGAACAGGTAGTCGGTGCCCGCGAGCCCGGTGATGTACGTGGTGTTATCCACAGTGATCCGGCCGAGGTCCTCGTCGATACCCGTGACCTTCATGTAGCCGGGGGTGCCGCTGCGGACGCCTGCACCGGCGAGCCCACTGTCCGAAGACGCCTGAAGCTTCTGGTTCTTGCTGAACTTGAAGATGTCGTCCACGTTCGCGAGTTGAAGAACGCCGTTGGCGCCGGTGCTGACCACGCTCGAGAGCCGAGCGATGGCTCCACCGCCGTCGCCATGGAGTTCGTACGCGAGTGTCCGCTTGAGGCGGTTCATCACGCCGTCCACCTTGTCGGTGAGCAGCTCAGCGAAGGCCCACTCGTCCTTCTCGCTCGCCTCGATGGCTTCGTTGTCGATGTAGATGAGACCGTAGTCGCGGACGCGGGTAACTACGAAGTTCTCGTAGTTGTTGTCCGTGTCCTCTTCGGCCTGGGCAGCCAAGAAGTCGTGGCTGTTGCCTCCACCCTCGTCGGTCCCGACCGCATACGTCCAGTTCTTGCCTCCGAAGTCCTCACGGGTCGGAAGCCACTTCATGAAGTCGAATTCTTGATGCCACTGGCGGGTGAAGCCCTTCTGAACGGTCTTCATCGCCGCAGTGACGTTGTCCAAAGTTCCCATCGTGCTCAGTCCTCTCGAGGTTCACCGAGCACTGGAGCGCCCGGTGGTTAGCCCTTGCGCATCTGTTCCACGATCTCTCGCAGAAGGTCGTCCCGGTCGTATTCCTCGGTCCCGTTGCTCGGGCGCGGACGTTCTCCGGAACTTGCGCTGGGGATTCTGGTTTCGGGCTTACCAGCCTCGAGATTCGCCGGCTGAACGGCCCCCTCTCGCTGGGGGTCGGAAGCCCAGACTCGCCGGGCATCCGCAACGTCACGTTCCAGCCTAGCTAAAGCCGTGCGCACGTCAAGCGTCTTTTGACCCTTGAATGTCTTGTGTACGGCTGTCTGCATCTGCATCACCGCGTCCACCACGGCCTGCTTGCCGTTTGGCATTCTCGCGATGTACCAGCGCACATTGTCCTGCGCATGCGCGTCCACGTCGCCGGAAACGCCGTTCCTCCAGGTCACTTCATCCGCCTGCCGCTCTCGCTCGGCCAGAGCGTCCTCGTGCTCCTTGAGCTTCGCCATCCGCTCGGCGAGCGCCTTCTCGGTGCGCTCCTCGAGCAGCTTCATGCGCTTTTCGTGCGGGATCGTGTTGTCGTTGATGGCGTAGGCGTGCGCGTCCTCGAGCGTCCAGCCGAACAGCTCGAGCGCCGCGAGCGGGTTTTCCTTCCCGCGTGTCAGTTCCTGGTCGAGCTCACCGCGCAGCGACTGCGTCTCCGCGCGCTCGGCGTCGAGAGCCGTCTTTTCGGCGACGAAAGCGCGCTCGCGCTTGCCGAGACGCTTCTCCCTGGCGTGCAGAGCGGCAAATGCGTCGCTCGTGGCTGCGAAAACCTGATCTTTCTGCTCGTCGGTGAGTCCTGCGAGCGCTTCTGCGACCTTTTTCTTCGCTCCAGCGAGGTCGAAGGCCGGTTTTGGCTCCTCTTTCGGCTTCTCCTCGGTCTTCTCCGGCTCGGACGGCTTCTTCTCCGGCTCAGCGTCGGCATTCTGCGACTCTGCGTCGTCCTCGGGATCGTCCGCTCCATCTTCGCCGCCGCTCGGGGCCTTCATCTCGCGCGCGATGGCCGCGATCATGTCCGTCCGAGCGTCCCCCGAGCTCTCCGGCGCCTGCGGCGGCGCCGCGGGAGTCTCGGGAGCACCTGCTGTCTGCGGTGCAGCCATTACTGCCTCCGGTACTGCGAGGCATACACCTCAGCAGCTCTGCGCGCGTGGCGCCCGCCACCCTTTGACCGGTCGAGCAGCGCCTGCTCCTCTTCGGAGAGGTCGTCGTGCTCGACCGCATCGCGCACGCTGTACACCGGAATGGCCTTCGACGGCGGCTGCACGCTCGCAACCCCGACACTCGCCTGGCCGGCGACGCCGGGCATGCCCTTGCGCATCTCCGCCGGCCGTTGCTGACGGCCAATCGCCCGCTGAATGTACGCTCGAATCCTGTCTCCCATGGTGTCCTCGCTTGTTACTGCAACTGACCCCCAGCGAGCGGTGGAATTCCAGCAGCAGGCGGTGGCACTGGCGGGCCACCTCCGGGAGGTTGGGGGGGGACAACTCCGGGAGGCGCAACCGGGCCGAGCCCGCCTGCCGCTGGTGGTAGCCCGGGAGGCGGGGGACCCATCCCGGGTATCTGCGGAGAGGCCGGTGGCGCGAGCGCCGCTTCCTGGTCCTTCCGCGTTCGGTCAGCTGCGATGATCCAGTTCGCGAGCTTCGTCATGTTGTCCCCCTGCTCACCCTCGGCGAGCAGCTCGACGTAGAGCTGCCGAGCCGTCTTCAAGACTTCCATCATCGGGAGCGCCGGGTCGGGCGCTTCCCATTCGCGCTCGCCCGCGAGCATCTGCTCGAGCAGCCGCTCGGTGTACCGGCGCGGCGCAAGCTCGCGGTCGAAGAACTTCTCGAGGTCGGCATCGTCGATGAGCTCGGCTTGGGTCATCGGGTCCACCGCGATGCCCATGCGGATCATGCGCTCGAGCTCGTTCCGGCGTGCGGCCGGGTCCTTGCTGAAGAACGACACTGGCTTGAGCTTCATCACCCAGGAGTCGCGCGCGAGGTCGATGTCCTTCCACTTGATCGGCTCGAAGCCCTGGTTACGGTCGAAGACCTTCACCTGGTAGTTGACCTCTTGCGCCGAGTAAATGGCGAGCTCGGTCAAGTCCAGGAACTGCTGGTCGTCGTCCTGCTCGGCCGCGATGAAGCGCTCGCTCTGCGAGTCCTTCAAGATCTCCTGGGCGCGTCCGCTCTCCATGCGCGCCGGGATGCTCGCTGCCACCGTGTTCTTGTTCACGCCGCCGAGCTCAAAGAACCGGTCGTAGATCCGGTCCACTTGCGCGTACACGTCGCTCGGCATCGTCTGGAAGGTTTTGACATCCGGCTGCTGCCCCGGCGCGTGCAGGTACAAGCTGCCCGGCATGTTCGTCAGGTGCCCCGGCACGAGGCCAGCGCTCTTCGACGCGAACACGAACGGCTTCGCCCACAGGTACATAGACTGCTGGATCCGGTGCATCAACCGGTTCAGCTCCTTCTGTAGCCCCATGCCCTCTTCCGGCAGACCGATGCCCCAGAACTCGTCACTCACCCACGTCCAGCGCGAGAACGCGAACGGATGTACCGGCCACCGCCATGGCAGGTCGAACAGCTTGATGCTCCCCACCGCGCCGACCACGCGCCCGTCGTCACCCCAGGGCTTGCTCGGCAGCCGCCAGCCCACGGCAACCGTGTGCAGCCCCGATTCCTTCAGACTGTCCTCGCGCCACCAGAGGTAGTTCTGCTCGCCCCAGTCCGTCTTGAGGTTCCGGATCTGCGCCGCGGCCTCGGGGTAGTCGTGCTCGAGTTGGTCGCCGCCTATGAACATCAGCCGGTACATGTGCCGCGGCTTGCCCGTCTGTCCCTCGTGCCGGTCCACGATGACCTCGGGCTTGAACACCCGCTCGAGCGCGATGTCATTGCCGTCCGGCGCGCAGTACATCACGCCCGTCCCCAGCACGATCTTGTCGAGCTTGGCACGGTTCAGCGCAGCGTACGTCTTCTTGACGTGATGAATGCCCCCCGAGTAGCGGTCGAGAAGCTTCGCCTTGTCGCGCGTCTTGCGAGTCGCGCCCTCTGTCTGAAACATCGCCGCGGGTCGTCCCTTGCAGAGCGCCGCATGAACCGCGTTGCACGCTGCGCGCGTGACGTTCATGCTCGCCTTCGGCCCGTTCACGCCATCCGGCGTCGGCAGGAACATCAGGTTCATCCCCGAGAGCGCCGTCGAGTAGTACGCTCGCCCCTTGTACGTCCGTAGGTTCTTCTGGTCACGGTCTGCGATGTCGCCCTGGTCGTCGAGGTGCTCCTTGACCGTCGTCGTCAGCGCCTCGGCGATATGGTCTTCCTTTTCCTTCCACCACGTCTCGCCGATGCGGCTCGTCTGGTCCGTATTCGGTGCGTCGTAGCCCTCGCGAGAGTTTCTGATTGAGCGCGCCATCAGTCCGCGTACCTGTCGTCGTCGTCAGCCGAATCGATCACCTTCGCCGCGAACCCGACCACGAGCTCGGCGAGCTTTGGATCCGTCTCTGGGTCGATGCCGGTCATGTCGCGGAAGGACGCGCCGGCAGCGACGGGCTCGAGCGCCGGGTGGTGCAGCATCTCGATCTCCATGCCGTCGGGACCGCTGCGGAACCGGGTCACATGGTACGCCTTCATCGCGTCGAGGGTTGCCCGAAGTTCTGGGCTCAGCGGGCTCGGTGGAAGCCGGTCAGTCCCACTCTGGCTCTGCTCCCCAGAGATCGAACTCGTCGGCTGCTTCGGTGTCCCCACTCGCGAGCCGCGCGATCCAGTCTGCTTCGGCATCCTCCTGCTCCTCCAGCTGATCCGCTTCCGTCTTCTCTGCCGCTACCACGAGCGGCACCGGGTCGTCCATGTACTCCGCCGCGGCCATCACCAGCGGCGGCGCCGAGTCAGTATGTCTCCCGTCCCGCGTAATCGGCAACAGGATCTTTACCCCACCCCCAGGCGCCGCCTTCCGCCGTACCGCCACCAGGTCCCGGAACACCCGAGGATCTGGGCAGAGCTCGACCATCCCGGCCTCCATCCGCCGCGCCAGGCCGAGGTAGCGCCGCGCCAGTTCCGTCCCATGGAAGTCCTCTTGCAAGAACGGGATACCCAGGTCTTGCGCAATATCTGCCAGAGAGTCCGCACTCCACTGGTCGCTCTTGAGCACCGTGGGCTTGTATATCGCACAGATGTCCGCGATCTGACGCATCACCTCGACTGGGCTCAGCGGCTGCCCGGGCTCGGGGTTCCACTCCCACATCCCGACCTGCTTGATCTTACCCTCCGCGCGCGTGACCAGCGTCAGCACCCAGGCGTTCGCCCGCGTCGCCGGGTCCATCGCCGCCACGTACGTCTGCCCCTCCTCGTACGGAAGCTGCGGCGGTTCCTGACGCACGCACCGCTGCACGAGCTCCGGCTGGAACAGCGTCGCATTCGGGCTCGCGAACTCCGCGTCGATCTCCGTCCGCGACAGCTCAGGGTCTTCCGCTCGACGCTCGGCAACGCGGCTTGCGGTCCAGTACACCGGATTCATCGCTGGCGCGGGCGCTTTCACCACCAGCACCTTCGCGCCAGGCTTCCCCCAGTTCTCCTCGCGCATATCGTACGTCGGGCCGCTCGGCGCCCACGGGCTACCGATGTACCAGAGCCGCGCCTCGCTCAGCAGACGGAACCGGACGGCCTTGCGCGCGTCGTCCAGGTTCACGACGCCGTCCTCTTCCCCCTGCATGCGCGGCGCCTCGTCGAACACCACACCCGCGCTCCAGCGGGCGACCAAGCTCGAGCCCGCACGCGAGCCGGCAACGACCTTGATCTCGACGGGGCGACCGTTCGGATGCTTCACGAGCAGCCCGTCACTCGTCGGCTCCTCGAGTATCAGCGAGCTCAGCACCGGCGACGCCTGCATGTTGCCGATGATGTGGTTGAACACCACGTCCGCGAGGTCACGTTTCACGCTCAGCACGCTCACGCGCGGCACCTCACCAGGACCCAGCGTCAGCCCCTGCGCCGGCGTAAAGCCACACTTTTGCGTCGCCCACACCGCTGCCGCTCCCGCGATCAGGCTCTTGCCCGTGCGGATTCCGCTCAGGATCAAGATCTCCTCCCAGCGTCGTCGCGTCATGGGCTTCACCCCACCGAACGCCGACCGCACGCTCGGGTCGTCCCACAGGTCCCCGAGCGGCGCGCCGTCGATGATGGCACAGATTGCGAGTTGCAGCGGCGAGGGCGTCGTCAAACGAAACCCGTCCGTCGAGCAGAGTAGCTCTCGAAAGCTGCCGAACGCCGAGGTCGCGTGTGCTTGCCGGATCAGGTTCGCGTAGTGGGTGGTCATGGGCTACGGGCTATGGACGCGCTCACACCTCAGTGCGTCCTGTCTGGGGGCTCGGTCGGAGGCCGGACAGGCGCCGGCTGCCCCGGAGCCCGGGGCTTTGCGACCTCCGCCAGCCGCTCGCTCGCCCGCATCCGGCGCCTAACCGCCTCCTTCGCCTGCTCGAGCTGTAGCAGCAGCGTCGCAGGGTCGCTCGTCTCCGCACCACCCCTCTTCGCGTCGAACTGCAGCCCAGCAAGCAGCGCCTTGTGCGCCTCCCTGAGCGCGTTCACGTAGTGCGGCGGCATCGGCGCGTTCGCGTTCCGCTCCTTCGCCCGAGCCCACTCGTCGTGCAAGTCTTCGACGCACTTCACGAGGCGCTCCTCGATGACGAGCAGAGCCTCGTCGCGGGGCTGCTTCGGCGTCGTCACGGCACGCCCTTGCCCTTCACCACCAGGTCTGCGAGCTGTACTGGCCCGCACTGCCGCTCACCAGCCAGGGCATGGGACTCCCTCAGCCTCCGGCGGCGCGACTCTCGCGGGCCTTGCCGGACGGCTCGGCTGCGGGTACCCTCTTCCGGTACCGGGCATGCTTCACCTTCGACCACGGGATCTTCACGGCGCCCGCAGTGCCGATCACGAACACGCCCTCGGGCCTCTCCTCGAGCGTGTATCCGGGTGTCGCATACAGCTCCTGAAAGTTCCCGTTCTTCGACGGGTCCGATACCCCGTGGTCCGCACGCACCGCCACCAGCTCGTACGAGTCCTGAAGCGTTGTCATGCGCTTGGTGTATCACGGGATGTCAAGGTCGTACAGTTCGTTCAGTTCGTTCAGATGTCTGGTGAGGGAATGGGGCCCCCCCGCCGATTTCATTCGCCCCCTCGAGGGGTGGTGGTCTGTTCACAAGCAAGCGTGTCCGGGAGCTCGGCACAGCTCCCGCCGGCGCACGCTGCCCCCCTCGCGCTCCCCTCTCGCTGACTACTGGCCGGGCTCTCGAGGTACGCTCTCCCTCGAGGGGCGGCGTGCCCTCCCTACTAACGTAGAGGGAGATGAGAGAGAGAGAGAGAATACACTGAATATAAGGGGGAAGTACAAATGGGATTTTCTCTCGGTACGGCCCGTCGGCCTAACTTAATACTCTCGGGGCCTTACACCCCATCGGTCCGCGGTCCAGAATCGCCCGGTCCGTGGTTCGTAAGTACCTGGACCATGGTCGGAAAAAGTCACTGGTTAAACCAATATTGACGCGTGCCAGCACGTCATACATGACGCATCCGGTCCGCTCCGGTCCGCTCGACACGCCGCGTCAACGGCTAACTTATCGATGTCCCGTGGGTAGTCGGTCCAAGCACTTAGGTGGAGTGGACCACCCACCTGGACCGCGGACCGGCCACTGGGCCGGCTCCTAGCTCCCTGGCCAGGGCCCGCAACCGTTACATACCACGACACAAGTGTCACGGCGTTACACTCTAATGGTGTCGGCTAGTTAGCCCGATGACACCCGTAACGCTATGACACGTCTGTCATGGTCTGTCACGTCTCCGTCCGCTAAGTGACCGTAACTAGTAGACAGTTACATACAGTTACACTCTGGCACGGTGGGTGCAAGGTGCTTCGGTATGACCAGCCGAGCCACCGGACGCGCCACCCTGCGTCTGAGCTCCCTGCGTCTGAGCTCCCTGCGTCTGAGCTCCGAAAGGAAACGACCATGCCCCACGTCCTAACCGCCCGACAGCTACTATCCTCAGCCCTCGGTTGCTACCTCGCCGGGGACGACGAGCGCGCCGCCGAGCTTGGTCAGCACGCTCTCGTGCTCGCCACGCGTGCGAAAGACTCCGAGACGCTGACAGATGCACGCGACCTGGTTTCGGCGTGCCGTCGTCACCTGACCAGGCAGATCGCCACGGGATGGGGGCTGCGATGAGCCCAGCGGACCGAGAGCAGCTGGCGCGCTGGGTAATATTCGTCAACGGGCGCAAGGCTGGCTCTATCGGGATTTCCTACTTTCTGGGAAGCACTACCCACGAGGCGCCTACGGCCGAAGCTGCTGCCGATGCCGCGCGAGCGCATTGGTACGCCAAAGGCTACGAACACGTACACACGCGAGGCATCTGCTTTCTGCCCGATGATTCGGCAAGGGACGACAACGTGTGCGGATGGTGCGGTGCGACAGAAGGCTTCTCCGACCAGGGCGACGGGTGGCCGCGCTGTAACGTCTGCAAGGGAAGCTAACCCCCGCGGGCCAGCTCCGGAGCCGTCCGGGGCTGTCCCGCTGGATTCAACGGGCCGCGAGGCCAGGAGCGATACGTGCTCACCGACCGCCAGCCTCTCCGTACCCCCATCGTGTGCCGCTGGCAGCTCGGCCTCTGGCACCCGCCAGCGGACGTGCTCCGCCGCCTCCCGAAACGCCACCAGCCGAAAGGACCGAGACCATGCCGATCGTCAATCTGATCATCAAACTGGACGGCTGGTGGCGACCCTGAGCGCGGAGGTGTCGTCGTGAGCCGCTATCGAGGCGTTGCCACGTCCACTACCGTCTGGATCTGAGCGCCCGCCCCGTGATTCTTTCACGGGGCGCACGCTGCGCCTGACCACGGAGGTCAGACGCTGATCAAGGAGATCGCGCATGTCAAAAATTGTCATCAACACGAACCTGTCTGTCGCGGCCGCCCTCGCACTTGGAGAGACCGAGCACGGGTGGCTCTTGGTCACACCTAATCGCGAACAGCTCGCAGACCTCAGCACAAGCGAGCGCGAGGCGCTGAAGCCTTTCGTGGGCGATGGTGAAAAACCGAAGTACTCGGGTTCGTCACTGACTGTCTCACTACCCGGCTGGCTCGGCGTCGTAGAAGCTCTCCGCGCGCAAATATCCGAGGTTGCCG
>Ga0268298_10001320_pt1 | contig 29650 bp, 25 predicted proteins | sample WWTPWeurt_MetaG_FD_194462 | JGI IMG/M metagenome (GOLD analysis project Ga0268298, IMG submission 194462) | Activated sludge microbial communities from WWTP in Nijmegen, Gelderland, Netherland - WWTP Weurt | ecosystem: Engineered > WWTP > Aerobic digester > Activated sludge | place... | reverse complement strand
CCCCTTGCGGCGGTCACCTATAAGCTGTCGCCTGCGGCCAATCTCTACGCGAGCTTCGCCCGGGGGTTCGAGGCGCCCACTTTCAACGAACTGTTCTATTCGGGTACGGACGGCAGTTTCGCCTTCGATCTGGAGCCCGCCACCAGTCGCCACCGGGAAATCGGCCTCAAAGCCTTTCTGGGGGAGGCGACCCGCATCGATGCCGCATTCTTCCGGGTCGATACGGAAGACGAACTGGTGGTCGATCAATCCTCCGGTGGGCGGACCAGTTTCCGCAACGCCGGGGAAACCAGGCGCCGCGGCTTCGAACTGGGTCTGGATTCCATCTGGGCCCACGGGTTCAGCACCCGAATCGCGTACACCGCCCTGCGGGCGACCTACGAGGAGAGTTTCGTCACCCGGGCCGGGACACCCTCCTCGGCGGTGCTCATTCCCAAGGGAAATCGTCTGCCCGGCATTCCCGCGTCCAGCCTGTTCGGCGAAATTGCCTGGCGTCACGCGGCGAGCGGCTTTCATACCGCCCTGGAAATCGTGGCGCGCAGCAAGGTCTATGTGGATGACACCAACGGCAAAGCCGTGGTTTCAGGATATCCCGGAGACGGGAGAGCCCGCCCCGCGCCGGGCTATACGGTCGCCAACCTTCGTTTTGGCCTGGATCGACGGGTCGGACCCTGGCTGATGAAGGGCTTTCTGCGCGTCGACAACCTGTTCGACAAGCAGTACGTCGGGTCGGTCATCGTCGGTGACGGCAACGGGCGCTTTTACGAATCGGCGCCTGGAATTAACTGGCTTGCTGGGGGAAGCTTCGCCTACAGCTTCTGATCTCGCGGCAGGGTCTTCATGCCCCTGCGAGATCCGGTCAGCGAGGGCGCCTGACCAAAGCGGCGTGGCCCCCTGTGGATCCCGGCGGGAAAATTTCCCGGGTCGGCCGATACCGTCTGCGCCATAATCTGCGCCCTACTCGGCACCCTGGTGTACCGACGGTCTCCTTAAGCCCTTGTTTTCGCCCTCTTCGGAGGGCGTTTTTCTTGTCTTTGGCGCGGTAACATCGCGAGTGTTCCTTTACGGTGCAGTGGAGCAGTCAAGTGTTGCGATTCTGGACGCAGAGATTTTTCCGCGTGGGCGGCTCCAAATCTTCCGGCTGGGTGGAAACGCCCGAAAAAGCGTGGGGTTTGGACACTGCGGTCACCCGGGGTAAGGCTGGCACGACACTCGCAAGATTGGGTGGAATGCGATCGAATGCGGACAACGGTGGCAAAGGGGGCCGCCGCGAGTTCCTGACCGGAGCGTGGGTAGGGGGCAGGGAGTTGCTCCTGGCCAGACGGCCGGTTGCTGTGGATTCGACCAAGCTTCGACTCGCATTTCGTGCGTCAGATGTCTTCCCTCATCTGCCATTTGCGCCCGTCAGGGCGCTTTTTTTTGCCTTTTCCCTTGCCCTGCTCAGCGCCTTGCCTTTCCAGAGCGTGGCCCAGGATGCGGTGGTCAGGCGCATCGAGTTCCCGGGGGCGAGTTTCGGGGGCGTGAAAGAGGCGCTGGTCGAATCCATCGAGGGTTCCGGACTGGTGGTGACGGCAACGATTCCGTTCAATCGCATGTTGGAGCGAACTGCCGGGGACCTGGGGCGGCGCGAGAGCCCGTTTTCCGATGCCCTCGTGGTTCAGTTCTGTAGCGCCAGGCTGGCATGGCAACTGGTCGAGGAAGATGCTGCGCAGGTCGCCCTGTGCCCGATGTCCATGGTCGTATACCAGCGTACCGCCGCTCCGGCGACCGTGGTCCTGGCCTATCGCACCCCCGGTGATGGAACGCCCGGTCGGCGGGCGGGGGATGCCTTGTTGGCGAGTCTGGCTGCCAAGGTGGCGGAACTGGTTCACCTGGGTTGGTAGGGGCAAAAAAAACCGCGGGACGGGCCCGCGGTTTCTGAGGGGTCGAAGTTCGAGGACGCTTACAGCATGTCCTTGACCGCTTCGGCCTCGTCGGTGAGTTCCTTCAGGGTCAGGTTGATCTTCTCCTGACTGTAGGCATCGATTTCGAGGCCCTGGATGATCTTGAAGGAGCCGCCCTTGCACTCGCAGGGGAAGCCGAAGACGATGTTCTTGGGGATGCCGTAGGAACCGTCCGAGGGAACGCCCATGGTGACCCATTCGTCGGAACCCAGCACCCAGTCGCGGATATGGTCGATGGCAGCGTTGGCGGCGGAGGCGGCGGAAGAAAGACCCCGGGCTTCGATGATGGCGGCGCCCCGCTTGCCGACGGTGGGCAGGAAGACGTCGTTGTTCCAGGCCTGATCGTTGATGAGGGCCTTGACGATGTCACCGTTGGAGGTGGTGCTGCGGTAGTCGGCGTACATGGTGGGGGAGTGGTTGCCCCACACGACCAGCTTCTTCAGGGAAGAAACGGCGCGGCCGGTCTTGCCGGCAAGCTGGGACAGGGCGCGGTTGTGGTCCAGGCGCAGCATGCCGTGGTAGTTGTTGGGGTTGGTGCGGCCAACCTTCTTGGCGGCGGCGGCGGCGATGTAGGCGTTGGTGTTGCAGGGGTTGCCGACGACCAGAACCTTGACGTCTTCCTTGGCGTTCTCGGCGATGGCCTTGCCCTGGACGGTGAAAATGGCGCCGTTGGCGGTCAGCAGGTCGGCACGCTCCATGCCCTTGGTGCGGGGGCGGGCGCCAACCAGCAGGCAGACATCGGCGTCCTTGAAGGCAACGTTGGGGTCGTCGGTGGCGACCATGCCGGTCAGCAGCGGGAAGGCACAGTCTTCGAGCTCCATCATCACGCCCTTGACGGCCTGCTGGGCCTGCGGCAGGTCAAGCAGCTGGAGGATGACCGGCTGGTCTTTGCCAAGCATTTCGCCGGAAGCGATCCGGAAAAGCAGGCTATAGCCGATCTGGCCGGCGGCGCCGGTAACGGCGACGCGCATGGGAGCTTTGGACATATGTCTCTCCTGATGATGTGGGATGCGTGGATAAGGGGCGGAACCTCGAACGCCCGGGCGGGCGCGGAGACGGCAGATGTTAGAAGCTTCGCGTCGGAGTGTCAATTCGTCATCTGTCTTATATAAGACAACTTTTTATGGACGCTCCGGGGGATTTGTGATGAAGTTCCTCCCATGAATCGCGAAGCTTCCCGCCCGGTCACGCGCTCGCCCTCGCCCACCTTCAGCCCCCTCTACCGGCAGATCAAGGAATTCATGATCAAGAGCCTGGAGGAGGGCGAATGGGGCCCAGGGGACGCGATTCCCAGCGAAGCCGAACTCGCCGCACACTTCAACGTCAGCCAGGGAACGGTCAGAAAAGCCATAGACGAAATGGCGGCCGAAAACCTCCTGGTGCGCCGCCAGGGCAAGGGGACCTTCGTGGCCACCCATGACGACCCCCGTTCAGCCTACCGTTTTCTGCGTTTGATCCCGGACAGCGGCGCCAACGAACACTCGGTGAGCGAGCCCGTGTCGTGCCGCAACCTCGCGGCTTCGGCCGAGGTGGCCGCAGCCCTGCAGATTGCGACCGGCGATCCGGTGGTGGCGGTCGAGCGCTTGCTGCGCTTCGAAGGAGAGCCGGTCGTCCTGGATCAGATATACCTGGTCGGTGAGCTTTTCCCCGGCTTGACCCTGGAGCGCCTGCGCGCTTCCGAGCGTTCCCTTTACAGCCTGTTCGAGAATGATTACGGAGTCCGCATGATCCGGGCCGAAGAGCGTCTTAGGGCGGTCTCCGCCGATGCGCACAGTGCGAAACTTCTTGCCGTCGGGGAGGGGAGCGCGCTCCTGTTGATCGAGCGTACGGCCTTCACCTACGGCAACAAGCCCGTCGAGTGGCGGCGGGGTCTTTACAGCACGCGCAGGCATCATTATCTGAACGAACTGGGGTGAGCCTAATCCTTACGGCTTAGCTTTATTGGCGCCGTTTTCAGGGGCTTCCTCCCGGTTTTGAATGTATAATTACGGACTTTTAAACCACGTAAAAGCGGACTACCGCACACTTCGCGAGGGATGACGTTCATGGCAGAAATGACCATCAAGAAGCGTCCAAAGAACTTGGACTTGACGACGATTCGACTGCCCTTGCCGGGCAAGGTCTCCATCCTGCACCGGGTGAGTGGCGCCGGTCTTTTCCTGTGCCTGCCCGTTGTGCTGTGGTTGTTCGGTGCGAGCCTGACGTCTCCCGAAACCTTCGCCACCTTCAAGGCCGTGGCCTCGACCCTGCCGGCCAAGGTCGTCCTGGCGGGCCTGATCTGGGCTTACTGCCATCATTTCTGCGCCGGCATCCGCTTCCTGCTGCTCGATCTGCACATCGGTATCGAGAAGGAAGGCGCCAGCAAGTCCGCCGCGGCGGTTCTGGCCGTGAGCATCCCGCTCACCCTGATCCTGTGGGGGGCGCTGCTGTGATCAACCGTATCGTCGTCGGGGCCCACTACGGCCTCAAGGACTGGATCGTCCAGCGTGCCACCGCCGTCATCATGGCCGTCTACTCGGTGCTGATGGCCGCTGTCCTGCTGATTTGTCGTCCGAGCACCTTCGAAGCCTGGCAAGGTGTGTTCGCCAACGGCTTTATCAAGTTCGTGACCTTCCTCTTTTTCGTCAGCCTGTTCTACCACGCCTGGATCGGTGTGCGCGACATCTGGATGGACTACGTCAAGCCGACCGGCCTGCGTCTGACCCTGCACGTGCTGACCGCGACCGCGCTGGTGGGCTACACCGCGTGGGCTGCTGCGATTCTCTGGAGGCTGTAAGCGTGAGTATTCCTGTTCTGAAGTTTGATGCAGTCATCGTCGGTGCCGGTGGCGCCGGTCTGCGTTCGGCCATTCAATTGTCCGAGGCCGGCCTCAAGACCGCCGTCCTGTCCAAGGTTTTCCCGACCCGTTCCCACACCGTCGCCGCCCAGGGTGGCGTCGCGGCCTCCCTGGGCAACTCCGAGGAAGATCACTGGACGTGGCACATGTACGACACCGTCAAGGGTTCCGACTGGCTCGGCGACCAGGACGCCATCGAGTTCATGTGCAAGAAGGCCAACGAAGTGGTCGTCGAGCTCGAGCACTACGGCATGCCCTTCGACCGTACCGACAACGGCAAGATCTACCAGCGTCCCTTCGGCGGCCACATGTCCAACTTCGGCGAAAAGCCGGTGCGTCGCTCTTGCGCGGCCGCTGACCGTACCGGTCACGCCATGCTGCACGCCATGTACCAGCGCAACGTCAAGGCCAACACCCAGTTCTTCGTGGAATGGATGGCCCTGGACCTGATCCGCGACGCCGAAGGCCATGTCGTCGGCGTCACCGCCATGGAAATGGAAACCGGCCAGGTGGTGATCTTCCACACCCGCGCCACCATTTTCGCGACCGGCGGTGCCGGCCGCATCTTCTACTCCTCCACCAACGCCTTCATCAATACCGGTGACGGCCTGGGTATGGCGGCCCGTGCCGGCATCCCGCTGGAAGACATGGAGTTCTGGCAGTTCCACCCCACCGGCGTGGCCGGTGCCGGCGTGCTGATTACCGAAGGCGTCCGTGGCGAAGGCGGCATCCTGCGCAACAGCAGCAAGGAGCGCTTCATGGAGCGCTATGCGCCGAACGCCAAGGATCTCGCGTCCCGCGACGTGGTTTCCCGCGCCATGGCTACCGAAATCAAGGAAGGCCGCGGCTGTGGCGTCAATAAGGACTACGTCCTGCTCGACATCACCCACCTCGACCCCGCCACCATCCTGAAGCGCCTGCCGGGCATCCGCGAAATCGGCATCCAGTTCGCCGGCGTCGATTGCATCAAGGAACCGCTGCCGGTGGTGCCGACCTGTCACTACCAGATGGGCGGCATCCCGACCCATTACTCCGGCCGTGTCGTCGTGCCCCAGAACGGCAACGCCAACACCGTGGTCCCCGGCTTCTACGCCGGCGGCGAGTGCGCCTGCGCCTCCGTCCATGGCGCCAACCGCCTGGGCACCAACTCCCTGCTCGACCTCCTGGTCTTCGGCAAGTCCGCCGGCGATTCCGCCGTGGAAGACCTCAAGGGCGGCAAGGCCCACCGCGACCTGCCCAAGGACGCCGCCGAAAAGTCCCTGGCCCGCATCAGCGCCATCGACAACCGCAAGGGCGGCGCCAACGTGCATGAAACCCGTCTGGCCATGCAGCGCACCATGCAGGACCACGCCGGCGTCTTCCGCTTCGGCGACATGCTGAAGCAGGGCGTGAGCAAGATCCTGGAAGTCGAAAAGGCCGCTCGCCAACTCGAGATCAAGGACAAATCCATGGCCTGGAACACGGCCCGGACCGAAGCCCTCGAGATGGAAAACCTGATCGAAGTCGCCAAGGCCACCATGATCTCTGCCGAAGCCCGCAAGGAATCCCGCGGCGCCCACGTCCGTGACGATGCGCCGGATACCCCGGAATTCCCCAACGGCCGCAACGACAAGGAATGGCTCAAGCACACGCTGTTCTCCCCGGTTGACAACACAATCGTTTACAAGCCGGTGACCATGCAGCCGCTGTCCGTCGAACCCATCGCGCTCAAGACGCGCTCCTACTGATCGGAGAAAAACATGACCAAGCGTACGGTTCAATTCAGCATCTACCGCTACGATCCGGACAAGGACGACGCGCCCTACATGCAGGACATCTCGGTGGAACTCGAACCCACCGACCGCAAGCTGCTGGACGCCCTGACCAAGTTGAAGGCCAAGGACGACACCCTGTCCTACCGCCGCTCCTGCCGTGAAGGCGTCTGCGGTTCCGACGCCATGAACATCAACGGCAAGAACGGCCTGGCCTGCCTGCAGGACATCGACGAGCTCAAGCAGCCCATCGTTCTGCGCCCGCTGCCCGGCCTGCCGGTCATCCGCGACCTGATCGTGGACATGACCCAGTTCTTCAAACAGTACCACTCGATCAAGCCCTACCTCATCAACAACGACCCCCCGCCGGAGCGCGAGCGCCTACAGTCGCCGGAAGATCGCGAAGAGCTGAACGGCCTCTACGAGTGCATCCTGTGCGCCTGCTGCTCGACCTCCTGCCCGTCGTTCTGGTGGAACCCGGACAAGTTCGTCGGCCCGGCCGGCCTCTTGGCCGCCTACCGCTTCATCGCCGACACCCGCGACCAGGCCACCAACGAGCGCCTCGACAACCTCGAGGATCCGTATCGTCTGTTCCGCTGCCACACCATCATGAACTGTGTCGATGTCTGTCCGAAGGGTCTCAACCCGACCAAGGCCATCGGCAAGATCAAGGACATGATGGTCCGCCGCGCCGTCTGATCCATGTTCCCGGTGAGGTGGTGCCGTACTGAACTCGTTTGCCGTGCTGCCGTGGCAAGCGGTCGGACATCGCCCCTCGCCCCGGCTGTCAGACGGATCGCAGACTGATGATGGATCGCGCGCGATACGAGCGGATGCGCTGGCGATGTGTTCGGCGGGCTCTGCTGGAACTGGATATTGCGCTGACGCGTTTTCTCGACGACGGCTTCGAAAAGCTTGATGAACAGCAGCAATTGGTCTTCGAAGAACTAGTCCTGATGGAGGATCACGACCTTTGGTACTTGATTAGCGGTCAGGCCGAATGTCATGATCTCCGTTTCGCCCCCATCGTGGCTCTGTTACGTAAGAGTTGAGTAAGGTAGGCCCCCTACAGTAGGGGCTTGCCGTTTTTTTGCAGCGAAGTGACCACACCTGAAAAAGGGAAGTAACCATGACGACCGAACGCAAGGCAACCCTGAGCATCGATGGACAGGCTCCCGTCGATTTCCCGATCATGTCTCCGACCCACGGCAACGACTGTGTCGATATCCGCACCCTTGGCGCCAAGACCGGTTTGTTTACCTATGACTCGGGCTTCCTCTCCACCGCCAGCTGCAAATCCCGCGTCACCTTCATCGACGGCGACAAGGGCGAACTGCTCTACCGCGGCTACCCCATCGAACAACTGGCGGAACAGTGCAACTTCCTGGAAGTCACCTACCTCCTGAAGAACGGCGAGTTGCCCAACGCCACCCAGAAAGCCCAGTTCGAGAAGACCATCAAGAACCACACGATGGTCCACGAGCAACTGACCAAGTTCTACTCCGGTTTCCGTCGCGATGCCCACCCGATGGCCGTCATGACCGGGGTGGTCGGCGCCCTGTCTGCCTTCTACCACGACGCCATGGACTTCTCCGACGTCGATCACCGCAACGTCAGCTTCAATCGCCTCGTGGCCAAGATGCCGACCATCGTCGCCATGGCCTACAAGTACAGCACCGGCATGCCCTTCATTTATCCGGATAACGAGCTGGACTACACCTCCAACTTCATGCGCATGATGTTCGGCAACCCCTGCGAGAAGTACGTGCCGAACCCGGTGCTGGTCCGCGCCCTCGACATCATCTTCACCCTGCACGCCGATCACGAGCAGAACGCCTCCACCTCCACGGTGCGTCTGGCCGGTTCCTCCGGCGCCAATCCCTTCGCCTGTATCGCCGCGGGTATCGCCTGTCTGTGGGGCCCGGCCCACGGTGGCGCCAACGAGGCCTGCCTGCAGATGCTGGAACAGATTGGCGACGTGTCCCGCGTGGGCGAATACATCAATCGCGCCAAGGACAAGAACGATTCCTTCAAGCTCATGGGCTTCGGTCACCGCGTCTACAAGAACTTCGACCCCCGCGCCAAGCTCATGCGCAAGGTCTGCGGCGACGTGCTCCAGGAACTGGGTCTGCAGAACGACCGCCTGTTCAAGTTGGCCATGGAACTGGAAAAGATCGCCCTGGAAGATCCCTACTTCGTCGAGAAGAAGCTCTACCCGAACGTGGACTTCTATTCCGGCATCGTCCAGAAGGCCATCGGTATTCCCACCGAGATGTTCACCTGCATCTTCGCCCTCGCCCGTACCGTTGGCTGGATGACCCAGTGGGAAGAAATGATCACCGACCCCGAGTACAAGATCGGTCGGCCCCGTCAACTCTACATTGGCGCTGCCAAGCGCGACGTCGTACCGCTCGCTCAGCGCGCCTGAGCGCGACCAAGAAAAGGCGGCCTGCGGGTCGCCTTTTTTTCAAGCAGTAGCCGCGGTGTCACCTCAAGGCCGGCACGCGGGTAGCCATAACACCCAATAGGGGACATTCATGACCACGATGACGCAATTGTTCGACAGTTCGATGTACTTCGGCGGCAACGCGCCCTTCGTCGAAGAGCTTTACGAGAACTATCTCAATAATCCGACCGCCGTGCCCGAAGAGTGGCGCGACTATTTCGACCGCCTGACCCAGATGCCGGGTTACGTCGCCCGCGACGTGCCCCACGCACCGGTCATCGCCGCCTTTGCGGAACTGGCCAAGGACGGCGGGTTCCGGCCCGCATCCCCGGTGTCCAGCGAGGACGGCAAAAAGCAGGTCGGCGTCATCCAACTGATCAACGTCTATCGCTTTCTCGGCACCCGCTGGGCCGACCTGGATCCCCTCAAGCGCATGCCCCGCCCGGCGATCCCCGAACTCGAACTCTCCTTCTACGGGTTCTCGGATTCCGACCTGAACAAGACCTTCAACGCCGGTTCCTTCAAAGGCACGCCGGAGAACGCCAAGCTGGGCGACATCGTCGAGGCCCTGAAGCAGACCTACTGCGGCTCCATTGGCGTCGAATACATGTACATGAGCGACTACGGCGAGAAGCGCTGGTTGCAGGAGCGGCTGGAGACCATTCGCTCCCGTGGCTCCTACAACCCGGAGCAAAAGAAGCGTCTGCTCGAGCGACTGACTGCCGCAGAGACCCTGGAGCGCTACCTGCATACCCGCTACGTCGGTCAGAAGCGCTTCTCCCTCGAAGGGGGCGAGTCCCTCATCGTCTCCATGGATGAAGCCATCCGTACCGGTGGCCGGCTGGGGGTCGATGAAGTGGTCATCGGCATGGCCCACCGGGGTCGCCTGAACGTGCTGGTGAATACCTTGGGCAAGGCTCCTGCCATGCTTTTCGACGAGTTCGAAGGCAAGAAGAAGAGCGATCTCTCGGCCGGCGACGTCAAGTACCACCTGGGTTACTCCTCCGACGTCTACACCCCGGGCGGCCCCTGCCACTTGACCCTGGCCTTCAACCCCTCGCACCTGGAAATCGTCAATCCGGTGGTGGAAGGCTCGGTCTACGCCCGCCAGGTGCGGCGCGGCGCGGTGGGCAAGCAGAAGGTTCTGCCGGTTCTGGTGCACGGCGACGCTGCCGTGGCAGGGCAGGGCGTCAATCAGGAAATGCTCAATTTTGCCCAGACGCGCGGCTACGGCACCGGGGGCACCCTGCACATCGTGGTGAACAACCAGATCGGGTTCACCACCAGCGATCCCCGTGACTACCGCTCCTCCCTGTACTGCACGGACATCTTCAAGATGGCGGAAGCGCCCATCTTCCACGTCAATGGAGACGATCCGGAAGCCGTGGCGCTGGCCACCCAGGTGGCCATGGAGTTCCGCCAGAAGTACCAGAAGGATGTGGTGGTGGATATCGTCTGCTTCAGAAAACTCGGCCACAACGAGCAGGACGAGCCGATGGTCACCCAGCCGCTGATGTACAAGAAGATCGGCCAGCATCCGGGCACCCGCAAGCTCTACGGCGACAAGCTGATCGCCGAGGGCGTGCTGCCGGCAGACGGTCCCGACCAGATGATCGCCCAGTACCGCGATCACCTCGACAAGGGCGAATTGCTCTACAACCCGGTCCTGGCCGGCTATAAGCATCCCAATACCATCGACTGGATGCCCTTCCTCGCCAAGAACTACATCGAGACCTGCGACACCCGCGTACCGGCCAAGGATCTGCAGCGTCTGGCCCAGCGCCTGACCACGCTTCCAGCCGGCTTCACCCTGCACTCCCGGGTCAAGAAGATCGTCGAGGATCGCGCTGCCATGGGCGACGGCAAGCTGCCGGTCGACTGGGGCATGGCCGAGAACCTGGCCTACGCCTCCCTGCTGGTTTCTGGCTACGGCGTGCGCATTTCCGGCGAAGACGTCGGCCGCGGCACCTTCTTCCACCGCCACGCCGCCTTCCACGACCAGAACCGCGAGAACTGGAACGAAGGCACCTACTATCCCCTGCAGCACCTGCAGGAGAAGCAGGCCGGCTTCCAGTGCTACGACTCGGTGCTGTCGGAAGAGGCTGTCCTGGGCTTCGACTACGGTTACGCCTCCGCCAACCCCTATGAACTGGTGATCTGGGAAGGCCAGTTCGGCGACTTCGCCAACGGCGCCCAGGTGGTCGTCGACCAGTTCATCTCCTCCGGCGAAGCCAAGTGGGGCCGGGCCTGCGGCCTGGTCATGCTGCTCCCCCACGGCTACGAGGGCCAGGGTCCGGAGCACTCCTCAGCCCGTCTGGAACGTTACATGCAGGCCTGTGCCGAGCTGAACATGGAAGTCTGCGTGCCCACCACGGCCGCCCAGGTCTTCCACATGCTGCGGCGTCAGGCGGTCCGCATGCAGCGCAAGCCGCTGATCGTCATGTCGCCCAAGTCCCTCCTGCGCCACAAGGACGCCTGCTCGCCCCTGGAAGATCTGGCCAACGGCGAATTCCAGCGCGTCATCGGTGAAGTGGACAAACTCGACGCCAAAAAGGTAACCCGGGTTGTCCTGTGCTGCGGCAAGGTCTATTACGACCTGGTCGCCGCCCGCCGCGAGCAGAAGCTCAACCACATCGCCATCGTGCGTCTGGAGCAGCTCTATCCCTTCCCCCAGGATTCCCTGGCCAAGGAACTCGCCAAGTACCCCAAGGCGACGGAAATCGTCTGGTGTCAGGAAGAGCCGCGCAACCAGGGCGCCTGGTACTGGATCGCTTCCCGCCACCATCTGGATACCCAGTTGGGCGGCACCCAGAAACTGCTCCTGGTGTCCCGTCCCGCCTCGTCGTCGCCGGCGGTAGGGTATCTCGCCAAGCACAACCAGCAACAAAAAGCTCTGGTCGAGTCCGCCCTGGGCAAGATCGAGTACTGATAACACTGCACGAGTGGAGCCATCATGAGCATTATCGAAGTCAAAGTCCCCCAGCTCTCCGAGTCCGTTGCCGAAGGCACGCTGGCGTCCTGGAAGAAAAAGGTCGGCGAAGCCGTTGCCCGTGACGAGATCGTCATCGACATCGAAACCGACAAGGTCGTCCTCGAAGTTCCCGCCCCGGACGCCGGTGTCCTGGTGGAAATCATCAAGGGTGACGGCGAAACCGTCACCTCCGGCGAACTCATCGCCCGGATCGACACGGAAGCCAAGGCCGGCGCCGCGGCCCCCGCCGCCAAGGCGGCCGCGCCAAAGGCTGCCGCTCCGGCACCCGCCGCCGCGGCTCCTGCCGGTACGGCCAGCCCCGCCGCCCGCAAGATCCTGGACGAAAAGGGCATCGCTGCCTCCGACGTCTCGGGCTCGGGCCGTGGCGGTCGCGTGACCAAGGAAGACGCCGTTGGCGCCCAGAAGGCCGCCGCGCCCGCCGCCGGCCCCGTTGCTGCCCCGGCCGCTGCCGCTGCCGCGACCCTGCCGGTTCCCACCTCGGGCATCGATGTGCAGGCCAGCCGCACCGAGCAGCGCGTGCCCATGTCCCGGCTGCGCGCGCGGGTCGCCCAGCGTCTGGTCGAATCGCAGTCGACCAACGCCATCCTGACCACCTTCAACGAAGTGAACATGGGGCCCATCATGGCCCTGCGCAAGCAATACGCCGAAAAGTTCGAAAAGACCCATGGCGTCCGCCTGGGCTTCATGGGCTTCTTCGTCAAGGCCGCCTGCGCTGCCCTGCAGAAGTTCCCGGTGCTCAACGCCTCCGTCGATGGCAACGACATCGTCTACCACGGCTTCATCGACATCGGCATTGCCGTCGGCTCGCCCCGCGGTCTGGTTGTGCCCATCCTGCGCAACGCCGACCAGATGACCGTGGCCGAGATCGAGAAAAAGATCGCCGAATTCGGCAACAAGGCCAAGGACGGCAAGTTGTCCATCGAAGAACTCACCGGTGGCACCTTCTCCATTTCCAATGGCGGTGTCTTCGGTTCCATGCTCTCCACCCCGATCATCAACCCGCCCCAGTCGGCCATCCTCGGCATTCATGCCACCAAGGATCGGGCCGTGGTCGAGAATGGTCAGGTCGTGGTGCGCCCGATCAACTACCTCGCCATGTCCTACGACCACCGCATCATCGACGGCCGCGAAGCCGTCCTCGGTCTGGTGACCATGAAGGAAGCGCTGGAAGATCCGGCTCGTCTGCTCCTCGGCGTCTAATCGACGTCGCTCGGGCGCCAGCGTCTCACAAGGGCGCTGGCGCTTTGCACATCCGAACATCGAAAGGTTGAACCATGTCCAAGCAATTTGACGTGCTCGTCATCGGCGGCGGTCCCGGCGGCTATGTGGCGGCGATCCGCGCCTCCCAGTTGGGCTTCAATACCGCCTGCTGTGAATCCAATCCCTACGCCGACCCCAAGGGCGAGCCCCGCCTCGGTGGCACCTGCCTGAACGTCGGCTGCATCCCGTCCAAGGCCTTGCTGCATACCTCCCACCTGTTCGAGGAAGCCGGCCACGCCTTCGCCGCCCAGGGCATCAAGGTGAGCAAGCCCAGCATCGACGTGCCCACCATGAAGGGCCGCAAGGACACCATCGTCAATCAGCTCACCTCCGGCATCAAGGGCCTGTTCAAGAAGAACAAGGTCACCTTCCTGGCCGGCCACGGCTCCTTTGTCGCCCAGGAAGGCGACAGCTGGAAGGTCAAGGTCGGCAATGAGGAAGTGTTGGCCAAGCAGGTCATCATCGCCACCGGTTCCAAGGCCCGCCATCTGCCCGGCCTGCCCGTGGACAACAAGATCGTCATGGACAACGAAGGGGCCCTGGATCAGGAATCCGTTCCCAAGAATCTGGCCGTCATCGGCGCTGGCGTCATCGGCCTGGAAATGGGCTCCGTCTGGCGTCGTCTGGGGTCCGAAGTCACCATCCTGGAAGTTCTGCCCGACTTCCTTTCCGTCGCCGACCAGGATGTAGCCAAGGAGGCCGCCAAGGTCTTCGCCAAGCAGGGTCTCGACATCAAACTTGGCGTCAAGCTGGGCGACATCAAGACCACCAAGAAGAGCGTCTCCATCGCTTATACCGATAAGGATGGCAAGGCCCAGACACTGGACGCCGATCGCCTGATCGTCTCCATCGGCCGCATCCCCAATACCGACGGTCTGAATGCCGAAGCCGTGGGCTTGAAGCTCACCGACCGCGGCATGGTCGACGTCGATGGCCACTGCCAGACCAACCTGCCGGGCGTCTGGGCCATTGGCGACGTGGTGCGCGGCCCCATGCTGGCCCACAAGGCCTCCGAGGAAGGCATCATGGTCGCCGAGTTGATCGCCGGCCAGGCCGGTCACTGCAACTTCGACACCGTTCCCTTCGTCATCTACACCAGCCCGGAAATCGCCTGGGTCGGCAAGACCGAGCAGCAGTTGAAGGCCGACGGAGTCGCCTACAAGGCCGGCAAGGTGCCCTTCCTGGCCAGCGGCCGGGCCCTGGGCATGGGCGATCCCACCGGCTTCGTCAAGATCCTGGCCTGCGCCCAGACTGACCGCATCCTCGGCGTGCACATCATCGGCGCCAATGCCTCCGAGCTGATCGCCGAAGCCGTGGTGGCCATGGAATTCGGCGGTGCCTCGGAAGACCTGGCACGCATCTGCCACGCCCACCCGACGCTCTCCGAAATCACCCACGAAGCGGCCCTGGCCTGCGACAAGCGCGCCATCCACTTCTGAATCGGAAGCACGTAGCGCCTGAAAAGGCGGGTGGCGGCGACGCACAAGGCGGGTGGCGGCGACGCACCCGCCTTTTTCTTTGGCAGAATGCCGCACTGGCCCCACGACAAGAACTCATGCCCCACCGAAAACTCAATGTCTCCGCCACCGGCATGCTTGACGCCTATTTTGGGCTGCTGCAGAGCCTCGGCTACGTGGCCGATGCCGCCCAACAGGCGGCGGCGGAATCCCTGCAGCGCCTCTACGGTGACCTGCTGGACTTCAAGGTCGCCCGTGGCAGCACCTTCAAGCGTCTGCTGGCGCCGCCCAAGCCACCCCGGGGTGTCTATTTCTGGGGTGGGGTCGGACGGGGCAAGAGCTTTCTCATGGATTGTTTCTTCAACGCTGTCCCGTACCGGCGCAAAAAGCGCGTCCACTTCCACGCCTTCATGCAGCAAATCCACCGGGATCTGGATGCCTGCAAAGGCGAGGCCGACCCCATGCTCAAGGTGGCCGAGCACATTGCCAAGGACGTGCGCCTGCTCTGCTTCGACGAATTCCACGTCTCCGACATCGCCGATGCCATGATCCTGGGGCGGCTGCTGGACGGCCTTTTCGAACGGGGAGTCATCCTCGTTATGACCTCCAACTATCCGCCGGACAAGCTCTACCCCGACGGCCTGCACCGCGAGAGTTTTCTGCCGACAATCGCGCTGCTCAAGGAGCGCATGCACATCGTCGAGGTGGACGCCGGAATCGATTACCGCCTGCGTACCCTGGAACAGGTGGAGATTTACCATTTCCCCGACGATGGTGAGGCGGAGCGAAAAATGCTCGACTCTTTTCGCAGGGTGGCCGGAGAAGAAGGAAAGAAGGGGGGCAGGATCGAGGTGCTGGGCCGCGACATCGACACCCTGCGCCGGGCCAGCGGCGTCATCTGGTTCGATTTCAAGACCCTGTGCGGCGGCCCCCGCTCCCAGAACGATTACCTGGAGATCGCCCGCCGCTACCATACGGTGCTGCTCTCTCACATTCCCAAGATGACCGTCCACCAGGCCTCCGAAGCCCGCCGCTTCACCTGGCTGGTGGATGTTTTCTACGATCACCGGGTCAAGTTCATCGCCACGGCGACCGTCCCGCCGCGGGATCTCTATACGGAAGGAACACAGGCCGGCGAATTTGTCCGCACCGTCAGCCGCCTGACCGAAATGAACTCCCGCGAATACCTCGCCCTGGCCCACAATACCGCCTGACTTTGCGCGATCGCCCCCCATGTTCCAGCGCCTGCTTTGTCTTCTTCTGTTCGTTTGCAGTTCCGCTTGGGCTCAGCAACAGCTTGAAGTCATCCCTTTGCGCAGCCAGACAGTGGACAAGGTGCTACCTGTCCTGCTGCCCCTGGTCGAGCCTGGAGGATCGCTGAGCGGCATGAACAATCAGCTCTTCCTGCGCGCCAGCCCTCGCAACCGCGAGGAAATCAAGCGCGCCCTGGCCGCCATCGACACCCCCGCGCGGCGTCTGATCATCCGCGTCAGTCAGAACAGGCAGGCCGAAATCGAACGCCGCGGTGCGTCGGGGAGCGCCCAGGTCACCCTGGGCAGTACCCGTCGTGTCGAAGCCGGTGCGCAGGTGTGGGATACCCGCAGCGTGCGGCGGGACTCCGGCGAACAGAGCGTGCAGACGCTCGAAGGCGCGTCCGCTTTCATTCAGATCGGTCGCTCCCTGGCCATTCCTTTGCGCCAGGTCGTCATCGGACCGGGGGGCGTCGTCGCCAGTGAAACCACGGTGTTTCGCGATGTGGGACAGGGCTTCTATGCCATACCCCGTCTCGCAGGGGACCGCGTGACGCTGGACATCAGCCAGCAGGCCGATGCGGCCGGTCCCGGAGGCAGCGTGGCCACCCAACGCCTGAGCACCACCGTCAGCGGTCGTCTGGGCGAGTGGATCGAATTGGGCGGCGGCGGCCGTCGGGCTGCAGCGGGAGACCGGAGCGGCGTCAATCTTTCAACCCAGGACGTGAGCGAGTCCCGCTCCGTCTGGCTCCAGGTGGAGGAAGTGCCATGAAACGCCACGTCGGGCAGCAGATTGCCCTGGCCACCGCAATTTTCTGCGCGCTCCTTGCCCTGCCCGTCGTCGCGCTCTTCGTCTGGCTCTTGCAGACTCGCGGACTCGCCGACAGCTGGGCACCGAGCGCCCTGGCCGGCGTGGCATTCCTGCTCTGCTGCTCTGGCGTGCTCTACGTCATGAGCCGTCCCCAGCCGCCGCTTCCGCAAGAAGAAGACTCCTGAGCCAACCCTGCCAGGCGGCGGCGAAGCTACAGGCTCGCCCAGCGGGCGATGGCGTCACCAAAGAATGAGGTCAGTACCAGGGCTGCCGGCGCCAGGGCGATGAAGACCGCCACGACCCGCGCCACGAAGGGGTGGGCGCTCCCCACCTCGATGAAGCGTCGTGCGACCAGAAAGCACTTGCACCAAACGATCGCCGCCACCAGTAGTGGAAGCCAGGGCGAACCGTGCAGCCAGCCTCCCAAGCCCAGGCTACCCAGGGAAAGGGCAACGAGGGCCAGCCAGACCAGCGTGAGGGAAGGGAGTCGCGAGCGGACGTTCAATTGACGACGTAGAAAAGGGGAAAAATCACCAGCCAGATGATGTCGGTCGCGTGCCAGTAGCTGCCGAGGGCTTCCAGGCCGGAGTGTTCTTCAGGCGTATAGGCGCCCCAGGCCAGGCGGGCGAGAACCCAGACCATGCCGATGATGCCCCAGGAGGCATGGACCAGATGGTTGAAGGTCAGGTAGTAGTAGACGGTGAAGAAAATCCCGGAATTCCCGCCGATACCCTGGTCCAGATTCCACCCGATCTCCAGGAACTTCACCAGCGGATAAGCCAGGGCGAGAACGAGCGCTGCGCTGAGGCAGGCCAGGGCTCTGGGGCGCAAGCCCGCACGCAAGGCATCGACCGATGCTGCCACGAGAAAGCTGCTGCTCACCATCACCAGGGTGATGGCCGTGCCTGCAATCCGGGAAAGACGCTCTGCCCCGGCCACGAAGGCCTCGGGATGGTGGGCGCGGGCGATGAAGTACAGGGCGAACATCACCGCGAATTCCAGAAATTCGCAACTGATTCCCACCCAGATCCCCTTGTTGCCGGGAAAGCGACGGGCGGTACCGGACATCTGCGCAGCGTGGGACATTCTGAAAGCGGCGAAGGGAAGTGCTGAACATGCCAGAACCGCGACCCGGCGGACTTTGATCTGTCTTCAGGAAATGCGCGGTTGGGCAAAGTCGAGTCGCAACAACTGTGCAATCTCTCACAGGCATGCTGGGGGGCGTGGACTTAAGCTACGCATGGAAGAGGAGGTACGGCTATGGCACTCAGCGCAAATGTGGTGTGGTTCAAAGACGAATTCATTGCCGAACTCAATGATGGTCGGCGCCTGGAGCAGCCGGGCATCGACAAGGTCGCCTATGCCCTCTACAGGGCCGGGGTCCGTCCCCACCTCGTGCGTTTCGAATGGCGCAATGGGACGTGCATGATCACCGCGGGCAAGCAGGCGGCTCTGCGGGCCGAAATCAGCCGGCTGGAAAAGATGCAGCACGGTTACACCTTCGCTGCCTGACTCCCGCCGGGGTTGCTGTCCCGGGTGGCCTGTGCACGTAATCGCCTGGCCTGCGGCACGGCATGGTGGTGCGCGGTTTGACCACGGTGCACGGTGCCGGCCGGAGTTCAGGCCAGGGGGGCTACGGCCTTGATCTGTGCCCAGAGGCGTAGTCCCGGTTCCACGGCCAGTTCGCGGCGAGAGCGCTCGGAGATGCGTGCCAGCAGAAGGGTATCGCCCAGACGGAGTTGTACCAGCACGTGACCGGGCTGGTGGGTCGGGGCGACCGCGACCACGGTGGCCGGGAGCAAATTGGTAATGCTCGTACCCAGGGGGCGATCCAGGGCCAGGCTGACATCCCGGGCGTAGATGCGGCAGCGCAGGCGGGTTCCGGCATCCTCCGGCCGCTGGGCAACGAGCATGTGACCCCCGGGAAATTCGAGTCGGGACAGGTGATCCGGCTCATGGCTGGCGAGGACGGTGTCGAGAACGACGCCCGCATTGTCCGAAAATGCAGCCGGCAGATCGATGCGGGCCAGGGTGTCGCCCAGGGGGCCATGGGCGGCCACGCGTCCCCCGTCAAGCAGAACCAGATGATCCGCCAGGCGCGCGACTTCACCGGGGGCATGACTCACGTAGAGCACCGGGATCGACAGTTCGGCGTGCAGGCGTTGCAGGTAAGGAAGAATTTCCCGCTTGCGCTTCAGGTCCAGGGCCGCCAGGGGCTCGTCCATGAGGAGGAGGCGTGGTGTGCTGAGCAAGGCACGGGCGATGGCGACCCGTTGGCGCTCACCGCCGGAAAGTCCGGCGGGCCACCGGTCCAGGAGTCCCGCTACCCCCAGTAACTCGGCAATCTCTTCCGTGCGGAAGGCGCGGTGTGCAGATGGGGTACGCACCAATCCAAATTCCATGTTCTGTCTGACCGAGAGGTGGTCGAACAGACTCGCCTCCTGGAAGACATAGCCCAGGGCGCGGCGGTGGGGGGGAACGAAAATTCCGCGGGAGTCGTCCTGCCAGACTTCGTTTCCGATGGCCGCGTAGCCCCCGGGAGTCCGTTCCAGGCCGGCCAGGGCGCGCAGCAGGGTTGTCTTGCCGCAACCGGAAGGGCCGAATACGGCAGTCACCCCGTTGCCGGGCAGGACGAGATCGACATCCAGAACGAAATCCTTGCGCGGGATGCGGAAGCGGGCGTGGATCGATGCGTTGCTCACGCCTGCCGATTCCTGGGCCGGTTGAGGGTATAGAGGGCGAGCAGGACGATGAAGCTGAACAGCACCATTCCTCCCGCCAGCCAGTGGGCCTGGGTGTACTCCAGGGCCTCGACGTGGTCGTAGATTTGAACGGAGACGACGCGGGTCTTGTCGGGGATATTGCCACCCAGCATCAGCACGATGCCGAATTCGCCCACTGTGTGGGCAAAGCCCAGGATTGCGCCGCTCACCAGTCCGGGGCGGGCTAGGGGCAATGCGACGGACCAGAAAGTATCCCAGGGACTCGCCCGCAGCGTCGCCGCGGCCTCCAGGGGGCGTTCGCCTATGGCCTCGAAGGCGTTCTGGACCGGCTGGACGACGAAAGGCAGCGAATAGATGAGCGAACCCACCACCAACCCCGGGAAGGTAAAGGGCAGCAGGCCGATGCCGAGAGCCTCGGTCAGGCGTCCGACCGGTCCGTGGGGGCCGAGGGCGACCAGCAGGTAGAAACCCAGGACGGTGGGCGGCAGAACGAGGGGCAGCGCCACCACCGCGGCGATCGTGCTCTTCAAGGGCGAGCGGGTACGGGCCAGCCACCAGGCCAGGGGGGTGCCGAGGATGAGGAGCAGTGCCGTGACCACCGTGGCGAGCCGCAGGGTCAACCAGACGGCAGCGAGATCCGGTCCTAGGGCGTGATCCATGAAACATCCGTGAGAAGGAGACCAGGAGGCAGTTTACACAGCCTCGCCGCAAGGGGCATGACCATGCATCAAAAGAGCGGCCTGGACGGACCTGATTCCCGGCACTCTTCCCGGGAGCGATTCTTGCTCGATAGCCTTCGTACCCGGCGTTTTGTCGGGAAACTGACAGTGACGGAGGTGCAGCATGGCCCGGAAAACTGTATGCGGCCGGACCCCGCATCATCCTTCTCGCCCGCCCAAGGCGGCTACAGGCTGGGGAGGGCGGCGATGACGATTCGCTTGAACGAAGAGGCGCTGTTCTGGATGCGTCTGGCCGCCTTCGCGCACCTGGCGGAATGGGTATTGGCCAGCGGAGCACCTCTGGCGGACGCCGAGGCGCTCCTGCTGGGCCGGGATTTGCCGGGTTCTCTCCCCTCTCGCTATGCCTGTCTGGCGGGCGGAAGGGCCAATACGACCGCGATCGGCTGAAAGGCGAGCATCCCGGCCGTCCTGGAACGTCGGGCCAGAGACCTGTTGACCACCCCGGTCCTGCGGCAAAGGGCACGCACGGAAGACCGCAGCGTGCCTTTCAGCGAAGACTTGGGCGCGAGGCGCGCCTCACCTTTCCGGGGGGCGGGGGTTCTCCCGCACCGGAGGGACATCGATGTGTTCGTCGAATTCGACGTGCTCGACGCGGGGATGGCGCCTTTCAGGAGCGCGCCGCCTTTCTTCGTGGCCCGGTGGAGGCCCCAGATCCTCGTGACGGCGGTCGATTCTCTGGCGGCGTTCTGGCGTGTGGGTCCGGCTCGGCATGGGGAGCGCCCGAAAAGTCGTACATGGGCCGTACTTATGCCATAAGTAATAGCCTGGCACAAGGAAATGCCGCCTTGACAGGGAGGGCGCCAGCAGAGCCTGGCGGGTTTTCCGGCCTCTCCAGCCGGTCTTCGGACCCGCCTACTGGATGATGAAACTGGTGAACAGCACATCCTGAAGGCCGGACTTGGGGCTCTCGTGCAGTACCTTGTTGATTCCTGACACGATGGCCTCGGCGAGGGCGTGTTTTCCTTCCAGGGTGAGCAGCCGGCCGGTTTCCTGGCTGGACAGGATCAGGATGAGTTCGTGGAGCACCTTGGGCTTGTGGGCTGTGACGGCGTGCAGCACCTCGGCGGCGCCTTCCAGAACCAATTCGACTTGCAGATAACGGCCTTCCCGGGCGGGGTCGCCGAGATTCACCGTCAGTTTGATTGGCTCCGGGGCAGCGGCGCCCTCGTTGGCCAGGACCAACGGTGTGGGGCTGCTCAAGGCGAGAACCAGGGCGAGGGCGGCGCAGGGCCTGCACAGGGCGGGGAGGGATTTCATCGGGCGGAGGACTGTCTGGGTGGGGACGGCCATTATGCCCGTGCTTGTGCCGAACCGGGATTGTTCGGCGCCACGGTCTCCCGTGTTCTATCATGCTGGAAAGTTGGCCAAATCAGGCAGATGACATGATCCGCGGCGCGCTTCTCTGGTTGTTCCTCGTCTCCGCCTCGGGCGCGGTCCTGGCGGAGGCCTATACGGATCGCTACGATCTGACGCCGCGGGACGATCGCCTCGATCTGGGGGTACAGCCCCTGGGCTTTCCGACCGGCGTTCTGGGCGCAGTGCTGCGGCGGGACCGCATCTTCCGGGCTGAACTTGGGCAGCTGGGATTAGGCTTCAGCGCCTTGCCCTTCCGGCGGGGGCCGGACATGGTTCCCTACCTGGGAGGCGGGCGTTTGGAAGCCGGGCTCCTGGGCGACATGCCGACCCTGACTGCCGCGCTGCGAGAGCCGGTGTGGGTGGTGGGGCTGGCCAAGCAGACCTTTACCTCGGTCGTATCCCGGGAAGCGGCCCAGATGGCGGCCCTGCGCGGCCAGCGGGTCGCCTACGTGGAAGGTTCCAGTGCCCACTACGCCCTGTTGCAGGGGCTCACTTCGGCGGGGCTCGCCGAGAAGGACGTCGAGCTGGTCCCCATGGGGGTTGACGAAATGCCCGATGCCCTCGCCCAGGGCCGCATCGCCGCCTTTGCGGCCTGGGAGCCGGCCCCAGCCGTTGCGCTGGAGCGGTCGGTGGCGCATCGGGTCGTGTTTCGCAGTCCCAGTTCGGATTTTCTGGTGGTCTCCCGCAGTTTCGAGGCGCGGCACCCCGAGGCCGTCCGGCATCTGGCCGCGGCCCTGGCCCGGGCCGTCGCGTGGCTGCGGCAGAACGGCGCCAACATCGAGCGCGCCGTGCGCTGGACCCTGGCCGATGGCGAGCACTTGAGCGGCAGGGCCGGGGGGCTTGCCATGCAGCAAGCGGTCCGCATCGTGCGGCGGGAACTCCTCGACATTCCTTCGGCGCCGAAAGTGCCGGCCCGCGCGGAAGGCGAGGCTCCCTTGCGGGGTCAGTTCCGTTTCTTGCAGCAGATCGGCAAGATCCCGGGGGGTGCGGCCTGGGAACCGGTCGCCGGCGCCTTCGCCTACCGCGGTCTGGAGGAGGCCCTGGCGGCACCGGAGCGTTACCGGATCGGCGTTTTCGACTACGACCCTTGAGCGCGAGCGAAATCGTGTCGGGGTCCCCATCGTGACCAGTCCCTTCAACCTGCGCACCATCGCCGGGCGTATCGGCCTGATGCTGGCCGTCTGTGTCGGTCTGGCCGTACTCGTGCTGGTGCTTGCCTGGTACGGCGGGGTTCCGGCCCTGGGGATCTCGGGGGCCAAGGACGTGCGCGTGCAGGACGCCATCGATTCCCAGGAACTTCTGGCCGAGGCCCGGGTGGAAGCCATTACCGCGAGCCTGGAAGAGCGGCGCGGGGATGTGCTCAGCCTGGCCGAATCCGAGTTGCTGCGGGAGCGTATTGCCGTACGGCAGGGGCAGGAGGGCGCGGCACGTCTTCAGGCCACGGTGCTGCGCGCCTTTGCGACCCTCGACCGGGCCTATCCGGAGCGCTACCGCAAGATTCGCATCGTGGATCGGGAGGGCGGTCGCATCCTCGCTTCCAGCGATTCCCTGGAAATCGGGAGCGCAGTGGCGGGGCCCTGGATGGAAACCGCCCGGGCGATCGGCAATCTGGAGACCATCAGCCTGGAGCACGACGGAAGCGATGCCCAGTTGCTCGTCGTTCGCCAGATGGTGGATGCTGCCGTCCGCGGGGGCGTGCTTCTGGTGGCCCACGTCGATGTCCGCCGTTTGCTGGGGAATCTCTCGCGCAGCGACGAGACCATCCTGGGTTCCCGCGGCAGCCTCGCGGTCTACGACGCCGGCAGCCACGGTCTGGCCCTTTTTCGGCCGGCGCAATCCTGGGTGCTGGGCGGATCGGACGGCGCCCCCGCCCGTAGCGGCGTCGAGGGCAGTTTCATCGAGCCAGGGCGCGAAGGGCGGTCCTTCGTCGCCACCTATCGCCTGCTGCGCATTGGCGCCGGTGACGTGTGGACCCTGGTCGTGCGCCGCGATTTGGGCGAGGCCCTGGAAAAATCCGACCACATGTTCCGCCGCGGCCTTTTTTTTGGCCTGGTCTGCTTCGTTCTCACGCTCCTGGCGGTGGCCCTCATCGTCCATCGCGCCACGGCGCCCGTGCGCGCCCTGGCCGAAGCGGCGCGGCGGGTCAGCGCCGGCGACCTGGGCGCCAGGGTTCAGACTGCGGAAATCCGCGGCGGCGAGGAATTGCGCACCCTGGCCGAGAGTTTCAACGACATGGCCGCGACAGTGGAAGGGTGGCACGAATCCCTGGCCCGGGAGGTCGAGGCCCGCACCAGGGATCTGCAACGGGAGAAATCCCTGGTCCAGCGCTATCTCGAAGTTGCGGGGGTCATGATTCTCGTGCTGGATCCCCGGGGAACCGTGCTGCGCATCAATCGCGCCGGCTGCCAGCTCCTGCACGCGGGGGAGGATCAGATTGTCGGCGCCGACTGGTTTGCCCAGTTCGTTCCCGAAGCGACACGCGAGGCCCAGCGCCAAGCCTTTGTCGCGGCCTTGGCCGCCCGCTCACCGGAACGGCGTTTCGAACGTACGGAACTGCGGACGCGCTTCGGCGTCAGTCGCACGGTAGCCTGGTCCACCGTCGTCCTGCGGGGCGAGGGCGGCGAGGCGGAAGGCTTGCTCGCCTCGGGTCTGGACATGACCGAAAGCCTGGAATTCGAGCGTCGTTTGAACGAGTCGTCCCAGGAAATGCGCAAATTGTCCACGGCAGTGGAGCAGTCGCCGGTGGGTATCGTGATCACCGACCCCGAAGGGCGCATCGAGTATGTCAACCCGGCCTGCGAAGCGAGCAGCGGCTATTCCGCGAGCGAACTGCGGGGGCGGGAAGCCAGCATCTTCCGTTCCGGGGCGACACCGCCGGAAGTCTACGAGGATCTCTGGCGAACCGTTCTGGCCGGGCGGAGTTGGCAGGGCGTGGTGCAAAACCGGCGCAAGGACGGCATTCTCTATTGGGAATCCCTGCGCATTTCGCCCGTGGTCGATGGCGCCGGTCGCACGACTCATTTCCTGGGCGTCAAGGAGGACATCAGCGAGCGCCACGCCGCCGAACTGGCGCTGGCGGAGCGGGAGCGGCTCCTCAGCACGCTCTTCGACGCGTCCAGCGTCGGCATTTTCCTGGTGGACATGGAAGGGCGCATCAGCCACGCCAATGCACGCATGGGGGAACTGTTCGGCTACGAAGGCGCCATTCTGATCGGCATGGAGTATGTGGCGCTGGTGCACCCGGAGGAAAGGGACGCCAGCCGGGACCGCATGCTGCAACTCATGGCGAGTCATATCGAGAGCGTCGATCTCGAACGGCGTTATCAAAGGCAGGACGGCAGCGTTTTCTGGGGGCGGCTGACCGGGCGCCGTCTGCTCGACCTGCAAGGAAATTCCATGGGGTTGGTGGGAGTGATCGCCGACATCTCGGAGCGCAAGGCGGCGGTGGAAGAATTGAAGCGCCACCGGGACCACCTGGAGGACCTGGTCGTCGAACGAACCCGGGAAATCGCCCAGCTCAACGCCCGCCTGGCCTCCCGCGCCCAGGACGCCGAGGCCGCCAGCCGCGCCAAGAGTACCTTCCTGGCCAATATGAGCCACGAAATCCGCACACCGATGAATGCCATCGTAGGCTTTACCCATCTGCTCCAGCGCAGTGTTGCCGACCCGTCCCACAAGGAAAAACTGGAGAAGATTGCCGCTTCGGCGGTGCACCTGCTCGACGTGCTGAACGATATCCTCGACTTTTCCAAGATCGAGGCCGGCAAAATGGTGCTCGAAGCCACCGAATTCCGTGTCCCAGCGCTCGTGGATGGCGTATTCGCCCTGCTTTCCGATCGGGCCGCAGCGAAGGGCCTTGCGCTGCGGAGTGCCGTGGCACCGGAACTGGCGGGTACCACGGTTCTCCGGGGGGATCCGACCCGCTTGTCCCAGGCGCTGATCAATTACGTCGGCAATGCCATCAAATTCACCGATACCGGTTCCGTCACCCTGGAGGCCCAGCCCGTCGAGGAAGACGCGGAGGGTGTTCTGGTGCGCTTTACGGTGAGGGATACGGGGATCGGGATTCCCCCGGAGCAGCAGGGAAAATTGTTCAGTGCCTTCGAGCAGGCGGATGGTTCCACGACCCGCCGCTACGGGGGAACCGGCCTTGGGCTGGCCATCACGCGGCGGCTCGCCACCCTCATGGGCGGGGAAGCCGGGGTTGAGAGCGAACCCGGCAAGGGCAGTGCATTCTGGCTCACAGCCCGCTTCGCCCGTGTTGCCGCGCCCCAGGTCCGGATGGAGGCGGACCTCGTTGCCGAAGCGGAAAGAGCCTTGCTGGAAGGCCATTCCGGCGCGCGGATACTTCTGGTCGAGGACAATCTGGTCAACCAGCAGGTCGCCATCGCCCTGCTCGAACATGCGGGCCTTGCCGTCACGGTTGCCGGCGACGGCGCGGAAGCGGTGGAGCGGGCCCGGGGTGCGCTCTACGACCTGGCCCTCATGGACGTCCAGATGCCGGTGATGGATGGGCTGGAGGCCGCCCGGGTCATCCGCCGCTTGCCCGGCTGGAGCCAGGTTCCCATCCTGGCCATGACGGCCAACGCCTTCGACGAGGATCGCCACCGTTGCCTGGAAGCAGGCATGGACGACTTCATCCGCAAACCCGTTGAACCGGCCCTGCTGTTCGCCCGCTTGCTGTACTGGCTGACTGCCGGCCGCGGCGGAGGACCGGGCGGCCTGCGCGACGTGCTGGTGCAGATGGAGCGTTCCCTGGAGGAGGACGGTTTCCTGGCCTACGGGCTCTCGGCCGAAGCGGAACCGCTCCTCCTCGAAGCTCTGGGCGAGGAGGGCGCGACCCTGCTGCACCTGGTGCGTGCCTTCGACACCGAAGCCGCCCTCGCCGCGGTGCGCGCCATCCGGGATCGCCTGGACGGCGGCGGAAACTGAGGTTTCCAGGCTCATTCCTCGAGCCCCTGCGCCTCAGCCAGGGTTCGCCAAAGCGCGGGAATGCACGGGTTCTGAGGGTAAACCAGAGGACCGCCCGAACGGCATTTGCGGCATTATGACGGCAGGAGGACACGCCATGAGCCAAGCCAGCCATCCGATGATCGCCGCCCTCGCCACCGCGGCGGACGCGGGGAAGGTCGTCACCGCCCAGGAAGCGGTACGCCTCATCCGAGATGGCGATACGGTGGCGACGGGCGGCTTCGTCGGAATCGGATTCGCGGAGAACATCGCGGTGGCCATCGAAGCCGCCTTCCTGGAATCGCGTCAGGCGGACCCCGAGGGCCTGGGCCACCCCCGCAACCTGACCCTGGTCTATGCGGCCGGCCAGGGGGACGGGAAGGCCCGGGGCCTCAACCACTTCGGTCACGACGGGCTGATCGGGCGGGTGATCGGCGGCCATTGGGGACTGGTGCCCAAGTTGCAGGAACTGGCCATTTCCGAGCGCATCGAGGCCTACAACCTGCCCCAGGGGGTCATTGCCCATCTCTTCCGCGATATCGCCGCGGGCAAGCCGGGAACCCTGACCCGGGTCGGTTTGGGGACTTTCGTCGATCCCCGCTTCGGCGGCGGCAAGCTCAACGCCAGGACGACGACCGACATCGTCCGCCGCCTGGAACTGGACGGCGACGAGTTCCTGTTCTACAAGGCCTTTCCCATCCACGTCGGCATCATCCGCGGTACCACGGCCGATCCGGACGGCAATGTGACCATGGAAAAGGAGGCTCTGACCCTGGAGGCCCAGGCCATCGCCATGGCGGTGCGCAATTCGGGCGGCCTGGTCATCGCGCAGGTGGAGCGCGTTGCCGAGCGGGGTTCCCTGAACGCGCGGCAGGTCAAGATTCCCGGCATTCTGGTCGATTGCGTGGTGGTGGCCGAGAAGCCCGAGTACCACATGCAGACCTTCATCGAGCAATACAACCCGGCGTTTTCCGGGGAGATTCGGGTCCCCATGTCTGCCGTTCCCGCCCTGCCCATGAGCGAGCGCAAGATCATCGCCCGCCGGGCGGCCCTGGAATTGAGGGCCAATGCGGTGGTGAATCTGGGCATCGGCATGCCCGAGGGCGTGGCGGGCGTGGCGGCCGAAGAGCGCATCATCGACCTCCTGACCCTCACTGCGGAACCCGGTGTCGTCGGGGGCATTCCCGCCGGGGGCCTCAATTTCGGGGCGGCGGTCAATACCCAGGCCATCATCGACCAGCCCAGCCAGTTCGACTTCTACGATGGCGGGGGCCTGGACCTCGCCATCCTGGGCCTCGCCCAGGCCGATCGGGAGGGCAATCTCAACGTCTCCAAATTCGGCCCTCGCCTGGCGGGGGCCGGGGGCTTCATCAACATTTCCCAGAACGCCAAGAAGGTCGTCTTCGTGGGAACCTTCACCGCCGGCGATCTGGAGGTGGTGGCGGAGGGTGGCGCTCTGCGCATCCTGAAGGACGGGCAGGCGCGCAAGTTCGTCCACGCAGTCGAGCACCGGACGTTCAGTGGTCCCCAGGCCGTGAAGTGGGGCAGGGAAGTGCTCTACGTCACCGAGCGCTGTGTCTTCCGGCTGGTGCCCGAAGGCCTGGAACTGTGCGAAATCGCCCCGGGAGTCGATCTGCAAAGGGACATCCTCGACTGTATGGACTTCCTTCCCCTCATGCCGCGTCCCCCGATCCTGATGGATTCCCGCATTTTCCGCGATGAGCCCATGGGCATCCGGCCTGGCCTGTTGGACATTCCCCTCGCAAGGCGGCTGTCCTACGATCCCCAGAGGAACGTCTTCTTCGTCAATTTCGAGGGCCTCGTGATCCACGGGCCTGACGACATCTTGCGTATCCGGGCGGCCGTGGCTCAGCATCTCGAGCCCCTGGGGCACCGCGTCTGCGCCGTCGTCAATTACGACCGTTTCTCGATCCCGCCACAACTCGTGGACCCCTACATCGCCATGGTCAAGGAGCTGACGGAGCGCTACTACCTGGCGGTGACGCGTTACACGCGCAACAGCTTTTTGCGCGCTCAACTGGGCGAGGCCTTGACTAGGAGGAAGGTCATAGCGCATCTTTACGAAAACAAGGACGAGGCGGAAAGCCACCTGGGGGCCAATTGATCCAGGCACAACGTTCGGGGCGATTGGGGGGCCGTGAACGGCCCCTTTTCATTGGCGCGGGGAAAACATGACATTGGCGGCACGCATCGCAGGGATGCTGCTCTGGGCTCTGATCGGCTGTGCGGTATTGGGCGGCGTGGCGCCCTTGCGCGCGGACGAGTCCGCCAAGGGACCGCTGACGGTCATCGCCGACGACAATTACCCGCCCTACCTGTTCCGCGACGAAAAGGGCGCATTGCAGGGCTATCTCGCCGATCTCTGGCGCCTGTGGGAGGTCCGCACGGGAAACAAGGTCGAGTTGGCGGGGGCCGACTGGGCGACGGCGCAAAAGGAGTTCGCCGCCGGCAAGGCTCGCGTCATCGACACCATTTTCCGTACGCCCGAACGCGAGGGCCGCTACGATTTCTCGCCACCCTACGCGGCCATCGCGGTCAACGTTTATGTCCATCGCAGCATCGGCGGCATCGTCGATGCCGAATCCCTGCGGGGCTTCGTGGTGGGGGTCAAGGACGGCGACGCCTGCGTCGAACGCCTGAAGGCCACGGGGGCCGAGCGTCAGGCCGTCTTTCCCAGCTATCAGCACCTGGTAGCCGCTGCGGCGGCCGGTGAGGTCAAGGTTTTCTGCATGGATGGTCCGCCGGCCGAGTATCTCTTGTATCGGGCCGGCGCCCACCGTCAGTTCCGCGTGGCCTTTTCGTTATTTACCGGGCAGTTGCACCGCGCCGTGCGGCCCGGGGATCAGCCGACCCTGGCCTTGGTGGAAAACGGCTTTTCGCGCCTTTCGGCGGACGAAATTCGCGGCCTGGAACAGAAATGGCTGGAAGTGCCGGTCGATCTCGAACCCCTGGAGAAGTCCCTGCTCTGGGGTTTGTTGGCGGCAGGGGGGGTTGGCGCCCTGATGGTGGTCTGGATCGGGCTTTCGCGCCGTGAAGTGCGGCGACGCACCGTCGAACTGGAAAGGGAGCGGCGCCTGCTGCGCACCCTGGTCAATACCCTGCCCGATCTGGTTT